>Ga0179593_1405462_pt1 | contig 13402 bp, 14 predicted proteins | sample CZODoug2_1_08_16_FD_185931 | JGI IMG/M metagenome (GOLD analysis project Ga0179593, IMG submission 185931) | Vadose zone soil fungal communities from Angelo Coast Range Reserve, California, USA - CZODoug2_1_08_16fungal (PacBio error correction) | ecosystem: Environmental > Terrestrial > Soil >... | reverse complement strand
GAGTTTACCAGGGAGTTATGACCCCCCAATGCTGCGCTCCCTTCGCTTCGTTGGCTGACTTGTTCTCCCCCCCCAACTCTACACTTCCCCCCTTTTCGTTTTAGAGCAGTTTTCTTTCCTTTGACTTTCGTGATTCACGGGACTTCGATGCCCGCGGGAGCGCCACCCGTGACTTTTCTGATGACCATACTTTTTTTTTTCACAGTCCGACCAGAGCTTTTCTTTTCAGATGCCCCTCCAATCCGCTCTCCTATATCCCGCCTTCATAGGATTTTCAGCTTTTTTTCAATATGAACGATTTTTATAACGTACCCCCTTCTTGAGTAGGCGCGACTCCCTTTTATAAAGTTTTCCGTGCCCGGTCCTCAGCGAGTTTTTCAGAGGATTTTCAGTTTTAATTTTCCCGTTACTATCATTCTCGGCCTCCCCGTACCTGTGCCCTTTTTCCTTGATTTTCTTTCCCCAGCCCGTTCGACTTACTCTGTCGCGGTATCGCCACTCCGCGAGGCGTCGCCGAGTTTTACCCTAAACCTGCGAGTTTTATTGTCGGGGGTTGAGGTGTTGACCCTTTATTGCTTGCTTGTTCTCTGTGGCTCCCTTGACCCGTCCCGTACATCTCGGCGTGTTTCTACCCCATTTGAGATCCCTTTTCATGGGTTCGCCCGTTTTCTCTTGGTCACAGTCCGCAGCTGGGCCAGGCAGCTGTGCGAAGGTCTTTGATGGCACCCCCTGAGCCGTGCCTATCCCTTTTAAGTATCATTTTCTCGCCTTTGAGTCGCTCCTTTATTCTGGGGTTCGGAGGGGCGAACCGGTCGACATGGTCCGCAGTCGCTTGTGCCGCTCGCCGTCTGCTCGTCCTGAGGAGGTAAGCGCTCCGTTTTCCCTTACCAGTTTCCGTTCCACTTCCTTTTTTTCTGCGGCTCGCTGTCGAGGTCGAGGCGCATGCGGTGACCCCTAGAACGTTCGCTGTCCCACCCCCTCCGCATTTACAGAGAGATTCTCCTGTCTGTTTGTTTTTTTTTTTCCCCGCAGACGTGCTGGTCCCTTTCCATTCTTCGACAGGCCGATTGATCCGCGCATTAGTGCGTGTGGCGCAGCGAGGTAACTTTTAATCATAATCAGTTGTTGTTTGAGTCAGTCTTTCCGCGATGCAGCTCACGGTTGCTTCCACCAATCGAGACTAGCGTCAGATGGGCTGCACTCGGCGTTCTTTCCGTCACCCCTAGTCTGTCGTTTTTAGTGCCGACCAGCTTGGCCGATTCCAGAGCGTTGGTACCCCTTGCCTTTTTGGCTTTCGTCTCTGACGGATTCTGCAAGCGGTTCGCCTGCCGGATTGAGCGATTCTTCCCCCTAGCGCTGCCCGTCCCTTATCGCCTTGACCCCTTGCTGTTCCGGTAACGCCCCTTCCCCTGCGTAGCGTCCTAAGCGTTTGTACCCGCAGTCGATCCTCCGCCGTGTTTTGGATATTTTCCGCTGCCCTTCTCGTATCCTCACGGCGTTTTGTTTCCCCTGTTGGCTCGGACATAGTTGCATTCTTGCTAGGGTATTGTTTTGCTGAAAAGCCTTTTCTTTTATGCCTGGAGTCACCGGCATTTTTTTTTACGCTGGCGCCCCCCACATGCCAAGTGAACACCCCTCTTCTGGAGGCTAGACGTCGCCACGCTCACCAAGAGTCATCTGAGCCAAAGCCTCTCGCCTGCCCCAATCTGGTAGCTTCCGCCTTGCCGGTATGACTGTCTTCCTTTTGATTTTGAGCTTGCCCCGAGGTTTCCTTTCTTTCAGTCTTCCTTTTTTATGTTTTGTCGCAATACCTCCCCCGATACTCGATTTGTGGCTGTTTCAATGACACATTCCCGTTTCCTCGGCCTCGCCGCGGATGGACCGAAGAAATTTAACCCTTACTTTTTTTTTCATAGTTCCCCTCGACTCACTGGATTTTTACCGATATCTTCAATTATACCCCAGCGGTCCGCCGATGAAGGATCTGTAGAGACGTCGGAGTGAGTTTTCCAACAGTTTTTCGGCTGGCGTCCGTAACCTCTGTCTCAATCCCACTTTTTTTGCGGTTTTTTTCCACTTTTCCACGTGGCTCTAAGTTCCCCCTTTCACAGGCATCACCTTTGGTCGCCAGGATTCTCCGTCGCGGGTCAGTGACACCCTTCCCAGACCAAGCCGACCTCTCCTTTTCGTCTACATGGTGCCGTGATCCTGGTTGTACCTTATCTATCCCTCTCTTTATGGACCCGGGTCCGTCCGCCATTACCTTTCTCGACGATGATCGTTTTTCGTCCCCCCTTCTTCCACTTTTTTAAGATCCTTTGAAGCTCACTGACTTTTCCCTCCTCTAGCTGACTGTCCCCTCCGGTCTTCTTCTCGCAGAGGGGTCCCCCGGTCCATGTTGCTTCCAGCGGATCTTTTGGCCGGACGGAGCCCCCACCCACCCCGTCGGATGCTTCCTACACTGACGCGACGAACGTTATTCCCCATAGACACCGCATTCCATTCACCGCGCCGCCCCGGCCCGAGCGCCCAAACCCCTCTGTTTCGATCTGCTTGACTCTCAGCCCCTCTACGGATGCGTTTTCAACGGGTCCTTTGACATGGGATCCTTTCTCTTAATCCACTTGATGTCATTTTGCGTCACTTCCCCAGTCCAGCCCGAAGTCCCTTCAAACGGTCGTCCCCATCTCATGTTTCTCCTTTTCTTTCGGTCTTAGCGATTGGTCGTCGTTTACTCAGGCGCCCCGATCGCCCCATTGTCCTTGACCTACTGAAAAGGTGATTCCTTTTTTGTTCTCGCACTTCAGATCTTCTCTCTCCCCTAATACATAAGTTTTTTTATCAGAGATTTGCCACGGTTGCGCCGTAGACCCAACACGGATTCCCCCCCTTCCCATTGATGTCTTCTCCTTTTTTCTCGCCACTTCTCTCGCCCAGGCGAAAACTCTCTTACAGGCGTACTTCCTGCGCTGAAGTCTGCCGTTCCACCGTGAATGACGGCCTTTGTGAAGGGCAGACCGTTTTTTCTTGCTCTCTTTTTTTTCCGCTGTTCCCCGCAGCAGTTTGAGCTCGCGACGGCTTTCCCATTCCCCCCCCGTTGACCAACTTGAGTAGAAGTTTACGGTGATGCTGCTCACCGGCGGGGCTTTCTGTTTATCTTGGTGCATGAACTTTGATTTATGTGTCCCCCCCCTTTCTTCGTTCGTCCTATGCGGTTGGCGTTCAGATAGCTGGTGTTGCTTTTCCCTCGGCCTAACACCTGCACGGCCTGTGTTATTTTCCAGCATTCGGCGGCCCCAGCCCTCTTTGGGTTTCCGTGGCTGGTACCTTTCTTTTTCTGACTCGGCCAGATCTGCTCTCCGCCACCTGTCATGCTGCGTCCACTTTTCCCGGCCTCGTTTTTCCCCCGCATCTTTTTCGCTGATTCCGGCGGACGTCGTCCCCGGGACCCCGTTCCCCCAACCTCTTCCTCTTCTTTGAGAAGGACCTACCATTGCCCCAACGCTCTCCCCTCTCTCTTGCGGCGTTGTCCGATTCTCTTCCCCTACACTTGGCGACTCGCCTTGTTTTTCCGATACCTTTTTGTGTCTCTTCCAAGTGAATGGCTGAGCTTTGGCGCAAACCACTTCTCTCTCGAGACATCCGTCCCTTTAATGCCATCGGGTGGCGAGAGAAAAACTTTAGGACCCTCCCGCTTATAGACAACGAACGCCGTCATTGTTTTTCCTTTTTTGGTCATTCACGAATGCTGCTCACTCTTATTCGGGAACTCTGTTTTGCCAAGTGGCTTTTCGTTCCCCCCCCGCGAGGCGCGTAAAGAAGGTCGTGCCCCCTAGTCTGCGGCAGCACTTCTTTCGATTTAGTGGATGCCGGATTTCGCCACCCATCCTCCTTCCTCGGGTCGCGCTTAAACTCCATTTGCCTACCGGTGTTGTGGTGCTTAGGAGAGGCTTTCTGCGTGCATATGGCGGGTGGGGGTGTCCCGACTCGGGGGCTTGCGCGTTTGCGGTCTGGTTTGCGGCTCGCTACTGGAATGCGGTTTTGTTCGTACTTTCAGGTTTTTTTGAGAACAAATCCATGCGGTGACGCCCCGTTTTCCCTTCTCCTTTCGCATCCCCGCGGCGCAATGGTGAAGCTTGCGAAGAGGCCACGCTTTTTTTCCCAAACACCGTCTCCTTCTGATAAAAGTAGACGTTTTGCTAGATCTTCGGCCGTGTCGGATCTTGATCGCGCTTTCCCAGCGCATTGAGTCGACAGCGGCGCATCGGAGTCCCCACTTGCTCTGGAGTGGCGATCGAGGCGTTGTTCCCGATAGTCAGCGGAGTTTGCCCTCTCTTTTTCTCACTGAATATTGCGGGCCTATCCGCCTCCTGTCTTTTTGATTTCTGATCGCACCAAATTAAAGCCGTTTTGAGCCTTCCGGCAGGCCGCGGCCTTGGTCTTTCTTGGAATCGCGTTGACCTCCAACGATTTTACCACGCTGAGCTCGCGCGATTGTTGCGCACGTTTTTCTTTTTTCGCCTGAGGCCTATTATTTTTATTTTCATCCAATCCCTATTTTTTTTTCTGAGGCCGAGCTTCATCCTCACCGCAACCCGCGCTTTTTTTCTTCAGTTGCTGGTTGAAAGAATAGTTTTCTTTCTGGGCTGCACTGATCAGCAGTTCTTTTTGGCGAATTGGCCCCTTCCTCTCCCCCATGCTCGCGGTGAAGTGCTCTTTTCCGTAGTCCTTAGCATTTTTTTCACTTCTAATAGACACGTTTTTTTTGACTTTTCTTAGTATCGAGATTCCCTCACTTTCTTTGTCTACTTTCCCGGATTAAGGACTTATTCGCACCTGGTAGAGAGCAACCCTTGTCTTCCCCGGTCGTATGCCAGCGCCGTCTTCCCGCGTTTTCGCTGTTTCTTTTCAGCTGAGTCCTCCTCTTAATAGGTGATAACCTCTACTAGTATCAGCCCGGTCTTAGGGGGTTTGAACATTCTTGGACCTTCGCATCTGTGCCTTTGAGCCCGAGGGTTTGGTCCCCTCACTCGCTTTCCGGGGAGTCCACCCGTTTCCACAATGCACTTGAATTCGAAACCAACCTTTTTCTTTAACGTCTGAGAGCGACTCCACGTTTCGACCGCCCTTTGACTCCAATCAGCGCTCTGGCACGCCAAACTGCAGAGATTCCCGCTTAAATAGAGAGGTATGCCCAACAAACACAGTCGGGTGATCGACCCTCTTTCTTTCTGATGTGCCCTCCTTTCCTTTGAAGGCTCGTCTTTTCTTCGGTTGGTCCCCCAATCCGGCTGAATCGACGTTTCTTGCTTTCTTTAGGATCTTTCAAGGACCCTTACTGATCCCCCCTGGTTCCTTCTCCTTTTGAAACCCACCTTCCTGTCCTGTCTGCTTTTTCGCGCCGACTACAGTTTACCCTGTTGATCTGAAATTTTTTTTCAAGTATGAACCCCGGCGTCGGCTTCGGGCTATTTCTTTGCGGGGATGTTCTTTCGTTTTTTTTTTTTTCATCGCGCCCCGATTATGTTCTTTTATTTGTCCCTCTGAAACCGTAATGTTTGTCTAACTTGTTTTTTTTCTTTCTCGCCTCACTTTTTGCTCGAAGACAGCCCCTCCTGTGAACAACGGGCTCTCCTCTTCTATATTGCTAGGTGGGAGGGTTAAGGGCCCCCCAAACTCTGACTATGATTTTCTCCGCTTGTGGCCTCCTTGCCTTTTTGTGAATCTCGGGGAGTGTGTTAAGGTTCCCTTGGCCTTCCTAAGATCGTTCGTTCTTTAAGATGTGAGGTTCTGACGCATGCTGTGATCGTTTTTCTTTTGCAGAGTCGCCTCGCCGGCGGGCGATCCTCCCTTTGCAAGCCACGGTCATCAGTGAGCGGCTAGCGAAAGGATTTTCCCCCCTCCTCCCTGCCAGCCATTTTTTTATTTGAAAAAGGGTTCTTCTTCGTCGACTTCCGGGCCCCGTCTAGTCCTTCCCCCTCCTAAAGTAACGTTGCCATCGACCCATACGAACGTGTTATGTTTCTTTTTCGTACCCAAATCGAGACAGAGCCGTGGGGAGCCCCTTTGGATTTCCTTAGCTTCAGCACGCGGCCCGGACGCTTCCCCGTCGTTCCTGAATGTTTGTTTACGCATGAGAGACATCGCCACCAGAAACTTGTTCCTTTCCCTCGTGCCCGAACAAAGAATCAGCCGTTGACTTCCCCAGTGCCCCTTCAAAGCCCTTGTAGAAGAGAAGATAAGGTTCTTTCTGTGACCATCTCCTTCGTCGCCCTCGATGCAACTTGCGATCCCCATACTTTCCTGACCCACTTGCCCCCTTTTTCGTTCTCACGTCTTTTTCCTCTTGTTGTTGTCTGCGATCTGGGAGGACTGGCCCCAAAAATGAATACCCATTTGTACCTGGGGTTTAATTTTTTTGGTAGCGAAGTTCTCCCCCTCTCGCCCCCCCCCTTAAAGGCCACGACATCGGACTGAAATGTACATGAGTGAAGCTTGTCATGTGCCGAGTTTGGAAGACGTCTCTTCCTTGTGACTCCCTTTTTCCCGCAGAAGTGGTTGATCACCGATGAGTGCCCCAGGGAAAAGGCAGGTTGCCAAAGAGAATTGGCGGAACCCCCCAAAACTCCCACCCCAACACCCACCAAAAACCCCCTAAACACAAACACAACCCCCAAAACAAAACCCACACCCCCCACCCAACAACCCAAACCCTACCCACCCCCCCCACCCCCCCCCCCCAAACAACCTTGGCCTCCCTGTGCTGCTCGCTAAAACTCGCATAGCGGTTTATGGTCCCGTTGTCGCGTTTTTCTCTTTGCATTGCGTTCTGAATGGGACCCGTTTATGTGGGAGTATAAGCTTTTGTGCTCCCCCAGGATTTTCTAGCAACCATCTTCTCCCCCATGCATTTGTGAATATTGCTAGTCCGGCCCTTGGTGGCCCGGTCCTGAGGGTTTTTTCTTGATTTGCTCGGGCGCTTCACACCGCCAATTGAGCTGCGCTCCCCCGATCAGGACCTGTGCTGCCGAAAATTCCTTCGTCTTCCTTTCCCACGGCGGCGTTTTTTTTTTCCGGTTAACACCGACCCCCCCCGCGTCGGCTCCACTTAGAAGGGGACCCCCTACAGCTTTCACTCTTCGTCCCGTAGTTTTTTCTTTCTACTGTTCCTGACCGCGTCCAACTATACCCCTCTCGATTAGTCGCCGCCGTTCTTCTGCAGGGCGACTTGGACTTCTTTCGTTTTTAAAACGATCCCGCCTTTCAAAAAACACGAGAATCTTTTCCTCCCGCCCCAGACGGGAAGCAGTGGTTGCACTGCGATGCCTCTTTCCCCATCGCGCCCAGTTTTGGGCCAGTCTTTTTTTTCCTTGCACGGAATGGTCCTGCTAACTACGATTTCGCCTCTTTTGTGCAGGAACTTTTTTACCTTTCACCAAGTAGGCCCGCTGGCGACAGCAGTTTTTGTCGCCCCCCCTCGTCACTTGCCCCCCGCAGCCCGCCCGTTCCGTCGATTCTCGTGGCATTTAAGACCACCAGAAGGCGCTCCTTTTGTTTGGCTCGCAAATCGTCCTCGGTTGGCCTAAACTGTTTCCGGAATGATTTTTTCCTTTCTGGGGGGGCTGAGGCGCGATTGAGTGCGCCTTTGGAGCGTGGCTTCGCTGCGGGACTCGCTTTTGTGCGTACTTCCCATCCTTTGGAGAGAACCAGATTCCTTCTAAGGTACTCCCGGCCCCTTCTCTACTGGAGTGGTACATATTCCGCCCCTTTCCATGGTTCACGGCCTCTTCCGGTCCCCGCAGTGCACCTACGCACGTCTGACCTTGATTTTTTCTGGGTGGCTATTGAGCGTGTCGTGCGGCTTCGATAGGGCGGCCGTTCGCCAAACGCGGAGTTTGAGAAGAGGAGCACTTTTCTGGCGACGCTTTGTCTTTCCCGAGCCTTTTGGGAGTCCGCGCTCGTGGCAAGTTTCGACTCTGCGGCGGCGATCGGTGTGCGTCCGGCTAGCCTCTCCCCCCACTTGAGGACTTTACTACGACAGAATTTAAAGCGTCCCTTCTTTTTGTGTCAGGTTGGAATTGTGCAGCACTTCCCCCCCCTGCGTCGTTTTACCCTCCCCCCCCAGCGACGATTCTTCTCAATTTAGATCGCGATTTCCCGGTGAGCCTTAGGCGTTTCCTTTTATCCTTCTTTGCTTAGATCTCGCTGCCTCAATCTTGTGCGCACAATCGCTAAGTCGTGATGGGAGGACCGCAATCTCCCCGTTGAGCTGGCCCGCAGCCTCATGGGCGACCAGGGCCCCTCCCCGAGACAGGCTCCGCTTTTCTGTTTGCGGTTGTCTGGTGATTCCGATTTACATATTCGGAACTCGATTCTCTCGGCATTCTTTGGAGACGCGAGCTGCTGAGCGCTGCACTTTCGTCTTTTGATTTCCAACCTCCCCGCGTAGGACCAGGTCGAATAGCGCCGTCGCTTTCCATCCTCGTTTGAGGTGACGCTCCTCCTCGTACGGTAGGGTGCGATGTGACCGGAGTTTGGGTTTGCCCGCTTGTCCTGAAGATGCCTGTGGTTCCCTTTTTCGGGCTCGATGGATGACCCGCGTCCCCCCACCGGCCCTTGCCGTCTGATTGTACGCCCCCCAAGCAGAGTCGGCGGCTTCAAGAAGACCCGCTCAGAGCGCTCTTTCCCTCCCTCATCGTGCCGCCCCCGCCCCCCCAATTTTCCGGGAACGGCCAACCACACTCGCGCATAGACGTCCTCCGATTTTTTTTCAGATGGACCCGCTTCCTCTCCTTTGCAGTTTTTTTACTTCTTGTTCTGAACCTTACCCGAGTAATCGACGGTGCGGGGCTTGACGACATTAACTGTCCTCAGAGGTCTGCCGGGTTTCGTTCCCCCCCTACTACCCGCTCCGAGAGGTTCTTGGTCGACCCCCTTTGAGGCAAGTCTCCCCCCCGCGAAGCCGCTCCCCCCGGCTTTTTTTCTTCACGCGGAGTCAGTGCCCCCATGACTACCCACCCGTTTCCTTTACCCTTTTATTGGCGTTCGTCCCTTTGTATTGTACTCCCTTCCCTTCACTTTTTTTGCCGCTTCTCGAATTCACGTGCTTTCTCTTTCCTCAGGAACAACCGTGCGTGGCCCCTATCGATGAGGTTTCTGTGGCTGGGTAGTACCAACCAACCACCTCGCATGTCGGACGACTCAAAGGTTATGCCTTCTCCGTGATCCTCGCGGTTTGGTTGGCGTCAGGTTTAAAAGTGTACGAGCAGACGTGACATTTTCCCCTACGACGCCCTTTTTTTGTCTGTTTCCCGTGGAATCGCAGTCCTTTTCTCGCGGTTACTCTTCTCGGATGGAAGCGCTTTGTTTCGCATCGAGAAGTCCGCAAAGGGTAACAGAGGTCTCCCTCTCGCCAGAAGGCGGGGCGCCCCATCCCCAGGCCTGCTGGAGAACGCTTTTGTTCTCCCTGCCCGTTTTTTACCCACCCATCTGGGATTCAGAAAACGCTTTAGAATCTTTGATCCCCCCTCACATCGAACGGTACATGGCATCGTCACCCGCGCCCCGCCGAGCCGTCTTGGAAAGTGGCCGAGGGTCGTGTGGAGTCTTTTTTCTTTCCTGGCCGATAAGTCTTGCAAAGTTTGTTGTATCTCGTAAAACTTGTGCCGGGCCAGGCGCGGCCGGACAAATTCAGAGTGTCGAAGATCACGACTATGAACTAGTTCCCCACGTCGCGCCGTTCATTTGATTCGACTTTCACTGGCGAGCTTCCTTCTGCCATAATTTTGGCCTCCTTTCCTTGACATCTCCTCAAGGGTGACAACGTTGAGGCCTATTTGTGTAGTCTCGTGTCCTTTTTTTCCTCTCTGTTCGAGAGGCTTTTCAACGGTGCTCGACACCCCCCCAAGTACTCAACAGTTGTTTGAGGTTCTTCAAAGGACGGTCTCGCCAGAAGTCGCCAACTGTGGCGCCTCAAGCCGAAACTGGACGGCTAGTCGTTTCCCTTTAGATTCAAGAGTGTGCCGGGAAGTCCGCTTCTTTTTTTTCTTTCTTACTGGTTTGTTCACAACCTCCCCCCCAGCAATTCTGCCGAGACTCTTTCCGATGGCCAGTGTTTTCAGTTGCGAGAGGGGACCTTCTCAGCCGTTGGAAGTGTTTGCCTGATCGCTAACCCCCGGCTCGCTTTTTTTCTATCCCGTATAGGCGGGGTGACGCTGGGTCTGAAAAGTGAGATTTCCATCGGCAAAAGTATTTCCGTTTCGCGGTTTCCGGGCCATGCCGTGGTGGGTTGCCCCAGTGCGCTATGTATAAGAATGTCCATTATGAAAACTTTGGAGATCGTTACTTTCTTGGATGGATGTTTCTGGATCTGGGCGCCGTCGCTCAAAGCCGACCGTTTTCCTTTGAGGCGCCTAACCCGCTCCCGGCCTGCGGCTCCGCACCCACGATCGTTTTTTTCGTCGCCCCCCCTGGTCCCTGTAGAAAGGAAACACTCCCCCGCGAGGATCACGTAGACCTTTACCTTACACTGCCGCGGTAAACACCTTCTTCCCCCGATCTCTGTGGTCTTTGAATGTTCGTTCTGACCTCAACATGATACACGACTGGCCTCATTTTTAGCGAATCTAACTCTTCGGGCACCACGTGCTTTGCCCCCCCGGCGTCACCTGTGAGGACATACTTCGTCCGAAAAGTTGACGTCAGACCTCAGCTGGGTGGCTGCAGCTGGGAAAGTATGCATACGCTTCTCAGACATCGCCCGCGTCAGATGCCTGGATCTTGCACGTATTTTATCCCCATCTTAACCTACGTATTCGGGCGCCTCGCTTGAGCTGCAGTTGATTTTCTGGTCAGGTCCCGTAGAGGGGTAGCGCATTTTTTTTTCTTCTTATTGGTTAAGCCTTATTTGAGCCCCCCCCAAAGACTTCTTCTAGTTCCGCGGATTTTGCCGCGAAAATCCGGGTCTCCCTCGTACTTCTCACTTAGCGCTCGCGGCATTGGTTTTTGGTCTGGCCATTGCGAGATTGGTGGCGCCTGCTTGTTTTTTTTTTCCCGCTCTCGAACATTTCTTTTTTGTTTATTACTAAATGTCTGGAGCTCCCAAGTTCATGCCGGTGATTTGCGCTCGAGCGCGTGTTCAGCCATTCTGACGCGCTCCCTTGGCCGTTGCAATGGGTTCCCCCCCCCTGCCCCAAGGCCGGCACCCCAGCGCTTTTGCCCCCCCCACACACCCCCGACTGCTGAACATGATAACAAGTAGAACTTTTTTTTCCCTTCCCCCGGCGCGGTTCTTTGCCTGATCCCCGCGCAAACGCGGAGGACGCGACGCCCTTCGTCAACGCGTACGCCTGACGACGTTGGTGGAGTGTGATCTGCCCCTTCTGGCCCTCTCCGGTACGGGCGTTGAGGCCGCTAGCCTAGTCTCCCCTCGGCCTTCTCTCTGCTTGTGAATAGTCGGCTTCTTCCCCTCCCGAGATTGACTACGTGCGCCACCTCTCCGAGCCTCGAGGCCTGGATAGACATTTTGCTGGGGCTGGTCGCAGTAGCGTTTCAACTGATTCATCCGTGCGTTAACCTCGCCTCTGGCCGTCGCTTGTTGGGCGCACCGTTGCTTAAGCTGGAACTATCTTGTACCTTTTTGTTGAGTCTAGATTCCCTCGATCACGCTTTGCGCACCCCCAACGAGCGATCTCAGGTCTGCGAGGTGTGCGGGGCTCTTTTTTGGCCATCAGATCAGTTTTGCTAGGTAAAAGGGCCTCATGTTTCCCAGAGACATGGCTCGCGGGAATGCGGTGCTTGTGGCGGATGTTTCTTAAAGGAGAATGGCGTCTCGGCGTTTGACATACTTCCAGCGTGCGTGACCCGGCATTATTGGTCTCCCCGACGTCGCGGCGAGCGCCCTCCCGGTATCCCCGCGACTCGCCCCCCTACGCGCCAGTCCCTCGGTAGCTCCTGCTTCTCCGCGTTTTTTTTTCCCAGATTGATAATTCACCTTTCTTTTCTCCCCCCCTGCCCTGCCCTTTGCTGAGCCCTTCGATTGTATCAACGGATTCGTGGTTTTCTTTGCCTTCGCAGCTTCTGTGCCTCTTTTTTAAATGTCTGCCCTAACGGCTCGAGCTTGCCGTTTTTTCAAGGAATGAAGCCTGGCTTACCATTCCATTGACGTACGAACCCCGCCGAGAGTCAGGCGAGCCTCCTCCGAGCCACTTACAATATCGTCTGGCCTCCTTCCAAGAGCCGTCCCCCCCCTCGAATATCGTCTTTAGGCCAAACGGGGAGATCACCGTTCGCGATTTTTGTTCGCTGCCCCTCTTGTGAGGAAGGCACGTCTTTGGTTTTCGCAAATCAGTTTTCCTCGTAATCCGACGGAAGTCTTTTCTATACTGGATCTTCCTGACCCTTCGTCGAGGTATCCTATTAACTTTCCTCCCTCTGTCCTCGAGTCGCGCCGACCTGCACCTTGCCCTCGTTCCTTTTAGCCTGCCCAAGTCGTCAATTTATACCAGAGGTATCCCCCCTTCGGCCGTTTTTCCCTATGTTCTAAAGCGGTGTCTTTTTTTTCCCCCCATCTGCGCCACCCTTTCGTAGCCAGTTATGTATCAAACTCATTCCCTTTTTTGAGCGCTTGCCGCGTTTCATTTTCTCCACTTTCATTTGCTCAAGAGGTTGCTGCAACAGGCCGAAGCGGCTGCCAGATCTTATCTTCTGGGGGACTCTTGTAAGGACCAAAATTCAAGCCCCTCCGCAGAGAACGGCGCCGCACAGTTCTTGCAAGTCGTTTTCCTTGTCTCCTCGCGTGAGTCTTTTCCAGGGAAGTCGGGTTTATCGAGACGATCGTGTGCGTCCAAGTTAAGGAAGTTTGATCGGGGTCTTCAGATGCCCCGCTGCGGATTGAATTCGGAGGGGACGTACTCGATGCAGTAAGCCGCGGCAGGCCTAGAGATCAGGAAATTCCCCCCCCCCCCACAACCCCCCCCCCACCACCCACCCCCCCTCTCCCCCCCCCCAGTGTCTACCCTATGGGTATTCGGCGCGACGGCGCAACCAGCGTCCGCCCCCTCCTCTGTGCCCGATTACCCACACGAAATGTGCCGCTTGTCTCCGAAGCAGATCTGAGCGACCCCCTCCCCTCGGTCCGAGGGTGCCCACGCTACCCGGCTTCCTGCTTTTTCAATTAAGTTGACCTGCGGAGTTCCTCCGAAGAACTGTTTTCGTCCATTGCGGCCATGACCCCCACCCCTTCAGACATTCGTTCTGCCTTAAACGCGTGCATCTCTTCGGCGCCTTTCCTTCAGGTTTCGCTCCTTTTCGTCCATTGGAGCTCCACTTTGGCGTAGGACTTTTTTTCTTTAGACTTCAATTGGGAACCGGTGAGTCCTTTTTTTGTCTTTTTTACCGTCAG
>Ga0179593_1272678_pt1 | contig 13402 bp, 13 predicted proteins | sample CZODoug2_1_08_16_FD_185931 | JGI IMG/M metagenome (GOLD analysis project Ga0179593, IMG submission 185931) | Vadose zone soil fungal communities from Angelo Coast Range Reserve, California, USA - CZODoug2_1_08_16fungal (PacBio error correction) | ecosystem: Environmental > Terrestrial > Soil >... | reverse complement strand
CTGCGGGCCCCCTGAACACCAGACCCCCTTTGGTCCTTACCGCCCGCCTAGCCAACGACCAGGTATGGCGCGAATCTTCGTAAAGCGTTTTTTTTCCCTTCTTTACTGCCACCCCGGCTGACCTATGACCCCAACTAGTTGAAATTTTTTCTATCTTTTCCGCTCATGTTTCTTCTCCTGCTCTTTCTTGCTGGTTCTCTTTTCCCCCCAATTGCCCCCTCCTATACTCTTTTGTTTTACTCCGAAATCGCCCCCTGTTTTTCCCTTCTTCGACTAGGATTCCCAAGCCCCGACATAGCAATATTGACTCTAGGTGTTTTTTTGAAGCCCCCCCAAAACGAGAATGCCATCTTACAAATTCTTAGGTCTTCAACACCACATTTAGTTCGCTTTTTCCTCCAGAAGAGGGCCTCGTAAACGGACATTCCTTCACTCGTCGCCTTTCGCAGTCCTCTAAGGGTTTCTATTTTCGATTAAACCTCTTCCCCTTCCACCCGTGGTCCTGTTGGAAAGACAGCTTCGGCGGAGTGGCCTTCTTTTTGGAGAAAGTCTTGCCTCCTCTTGCCCATCCTCTCACCCCCCCCCGATAATACTAGGACTTTTGGTCCACCCTTTATTGGCAATCATCGTCCCCGTGCCAAGCTTCCTTGTCTTTCGAATTGACCCGTCCCCGGGCCAGGCCGAAGGAACTTTCCTTCTCAAGGGTGGGGCTCTCCTTCAGCCGACCACATGGCAATCTCCTCCCCCCACCCTGCCCTCGGTGCAAGTTCTCACCTTTCACCCGAGGGGCAGCACTGGCTTACGCTTCCCCCGATTTGGCGGCTCGTTCACCGCGCCTCCGAAGCCAACGCGTTTTGAAACCCCGCGTTCTGGCTGACTACACAGTTTCTCCCGCCACCATTATCAGCGGCGCGCCTGTTCCGGCAAGCCTGTACGTCATCGTTTCACATTGGACTGCCAGCTATATTTAAAAGCCACGGGGTCGGTAGTCCTTTCTGCCTTGGAGGTTGTCCTTCCCTAAAATATCTCCGTTTCTTCCTTTTTTTTGGAGCTCATTTTCGTGCTATTTATTCGTGCCAACGTTTTTCTTTCCTGTAGCCCTTCTCAACAGTGATATATCGAATTTAACCAGCCGGGGTTCCCCCCTTTCTTCGATTGCCCCACTTTGTCGTTTTGGCGAAAACAGACCTCTCTTCTAGGTCATTTGCCCCGAGCCGGTCGAATCACGACGGACATGAACCTGGGGATTGTCCTTCCCCTATGCGGAGGTTCTGCGGTGTTGGTTATCCCGCTTTTCCAGCTCAAAAAGCTCCTTGCTGCCTCGGTCCATTGGCGTCCCCCACACATATGCTATTCTTTTCAAGACGCCCCTATTCCAGACGGAATTCCCGGCCATCCCCTCCCTTTGAAATACGTTCTTTTCACGTGTTTTTGCGCACTATCCGGTGATTTCCATTTATCCACCAAGATTCTCGGATTCCCAATGAGTCGCTTACCCTCTCGCCCTCCTGGCGCAGGCTCAGAACTCCAACCAGTAAGGTAGTGGATTCATAACCTCAAGCCTTTCCTCCGGCAAGATTCACCCCCGCGCCTTGATCTTATGAGCTCGTACCATTAAGAGGAGATCCCTGGGTTGCGTCTGACAAACAGTCTTTCGGCCAATTCCCCCCGCGCCGAATTCCCATCTGCTTGCCAACCGGCTTGGTCCCCACGACGTGCTTTCTTTGACCCCCTCCGTTGTCTGGTAAGAACCCCCCTTCACAGTACATGGCCGGCCCTTGCTTTCGAGACCCGAAAATTTTTTTCCGGTAGAGTGCGCCCGAAGTAGCGTTGCCTTTTCTTTTAGCCGAACTCCTTTTCACGAAGAGCAAGTAAACGCTCCTTTCAATCTACCCACGAAATTGCTGCCTTTTGACCTTACAGACTAAGCCTGGTCGATCAAGGTTCTTTCCCCCCCTCAAGAACGTACTCAATCGCTTTTCTTGAGTTCCCGCGACCTCCAAACATCGTCTCTTCCCATTACCCTTACTCATTCCCTCCGCTCGATATTCACAGCGTGGTTACTCGGGTGTGTAAAATTTCCCTTAATCGCTGCCCCCGCAAAGAGGATTGATCTAGTGCCCCCCACAGGACATATGCAGGACACCCTTTGACACTAGAGAGCTATCAGCCTTAAGTCCCTTGCCCTGTATTGTGCTCTCGAGCGAGTGGCTCCTCCCCTCGGGCGTATTTACGTGGTTCTGTTTTTTTCTTTAACCAATCCATCCGACCTCGTTTCCGTTTCCCTCCGATCAGGTCATCTTTCGAATGCAACAATAGCCCTGCCCCTTTCACCAGAAAAGAAATACTTAATGGCTCCAAATTATTCCCCCTTCCCTTCGGTTTTCGTGCCGGCCGTGTCCCGTTTGCGCGAGTAACAACTTTACTCAATCCTTTCAATGCATTATGTCATCATCCGGCTCTCTTCGGTGTTCTTGAATTCTAGACCTCAGTTCTTCGGGACCCCCGCTTTTTTATATCTATGTCATCATACTTTGTTGTTGTTTGAGATTGAGTCCCTTCCCTTTCAGGCTTGTGAAAGCCAACAACCCGTACTCACGAAGAAGCGTTTACTCTTGTTCGGAAACTTTGACTGCTTTTAGGACCCTTGGAGGGGGACAGTCAATCCGTCTGGCGTCAAAGCATTAACTAAAATTTATTTTATTGATTTTAATAATGGTCTGGAGCAAGATCCCTCTGAGGTTATTTGTCCTCTTTTTTGACAGGTCCGATGATCCTTCATGACGCCCGCTCCGAGCGGGGACCCCCCTCGTCTGCGTCTTGTGCCCCCTCGTACAGCACCCTGGGATACGCCCCCCTTCATGGACTTAGTCAATTCGTCGCTCGAAAGCTACCCCGCGCTCTGACCCCTTCCTGGACTTGATAGATCCGCACTGGTTCCGCACCGTGTTGCCGGCCCGAGACATCGTTTCACGACCTCCCAGCTATGGAGTTTGCGCAAGGCGCTTGGCCACCCCCCATTTTTTTCCCTCGTAATGTCAGAGTCGTGAAGTTCCCTTCTTTTAATGTCATAGAAAGCCCAGAAGATTTTTTGTTACTTCCTCCCTGTGCCGACCTAGTGGATTGAGCCCATCCGGTGCGGTCTTGCGGCCCCACCCCACATTTGCGGACTGGATGTCGTGGTCTTTATTTGACCTGAAGCATTTGTTGTGCTTCCAGTTTCCAAAGTGTTCAGATGACAGCCATGCTCAAATGCCCTCTCTTCCTTCTCGCGCAATTGCAGTGATTCTCCTAAAACCTTATGCGCGCCGGGCAGGACGAGTGTTATACCTCCCATCCCGGCACTTTTATAAACTCACGCATCTATTTGTTGAAGACTCTTGGGTCCCTTTGCATCTGACCAATGGGAACAATCCCCGACCCCCCATTGCGGTTCATCCAGGCGTCACCCGAAAGTTCTGAAAATCTTTACGCTTCATAGGACTAGGGAGAAACAGGAGGTATCCGTAGTCCTTGATAAGGAGATGTATCTATAGAGTCCACTCAGATACTACAATACCTGCCCGCACTGAGGTGCGGTGCCCGCCAGTTAAGAGTCCACGGCTTAATGCAATCGCTTGGTCCGAGAGGGATCTTTTGTCTTAATCCCCCCCGAGTACCCTACACACCGGCCTCTGATAAAATCGAAGCACGCACTGAGCAGGATCTTCGATGTCCGGACGCACGATTCTAACTCAACGGTGCGAGAGCCCGTTCTCGGCGAATATATACTAGATGCCTTTTTCATCATGTTCACTATTGTGAGAGCCTTGACAAGGGTCCCCCAAGCCTTTCACCCTTTCCCTCTTACCAGTTCCAAATTCTTTGGTTACAATCAGAGTCTCCAAGAAGCACAGACTAACGAACACTAAATCATGTCTTTGTGGGAAGTTTTCCAGCACAGGGCCTTCGAGGCCTCTCCCCTTTTTTTTGCCCCTTCGAGGGGCCCCCCATTCCACAAACGACCCGACCAAGCAGAAGCTGTTTTCCCCTTCCCAAGCCATTTCATTTCTGTCGGGAAAGCAGGGCGGGGTCCAACGCCACAAGACACGACATCCTCGCTTTCTGTTTCGACATGGTCATCTCTGAGATTTACCCAAACAGACTGATGTGTCCCGTTTTTTTGTCCCCTCTCCTTCTCGCACGTTAGTAGCGGTCCGAGTAAGTCGAATTAACTTTTCCATCAGTCCTAGCTCAAGAAGAATGACTTGTGCAAGATTCCCGAAACTCGCATAGTGTGGTGTCCTCACTCCCCAATGCCTCCTAAAGAGGCTCGTTATTGTGTGGTTGAAAGGCTTTCCCCCTGTAGAGAATGATGCCCTTTTCTTTCGGGCCCAGGAGCTCGACAATGATCCGTGGCGATCACTTTTTAGACTCCTTCCTCCAGCCGGTCACTTTTTTTCCTCTCAGGTTAGAAGTCTGACCCGAGAAGAACCTCGGCCTAGAGATCGCCGTTGGCGCGTTTGGGCCTCTATAATGTCTACTTGCCCCGGCGCATATTTTATCTTCATTTTCTGTCGAAGTTTTGATGCCCCTCATCCCAACTGTACCGGTACTTCGGTCTTGGCAAATTTCGCTCCCATAGCCTCGGCGAGTGTTGACGTCATCTGTTCCCGAGGTGGCGACTCTCTCCCATATAAGGTATCGATTTCGTGTCTGCCTTTGGCTTTCTCGCTAATGGCGGCCCCTCTGAAGGAAAGCTCCTTCTGACCAGAAGGATTCCATTTCGCCCACACTGACCGCCGCGTTATGCAGCTTTGAATGCATGGTTAGAGTTGCCACCGCGTGGGCGTGTATTTTTGCCTGATCGCCCGCCATTTTCTCTTTCGAACATACGCAATGAATAGACGGTTCCCCTGTTTCCATGCGTTCCGCCCGGGCCCGGGCTGATGTAAAACCGTAACTTCGTCTTTAGTTTTCAATTTTTTGCGGGAAGTCATCCGTAACTCCCCACCCCTACTTTCTAATTGAGTTCGGCTAGCGTAGACGAAATTCGCCTTTGATTGCACAATGCCTTGTGTCACTTTAGGAATAGCACGCTTTTTGCGATCCCCAGGAGTGGGGCTAACGTGGCAGGTTCAGATGAAACCACCCAATCTCCGGGGGGCAGAGAGACCGCTCATGTCGTGAAAATGTTTAGCCCCCAGCTTCCGCTATTCCCGCCGATTTTCGGAAGGGGAATACGCCACTCCCTTTTTTCCCCTGCGATTAGCCAATCCAGCTGTCGATTGTCGCTTTTTCCGATTTTTCTTCCCCTTTCTCTTGTTCCGCCATATTTTTCATCCCCCCATAAGTTGGTTGTCGACTTTTCAGATCCTTGCAGGAACATGTTTTTGAAACCTCTAAAGTGTATGCCCGCCCGTTTCGTCCCCCTCGGCACGGTGGGCGAAATCTGTTAAGCCGGTTGGCAAGGATGCCCCCTGTGACCTCACATATAAGCTGTCTATTTCGCGAATGCTCTCGGCGTTTATCTCCGGCTCCCCACTGATTTGGTTCTTCTTCCCCTGCAATTTCCCTTGCTACTAGTGTTGGCTACCAGACATTCGCAAGTGCTGTGCCATTTCGACCCTTTTTTTTCACGCCCCTGCCCTAGAAATTGAGTCTCGTTTTTTCTCCTTCCTTTCAGTTTCCAGCGAATGCCGCTCCCTCTCTTAGCTTCCCCCCCCCACCTACTCTTGTGTCTTGGGGCCTCTCCTGCAGGTAACCCCTGTCCACAAGGATGCCTTTCTCTTTGGGCTGCCCCCTCCCCCGCTCCCTTTTAGGTGAGTCGCCCTGTCGCTCCTTCCTAGTCAAAGCGCCCCTGGCAGTGTTCTTGTAACTTTTACCCTCTTGTCCTCTGAGGGGCTTAGTTTCCCCCTGCGACGGCGCCCCACGAGCCCAAGCCGGTCGACCGCCAAGTAGTATACTTAGACCTGTGAGTTGAGGGATGACCCTCTCGCCCCCTTGGTTCTCCCCCGATCCGGGTAATTGCCGAAGGCTACGAGCGACCATTATTTCGCCGCCACGGTATTGGAGGAGTTCTGGCCTTTTTCCCCTTAGGACTCCCTTTTCCACCCGTCATCACAACATCTTCTAAGGGCAACCCCTCTTTCCTTCTTACCCTCGGGCACCAACCCCCCCGCGTCTGCTGCCTGAGCGATGCTCAGTTTGGCGGGCTGTCCTCTTCCGTCAAGCTTTCGCCAAAGAGTTACCCCATCTGCTGGAGGGTTCTTCGCGGACCTGAGATCCACCCTTATCAGGTGCAGTCAGAGTGACTGGGCGGGTGCCATCAATGAGTAAGCACTGTGCGGACTAGTACTATTTCACCTCCCTTGGAGGCGGCGTCTCCGGTTGTGCCGTGGTTCTTTGTAGCGGAAACCGGAACCAATAGCTCTTTTTCGGGCGACCTCGCGGCATAGTGATGGTACCTCCTAAGAGTGAGCTTTGATGCCCAACGGGTCTTGACCTCTCGCCTCCACAACCGTTCCCTATATGGCCTCGGGTCACAAATAATTTATTGTCAGAGCCTCTTTCCAAACTGTTCGCTGGCGAACACATTGGGCGTTTATTTTAGTTGGTCCACGTTCGCCCCCGGCATTCGGCGGGCGCAATGCCATTTTGATTTTTTCCACCCGTCCTGTTTTTTACGGTCCCGTTTTCTTAGGTTTGGTCCTTTCCATTGAAGAGGCACCACTGCTCGGCCTTCTCTCCCCGGAATTAAACACACCAAACCCCTTCTCCCGTTACGGGGCGATGCTGGGACTCCCCTCTTCTTACCAGACTTTAATCCTGGGAAGCGCCCTTTGACGGATACGCTGCTGCCCCCAAATATGGAGACACCAAGTACTTCACTGCATAAATCTGGATTTCGTATTCGCCCCAAACCTCTTACCTCTATAGCAACCATATCCCGAGACCGCAGAGTCTCCCTAGTCTCCACCCTACCTGGTCCGCGGCGGCACCCCTCCTTTTCTTTCCGAGACCATCACAACAGAGCGCGATTGATTCGCGTCCGTTCAATTCGTAGCACACTTTTGGGCGCCGGATACCCTGGATCCTTCCCATACGGTCTAATCCCCAGAACTGTGACACAGAGGGATTTAATCTTCCAGCTGCGTCTTACTCCCCCCCTTGGACGTTCGGCGGTCCCCAATACCCGTCACACTCGCCTTCCCGGTAAATTGGGCGGACCCCCGACATAAAGCCCTGGCCCTGTTCGATTTTGCCCGCATCTGGCGGCTTTCTCCTTTTGTTAATGGTCACAGCTTTGAAGAAGAGCCCCCGCACCCCCCCCCCCCACCCCTTCGAAGTACCCCCTCCTACCTCCCCACCTGAGCCGGCGAGTTCGCCGATTTTGTCTGTCCAAGGTTGGGGCCCGTTGTCCCCGTGACCCCGGCCTCTCACCCCGCTTTTTCTTCGGCGACACGACTCCTTTCCCGCCATGCCCCCTGCGTTTTCCATTACCGCCGGCACTTGCACCTACGTCTCCCCGATGCGCTGACGTTTTGACGATTGTCCAATCGCCTTACCACGCCATTCCTTCTGCGGTTCTTTTTTTTTCGCCTTCTCGGTTCACACACCAGGTTTAAAGATAGCTCCCTCAGCTGCAGTCCCCCATAGAACCTGCGTTTCTCTCTCGGAGCGGCGAGGTGCTCTCGCATCCGTTGTTATCCCCCGTTGATGACACCTCTAAATCGTCCCGGTTATACTCAGCTTTCTTCCCTTGCATGAAGACATCCTTGTTTTCCAGCCCGCACAGAATCTCCCCCCGGCTAAAAAAGTCCTTACGCCCTTCGTGTCTTGCCTTTTGTTAAACGCATGGAGCCAAGACCAATTCCGCATAAGAGTTTGATTGCCCCCCTTTTCGGCCCCCCCCCCTCGCGTGGTGGAGGATACACATAGACCTGGCGGGCTGGGGGGGGGGGGGGGGGGGGGGGGTTGTTGGTTGGGGGGGTGGGGTTATGGGTGGGTTGGGGGTGTGTGGGGTGGGGGCCCCCAACTATTTTTCCCCTTTCCTCCATCATAAGTTGTTTCATTTTTGAGACTCTATAGTGACATAATCTATGCTTTTTTCGCAGAATCAAACCCCCGTTCATGCAGCCCGCGACTTCTTTCTCATCAGTTCATGGTGAGGACCTTTTGGTCTTGGAGAAGTCCCCTAACCCCAGTAGGAAAAGCCCCCGGAACTACAATTCTTTCTCGTACTAAACTGGTGGAGAAATGATTTCGAGTCCGATTTGTGACCCTCGTTAGATTCCGATCTGGTACTATACATTTTTCGACATAACCATTACGTACGAGCAGGACGAGACGTATAAAACATCGCTTTTTGTTTTGATCCATGAACCCGACCCCCCAAGTTTCAGACCATTGATGTGAATGGCTTCCCCCATAGATTCCCCCGATTTGCCCAACCACTCCCTCTTTGGAGCAGTGACGGAATTACAGATAGCGAGGGGAAGCACCAGTTGGTACCCGCCGTTGGCCCCCAAGCAACTACCTCCCGAAATGGGTGGGGTTCCGCGGCCCGGATATTGGTCTAACACAGACTCACTGGCATTTTCTAATTCCCTGATTGTCCAGACTTCGGGTAATGGATCCGGCCGTGACTACCATGATATGTCTTCCTTCCGCCTTACGCCCCCACCATCTTTTCTTTGAGCCCAATACAGGCTAGGTCTTGCCGGCCCAAACCCTCTGTTTCCCCTGTTCCAGCCCCGGAGCCCCTTGTCGTTCTATAGGATTTTCCTGCGTTCGTTTTTAGTGATTCTCGGCTGCACCCGTGTTCCTACTTTCCCCCACAAACGCCCAGAAATGCTGGCTCCTATTTCCAGGTTGGGGTGACGGTTCTCTATACTTCCCCACGCTCTACCCCCCCCCGTTGACCCCCCCCCGTTTTAACGTCCTCATCACCGGTTACGATTACATCCCCGCCGTTGGCGAGTTCCCAAACGAGGGGCCAGCTGCTTTTGCATTGTTGAACAAATTCGCCCGGCGCCTTCCTTTTTCCGACGAGTTCTCGACGTTCTTCATCCCCTACATGTCCCTCCCGTCGATAGATTATGAGCCCCTTCCGCGTTTTTTCTTCTTTAGTTCCCCCTCCCCCCCTTCTTGTTAGTTTTTCCCAGGAACCGCACCCAGTTTATGTTTTTCCTTTCCTGTTTTTTGTCGTAGGGCTATCTTCTCTCGCTGGACCAGGTTGACGAATACAATATGATGTATGCGAATCTTTGGCTCCCTACGTTTTTGAGAGCCGGCACTTGTGCCCACCTCCGATTTCCCCCTTGACTAGGTGTCCACTTTTCCTTCTTGTGCAAATAGAGTTTTTTCAAAAATTCAGCAGCAAATCCACGAGAGTTTTTTTGTGTTACAAGTAATTTCCTCTGTGCCCCTCTATTTTTGGACTCTTATGTACATGATAAACACCACCCCCCCTTTTCCCCCCATCTCATCCCCATAAAATTTAATTTCATACCTTGGCACCTCCTTGGCTACCGGTCCCGTCAAATTACGCCAACTCGAGATTTTATTGTTTGCACAGCGAAAAGGGGGGCCAAGAGGTGCCCCCCTCCTGGTTCCCCCCAGTGTGGTAGCGTTTTAAGTTTTTTTTTTAGTCTTGGCGGAACGATTGACCGTTTGGCCCCGATGTAAGACTCGGCCCATCACTCATCGGAAGCGTTCGGGATCCCCAACCGATTCTAGGGTCAGGAATGTTGGAAAAGACCCAGCGATATACCCGCAGCAAGACCCACAGTTACGTTGGCCGGTGGATGAAACTTCGACCTCTGTCCTCCAGGCACCTCATTTTACACTGCTGGCACCTTTGCGATTCGTGGTTACCCTTCACTTCACATTGATTTTTAAGTTTGTATTACCGTTTTTTTTTGTTGAACGCCGTTAAGTCCCCCTCCATCGTCCAGCGATCGTTGCGATTAGGTTTTTTAGACCTTCCTATGGCCGCAATCTAAATCGCGCCGTCATGCCTTGTCTCCTTTTTTTGTGCCCTCTTTTGAACGCAGGTCCATTTGGCCCGGTTTTCATTGTGCTATTTCCGTTCTCTTAGAGGCTGATATTTTCCCCCCCCCCCCTTCCTTTTTCCCAACAGACCACTCCGGCCTTCCTTGTCCATAGACCTTTCGAGTTTTCACCCGATATTTTTTCGTGCTCCTATTGCATCATCAGGCTTCTTCTTTCTTAGCTCGGGCTCAGTCTGTTGAGTTTCTCCTCGCACTGCGTCCCGCGACTCCGCCAAGCCTCGGTCCCCCCTTTTTTTCAACCACTGACTCAGCGTTAGCGATGCACCTCCCGAATGCCCCCTTGTGCTCTTTCGACCCGAGATTAATTCTGCGGTTCTGCCTCCGCGGCCCGGGCGAAACCTAATGGTTTCTTTCTTTTTAATCTTCCTCAGTTCCGACTTCTGTGGTCCCTTTCCCCCCTAATACCCCCCCTAGATTCAATCTAAACTTTTTTTTTTTCTTGCGCTGACTCAGTTCTTTCTTGCTCACTTTCCACAAGAGCCCCCCAGTTAGATTCGCCACCCTTCTCGAGATTTCCCCGCTCGTTTCCCCTCTCAACCCACAATCTCCTGGCCCTTAGAGAACGCCCTTCTTCATTGCGAGTGAGAAAACCCCCGCTGCCTGACTATGTCCACAGGAGTGTTGGGTTGGGGGGTGCAGCCTTTCACCGTCCTTTTCCCCGCCGATAGTAAAGACCCTGTGGATTTCAGGGGGCTGTTCCTTCTGGATATTTTTTTTTTCTCTTTCCCTCCTATATTCTCTTTCTTTTCCTAACCCGTTGTGTTTGGATATCTTCGGGACCAGATTGTGGTCCTTTCCCTTCCTGACCCCAATGGTAAAGGTATGTAGACGCATCCGGCTTAAAAGATTTGGAAAGTTTATTTCAAAATGTCCCCCCCCCCCCCCCTTCCCCTAAGTTGAATAGCGAAGGTTTTTTTATCTATTTTCGACTATTTCGCCGGCGTTATGATGGGCCCCCCCCCGAGACTTTGGGATGTGAGGTGGTTTGTTTTTTAATGTTTTGAACCCCCTGCCCACCTTTTTTTGCACTTCTCCTCCTTTCTTTGTCTCATCCGAAAATTCGCACTGGTGGCAATGATCGGCTGAATCATTTCCAAAAGCTCACTAGCCATTTCTTGAAGAGATTTGTTTTCTTCTTTTGCAGTTCACCCCCCCGCGCTGCCAAATCTAAGTGATACCTAGCTTGTTCCCTACGCCGGGAGACGTCACTTTCACCGGCACAGTTGAGCAGTATCGTTCTGCGTCGACAGCAGTCGAACCATGGGATGTCTCGCTTTCCATTCGTCAACCGCAGGATCTGTGTTTCAATGCCCTCTTTGGTCTTTTTTGATTCGGGAAACTCCTCTTCCCCGCCCCTCGCAACTCCTTGCCCGCCAAAGAGCCTAGAGAGTTCCCGATTTGTGATCCCCCAATTGTCGAACAATAGGAAGCAGACAGGGTCCTTCTCCGAAGTTTCCTTCTGGAGCCCTTTCCCTGCCTGAATGTATGGTGGCATGAGGCGGTCTCTCCCTCTTTTACCCTTTTGAGAAAAAATGGGCCCCCCCATCGCCGCATCAACTATTCGACGGTCCGCGCCGTTCTCCCCCCCCCTAGTGCACCAACTCGTTCCCAACGGACATGACCTATGGTCAGTTCCGGACGTCTGCGGCGTTGAGAACATGTGACGCGGCCTTTGGCGTCAGGAAGTCTTTTAACCCCTTTCTCTCCTCCCCCCCCCCAACATTAATGGGCAAGAGTTGGACGGCCCACTACGTTCCACCCAGGACGGATCCTCTCCTTTCACCAGATCCGTGGTTTTCGGTCGTCTTTCTCCTTGTGTTAGGTGAGAGGCAGGAAACGATGCGTCGGCTATTCTCCGGGCATTTTTGCTTTGGCCGATGATGACGTCGCCCCACCGGGTCGCCTTATCTCAGAACCCGTGCCTTTCCCGTTACCCTTCCCACCAACGCAAAAATTCTTTGGCTTCTCGCCTCTTGAAAATGGCTCTTTTCCCCCTCCAACCTCCCGATCGCGTATTTTGGTTCGTTGACTTGCCCCGTAAGCCTTCCATTAAAGTGTCTTTTGGCTTTCCCCTTCTTATCCCCCCCTTCGGTTCGTTTAGTGTTGTGGGATACTTGTGCCCAAACTTCCCCCGGCCTCATAGACCCCACCTCGGCGGCCTGACCCCCCACCAACCACACCATCCGTTCTTTCATCTTCTTTTAAGAAGTAAACAGACCTTCCATTTCCTGGGTGCCTCTCAATTGCCCCTCGAGTTGTCCCCCGTTTCCGGCGCGACAATTTAGGGATCACAGATCCTTCAGCATAGTAGGACTCGCGCCCGCTTCTTGACTCCCTTTCGCCATCGCCCCCTCCCGGTAGCCCCTGCCCCCAGCTCGGCTTTGACCCCTCCACTTTGGTCCTTTCCGAGCCCCCCTCTTCAACCCCCCCCTCGCATGTGCTTGCTGACCCAGCCGTTCTATTTCCGGTGCGTACTTCGTTTTTCGTCCTGTAACAGATTCTTGCCATGGCGCCGGCCGCAGTTTCCCTGCGAGCATCTGTCAAGATTGCGCGTCCGCCATCGCGGTGGGTAGCCCCTTTTCCCCCTTTTTGCGTGTCGGGCACGAACACAGGGAAGTCCTTCTTCCTTTTTTCTGATCGATCTCTTTCAGGTCGCTTTGCATTGCAGTATTGGCTTGGCCTTTTCAGTGCACGCTGTGCCGTGAGTACAAACCCGTTACCTATCTCCCCACACTTTGCGCCTGGAGCCTAGCTTTTAGGGGTTTTGCCGTCAGGACATCAGCAAATTTGAGTCAAATCCCAGCAGTCGTCAGGTCGGTCGCAGAAAAGCCCTTACTAATTCCCTGAGATTTTCCTACCGAATGCCCCTGCACTTGACCTCCTTCCCCCTGAGATAAGGGTGCCTTCTGTGGTGTGCCCGCGCCTTTTCCCCCTCCCCCCCCCCGCTAGGGGCCTTTTCTTGCACGAAGGAAGTCCTGAAGGGCTCCCACCCTGCTGCGTCACATGCATCCAATTCCCACCGTGTCGGTCGAGAGCGCTCCTTTTTAAAGTCCTTTCCCTCCCCACGTGGTGCGGTATGGACCGACGCCCCTTGTGCGCCTCCTCTTTTTTCTGTAATAGGATGACTTACATATTTCTCGTCCCCCTCACCTCCCTCGAACTCCCCCCCCCCCTTAGCCAACCTTATGGAAAGCATTAGTTTTTAATGCGTTGTGCCATCCCCAGGAGGGATTAAAACTGATGACCCCCTGGCCCCACCAGCCTTTCCGCACTTTCAGGTTCCACAGAAAGACCTGGATGAGAATGCCGCTCTTGACTGGGTCTTTAGACACCCATATCGTGCGGCT
>Ga0179593_1266344_pt1 | contig 13402 bp, 13 predicted proteins | sample CZODoug2_1_08_16_FD_185931 | JGI IMG/M metagenome (GOLD analysis project Ga0179593, IMG submission 185931) | Vadose zone soil fungal communities from Angelo Coast Range Reserve, California, USA - CZODoug2_1_08_16fungal (PacBio error correction) | ecosystem: Environmental > Terrestrial > Soil >... | reverse complement strand
TGATACATATGACTTTATCCGCCCCCTGCTTTCTCTCTGCACTCATGTTGATCCCGGCCCATTCTTTCCCTTCGGTCACAACCTCCCGTACTGTGGAAACCCGCAGTTGGATGGATTAGAAGAAAAGACCCCACATATCCTCGACCCCTTTCGATTCCTCTTGCCAATTTTCTGTTAGACTTCTCCCCTACCTCTTTTCTTTCTCCAGCCCAAAGCATTATATTGGCTGCATTACGTCTACTCTTCAGGCCCTATTTCTCTCTTCTGTCTCGCGCAATAGCCCTTCCCGGACGTCGTAAGATCTTTCTCCTCTGTTTCTTGACGTCCCACTCTTTCTTGTAATATTTTGAGTCCTGTTTTTTTCCTCTTTTTGTCGCTCCCGAGTCTCTCCTCTTTCCCCAGTGTTACCCCTGCGCCCCCGGCTTTCTTTCTTTCTCCTCGTTTTGCCGTTGCTTCCTTTCTTTCTTTCCCTTTTTCGCGTTTGCCTGCTCCGATGACAATTCTTTTTCGTGAAAGAGAAGCATGCTCCCCTCTGGCATTAAGGAGATTCATTGTCCACCTCGTTTTCCCCCCCAGCCTCCCTTGCCCTTCTTCCCATTGCTCGCTCGTTGTTCTGCCAAGTAGCCCCCGTGATTATGGTTCTTTTTGTACCGGCAATTTTTCACTGTTTTTCGCTTTTTCGCCTTTTCTCTCATTATCTGTCACTTCAGTGCCTCTCCTGCGGCAAATACCCAATTGGGGCCAACTCATATCCTTCTTTTATGACGGTTCGCCCCCATTGCCCCTCCTCTTCTTTCTCCAATCTGCTACTCATTATTCTCATAGGGACTGATGTTTTGTCCCATTTTTTCCGTTAGTACAACGTTTATTAAAGTCTACTCTGGTTTACCCCCGGGCCGCGTCTACTTTGACCACCTCTTACGTCTTGTCCGGTTTCTCTATGTCCTCTTTTTATCGGGGCATCTTCCGTCCTTCACCCCAGCACTAACGGTTCTCCCATAATGATTCCTTTTTATCTCGTTTAATGGACTATGAGTCCCTCCCTCGACTTCACCCCTCACTTTCGCTTTTTTTTTTTTTTCTCTTCCTTCGTAGCCACCCCGGTCTCTTTATTTCATGATTGATGTATTCATCTATAGTATTGGTCTCGTCTTCCCCCGTCTGGATAGGAGCCACTTTCCTTTTTCGACCTACTTTCCTTGTTTCGCGCCAGACCGGGTTACAGTGAGGTCTCTCTCATTTTGCCCGAGTTAGGCACCACCTCCCTCCTCTCGTTTGCCCCCGCCTTCCCCCGGTTTATTTTTTTCTCACACTCTCTGTTTCTGGTACTGCCCGTTCACCTTCATATTTTTTAACTGATGTCCTTGTTGCCGATCCGCGCACGGAACCCATAGATCTTGACTGCCACTCTAGCCTCCCCCCTCCTACCAACTTCCCTCCCAGTCCCCGCAGTTTTATCCCTGCTCTCCACAGTCCCTTTTGCCAACCACTCATTCGACGAAGACCCGAAGTCACTCGGATTACCACCTTCACCACACTCACCCTCTTCCCCTCCCCTCCTGTTTTCCCCTGAACACCTACCCCACCCCCTTTCCCAAAAAATCACTCCTACGCCATCCGCTCCGCCCTGTTGTTACATGTTCTAACACCCCGATTTCTCCTTCACCCTATCCTTTTCCCTGGCCCTTCCCACCAACCCGAAGAAGCAAACCCCTAGACTTCTTTCCAAACTCACGGAATTAGTTCCCTTTAAGGGTTGCCCCCTTCCCTATGTGTTTCTTTTCTGCTAGGTTTTATTCCACTGAATTGTTTTCGAACTGGGCTTTCTGCGGATTTCTCAACCACCCCACTCCCCCCTAGGTCTCCTGCACCTCTGTGTTAAGTTTTCGCAGCTTACCCTCCCTGAGATCCCCCCTCTCACTCATAACAACCCACTTGGTCGAAAACACAAGGGCCGTAATCCCCACAGTCCCCTAACCCCGCCACTCTATGCTTCCTCCGTGCATAATCCCCTCCCCCCCAGTTTCATTAACCTAATAAAAGATTCGTCAAAGTTTGGTACAGACCTTTTTGATTCAGTTTCCCTGTCCCCCCTCTTTCCTTTTCTCCGCCCCGCTTTCCTAGCCCTTTCCTGATTTCCCTTATCCCCCAGATCGATTCCTCTCTCTATCTTCGTTTGTTGTGTTGAGTCGATCCATCGATCTCTGATACGTTCCTGATTTTTTTATTTCCACTCGGGCTTACCGACGGGGGGTTCCAAAACTTACACTCCCCCGGTTTACCGCTGACCTCTCAAACCTGAGCCGGTGATTCCCGTACACTTTGACCACTGCATATTTGAGCTCTTTCTCGGTGGGGATTGTTTCTTTCGAGTCTTTTTTCTGGTTTACTGTGCTTTGTGGATTCCTCCTCCCGGCTTTTTTGTAGCCGAATGTTTATCTTGAAGTAGAGTTTCCAGGGCTCTTTTTACCCAATTTCCCTGATTCCTCGTACCTGACCAAAGAGGTCCCCCCCGACCACTTTGGTTGTTCTTTTCCTCACTCCTCTCCCCCCAAGTTCCCTTGTTGATTACCTTGTGCACCCGACAGCTTATTTCCTGGTGAAAAAGCACTTCCTCCTTTCCCCCGTTCGTTTTTTCAGCATCGTTTTCTAGTTTTCTTTTCCTTTTTTCTTTGGCTTTCCTCTTCAGTTTTTCTCCGTTTTTTTTTTTCGTTTGTCCATGTAACCCTTCTCGCTGATTGTTCGTCTTTCTGGATTTTGGTAGGTGTCGAGTTTTCTGTTGCAGCCTCGTTTTTGTTCTTTACCTCTTTGAGTTTTAGGGTCTCCCCTAGATCATTCTTTTTTCTAAGTTATATTTTTCCTTGTTTTTCTTTTCAGTTGAGATCTACTGCCTTTTTTTTTTTCCTGTTAGATGCCGTTTTTCTGATGGTGCCTCTATATTCCGTTTCGGTCTATCCCTTACGGCCTCCTAAGCTTTCGGGTCCCCATATTGTATTTTACGCCGTTTCCCATTCCCCGCTCCCCATGCCGAGTTGCTACAATATCACAATGAAAGTGCCGCTTGTGATTTGCTGCTTTTTCCCTTTCCTTGTGCGAAGACCCTGATCTCTGCTCTACCCCCGTCCTCCCCCTTTTCCGGTCTTGCGTTCCATTTTCTTTTATTTTATCTTACCTGCCAGTGCGGGTTCGTGCCCTTCTACTTGGCTACTCCCTTAAGCTATTTCCCGAACCATAAATTGACCATGAACACGAATCCGATTGCTCAGTGAAGAAGGGTTAGTGGCAGTCGTTTTAGTTTTTACCCTCCGCGGGTAGCGCTTTCTGCAGTCCATGGCGGCGCCGATTACAATCCCAATTCATGATTTCAATGATTTTAGATGACGTGAGGGTAAGTTCGCTTCATTCAGGCTCCACTGTTCCGTCTGCGGGCCCGGTCCCCCTCTTTTTATTGACGTTTTCCATGCCGTTAGAATCAGGCGCACACTTTGTACGACTTTGCAAGAGGTTCTTTACCGCGGTCTTCTTCCGGCTCCGTGACCATTGATTCCGACTTCTTTTGGGGAAGTATTGGCCGACGCCTGAGTGCCCATTGGTGTCCCTTCCGGTAAGATTCGTTAATTCGCTTGATTTGCCCCACCTTTTTGGAGGTCTCTCTCGCTTCCCCCCTTCCTAGTACTACTTCGACCCGACTCGAAAGCGAACCCCCCTTTCTGGTCTCCGGACTTTGACCCCCTACCGTCAGTCCCTTGGCTTTCCCTAGATCGTGTGTGTAGTCAGGTTTCAAGTTGCTGTACTAACTGTCTTTTTTGATATTTGCTTCTCCCTTCTGGCCTGCTTTCATTCTTCTCCGTTCAGAAACTATGTGTTAAGCGGTAGCCTGAGTCTTCCCCTGTTACTGTCTTTTGAAAACTAATTTTTTTCAATGACGCGCAGGCCTTCAATCAGCCTTTTTTTTCCTCTTTTAATTGACCCTTTTGTATGGTCTAGCTAGGAAGATCTTGGGGCGACGCCCCCGAGCGAAGACTTCCCTCGCCGTTGAGACCGGTCCTTTCTTTGCCAGTCCCCCTTCCGCGTTTTTCCCCTCCCTTCCTTCCGTTCTCTGGAAATTCGATTGACTCCACCGAGCCGAGGGCAATCTTCTGGTTTACCCGAGTATCTGTTTTCGCAGCCTTCGAGAGTGTTTTTCTCTCCACTCGGTTCATGGCTACCGGATTTTCGACCTTCCCACGGTTCGCCCCCATTTTTATGTCTCAGCTTCCCTCTCGGGGGCTTGGCGTCCCGTATTTTAATCAAACTTGTTTGCCACCTTCTCCTCCTTTTAGTTGATTTCGCTATGTACATAAAGGTCTGACTTAATGAGTGGGTTTTGGTTTAGATACCTCCTTGGCGTGGGTGTTGTCTTTTCAGAGGCTCCTTCCTTTGGAGACGTCCACATTCCTTTTTTAATCTCCTTTTTTTTTTGTTTCTTACTTCTGTGTCGTATCGCGTTACAATACTTCGAGTGTTTATCTTCGCCCACTCATGACGGGCCCCCTCCCCGTTCACGTAATCTGATTCTCAACGTTCTAGGGCCCATCATGGCTGGACCGAGATATCCCCCCCCCCACGCCACCAGATAGATCTTCGACTTCTTGCGTGTCAAGTGTTCTCGTTCGTATCTCGATCGGTTCCCTTAAGGCCCACGAGTCTCCGCTTGCTCCTCTCCTTCTCCTGTCATACACTATTTATTCTCCTTCGTTTTAGTCCGTCATCTCGGCGACTTGTATCCTTTGGTGTTGGCATTTGACGGTCACACCTTGGCATAGAGCGTCATCTTTTCTATTTTGCTTCGCTCTTTTTCTTTCCGTTTCCCCTTTCCCTTTTCTTCAAGACCTTTGTACACCTTTAGCATGCGACCACAAGGGGTTTAATTTCAGCGGATTATTGGCCCCGTTTTGTGATTTCCCTTATCGCTCTCACTCCTCTACCTCTTTCCCCCAAAAGCTTTTAGTTTCACGCGATTCCTGATTTATCTTTTTTTTTCGTATGTTCCCGTAAGATCAGATTTCTACCATTTCTCCCCTAAGTTTTACACTCTCTTCTGACCGTACATTTTATCCTGTTCTGTTGTCCAATTAGACCTTGTTTTCTTTTGTTAGTGGCGTCACTTTCTCCCGCCCAGTATTTTCTTTTTTTCTATAGAAGTACTATCATTTACCTTGACTTCCGGTCGCTCTTTCCACTCACTGTGGGGTGAAATACCATATCTCAGGTTACTTGCGGTCGTGAACCATTATCCTCAGTTCCGCCTCCCCCATACTATCCACTCCCAGTTGCACTCCCGGATTCGAGGAGCGTCTGGAATCTGTTCCCTCCCCCCCCCCCCCCCCCCCCCCCCGCCCCCCCCGCACCCTAGTCCGTGCTGGAACTGCCTCGTTCTTCCTTTGTCCCCACCTTCATCCTAAGCTTTTGATTTTTCTACATGACGGTCATTGGAAAGTTTCGGCAGGAGTCTTCAACCCTACGTCCTTTCTCCCCAACTATGTTTCGAAACTCTCTGGTCCTTTCTGCGACTTGGGAGAGGTCCTTTTACAGAGAAGATTCCCCCCACTAACGCCGATGCTTATCCAGCTCTTTTCCCATGGCTAGTGGTTCTTCCGCTTTCTGTCTTCTTTTATTTTTTATTCTTCCCTTCTCTTGACCCTTTCCATTTTCAGGGTACGATCTCAACTTAATGTCTTCACCCAATACCTGGTACCCTGCTTTTTCCGTTTTCTGATCTTTCTGTTCCGCAATGATTATGTTCTTGCACCGCGCAAGCGTTTTTTTTCTCCTCTTTTTCTTTTTTCTCTTACCCACCTCGCCGGCGAGGGTCATTTTCTCATTCATGGCCTTGTCGTCCCCTCCGTGTTTCCTTCACCTTTTGTTCGCTCCGCCACCCTATGCCGACGAATCTTGCCCCACCAGCAAGCCCTCCCTCGACGGCAACAATTGTCCCCCCTTTTTATTCAAAGCCATTCTAACCAGCCATTCACTCATTAGTTCTCCTCCTAATGGACTCCTATGGATACCAACTAACCACCTCCCCAATATTCCTCCGCATACCGTTCTTTCCCCCACTTCAATCGAAACCCTTACCCCCCCTCCATTCCCCCAACGATTAACCTCAGTTTTTATCGCCGTGAGTGGGTGAAATTTTGACCCTCCTTAACCCAACCCCTCAATCCTTTCCCTCACCCTATCAGCCTTTTTTTCATTCCCCCCACTCAACTCAGATCCCCCCCCGACAACGATGACCCAAAAAATAAAGTAACAGTAGAAGGACCTGAGGGTGCCCCATTTTAGAGTTTTGAGTTTTATCGGTGGTTCATTCCGCCTTTTCCCTACACCTTCTTTCTTGGCGTGCTCTTCGTAAAGCCCCCCCCCCTCTTTATGAACCCTGTAGTTCTCGTTCTTTCTTTACTATTTTCCCCCTCACCTTAGAACCCTCCCTCTCTCAAACCCATTTCCCCCACATGGGTAGGCATCACACGCCAATCAACTTCGCTATATTTTCTGACCGAAGTCACCATCCGCCCCTGCCCGTCCCTCCTCCTTCACCCTCTTTTTTTTTTTTCCAGCCTGACTTCCTGAGAAGGTTTACTGAGGCAGCTGTACTTGCCCACTTTTCGTTTCAGTGTTTCGCCTTGACCTATCTGTACAGATCGATACTCTCTCTTTTTCCTCTCCTCCCCTTGTTTTTTTTTCTGCTGCGACCTCTCTCTGTCTAGTTCTCACTGGTCCCCTCTTTCCTATTACTACGGTCGCGGATCCTTTTCCAATTCAGGTGCTTTTTATTTTTCCATGCCTTTGCAGGTCCCGCCACTTTAACCAAACAACTTATTATATGCTGGTTGCTTTTCTTTTCTTCTTCGAAGCATTTGCGATTCTGTGATGTTTGGGACTGAGTCTCACGTTTTTTTTTATCTGACCCGTGGTTTTTGATTCGTAGTTTCTCGGTGTTTTAATGACTCCCTGACTCTTCCCTCCCCCTTTTGACATATCCCTTCGTGTTTGGTTTTTTTTGAAATCCTCCCCCTAAATCCCCAGTTGGCAGGAGTGGATAACCCACCCCCGCTCCCCTTTTTTGCCCTCCTTAATGTGCAGTAGTTTTTTTCGCGTTTTTCTCTTTTTATTTTTTTCTTTTTTTGTTTTTGAGTTGTTTTTTATGTCTTAGTATATTTTTCCTCCCTTAGTGGTACTTTGGCGTAAATCTCCGGTCTGATGCTGTCGTCTAGGCATTTTGGGATGTGTCCCTGCTCCTGGGAATTGATTTTTTTTTTTCTTGGGAATCTGGTGAGTTGATTTTTTTCTCCCGACTCGGTTTCATTTGTTCTTTCAGTATGAATTATATTTGGACTTTGCTTTGATAGAAGGTAGTAATGCTTTTGTCATTGTCCCTCTGTTCCCCGTTGGTTCTTTTTCGGGCTATTCGTTTATCGCCGATTGACGTGCGCTTCTAATCCCAGTCTTTCAACGTAGGTCACCGGAGGCTTTTTCCGGTGAAATCCGAGCCCTTTGTGTTCATATCCACTCCCCCGTCTCCTGTTCTAGACCTCGGGAGCGTTGCGCTCCCCCCTTTGCGCGTTTTCATAGCATTCGTACGTCCCGCCAAGTTCTTGCGCGTGCACGACTTTTCTTTCTTTTCCCCTTGACCTTTAATTTGGCTTGTTCGAAATCCTACTTTTCCCCGACGACCCCCAGATAGGGAATTGAACATCCCTCGGAAGAACGCTCCCTGTGCGACGAGTTCCGACAGCGGTTAGAGCCAGCCGGCCCTTTCTTTTGACCTCTCTTATTTCGCTTGTTTCTCCGCGCCCCTGGCGAGCGACCCGATAGTATTGACTCTCTTGCTTGCTTTTTGGTTGAAGCGCCGAGCTGACCCTGACAAAGTTTCTTTATCTCCCCTTTCCACTCTTTTCTCGTTGGTTAAGATTTCCGCCACTTGCTTTCCAGCCCGGTGGTTTCCCTTTCGCCGGGGACCTCTGTGCCGGGACTTTTCTTGCAACCAGATTTCTCGCTCCGCTCACTATACGCTCGGATCCCAGATGGTCAACCGTCCCCAGAGTCCAGTGAAACTTGGTTACCTTGACTGTAGCCTGTTCTCTGTGTCATTTTTCCCCCAACCTTTTTTATTTTCGCCTCTCTTCTTACTCAGTAGACAGGAGCTTTTTTTCCCGTCGTTAACGCGCCGTGACGCCTGACGGGCCCTAACCATCTCCCTTTTTGTTCCCCCACCCCCCTGAGTCGAGCGTTGCGTAGGCATTCCCGGCTGGTCCCACGCCAACTGCGTGAATGTTGCCTTTCTCCCCCCTTTTCTACCCTCTATCCTTCATTTCCTTTCACGAACCAATTTTTGTTCTGGTCGCAGGTAACGCGAAGCACGTTTTTATCATCAATTTTCAACCTCCTGAAGCAGGGGTCATAAATCCCTCCCTTTTTCTCAGGTTCTCTGGTACCAGTTTTCTGGCGCGCGAGGAGTTTCTCGGCTTTCCCTGTCCCCAAGCGAGTCTTAATTCGTTTGACTCGGCGGTTGTTGTTCCTTCAACATTCCTCCTTCTACCTCTGCGGACTGCCCTCTTAAAGGAGATTCTCGTTTTCCCTCTCCGGTTTCCCCCATATTTTTGTTTTTTTTTTTTACGTTCGTATCCGTAACCTTCCAGCCCCGTAGAGATCTGTTTCTTCTTCCCCCCCTTGCATATTTTATTTACGTTGCTGAGAACGATACCACAACACAAGTTTTGAACCCCCCGAGCCAGTCTTTTTGCCTTTCGATCTGGTGGCTGGGTTTCCCGGTAATCCTTGAGGTTTCCACTAGCTTCTTACTTTTTCGAGTGCGCACCTCCATCTGCATGGCTGGAATGTGATTGTCTAGATAAACATTTGTTTTTGTGAGGATCAATCTTTAGCTCCACACTCTCTTATCTTAATAATCCTACCTTTGTTTTGTTTCCTCGATTTGTCCCCCGTCTCATTCTGAGAATATTCACCATAGTTTTATCAGCCCATGACGTTCCTACCCCTGGCCCCAGTCTGCGGCACTATTTCCTCTCGTTTTCGCCTGGATGTGATTAGACCATCACCATCTCGAGACTCCTCTTTCCTCCTTTGCTTCCACGTGTTCTATGTTTTTCCCGGCGCCATCATATGGCTTTGAAGTGCAAGTTTTCCCTTTCTACTGATACTCTTATCCCTTAACAGTATTTTTCTTCCTCGGCTCCCCTTTTCTGTCCCTCCTCTTTATCCCGACGTTCCCTCTTGTTTGCGCCGGGAATCAATTGCGGCACACATTTTCATTTTTTTTGTCATTCTTGTCTTGAATTGATTAGACGCTTTTCTTCGCCCCTCCTCTTCCCATCTTTTTCCTTTTCCGCTTCCCCCGCCCTGGTTCATTCGATTTTACCTGCTTTTTCCACTCCTCGGCTTGCTGCTGATGATTTTATGGATCTCTTCGCCCGCGCCGCCAACCTCTTTTTAGTACACTGTCATGATCTTCTTTTCACCCTTTTACTAGAATCCATTCTCACCTAGTTCTTACCCCCAATGCAGCCTCACTGCTGTCCCCCTGAATATCGTCGTTTGCACTTCCCTCCACTTTTATTTTTTCCCTTTGGTCCCCATTCCTCAGGCCCAGTTCTTTTCGTCTCTGTTTCTCAGTTCATTTTCCTTCTAAGGAACCGGCAGCTCGCCCCCCCGTTCCTCCACCAATTGTTCATCACCACTGATAAGTTCTGGCTCCCCCCACATTGTGGTCCCCTCGCGTTCCTTTAGACCTTTTTTGCCTCCGCCGTGTAATAATGCTTCCTTCCTCTCTTCAGTCTTGTCCCAGAAGTACCCTCACCACTGTTCTCCGTTATTCAACAAAGTTGGTCTTTCCTTTCAGGATGACACCTTCCCCCTCCTTTTGGGCCTTTCTCTCCTGACTTTTCTCCGTGTGCATCGGCGCTTCAACCTATGTTCAGTCATTCAACTGTTGTCTTTTTGACCCACCACTGAATGTCATTTCCTCCCCTCCCTTTGCGCTGCTTCCAATGATACTCCTCGTTTCCCCCCAACTCACTTTCGCTGTCTTCTGTTTGCTTTCCTCTACATTTTAGGATCGTTGGTTCTTCTCTTGATGTTATTAATCCTTATTATTCGTCTGCCCCCGTGGATCGTAACACTAAATTTTTGTCTTCCCCATGTCTTTCGCTCGGACAGTTTATTTGCTGAGATCTCTCTGCCTCTCCTGCCGCTTTTTTCCACCTGCTCCGCGTGCTTGGCTTCGCTCCCGGCCGTTTCTTTTATTTTTCTTTCACTTCATGGGTCTGCCAATTTCCGCCGTCACCCTGTCCCCTTTGGACCCGCATTGTACCGCTGTTTTGCGCCCCGTCAATCGCGTCCTCTAGCAAGAAAATTCCCCCCCGGCAATCTCCCGGCCAGCAGCTCTCACGCCCTTCTCTTCCCCCCAGCCCACTTCAACATATACCTTCGCGAAGCCCTGAATCCTCTCGAACAAACTCCCTCCCCCCCCCCCGATTCCCGACCTTCCGCCGTCTTCCCCTAACGCTGAAACATACCCAATCTTGCAACGCCTACCGAACAGTTCTTCCGGGTTCATGGACGCCGTCAAACCCTCTCCGCCCCCCCTTTCCTTCCTTGCCCTCCACCTACCACTTTGCAATTTTTCCCCACTCGACACCCCCCCGATGAAAAAACTAAGGTATTAGAAGGACCTTGTTTCTATCCTTTCGTCTTTTTCGTTATAGTGGTGTCCTCCACGCTTCCCTTCTCTTTTGTCTTTTTCTGGATTCTTTCAAGAACCCCTCCAAATTTTCTCTGCCCCGGCTTTTTTTCGCGTCGTCTTTTTCCACCGAGCCCACCCCCTCACAACCTTGCTCTCCACCCAACCCCTTTTCCTTTCTCTTCCTTCCCCCACCTCCCTTTCCCTCGCCCCGAATATGTCTCTAAGCCTTCCAATCGCCTTTGCCGCCATACAAAGATTGTTCGTTCAGTTTTGTGGAAATCATTTGTTTCTCTTTAACGCCTGGTACAGCAACGCTTGTCCTTTTTTCTTCCCCTTCCGTTCCGGAATCCGCCCCGACCCGCTATGACAGTAAGTTCCCTGATTTTTCTTTCCTCCCTTCCGTGTGTGTATGCTGTCTCCTCCTTGAGCGTCCCTCTGTTCGCACGAGGTCCGTCTCCCCCCTACAAGCCCTTTTTTCTTACCTTCTTACCTTCCGCCCATGAGCAGGTGGTTACGACTTTTAAACACGAACATACTTTTCCACCACCCTACCCATTGTATATTCTTCTTCTTTTCTTTTGCTTTTATGGATCCTGCATACTCCGGGTGGTTTATGTGCTTATTGGGCTTTAAGAGTCGGATGGGTGGCGCATCCTGTTGTTTATCTTTCTCTTTTTCCGTTTCTTTAACTCTTCCGAAACTAGCAGGACTAGGAACCCGAGGTGCATAGAAATATTTTCAGTGGGTTTTTCCTCCCCTTTGACCCCCTTTTATCAAAGGAGTGGCCAACCCCTTCTCGCCCCCTCCCTTCTTGATTGTCACCCTCATCCCTTTTTTAGTGGTAATTAGGTTTTTTTCAGTGTTGATTCCTCTGTTTCTTTGGATGGTTATGACTTTTTTCCTCGGTTTTTTTTCAGGCCTCCCTACCCCCCTGATTGTAGTAGTCGTTTTGGGTGTTTTGTGTCAGGTGTCTGTTCTTTGACTATGCTGGTTCCGGAAGCTGGGTTGGTGGTTTTTTTGTTTCCTAGAGAGTTCCCTTTTTATTTCGTGAAGTTATATTTTTCCTTTCTTGTGGCTCGCCGGGCGTTCCCTGACCTTGTGGAATGTTTTCAGTTGTGGTCTTTTTGAGTGGAGGTCGATTTTTTTTTTTGACGCCTGCGCCCGGTTACGAAGCCCTCCTTTCACGTCGTGTCTTACCATATGCACGGTTTCCCCCCTGGCGGCAACTTACCCATTCACCTTCTGTTCTAGCAAAATTCCCGGCGCCGGTCGCCCCGCGGCGGCCGCTTTTTCCGATGGCGGTCTCAGATCTCTCTCTTCCGCACCCGGTACCCTGTCTTTTCTGTAACTCCCCAGGATTTTGTGCCTTGAGCCGTTGCCCTTTAAGTGGCTTTTTTCTATCCCACTGTTCTCTCCCCCCTATTATATGAAGAAATTCAATTGGCCTCACCCACCACCCTGCTGCCTTCCTTTGCTTAGGCCAAGCTTTAAGGTTCGTTTTTGAAATTTTTTTGAGCGCGTTTTTTCGCTACCCTTAGGTTAGATACCTCTCCCCCAGTCTTTCTCCCATCTTTCTATCCGTGCTGGGTGAAGTAGCATACTGGCCTTATCCCCCACTTTCCTGTTCTAGAGACTTCCCACTTTGTGTTCTTTTGTGGTCATCCTGTGCTTTTACGTTCCGCCTGGGCTCCTTTTCCGCGGTTGTGCGGAATCCGTTTAACCCTGCTGCGCCCCTCTCGCCCGCTTTTGACGATTCTTCTGAGTTCCTCCTGGGGACGCCCGCGGCTTTTCCCCTTTTTTTCTCGTTTCTTCTCGGTGCTTGTTCTTTTTCCCCAAAAATTTTCTCTATGTCGCCGCTTTCCTTGCGTCCCCTTCCTAAGGTTCAGCGATCTCCCTCGCAATTCAAACTGGTGCCGGAAGGTCCCACGAACCCAAGACCAGCACCTTGTCGGCGTTACCTCTTCTTGTCCAATGGCCTCATTTCAAGGAGGCTTTTCTATGCTCGGTGCTCCTTGTTTCCCCCCCTCTCCACAGAGCTTCCTGACTTCGCTTGCCACGTCAACCAACTCCTTTTCCCACCCCTTCCGATTTCGCCGAAGAGTTTCACTCCCAACCCGGCACCTTCCACTTCCTCTATTGATTCAAGACCCCGTGGTGCTCATTGGTCGGACCAAGTTATGTTGCGCGCTTTAATTCTTCTCGGGGCCCGACGCCCCCCATCTAGCACCTATTCAAGATTTCAGATCCTTTTTTTTTTTTTTTTTTTTTTTCTTTTTTTTTGTGGTGGTGTGTTTGGGTTTTTGGTTTTTGGGGTGTTTTTTTCGGTGATTCCTTGTGTGCATTCCCTTCTCTTGGCGCACCATCATTTCCTCTCACGATAATCCTTTCGCGCGCGCCTTTGAGGACGAAAGTCCTGCTTTTTCTGGCCCTCGGGACCTTTCTTGTTCAATTGCCTTTTTCCTTTCTACTTCTGCGACGAGAAAAAGTGGAGCCGCCCTAGCCCAGTCGAATCGATATGTTTTTTTTGTTGCGTCTCGCGTTTCCTCCCGTGTCCCCGTCTCTTCTCAAGTGAGAGGGCCGAGCCGGAAATTCGGGTTCTTTCATTTCGGCGTAGAACACTCCCGGGTTTTTAGAGTTTGCTCCCCCTTGAACGTACCC
>Ga0179593_1581384_pt1 | contig 13403 bp, 17 predicted proteins | sample CZODoug2_1_08_16_FD_185931 | JGI IMG/M metagenome (GOLD analysis project Ga0179593, IMG submission 185931) | Vadose zone soil fungal communities from Angelo Coast Range Reserve, California, USA - CZODoug2_1_08_16fungal (PacBio error correction) | ecosystem: Environmental > Terrestrial > Soil >... | reverse complement strand
ACCCCCCCCCCCCCCCCTTCTTCAGAGCTTGCGTTGGGTTTTTTTTCGTTTCTCCGCGCAGTGGGTTTTTTGCGGCGGGATTCCTCAACGATGGTTCTGTAATGCGGAGCTGGCTTTTGGGACTCAGTTGATCGAGCACCCTCTGGGAATCCCGAAGTGTGATTCCTTCCCGGGAGGGGCGATTTTGCGACCAAATGTTTGGAAGCGTTCCTCGTTCTTCTACCTTCAAGCGGGAGGCTGTTCCCCTTTGCCCGGCTCGCCTTTGTTTTCCCCCCAAATCTTCGCTGACTCCTCCCCCTTCGACAGGCCTCCTAATCTCCGGGTTGATTTTGAGTCTTTGCCGTCGCATTGCTGCAGCGGCCTGCTTTTTCGGCGGGCAAATTTTATCTTCCCCTTTTCCCCCTCTCCCGCTTGGCCCTTCTCCACGTTACGTGCACCCTTTTCCGGTCTTAATAGAAATGTTTGCCACGGATTTCCCCATCCCCTTCTCCCACCATTCGATCAGATTTTCCCTCCTTGAGTCCATTGTTACTTCGCGCACCATTTCTCTCCCGCCGAAGCCAACATGCTTTTTTCCCCTCCCTGCCCAAACACCCAGACTCTTTCTTTTATCATCGTAGATTTCCGCCGCTTTTCCCTATGGCGGAAGGGAACCTCTTCTTCCCGAATGCGAACCTTTCTTATTGAATCCTGCTTCGTTCCTCTGCGAGCGGCACTCCGACCTGGGTAGGGCCCCTCGTATTTATTTACTTTCCCCGTGTTTTGGTTTCTCCAGAGATTCCCTTCTCTTCCACTATTCCCTTTACTTCCCCTACGCCGTGCACAGCTATTCGTCCATTTCGCATAATTCATCAACAGCCGCCCTTCTGCACCCAGCGGAAATCGCTAAGCCATTCCTTTTTTTTTTTTATCGAGCTTCATCTTTTTCCACGGCCTTTCCCCACTTTAAAAGCGATCCCCTTCTTCGGCGCAGACCCGCGCGCGTTCTGCGACCTCCCCCTGCACGGCCCAATCACATGCTCTTATCCCCCCCCCAACTCTTCCCCCCTAAGTACGACCTCTTCATTCCGCGATCCTTCGAGTTCCTACAACGACATCCCCTCTCCTCGGTCATTCCGCCGTCAAAAATTCCTCTTCTCTAGCGTCTCCATCGTTGGTGATCTTCTTCAATCACGCGCTCCCCCTGTTGACTTAAACCTTTGAGGAAAGCATTGTCCTCTCCCCCTGTCCTATGTATAGCAGAGTTGAGTATTTTCGCGTGGTTTGTTTTCGCCCATAGGCAATGCCTATCCTTTCCAGTCATGACATACCCCCCCAGTTACACCTCCGAGCCAACAGTCAGGAAAATTTCGCTTTCTTTTTTCCTCTCAAAAGTTCGTTCCTCAAGCCCAGTCGTTGTCTCCCTGATTTCCCCCCCCCGGACAAGAATAGGCCGGTCCGGACGTTTGATGCTGCCTCCTCGAGCACAATACAGCGCATTTTTTTTCCGCATAAAATTCCTCTTCAAACTCGAACGGATCTACCCCGCCGATAGATTATTTCGACTCCTAGCGCTCCCGCATTTTTGTACGCGCCATTTTCCCTCCTCCACCAATCACCTCCAACATTCTTTTTTTTCTCCATAGTGGTTTAGTTGACCCTTCCCTGTCATCCGTTTTTAGTACCTTCTTTGCGCCCGGAACTTCTCTGCGGGTTCGTAGGGCATTTGCGACTTTCTCGCCTCTTCAATGAAAATCGTACGTCCCAATATCCTCTTCTTTCCCGGAAAGGCCTCGACAATCTTTTCAAATTAATCTGCGTTTTCCTTCGAAAGCAGCGCGCCGTACTTCTCCGCTCTGGCGCCGCAGCGTCGTATTCCGTTTTTTCCCCCGAAGTTTCTTTTCGTTTCTGTTCCCCCACGACAGCGCCATCCAAAATCTCCAGAGGCGCTCCTTCCGCTTCCCTCCTCCTCCGTTGTTCTTTGAGATCTTTTCTTGCTGAGGAATCAGGGGGAGTCCCCTCCGATTTTGGATCAATTGGCGCGGTCGTCTGCCAGAATGATTATTTGGTAAAATACAATCGTGGTCGTTGCTCACTCCTTTTTCGTTGCGCGACCCTTCTCCGCGGCTTCCGGGCTTCTCCTCCCCGTGTTCACTCGACGACTTTCGAGGCCGTGCCGAAGCCCTTCGACAGCTTTTGTGCGGCTCACTCGTTTAGAAGGCGAGAAAAGCGCTGCCTTCTTTACCCGTGGTGGCCTTCAATTGTGATAAGTACTTTCCACGCGCGGTTGACTTCGCTCACAATCACCCCCGGGATGACCAATCGTTCCAATGACCACGACCCTTGAGAAGACGAATGTTCTTGTGGTGATTGGTCTTTGCGCGGGAAGCGCCTTAAAACGTTTTAGGTTGTTGGAGCAAAGCTCCTCTCCGACCCTATACGGCCTCTGATCCTCCCTGTTTGATAAAGCCCCCTTAATGTGAGCGCTTCCTTTCCTGCTGTATGGGGTGCTTCTTTTGTTGAAGGCCTTTAATCGAAACTCTTTCGGTTGCTGGTCCTTTGGGGATGAAGCGATTTTTTTTTGGCGGCTTTTTGCTGAGGAGCTAACTTTTTGCAGCGTGCGGGATGCGACCTCAAGTCGCCTTTTATTAGCCTTTTCTGTTCTTTCCTAGGAGGGGAACGTTCAGATTCGCTGATGGCAGGTCTTGATTGCCGATGGCGTTCCGCCCCTGCCGAGAACATCTATCCTCTGTTATGCGTTCGCCTATTGCGGCTTACAAGGGTGTTTGAGGCGCCCCTTGTCCCGTTTTTCAGAACGATCGTCCTTTCTTTGAGACTATCACAGGAGTCGATCTCTACTCTGAGCCAATTCTCTTCCTTGATTGTGACGGCGGGGAATTTGCCATGCGTGTTATGGCGGTGCTTTTTCCCCAGCGCGAGATACCTTCTTCGCGCGGACTGACGGCCGGCTTGTGGGCGTTATGACCTTTTTTTTCTGGCAGGTGACGTATTGTCTCCCGGCGTTGAAGCTATTTTCGCAGAGGGATCGAGTGGCCTTCCTGGGCGTTTGCGGAGCAGTCGTGTTGGTTTCAGGGCCCGTCAGAATGTGGCCTTCGGAGCTTTTTTGGGCATCCGATTGGTTTTTTTTTCCTCCGGTGCATGAGTTTGCGTCCGGTATGGGTGGGACGCTTGCATTGGAAGGGAATCGCGTGATCGTGGAAGCGCTTTTCTCGCTCTTGACCAGCTTCAGGAAATAATACCTCGACCCGGGTGTCCGCCGCAGATTCTCCCTGAGAAGATTCCAAGAATTCTCGCATTCTGGATCTTTTTATTTTTTTTTTCCCAAATGTGGCCTTTCCCGAACCCTACCCCCTGGCGATTCAGAGAGGTTTTTTGGGTGTGTCTTCAGTTTTTCTTATTGCTTTTTTTTTCCTTTTTGCGCGAAGTGAATGCGGATTTCCCCTTGACTAAAGGCTTTATAGAATGGTGGACGTCCAGGGAATAATCACCCTTTCCCTCGTTTTTACGGTTCTCTGAAGAACGGAAGTCTTTTTTCCTTGGATCATCGAGCACCTTCCCGCTGGAGCTTTTAGTGTCCCGGCCTCCCCCTCCTTTCATTTTCACCCCCTGCTGACGATCCTATTGTCTACTGAAACCTCACTCTCGTTGTGAGAGGAGATGGCCTTTTCTCGGTCTCTCTTTTGATTGTGTCAAAAATGGTCCCCTTTTCAAATTTTATACACTCTGATTGCATGGGCTGGGAGTTGCTCGATGAGCGCTTCTCCACTCTATTTACCGACCCCATTGCAAAGGATTATCCCCTCACCCCTTTTCCCCTTATCCACCATTCGCGATACCATTGAATTCTCTTCCCCCTGCGCCCCATTTTTCTTTTTGAATCTTTTCAGCCGCCCTTTTCCCCGAGTCCCACACCCCCTCCCCCCCCCCTTCTGAATCGAAATTTCCTGCCCCTTCCTCTGTTTTTTTTAGCGGATACCGAATGCGCTGGCTTTCTGCATGCATCTTTCCTCTGCGCTCCCCCGGCCCCCCACAGGGTAGGTTTTCGTTCCCTTTGTTGGTTCTTATCAGCAGCGTTCCCCTTTTTTCTCGGATTCCATGTCAACGCCCTTCCGTCCCCCACTCGCCACCTCAATCCTACAGCCGCGTCCCGCTTTACCAAGCCCTTTCGCAACCAGCTCGCCTTTTTGTTTCTCGCGATTCAGACCCATCTTATATTGCGCCCCCCCCCCCTCACTCACGCGATCCATCTTCTTTCGACCCCCCGGCGTCCTTCCCCCATGCGAAGACGGAAAGGTCTCAGCCCTTTCATCCACAATTTTTCCCTTACGAGATCCTTAGAGGTTTCTCTGCGTAACCACCTCCTCACCGAAATCCACCCCATTCCCCGCTTACCACTTGAACGATTTGCTGCGGTTCGCCCTTCTCGTCGTCTGTTGGTCCCCGATCGTTTCTCTCATTTTGATTCCCCTTCTTACTCGATGCTGTACCCTCCTTGTAAGCCCTCTGGTCTGGCTTTTCCCGCCCGTGTCTGATCAACTGCTCTCGCAATTTTTTTCGCGGCGCCCCATCTCCGACTATGTATCCTAGAGAATCTTCCCTTTCCCCCCCGGTTTTTCAAACCTTTCTTCTCCATCAAAACGTTCTTTTTTGTTTCCAGACCGATCTTTTCTGTTGCTTCCCATCCTCTCGCGCTCGCACCGCATAGCCTGTTTCATCGCGCCTTAAAACCCAAGTGCCGCCCAGGCTGCCGTTTATCTCTTCCCCCCCATCCGTGATCCTCTCCGGATCTCCCCCGTTTTTTCTTCCTTTAGAAGCGTGCTCACCTACCTCGGAAAACGTTGTACCGCGCCCCCTTTCGCCCCCACTTCCACACTTCACCCCCTGGAACATTCTTTCTTCTCTTGAGATTTCCAATTGGAACCCTCTTCTCCTGCCGCAACCGGACTCCCCTTATCCCTTCGGTTCGGTATACCCGCCGTTTTTCTTCAAATCGAACCTTTAATCAAGTCCGTTTTTCCCTTTCTCCCCTGCTTGGTCTCTCGCAATCCCGCGTCTCGTAATCTGCGCGATACCACTCGCAGACCGAAAGCGCGCGCGTAACCTTCATCCGCAGTTTTTTTCTCCATAACCCTCCCAACGAGTTTTTCTTTTTTTGGCCACCAGATCGGCTGTCTTGTGCAACGGACCTTTCACACAAATCGCTCCTTCCCCTCCCCATGATGCCTCACTACTCCCTCCCTTTTTGTTTTTTTGAGACACGGATTTTTCTTGGAATCAGGGGAGTCTTAGCGATTGGAGCAGGGGTGTCCCCGCCCCGATCTCTCTTTTACCATCACTTTCTTGGGTCCTCTGGCGGGAGCGCAGACCTTTTGATAAGTTACCGGCGCGCGGCTCGTTTTTTTTCTCGACGCAGATTCCTTTTCCTTTTTCTTGTCCTGAGGACGGCCTCCCCTCAGCTCTTCTCGTCTACTTTACCCCTTCGTTGTTTTCTCTCATCTTCCCCGGCGGGGATACCGTGGTGGCCTCCCCCTGACGCCGTGAAATTGTGTATCCTTTCTTTTGCTTCTTGCTTCACCCCCTTGGAAAACCCCCCACCAACTAGGAGAACCTCTCCTTATGTTTTTGCGGGAGCTTCCCCCCCCTTTTTTGTTTTTAGGAGGTTACGATGTGGAGGAGCCTCTTCGAAAGAAGTCCCCTCGCTCCCCCCCGGGCCCGAGTTTGATCACCTTTTTCTGCAGCCCCGCGGCTTTTGGACTTTTCTTTACGTGGGTTGAAGGCTGGCTGAGACATCGAGGTATGGCCCTTGAACGGCTATTTTTTCCGCTTGGTCAGGCGGTCTTTTTAAGCCTCCCCCCTTGCTGCCCCCTCTTACGCAAGCGCCGTCTGGTTCTTTTTTACTGGTTTGAAACTCTCCTGTTGGAAGATTCGCGGATGAGTCAGTTCTTACTCTACATATGCGGTCTTCTCTTTTCTCTTTGAAACTGCGGGATCACGCGTCCCGCCGATGGTATGCGTTCAGCAGGCGGGATGTGTCCTTCGTGCCGCATCGATTTTTTCAGCCCCACTCACTCCTGACGATAACCGGCGGCCGGACCCTACTTCGAGACGCTTTCAAGAGGACGGAATTGTTACCCTTCAGCCCGCGGCATCGTGATTTCGTCAGTTTTTTCTTTGGTGCCGCGATTGAAGGAGCGGGACTGAATCTTTCCTTCTGTTTCCGGGGCGTTTGTTACTTTCTGGGTTTTTTGGTTGCCCGGAAAGCGTTTGGATTACGATAGAGCCTGTGTAATCGCGTGGACCTGCCTTCTTCTTCGTTTTTCGCTTTTCCTTCGTGGAAAAATCAAGCGCGATCATCTCCCTTTTTTGCTGGGCCCTTTGCGGCGGGGACTGTTTTTCCACGATTTTGATCGAAATGGTCGTTATGTCTCCCTTTTTGTCTGGAAGGAATCCCTATCCGTTCCTCTGCGGATTGATCTTTCTACAACTCCCCTTTAAGCCTCCCTACCCGTCTTTCCTGCAGAGGAAGCGCGTCGTTCGTACTCGGGCATTTTTTTTTTCTACGCGGTCCTTTGGCCATATTACCTCCCCTTCCCTTTTCCAGTCGTGTACCTAGAGTGGAGTTGGTTTGTGGGCGGATGGGCTCGGTCCCTGTTTGCGTCTTGCTCGGGATTCGAATGTTCCCATCGTTATTTTCAATCTCTTTTGGGATCTCTCTTTTTAATCGAATGGTGTCATTGGGTGAGGGGAGACATTCCGCTGCTGAAGGGGACGATTCGTTTTTCTCTCGTGAAGGTCCTCACCTACCTGCCAAGCTGGTCTCTTTTAGTCCATTTGCCCGGCATCGCTTTTGAGATCCCTGCTTTTCTCTTTTCCACCTCTGCAAAGCTCTCCTTTCCCTTCTGTTGTGGAGAGAGATGGGCCAAGTTAGGTAATCGTTCCTTTGAAGATGGTGCTCGTTGGTTCTAGGCGGCACTCCCCTAAAAAGCTAACGCTTCTCTGCTTCAGGTAGTTGCTCGCTTCCCGTTACGTCGCCCCTCCTTCCCCCCTTCCCTTCCTTCATAAACTCACCCATTTCGGTGATTCTTCCCTTCGATTACAGATTTTCCCCAATTGTCACAAGATCTTCCTTCTCGCACAATCGTTTTCCCTTCTTCCCCTCCCCTCTTTCCCCGGCCTCGGAATCCAACTATCTCTCCCCTTTTTGCCTCGACCATTGGCCATCTTCGGGGAAACGAGTATCCAGATTCTACTTTTAGCCGACATTTCCCTCATTCTTCTCAGAGCTTCTATGGCTTTTTTCCGAACGGGTAGGTGTTTTCTTTCTTTCCGTGGAGTGGTTTTTTTCCTCCTTCATTCTGCATCCTTCCGTAGAAAGCCATACTGTCATTCTCCGGCAATCCCCTCGTAAGAACCAGTCCTTTCCCCGCGCCCCCCTGCTATGCTCCTTAAAATTCGTCTTTCGCTTTACAAGAAAGTTTTCCCTCCCCACCCGCCTCATTCACTGCCCATTTTCTCCTATTCTTAAGACGGCAACGGCACCCCCTTCTCGTCCTTCAACTCCATCCAATCAGTCCGACCGGTCCTTCCTTCCTCTTCGCTTGTTTTCTCTCCCCCTCCCGCCTCCCCCCCTTTCTTTTTCTCTTAAAAATTCCAGTCCTTCTTTGAACTTCTCAATTTATATAGTCGGAAGCAGGTGGCTTCACTCACGACGAAGTTTTTCATTCCCTTAGTTCGTCCCCCTCCCTCAGATGCTGGCTTCAGTCTTCCCTAAGAATTTTTGTGATCGGAAATTCTTTTTCTTCATGCTCCACGGCAATAAGCACTGACTTTTTTCCCCCTTTCCCCTCCGTCTTTCGTCAGAAGAAAAGTCGCATCCAAACGGCCTTTGCGTCATGTTCCCCAAGAGCACCATTTTACCCCGCAGCAAGTCGTGTCTTCCTTTCCCTAACATTGAGCCTTCACCTTCACCGCTCGATTATCAGCCCCCTTCCCACCCCTCCTGATCCCCCCTAGTCTTGAACTCACATTTTCCCAAACTAGACCGCTTCCTTTTGGATAGATTATTTCGACGTTTTCTCTCCCACTCCCATTCCATATTTTCGAAACCCCTTTACCGCGGCAATCCTTTTCCTTTCGGCCACAATCACCAACCTCCCGGAACCTTCTTTCTTCTAATATTTTTTGGCCGATGTCCTCCTGAAGCAACGACTTCGTCTCCCGATTATCCGAGGGAAAACACGTGGTCCCCTCCCCCTGCGGCTTCTAGCCTCCGCCCCCCTCTAAAGTTCCTCACATCGCTGTAGATTTTTCTTCGGCACGGCTCAACGTAATCTGCGTCTTTACGGCGGCCGCAGGCCGGCTCCCCCCTTACACCTTTTTTTGAAAGCGTCGATCGGCCCTATTCGCCACGACTCTTCCAGTAATTTTCTGTCCTCGATCTGCTGAAAACGACTCGCCCTTTCCCCATTTCACTCCCCCCCCTGATCTATATATTTTACGACTCCTCAGTTGTTTTTTTGCCCGAAGCGGAGCGTTTTGGAGTAGCCGCTCTTGGCTCTTTTTTATCATTGGCGCGGCCCTGAGGCAAAAATTTATTTGAAGGATTAGAAGATGGCGGTCTCTCCTTTGATAAGTGGCTGAGGCCGCCGTGGTGCCTCTCTCTACTTTTAGCGCGGGGCCTTGCCGCCACCGCCCATCCCTGTTTTCTTTTTGACTGACCCTCCTTCTGTTTTCGATGACTTCCCTCGGGCCTTCTAAAAGTGGTGGACCTCGTCCTCCTCAACATTTGATAATTTTTTTCTCCTCTTCCTCTCGCCCCGTCTGCCCCCCTTTTCCCCCTCTTCCAAACCTTCTTCCGAATTTTTCTTGTGCTTGTGTTTTTCCGATGGCGCGGTATTTTAGTTTCTGTCTATGGATCTTTTTTTACGCCGTTCGAAAAGAAGCTCCCGGCTGTGTATCGGGTTGGAATGTGATGCAGACTCTCTCCCCCTATGCGCTTTTCACGTGTTTTTCTGTCTCGGTGACGGGAACCTCTTTTCTTTTTCGGTCTTTCCACGATTGCGCCTTCCTCTTTATTTTTGCTCGCGGGCGGGATTTCTTCCTCCCCTCTCTGTTTGTGTTTGTTGAAAACTCGATTCCCCCTTTTTGAAGATTCGCTGCTTTTAATTTGGATGTGAAAAACTGCCGCGTTTTTTCTCCCGCGAACCTCCCTTTTGCGATGCGAAGCATCCCTCTTCTCGTCTTACAAGTCCCTATATAACTTTTTTGGAAAGAAAACGATCGTTTCAGTCCGATCCTTTTTTTTCCCGAAGATAGGACCTTTCTAACTTGTCTTGTTTCCTTTTTCGGTCAGCGGCATAGCCTGTGGTGAAGCGTTCTCCCCCCTTTACTCCCCCCTTGAGATTTCTTTTTCTTTTTTCCGAGCATCATGGGTCTCGGTGCTCTTCCTCAGAACGCGTTTACTTTGTCAGCTTTCTTTTTTTGACTTCTTCGTTTGCGGCCCTTTGTGGAAAACCTTCTTTCAGCGCGATAAACGAATTTCTTCCTTTCCTCTTTATATGGGTTTTTGTTTTGTTTTTTTCGTTTGGTGATTAACTTCTTCTTTGAGGCCTTTCCCTCCGGTTGTGCCGGCTCTTTCATCCTTCGGAGGGCTTCTCTTCTGGCTGCTGGCCTGATCGCGATGGAACCCCCTCCTCCATTAAAGACTTTCGGGGAACGGTGCGCTCCGACAGCGCTTTTTTTTTTTCTACTCATTTCTTTCTTCTTACGCGGTTCCATGAGTGCTCTTTCCACTGGGTCAAAGCAGTCTACTTTTCCCAAAAATTTTCTTTTTCGTTCTTTTGTTGTTTTTTTTTTTGGATCGCGCAGGCTGCGGCGTCTTCCTGGTGAGCAGCTTTCCTTTTTTTGGTTCTTTCCATTCTTCGAACACCACCTTCTTAATATCACGAAGGTTTTCTTTTGACGGACCTTAAGAGTTGAGGACGTACTCTTCCTCCTCTTCATTGAGGCAATTCCCTTTTTTTTTTTGTCGATCCCGGAATCGACCATTGTTTAGACTCCCCCCTTTCTCTGACTCTCCACTGAGAGGCAATATCTCTTTCTTGTTTTTTCGTTTCTCTCTTTCTGTCATAGTTCCTCTTGTTGCTCGCAAACTTTCTTGTGCACCCCCCTCTTTCTAAAAGCTCTTTCTTTCTTGTTCGATGATCTTCGCAGTCCCGCATCCCTTTCCCCGGCAAGGATTCTCCCCCCCTTACTCATTTACACAATCTTCTCTTTTGAGTACGTGTTAAACCCCATTCATTCACTTCGTTTCCCTCCCTTTCCACCTTGTCTCGATCACCACGACTCCCCCCCTGAATCGCCATTCTTTTCGCCGCCCCTGGCCTTTTCTTGAAATACTTGACTGCGCCAGTCTTTTATTTCTTTTTTTAGCAGGAATCTTTCCTTTTCTACCTTGGCACGGCCTCCCCTTTCGGGGTTCCTTGTCTGATAAAAGCCTTCCTTCGCGATCCATGCCCCTCTCCCTTTTTTCCTCAGCCCCTCCCCTTCCGCAACTCATTAAAACTTTACTGCGTTTTTCCCCTCTCGGATGACCCTCCCCTCTCCGCCATCTTGAGCTTCAGCAACCCCATCCTTTTTCCCCCCGGCATTTTCGCCACCAAACTTTCCACGAGATCCATCTGCTCTAAGGCGAGACCCCTCCCCCTAAGGAAGGAACCTTCTTTCTTTTCTTCCCCTCCTTAATTCTGCTTCACGGCTCCCGTGCCCTCGCGTCACCCAGTAATTCCGCCCCCCCTCCCCTCTGTCCGATTTTCCCCCCACAATTCAGTCATGATTGAATTCCTTCATTTCTCTAGCTTTTCCTCTTTTTCCTTTTTCACTCTCATTTTCCCTGTTTGAATTCAAAAGGACATCTGCGGTCTTTAAGCTCTTTGACGATTGCTCGAATTCTACGCTAGGTCTTTTGTGGGGATACATTCTTATTTTTGTCAAGTTCCTTTTGCCATTATATTCTTCTCTTCCCCATATTAAAAAGTCAAAAATCTTTTTCACCCCCTTCTCCCCAAGAGAATAAAAAACGGCTCTTTTTTTCCCCTTCCCGCCACGCCTCCCCGGCATGAAGTAGTTGAGCCTCTTTTATAGATATCCTCCTCAATCGTAACCTCAATTCTCACTCCTTCCCTTGCCGCGCCCCTATTCTTTTTCTGTCGTTTCCCCTAAATAGTTCCCCAACCACTCTTCCGTCCTTCATAGATCTTTCGAAGCGTGCCCAGCGCTCACCTCCGTTCCTCCCCCTTTTCAAAGAGCCATCGGGTTTCCCCTCCACAACCCCTCCATTCTCCTTCTCCTATTGTTTTTTTCTTTCCCCCAATTGAAACACGAGGTAATCTTCCCTCTCGTTTTCTCTGATCAAAATTCGTTTCCTTGCAACCATTTCTTTTTCTCTTTCTCCTTAACTCGCACCTCTCTTGATCAAGTCCGTCCTGCTGTGAATTTCTTTTCCCGGAAAGGCCTCGTCCGTTTCTGATTCAAGGCCGTCCGCCCTCGTTCGCGCGCAGAAATCCCTTTGCGAGCCCGCCATTTTTTCCCCCAAAATAAAGCAGCGACTTTTCTTTACCTTTGTTTTTTTTTTTTTCCCTCGAATGCTCCAAAAACTTTTCCTTTCCTCCCCCTGATTCTTATAGGTGATAGCTCTCTTCCTTTGTTTTGTTTGTTGAGAGCTCCCCCTTTTTCTGTGCATCAGTTTTTTTTTTTCTGCGATTTTTGGAGAAATGGTTTTTCTTTCGCCAGACTCACGTTTGCTTTTCACATTAGTGGTCGCTGGCTTTTATTTTTTTCCCCTTTTTTGGGGTCTCTCTTCTTTTGCAGGTCCTTTTTTTTCCATTTGACCTCGGACGCAGATTATTTCTCTTTTATTGCCTCCCGTGCGAAGCCTTCCTCGCGAGGACTCTTTTTTTTCTACCCCTGGTTTCTCCTCTTCTCCTCCGCTCTTAGGGTTATAACGTGGTGCCCTCGAGACGCTTCCCCTTGTCCTCCTCTCTTCCCCCGAGCTTGGGGGGAGTTTTCCGTTACCACCCCCCTAACCCCCCCTTAACTCACTCTCTCTACTTGCCGTCACCTCTCCTCTACTCTACCCCACCCTTCCCTTCCCCCCCCCCCCCTCTTCCAATCGTTCCCCCCCATGTCACTTCCTTCCCTAAGCCCGAGTTCCTCCCCTTGTTGATTGTTCCCGACGCTCCTGTCAACGGGGCGTTTCGGATTTTTCTTTTGCTTTTTTTTCGACACGACCGTCTGAGAGGGGTTCTAACCAACCCGGGCAGTTTGCTTCTTGTGGAATTGATTCCTAGCGCGGGTCCTTGCGCAGGACGTTTTTGAAGGCCTGGCTGGCAAAAACTTTTCTTAATGCAGCGGGTCGGTTCTTTACGCGATGCGCATTTTTTCCCCGGACTTTCTGGTAAGCCCGACATGGTGATCTTCCCAACCGGTCCCCGCATTATTTCTGGGTCGAGGATTTTTTGAAACTCGTTTCCCCGTTGTGAAGATTACGTTTCTTTCCATATTGCGGATTGCCTTTCGACGCGGAAACCCTTGCCGTAGCCTGGTCACGGAAAAGATTCTTTATTCCGTGGATTTCTCTCGGAGGATGCGGCCCAAGGAGTGACCCCTTGTCCTTGGTGGCCTCCTTACCGATAGGTGGTTTCCCGATCCCGGTGGCGGAAACGTCATCGAAATCTATCACTTTCGCCGTCGTTCAAGCTGACGGAATTTATTTTAGACGCATCGTGGTTTGCTTCAGTAGTCTTTTCTAGCGGAGCTACCCCGCGCGGACTGAAGCCCTTTTCTGATGTTCTGGCCTTTTTTCCCGAAGCATCATGGGGATTGGTTTCCTTCTCCTTCCCGCGTGAAGCTCGCGGTTTCTTTTTTAGATGAATCGCGTGGAAGTGATTCTTCCTTTTTTGCGGCGAGTCCCCAAAGTGCTGGGGCTGAAGTTCCTGACGAGTTAATGGCGGTTTTGCATCCGCTTTTCGTTTCCGCTCTTGTGATACTCCTTTCACTCTTCCCTGCTGCGGCTGTGCTTTCCTCTTCTTGCTTCTGGGGGGAATTCTTGAAGCGCTGCGGTGGATTTTACACGCACATTTCCCCCCCTGTCCGCCCTTCCTTTCTGGGCCGGTTCTTCTGCTCGCAGATTCTCCTTCAAGAATCGTCCCATTTGCATTCGGGATACGCGTTCACCCCCCCCCCCTTCCGGCCTCTCTTCGAAATCACTTTGTCCAAAAACTCCCTCTCGTTGGGAGTCTTTTTTTGGGGGATGATGAGGCCTTTCTTTAGTCTCGCATTGGGCGGCGGTTTTTCCCTGTTGTGCGCGAAATTTCTGCGTCCCTCTTTCTTGAATCAATGATCGA
>Ga0179593_1559332_pt1 | contig 13403 bp, 16 predicted proteins | sample CZODoug2_1_08_16_FD_185931 | JGI IMG/M metagenome (GOLD analysis project Ga0179593, IMG submission 185931) | Vadose zone soil fungal communities from Angelo Coast Range Reserve, California, USA - CZODoug2_1_08_16fungal (PacBio error correction) | ecosystem: Environmental > Terrestrial > Soil >... | reverse complement strand
TCTCTTCTTCGGTTACTCGGTAAGTGGGTAGTTGTTTTTCAATGCCTTATTATTCGGTTCTCCGAGTTCCGGTCTCGCTTCCTCAAGTGAAGCCTCCTTTCCACTCTTGCAAAGCCTTCCGAGAGTTAACCCTTTCGTGACGCGTGCCGGCCCTGCATTAATCTGACACACCCCTGAGAGTCCTCCTTTTTCAAGATGCGACATCTCCATCGGGCAATTCCCCCGAGACAGTCCTTTCATTCCGCTTTCGATGGTCACATCCCTTTTTCGAAGTTTTTTTCTTTCTTGCCAACGCGGTTCAGATCGGCCCCCTTGCTTAGATGTTGGCCAGCCGATTCGTCCAAGCGATCTTAGAGGGTCCGGAACACCCCCCGCCCCTGTTTGACCTACTCCCTTCTGTCGTTTCCTCACGACCTAAGACGTCCCTTTTTTTTTGCCTTTAGAACGGGAGTTTTGCTTGCTAACAGTTCTCTCGTGGTTCTCTAGACAATCTTCGCGCTGGCGATATTTCCAGAAAAGAATTTCCCGACAGTCCCCGGTAGCCGTTCGAACATATTTTTAGCCTGACTGTTTTTATTTCAACTATGCCCTGCCTCGGAACGAGGAATAAGGGGTTCCTTCCCCATCTCCGCGGCACTATACGTAATCCCGCTTCCTTGCCTCTCTGTGCCCGTGACGGAAAGATTACCGCATTTGTTTCCGAAGGTATTCGTTTTCTTTCTCCTCTCTCCGGACCCCAACTGCCGATTCGCTCCTCAAGAGGTCGTTTTCCTCTTCCATACGTCGAGTTACTTTGCTTTAAGGAAGTTTACCTGCCGCCCCTTCGCAGAGTCACTATGTGCCTCCCTGAAGCGACTTCCCTCCCTTTTGACTTGATTTTTAGCGGCCTTCGCGGGTTTAGCAGCTTGTCGCACTCTCGGATCTTATCTGTCCAATTCCCCCACAGGAACTGTGTCCCCTTCCCGAGGCTCTCGTATGTTGCTCCGAGAACCCTTAGGTAATGCCCCGACCCCCCCCCCCCCCCACCCCCCCCCCCCCAAACCCGCCCCCCCCCCAAAGAAAAACCCCCCCCCCCCCCCCCCCCCCCCCCCCCCCACCCCCCCCCCCCCCCCCCCCCCCCCGCAACCCCCCCCCCCCCCCCCCCCCCACCCCCCCCCCCCCCCCCCCCCCCCCCCCCCGCCCCCCCCCCCCCCCCCCCCCCCTGCAACCGTGCCTCTGCCCTGGTTCGCCCGAGCCGCCTTCATTGGAGTGTCTAAAAACCACCCTTCCCAATTTCCCAGTAGGGGGGCCCTGAAACTCTCCTTTTCTAAACCGCAACTCCAGGTGGACCCGGTTCCCTAAATAGTTCCTTCCTGCCTATTGCTTCCCCTGGGACGGAACTGCCTGCCTGAACTTAAAATAGGATCAATGCCCCCCTTCCTTTCGCTTCCTTTTTGCTCAAAAAGAACCTCTCTCGAGGAGTTCCCGGCCCCGTTTTTATGCCGGGCCCCCCTCCCGAATGAACAACTTAACCGGATATTGCAGGAGGACATTTCTTCTTTCCCAGCATACCTGACACTTTTTACTATCGGTTAATTCGATCATCACACTTCTCCCAGTTCGTTATATTTTAATACAATGAATGTTCATCTTGCGGGCATTTTCTTATCCTGAGTTGCTCGCACCCGACCCCTCTGCACCGCCCATTCCCCTCCTGGCGGCCCATGCAATTGAAGACATTTTTATTTCTTTCTTGATCGCCGTCGGCCTGGTCTCTCCTTGCTCCACGGCCATTCCCCTGTGCTGTACGGGCTTGAATGACTTGCCCGCAAAGGTTCTGGTCCTTCCCCCTTCCTTACAGCGCCACCTTGCTAGTGTCCGGAATCCGTATCAACACGTTCCCGTTCCTCTCTATCGATTCGCAGGTTTCTCCCCAGGCAGAGAAGTCTTTTTTTGGGGGAACCTTTCAGTGTTATATACGCTCCCGCTCTCCTTTCTTTTTCTTTAAAGGGCGACTCCCCTTAGCCCCGCGGTTCAATCGGTCGAGATTCCCCTCCAATCGGTCTTTCCCGCGACGCAGCCCTTGACCCCTCTGGAGAGTCCCTTCTCCCTTTTGCTAACCCAGGACTGCCAAAACCTCGCCGCCGACAATAATGAAAGTTCTTAATGTGTTTCTTCCTTCATAGTCCACCCCTCCCTCCCTCTGCCTAAAACCTCGGTTTCCGTCTCGGTTCAGTTTCTCACCGAGGGCTTCTTTTCGCCTCATCCCGGGCCGCGTTCTTTCCCTCCTAGTCAAAAACTTGGGAAGGAGCTGCTACTTTTGCCTCCTTTTGGTCCAAGATCGCATGTGCATCTTTTGCATGATCTTTCTCACGTTACCCCTGTTGCGCTGTCTCTGCGGTTCCCGGCCTTCTTCCCCTCCGGTAAGCTGGCGGTTGCCATTCCCTTCACTTCTGTTTAAGGGACAGAAGGACCCGACCGAGTCACCCTTTGCACGAGGAGAAGTCGGAATCGTCCCTTTTTTTTGTAGTTCGTAGGCAGCAGTGGACACCCTTGTGTTCGCTGTGTGGGCCCGGACCCGCCTCTATAGCGTGTCATCGCGTTCCCCAAGGGAGTAGGCCACGTCCTTTGTGTGTCCCTGGCCGCCCAGACAATTCCTCCTTCTGAGGGACGGCCTCAGACCAAGATCTTGTCTTCCCAAGACTTGCGTACGCACCTACGAATTCAGAAGCGAGGTGCTCCCCCTGACTGTAGGCGCCTCAGATTCCCCCTTCCGTCACTAGTCCTCGTCTGAATTCCACTCTCCGAAATGAGCGATGCCTGCTAGTCGCCGAGGACTTGTGGCTGGTTACGATATTTTTTCCCCCCCCCCGTTTGTTGTTGTTTTAACCCGTTACCCATTTCCTCGTCGATATTTTGTCCAGCGAGTCTTCGGTGTTCATCGCCCCCTTTCCTTTTCGGCAGGTGCCTCGTTTCTTACTGCAGGTGATAACTCTTTTTTCGGTCTGCCTTCGATACAGAATTTTTTTTTTTTCCTCCTCTCGGGATGCTGTCTTCCTCTGCGAACGCCTTCCTTTGATAGGACCTTGACTTTTTTCATTTCCCTCTGCCTTGCGCGATGACAACTCGCAATCGCGGCTGGCCCCCTCCATAACCCAGGATCTCCGGCCTCTGGCGCCCTTTATGATTCCGAGAGTCCTTCTTTTGATTCTATTAATACTTTGGTGAAATCTTTTTCCCGTTCCCTTTTTCATGGTATTATTAATTGCATGAGGTGATTTTGCAGAGCGTGTAAAGGCGAGGGAGGCCCTCCTCGTATATTTCTTTGTCTCCCTAGAGTCTCCCCCCTCGGTCCCTTATCCGATCATTTTTTTTATCACCTTTGTAGAGATGGGACTCAACGGATTGCCCTTCCTCTTCAGTTGGAGAAAGGTTCTCCTCCCTGGATATCTCTTGCCCGGTTTCTCGAATCTCTAATAATAACGAGTGTTTTTCCTCGCCATGGACCTCTGGAACGACTTACGAGTGTGGCGGGTCTCCTTCCCCGTCTCCCCCCCCTTCTCACGGATCGTCGGCTTGCGTCGAGTTTTTTCTCTTTTTTTCTTCCCCTCCTCCCTTTCGCGGGCCCCACAGTTCGTCACGTGGCTTTGAGGCGCCAGCCGTCTTTCCTTTTGACCTTCTTCAAACTTTTCGCCCTGTCCCTACACATAAGGGCGATAGCTCCCCTCCCATAAGTCTCTGCGCTTTGGTTGACAGAGCCATCTCCTTTGCGGCCCGCCGCCCCTGACTTGTTTCATGCTTTCTGCTGCGACCAATTTTTCCCGTTTCTGCGTTTGAATAAGCCCCGTGCAATCATGGGTTCCCCCCGCCCTTCCCTGCTCCTTTTTAGGATGTGGACCGCTGGCCTTTCACTCACATTTCTCACGGCCTGCTTTCCGGCGATCAGTTCCCCCTCCCTCTGAAGTTCCCACTTTCTTCGGTCGAATGGCCGCTTTTTGCAATCGATTTTTTTTTCTTCCTTCGCGCACAACTCTTCCTTTATAGATGAGCCCGCCCTTTTTGATAAATTTGCCTGAATTTTGCTCTTTAAGCCGCCCCGCTTTAACATATCGGTTCTGCGTTTCCTGCCGCACGATATCGGGTCTCAGACTTTTTCATTTTTAATTTTGAAGGTTGGAGCAGTTTTCTGTCTTAAACAGGGCCGGTCCAATCCATACTTCCTCATTTCTTTCCTTGGCCCTACGCGTCTTGTTGGAGACTTGCTCAGATGTTGGTTTTTGTCTGTCGGTGTAAGGCGTCCCAGTTAAGATCCCCTTCAGGGAGTTCCGTGAACCCCTTTAAATTCGCCTTTTCCTTTTGACGCTTTCGAGTGCGACTGCCCCTTTCCCCGTTCGGCCTTTTTTTTTTTCTGTATTCATGACCCGGCGCCTTCCTTTTCGCATCCCCGGCTCGGTTACTTGTGTTAACCCGAGTCGCACCCCTCTCCCGCTTTTTTAACTCGTACTTCTTCCGGGCCCTTCAAGCGCAACTCCCGAGATTTCCCTCATGGGATGATCCTATCCGACGGCAGGCTCACTGCGCCCACGCACCGTCGCTAATATCCGCCTTCCCTTTGATCGTCTTTTCCCCGAGCCCTTGTCTTTTCTTTTTTCGTGAAATCCCTTGCGTCCCCGGCCTATCCTTGTCTGCAGTCCCGCATTCGAGTTGCTCCCACAAGCGACCCCTCAACGTTTTGCTCCTTTCTTTACACGGATCTCCTCGTTTATGTTTGCAGTGACGTTAGTCCAGTCCTTCCCTTTTCCCCTCATTCCCTGCGGCCTCGATAGCGGCTCGGCCGAGAAACTTCTCAGATTCTCCTCGCTATTCTCTATGATTTGCCCCCCATCCCTTGTACTGCTGCCTCGTATCAGTTGGCATAGTGTGTAGGCCCGGAAAAGCCACTTCTCCCGTCGAACCGTCTTCTAATTCCCCCATTCTTCTCCTCCATGGCCTTTGTTGCCGCTCATTCTCCTCCTCCTCATCCATTTTGTAGTCAGGTTTTGCCGCTTGAGACTTAACCCTTTTTTTATCTTTTTCTTACACTCCGAAAGGAGCCCGTCATCCTTTTTCACCCGTAGTAGTCGTAACTGAACCCCGGAAAGGCCTTAGGTACCCCCTTCAGGGAGGTGTCTCGATCTCCCCTAATTGGATCTTCTGGTCCCTCCCCCCCTCCTCCCCGCCGATCGGTGCCCAGCTGTGGCCATAGTGCCCGCTTAGAATTTTTTTTATAGCGACGCCTGGAAATTTACTGCTACGGCCCTTTTTTCGATAGATCCTTCTCTCTTTTTTCCTCCCGAGCTCTCAAGGGTGTTCATGCCGGGCAGGGAAGGGCTTTCCCATAATACGCGCGTTTTTCCGTGACGTGCGAATTCGATTGCAGTCTTTTCCCGGGACGTGCTGAGCGTACCGCGGCGCTCCCTTGATCCTTACTCCTCAAATTTTAATAAGGCGACCTCCGATATTTATCGTTTGATTCTCCCCAGTTGTGGAGTCTTATGCGGTCTTTACAAGTATGCTTTTTTCGATCTTCTCATACTCTGTGTGCCGCTAGTTAATGCCCTTTTTTCCGTTCAGCCTCAAATCGCTCCCCTGAAAGATTGCCCAGCGACCCTTCCCTCCTTGTATGATTTTTAAAGGGCCTTCCTTGCCCCCGCAACCCTGAGAGTTTAAAGTCTTGTACCTCCTCTCTCGGGCCACTGCGCCCAGGACTTTTGCCCAATGAATTTTAGCATGTTCTGTGTCCGACTCTTTGCGATAGGCCCCCGGCGCACCTCTAGGCGCGGATCCTTGAGGGGCCCCGGCATCCGGATCTTTTACAGGCCCGATATGAGACTACCTCCCACCGCCCCCCCCTGGCGTTTTAGCATAGCATGTCCTGTGTTCCTGTTAACGATCTTCCCTCATTGACCTCTGGCCGGTTGGTTCCGCCTTCTTTTTGGTATTTTTTTTCGAGCGGCACCCTTAGATAGGGTGACGCCTGGCGTTCTCCCCCCCCTGAAGCAGGCTTACCCTCTATACGCAGTGCCAGATCTGTTAGACCCTCTACTGGGGTATCGCGAACTTCGGACTCTGGGACTTTCTCCTTTCCCAGAAAGGCTTTCGCATGGCGACGACCCACTATGCGCCATACCCGGCCTCCTTTATTAGAGTAATCCCGGGTTTCTTTTCCCCTCCCTCCCAGCGACCCGAATGGAAGAAGGATGAGGCCTTGGTACTCGATCTGCATTTCCCGCTCTTTCCTCTTTTTTGCTACGCGCTGTCGCCGTTTCGCTTTGACTCCAAGGTTGAATTTTCTGCTTTATGGGGAGTGTGCTTCCTTCCCTTTTTCCCGAACTTCCTATGTTTTTTTTTTCCGCAGTGACCATGAGCAATGAGAAGAGGACTCTCCTCCGACCGTTTGCACTTTTCCTTTTTTCTTTTGGCAGTGGCCTGCATTTTTCCTCCTGGTCCTCTCTGGAATTTTCGCTTTCAGTTTTCATGAAAATAAGGCCCTTGAGGCCTGCTTCTCGTTCTCGATCGGCCCGTAGCGGTCTCCCGTTTTGCCTGTCTCTTGGCCACCGTATCCGAGCAGCCGGGAGAGATTTTTCCCGGAGAACCGTTCACCAAAAACCTTCCCCCCCCATCCCCGCCTGGACCATTTTTTTTCCTTCGGCATATGCGGTAACGTGTCCGTGGCACGGTTCCCTCTGCCCTTCGATAATTCCGCCCCTCCCCTACCCTTCCGTCCCAAGCCGCCTCTGAAGAGACCCTGCCCGTTTTCCTGGCGGTCCAAACTCCCCTTTTTGGCCTTTCTTTTTCAAAAGGATCACCTGCTGGATTATGGCCTTTCGTTCCCTCGGGTTGATTTTGCCGAGGCACTGTGCAGCCGGACAACTGACTCCTTCCTATCGTTCCCGGAACCGCACCTACTATCTTTTCCTTTGCTTTGATTCAACATTTTCGTTCTCCCCAACACAATTTCAGCGGGCGCGCCCTTCTCTTCTGGGAACATGCTTCCTTCGAACCCTCTTTGACTTTTGATTTTGCCCCTCACGAAGCCTTTCGCCTTGGTTTTTCTCTCTCGTCCGACCGGGAGTGCGACGTATGACGGCCTTTTGGTTTTTCCAGTCCCCGCTTGATGGTTGGCGTTGTTCCATCTCTTCTTTGGCTTCCCCCCATCGGGACAGCTTTTTAGCGGGCAAGGTTTCCTCTATCAAAAAGGTCGTCGCTTGAACCTATCCCCCCGTAGATTGTGAGCACCTTGCTACGAGATTTTCCTTTTCCCGTTCTGCCTCTACGTAGGTGGTATGGTGCCTGAGAACGCGTTCGCCCGACGGGGTCTTTTCGTCCCCTCGCAATAGTGTTATTCGGTTCTCCCTAAGGCGTGCCTACCTGGATCTTTTTTCCTTATGACATACCTTCAAGTCCACACCCCCTCCCTCCGCCGAAATCGAACGTAGTCTCGATGGGTGTCTCCTTCTCCGAGCCGTCAGGTCAACAAGGTTTAGCATGTCGATGTCCATTTTTCCCCTCCCTCTTCTTTCTGCTCCGCTCTAGCGAATCCCGGGTAGGCTTCGGTACTGGAGTTCAAACTCTTTTTTCCCCGGCTTTTCAAGGGCCTCTCACTTTTGTCCCTTCCCCCCGTTAATCCGATCGGCATGTAAAGGACCTCCCCTTTTCCCGCGGATGGGTGACTTACCTTTTCCCGGCATCTAGTTTTTCGGCGTCCATAATATTATTTCTTCCCCTCGTGCGGCGGGGTAGAATCCCAAGCTGCCGCACCTTTCCCCGTGAGGAAGTAGGCCTCCTCCCCCTTTTGCCGCGCATAGAGAGGACCAATCCCCCCCCCCTTACTCCCTCCTGATGGACTCCGCCTTTTCCGCCTTTCGTTTTCGTTTGCCTTCACCTCAGCCAATGGCCTCCCGCTTCGTCCTACTTCAATTGCCGCGCAGATCGTTTTTCTCACGTGTTCCCGCCGCGCCATCCTCGATGTTTCCTTCTTCCCCTAGTCGGCGGATTTTTTTTTAACGCCCGACTACATTGGTAATAAGACAATTCCCTCCCCCTGAACTTCCCCCCTACCCCTTCAACGGCGGTCTCGGCGGAATGCCCCCTCGAGAGAAATGAGCGAATCTTTTTTGACCCTTCTCCGATTCCGAGACTTTTCATATACGCTCTATTGTATCACCTTCCTTTAGTTGTAGGAACTCCACCAGAAATCGGCTACGTTTGTCTCGAAGCTTGGCGATATCGGCTGGTGCTTCCGTTTCTACAGTGAATTTTTCTCTCTCAGAGACATTTGCCTATAGATTGTAGTCCCTTTCTCCGATCCGCCCTCTATCTCGTTTTCGTCTGCGGATGAGGCCTCCTCTGAGATGCCGGTAATGGCTGGGTGCATTGAAAGTCAGGAAGACTTTTTCCCTTGCGCGGGTGCCCTCGAACTCCTCCTTCCGTTCAAATACCCCCAGATCGTACTTTTTCCTGGCTTTCCCTCTCTGTTGACGCCCCGAGGTCGGTCTGGTCCTCCCCTCGGGGAGGAAAGGACTGTCCTCTTTTTTTTCTTATTCTGAAGCTAACGAGCTCACCTCGTAATAGCTCTTTCACCAGCCTTCATATAGCTTATTTCGGTCCTCTTCTTCTTTTTTCCCCTCGCTTAGAATTGATAACTTTCTCGATCATTCGCTAGGATGAATTTTGTCCTTTAGAAACTGATGCCCTTCCTCGCCTTTATTCCCTTCCCCCTGTGTTGGAAATCTTTCTTTCCTCCTCCCCTTCCCGCGGCCGGGAGGCTGCTTTGGCCTCCTCCGCGGGAAATGTCACGTCCCCTCTTTGTGAACACCGTCGCTTTCGTGGTCTCCCTTTTTTCTTCAGTTTTGCCCCCCTTCGTCTCTACCTCAGGAGTCTTCTGCGTCGAGGGTGTTCTTTTCCAACTCGGCCTTGCCCTCTCCATTTGTCAAGGGTTTTGCTTTTCCGCTTTTCCATCGCCGATGAGGACGCGCGACCTTTGGCGAAAAAGAGTCTTGTCCCATTTCGCGCTATACCGTGTCATCTTTACCCCTTCCTTGCTCACAGTCCTCATCGGATTGTGAGCCCTTTCAGTTTTTTAAGTCTTAAGATCCCCCCTTAATCCCTTTTTCGTCTGGTAAGCAGCCCAGACTTATTGAGTTTTCAGTTTCCCCACATTCTGTCGGTATGAAACGTCCTGGCCGACATCTCACCGGCCGCGGTTGCGATTCAGATCCGCCCCTTCCGAAATGGATTCGATTTACGTCGGCCCCCGACTGAAGGGGCGTTTATGTTTCTCGTCCGGGCACCCCGGAAAGGTTTCAAGGCCGCCCTTACTTATATCTTCTGGTAGGACTCCCCTTCCACTGCGTTCCCGCTTTTGAAGCGCGAACTTTTTCAACAAGATAGTAGTTTTTTAAGGTGACGTGAACCCTTTCCCTCCTCCTGCGGCTTGACAATCAATAGGTGCTTTTTCCTTTCCCACGCCTCAAACCCGTGCCCGGTCCCCTCGCATCCTTACATGCACGGTTGCTATGGTTTCCCCCCCGAAAGAGGGCCAGTTTCTCGATTGGTCTGGAGGAAGGACTTGGTTTTCCTTCCCTCCTCTCCCAGAGGTCAGGAGCGATGGCATAGGGACGTCCACGGCGTGATTCTTCCCGTTTGAGTCTGGATGTCCATCCTGCCCCATTTCCCCGTAAATTTTCTGGCCGGTTATCTGCACATGACGGCGGTTTGGACCAGGAGGCCCCCCCCATCCGGTGGCACACTTTTTGACCACCCTATGAAATTTTGAGACGTTAAGATCGACTTCTTGTCAGGAAGTTTCAACCTTTTTTGGAGCCTCGTCAATACTCGGCTCTCTCCGCTAGGACTAGGCTAATTCGCCATCCCTTTTCACCGTCCGAGCAACTCTCGGATGCCGTAGCTTCCAGTCCGCCTATCCTTGTTTTTCAATCTATTTTCTCTTCGATCCTCAGTTTTGGAAGGCCCGCCTTCCTGATTTGAAGGGAAAACCCCTTTTGTCCAACTTGAAGAATCTTTTTTTTAGTCCCGTGCCCCTTTCCCCTTTTCTTCAGGCGTCGCAATACTTACATCTCCGCTTCGGGGCCCGGCGTCCCGGACGCTCTGATTTCTCCGCTAGGTAGGCGCTCGCCTGAGCTCCCTTGAAACGCCTTGACGTCTTCCATCGACTGTGAGACATCGTTTTTTAAAATTAGTCTTCTGTGCCAGGCGCTGTAGTCGCGATAGTCTGATCGCTTTTTTGTTGAGCCCAGCCTTCCCTGGTACCTTTTTTTGGGTGACTCCTCCGACTTTCCCCCCACTAGAGCTCTAGGTCCCCCAGTCAGTGCCCCAAGAGCACGCGACCCTCAAGGGCCACGACTTAACGACTTCCTTTTTGCCGTCTTGAGCCCGCAAGTTTTGGCTTCCTCTTCTCGGCTTGGCCCCCAGTGCCGCACCCGCATCTTCTCTCCGATAGGTAGTCCAAATTTTTCTCACTCCCTACACCGTTGGTCCCCGCGAGCCCTTTCCCCCCCCCTTCTGTCCTTCGGCCACCCGCCCAGAATAGTTACTTTTTTGTGAGACCAACCCTCTCCCCTACAGAGGGTGTTGTCGTGAGGGCCTAAGCGTAACTCATACGTTTAACCATTCCTCTGTCCGAAGTGGTATTTATCTTTCCTGCCAACGGAAACGTGCCGGTATCGATGCCGGAATTTACGCGTTTTCTCTCTTCCTGGAACACAACGTACCTTTTCGCACATTCCTTCCTCCCGGTGGTGTTGTGCTGATTGCGGCTCTGCAGGCTTAGGACAGTATAAGACTTTTTCCTCTCTCTCGGCACGCTCGCACGTTCAGTTTTTCCGACTAAAGCGCGCTTGCGGTCACGTCCCCGCGTTCATGTACGTTTGTTTTTTTTCCCTTTCAACACCTCTCGATTTCCAAGCTCCATCTCTCGTTCCCTTTCGATCCAGGAACCATCCTTGACTGTCTTTTGTTGGCCTGTACTCCCAATCCTTGTTTTTTCTTTCTTTTTTCGCGCTTCTGCGGTTTTCGTACGACGAATCTTCTTCCAAGGCATTTACGTGCCTTAGAAACCCCATTCCTTTTCCAGTTTCTACGGGCCATGCCGTTTTGTTTTCCTGTTCCCGAATAAGTCCCTGGCCCTCTATTCACCTTGCTTGCTTCTTTTTTTCCCTTTCACCCAAGATCGTTCTGGCCGTGTTCCTTTCGAGCGCCCGGCGATAGGTGAGGGCGTTGTCTTGTGACATCGCGAACTGATCGTCACTGCCCGTCATTTCTTCGCGACGATATTGCAGGTCTCCCCTCTCTGTTCTCATGAAGTTTCCTGGGACCTTTCTAAATGACTCAGAGGCAGAATTTTGCCCAGGGGTTTACCGAATGCTTCGCGGTTTGAGTGGGTCGCCCCGGACATTTACGGCCGTTTTCAACATTTCTCCCCCGCGATGTGTCGACCTCCGGACCTCCCCCTGCATGAGGCGCAGTTTCGGGCCGCCTTTTTCCGAGCGTTCGACTCGTCCGTTCTGCCTGATCCCACTTGCTGGTTCTTAGGAGCATTATACGGGCCTTCTTCCTGCGCCGGAGTTCCGCCTCTTGAGTCCCTCGGCCTCCCCCCCTCTCCGGCACACTGACGGAGTCCGGTGTCCTTTTTATCTTGGTCCTTGGTGCGTGGAGATGGTCGAAGGTCCCTAGGGTCATTACATTTTTCCCCCTTCCCCATCATAACAGCCAATTGGCCCTCGTCGATCGGGCCGTCTTTTGTCGAAAACCGGGCAATCCTGGGAAATAGTGGTCCAATTGAGAATACCGAGGCTGGCGACCCTTCTCACTTGGACCCAAACAACTTCCCCCCCCTGTTACGGGGCCCATCCTTTCTAGGACCCCGAGATTTCCCCAAGCGCCTTTTAGCGGTCCCACAACTCGTTCTCCTGACCGTTCTTGCTTTAAGTTCTCTGTCACCCCTGTGCATGATGACCTCTTATCCCTGCGCCAAGAAGTCTTTTTTTTCCGAACGAGAACCTGCTCGGTGCCCCTTGGAGTTCCGGAACGGTTTGTGGCCGGCCTGGCCAAGGCCCCCCCTTCACTTCCTCTTTAGCCGCTTTCACTTTCCTGTGAAGGGGCACGTCCTGCCCCCCCCAGGGTTTGAGCCCGGCTTGTGCGATGTCATAACAATCACACTTTTTACTCTTGCCGGCCTTCTTTCCTTATTGCCTTTTTGCTTTCCCCGATCCCCCCGCGACTGAATGCTCTTTCGTGCGTGACCGAAAGCCCTTCAGGCATCATGGATGTCTTCCTGAGGAAGCCTGAATTCTGCCATCGTCCGCGGTGCAACCCCCGATTCCTTTTCCTGCTTGCTCGCGGACTTTCCGCAAACTGAGGGTCTGGTTATTTCAGGACCAGAGAAGCTTTTACGTCCAGCTTTCTTTTCCTCCCCGTCTCAACACGATCACCGGTTTCCAGGAACTAGCAGAGTTTCTTTTGTTCGCAAGGCCCGGTTTTGTCCTGCTACGTGTCTAGCGCTCTACGTGTTTTTCTTTTCCCGGGGCAGAAACGTTTTTTTCTCCCGCGAACGATTTTTCGTGCTATTACTCGTTGCTCTTTTTCCTTTTCGCCCCCGCCACTCTCCCTTGGCTAGTGCCTGCCCATGCGATTGACTTTCCTGACCCCCGAATTTTAGTCCTTTACGCCTGACATCTCTGTCCTCTTTCCTTTTTTTTTTACGATTCCTCTCCCGAGCCACGACGCGTATCCCGTCAACAAATTGTTTCGTTTTTTGCCTTGTACAGCCTCGGGGAGGCTTTCCTTAAACCGGGCCGTGAGCTTCCCCTCTCCCTTTGTAAAACACCGCGATTTGGAGCCACGGCTTTCAAGGGAATCTTTTCTTTATATCGCCTGATCACTATCGCATGCGACCTTGAGTTTTCCTAATTTTCTTCGACATCATTTCGGACCCGCATCTACTTCTCCGGGATGGACATATAAATAGTTTCCTCCCGCGGCTTCTGCGTCTTGGACTGAATCCCTTGATCCGCTCATATACTCTTCTTCCTCCGGCTTCCGACCTCTCTGGCGCGCGGCCTAGAGGAGGTCTCCCCAGATCCCCAAGTTTTTTTCTGGAGCCGAGTTTCGACTCGTTTGCCTCAAAGGGACTTTTCTAGGTCGCTGACGGCCTTTCCTTCCAGACATGCGGCGTTCGTCCCCGGGGGGCCGCAGCGTCCTAAATTCACTTTGGCTCCCCCTTCTGTCGATCGAAAGGCTCAGACTCCCAAGCGATTTCTGAACGTGGATTTATCCCCCTTCCGGCACTAACGTCGTTTTCTCGGCGTTTTTACATTGCCCGGCCGAGAGCGAAATGAGTTTATCCCGCGCCTCGGGCTTTTCCT
>Ga0179593_1512793_pt1 | contig 13403 bp, 16 predicted proteins | sample CZODoug2_1_08_16_FD_185931 | JGI IMG/M metagenome (GOLD analysis project Ga0179593, IMG submission 185931) | Vadose zone soil fungal communities from Angelo Coast Range Reserve, California, USA - CZODoug2_1_08_16fungal (PacBio error correction) | ecosystem: Environmental > Terrestrial > Soil >... | reverse complement strand
ATCTCGTCAAAGCGAACGGTCAGTGGGCGAGTAGACGGTCAGATTCTATGGTCGAAACTCGTCAACCTTGCTTTCTTCCCCTCCTTCCTTGTTTTTTCCTGGGCCTAGCCAGCTGTTTCTCGTTCCCATTCGAACTCCGCTTTTATTGGACCGGCTCTGGTTGTCCAAGCCGCTTGCAGTGTGATTTGATACAGGACAGTCATACGGACTCGCACACATGACCCACGCCCAACCAATCAATCTCCGGCTGGAGGTGTCTCGTGAAGAAAGCGGAACCAGATCTTGGGATCGAGGTGGGGCGACGAACGCTTCGCTTTACGCCCCTGCGTGGGAACCGCACTCCTGTTGCGCCCCGAAGTTCTGTCCGTCCTCCTTCCAGCTTAAGTGGGCGGGCATGTTACCAGACTACAAAACGTTTCATGTTATTGCTCTTTTGGACGGGATCACTTGATTGTCCGACCCGTTGGTCATCCCTTCTTTTAGGTCCGTGTATCTGGTCGGGCCCCTGCCGCCAAGGGTCCACGGTAAAGTTTTCTTCCTCCCTCGTTTGGTTTTTTACATTCCCCTGCCGTCGTACGTTCTGCAAGAGCGGCAAGACAAACCCCTCTCTCTTTCTTGTACCCTTTCACGTCTAAGTTTCCACCATATATTTCTGTCGGCCTATTCAATAGTTTCGTGACATGCTTCTCCCTCCTAACTTTTGCTGTAGTTTATCTCTTTTGTGCACGCTTTCCCGCCCTTTGGTGTGGTGCCGCCCTCTCTATTTCCCCTCCTTCCACTTCAAGTTTGAGTACGCCTTATCCTTTTTCATGCAGGTTTACGTGCCCTCCCGTCCCTGTCCGTGCTATCTTTTTTTTCACCCCTTTAACTTCTGTACTTCTCTTGGCAGGGTACCTCTATTCCGATACAAGTTATTCCTTTCCTCCGCCACCCTTCCCTTATTATTTCCCCTCCCACCTCATTTCCGTCTCTACACATCTTCTTCTTCTGTGCTGGACAAATTCGTGCCGCTTTTCACCTGTGAGCCCCACTCGACACCCCTTTCTCCCCCAATATGACCTGAAATGCGTTGTTACTTGTACGCCCTCGGCGACATTTTTTCACCTGACCCCACGAAAGTTTTTTTGGTAGTCGGTTGTTGTCAAAGTTTTGCTCCGGTTTTTCATTATCGTTTAGAAGTTGTACAGGTAACAAATTTGAGAAGAGCATTCCCCCCCAACTTTCCGACTTCTCCTCTTGTTTTTTCCCCCTTCTCGCATTGACGACCACCATTTACAAGTTTTTTTCCCTTTTGAAGGCATTCTTGAATTCGACTTCGTCTGGATAAAGAGGACCTCATTCATACCCACGTCTATTCTGGTCCGTTGCTTAACCTCACAACGGAAAGTTTTCTCCCTTTCTTCTTCCTCTTTGAATTCCACCACTCTACTGTCTTTCTTCCATATCACGCCGAAGTAGGTTTAGGGCCCTATAGTTCACCCCTCCCCTTTTTTTTTTTTTGTTTTTTTTTCGAGATACCTTCCTATTTGCCCCCCCTCTTTCCGCAACCCTCCGCTCCTTTAATGAATGATTATTGGGTATCTGATTCTACCCTGACATCTTTACTTTCCTGGCTTTTCTCTCCACCCCTGGTTTCAGTGAACTTTTCTATCCCCCTTACTCGCCTCAATGGCGACCTGTCAAGAGTAGTCTCCTCTGACTTGAACAAGTTGAGGTTAGTCTCTAAGGTTCACCACCCCCAGCCTTTCTTCCCTTTTTTTTCGTATGAGGTTTTCCTCTTAGGCCCAATCCACTTTAGGTTCGGCATTCACTTGCTCTTGTGACTGAGCCCCCCGTCCCCACCTGGCGGTTGCTTTTTGAAAGGCTTGTTCTGACAACAATTTACGTGGGTCTGACCCTAAGCGAGTCCTTTCCGTAAGAGCCCAGAACCTTCGGCCTCCACGATGGTTCGCCTTTTTGCCCCTCCCCCCTTGACTCATTTCCAGCAAACTTCCTTTGCCCCCGGTCCCCTGCATCACAGATGGTAAAAGAGGGGTGTTCATCCATCCGACGGGCTATACTTCACGCGTCCCTGGAATGCTTCCTGATGGAAAAACAGATTGCCCTTCCCCTCTAACTCACTTTAGAATGCCCATCTGCTGCTATGCCCTTCAGACGTAACAGGACAGGACTCCGAAGACCCCTTCAAGTTCTTTGTAAAATTTTCTCTTGCGAAAGGTTTTTCGAGGTTGGTAGTGGGCCTCCTCCCCCTTTCCTACTTTTTATTTGCAGCTTTCGGCTTGCTGAGCCCAGTTTGAAAAACCCATGGGGCTTTTACCACTGGACGGATCACCCCCCCACAGATGGACTCTCGGCTTTTCCCGGAACACCTTTGCCATCCCTTACACACCTGTCGTTCTTCCCCAGAAACCAGCCGGCCACCCCTTGGACCTTTCCCTACAACGAAACTATGTCAGTGGTAGTTTTCAGGCGCCGGACCCCTCGTTCCATAGTTACGGTAGGCGTGGACCCTTCCCTTCTTTCTTACCCCCCGGCCCCCTGTTCTCTTTTTTTCCCCGATACCCCCCCAGTTCAATAACTGATACCACGGTCTTCCCCCTTTCTTCTGAAAACCTACTTTCTCGGGTCCTACCCTTCCCCCGATTTTTTTTTACGGTCGAGCCATACTCCTTGTTACTGTTCGGGTCTTGCTTTTTCCCCACCTCTCCCCCCGTTGGGGCCTTTACGACATTCTGACTGGCCGCCTCCCCCCTTTCCTCCAAACATACCCTTTCCCTCCGTGATCTTCCTGTTTGTTTTGATAGTTATGATCCTAAGGGTCGTTTCCTTTTTGGACCCCAGACGAGTGCTACGGTCTTCGCCCAGTAGGGACGCCTCCAGAGCAGTTTGCTGATTGTTATCCTTCTTCTCTCGTCAGATTTTATTGTGCAATCCCCCCCACCTGCGGGAAGGAGAGAGATCCCCCCCAGATGCCCTTTTTCGTTATACCTTCCCCCACATCTAGTTTGGAGATCCCGTTCCGGACGATACTATCTATTCAACCTTTATAGGCCCGATAGTGTTTCGGGAATCAGTCATGCTTTTTTGGCCCGGTCTTTCTTCCGTCAACATGGACTTTTGCCCTTCGCCTGAGTAGCGCCCCAATTCTCCTCCAATCCCTCAGTTGATTCTGTGTTGTTGTTCTTCGCTCTCGCGTGACTTTGCCCTCTCCGAAGTTCCCGAGAGGCTTCACTTACCTAAACGCAAAAGCAAAATCGCCCTCTGGTCTTCCCCGCCGATTCCCCTCCCAGACTTAGTTCTCGAGGACCGTCTACAGCTCGTTTTTCCTCTGCATGCATTTCCTGGTCTATTCACGATTTTTTTCTCCCTGACTGCAGAAGTATGTTCCCCCATTTGACACGGAGTTCGAGAGACTTAACCTTCCTTAATTGACCGTCCCTGCGAAGGAGACAGCTGACCGACTTGGCCTTCACCACTCCGTCCCGTCCGCCCAACTGGCTGGTTACCTTTCCAACTATTAAGCCTTAAACGCTCAGAGGCCGTCCCGGTAAGCCACTGACCTTTCGCCAGGTCACGTATATCCGAGGTCTAGTAGGAGTCTTAGAGAGGACTACGCTTTAAAGGCCCTGCACTTTTTGACTTGGGGGCTTTCACAATAGTCTCCACGGCCACATGCTTCCAACACTTTCCGGCCTTTGGGATCGAGCTGTTCCAAAAACCCCAGGGATTTTACTATTCAAATCGTCTTGTTTCCCCTCCCATCAAAACTTTTTCGTTGTCCTTCCCCTTGTTTTCCCTGGGAAAAACGTGCTCAAGGCGTCCCTTCTTACGCAGAGATGTGAATCGTCTTCCGCCGGGTGTATCACTTCCTCCCCCCCGGGTCCTCCTCTTAACTGGAACTTTGACCTTTCCCCCTCAACCCCCTTTAGCCTGGCTTTTCATCACTTTCCTCTCTCCATCTAGCTGTCAGTCGCTGCGTCACCAGTGGTGCCAGCTAACTTTTTCTTCCCCCCGTAAAGTACCCAATCGCCTCCTCGATGCTCTTGAGCATTTCATAACTATCTCAGATCAGGTGGTGTTTCCCTCCGCTCGCTCCGTATCTGTCCTTCAGGGTGTGAACACCCAGACAGCCACTCTCGTCCTTTCTCTTCCCCCCTTTTACCCAGTGTTCTAGCGTTTTTCTTTTAGTCCTTTGTAAGGTTCTCGTCCTGTAGCGCTATATAGACCCCCCCCTTCATTTTTTTTCCCCCCCCCACCCCTCCGGGCATTTCTCCTTAATTGGTTCGCACCACAACCCCAGTACTATTCACCCCCTTCTCTTGCTACCTCATCTGTTCGATTCCCTCGGTTTCCGGAGCCAAAAAAATCCTTCTTTCGGCAGCCTCTCCACCCTTTCCCCCAATTCTCTTTTCGTTTCCCCCGAATCTTCCCCTTTCCATTTGTCTCTGTTCTTTTGGTTCCTTTCTTTTTCCCTTCGGCGACATCGTGACAAACAATTTTGGACTGGATACCTTTTGGATAGTTAGATTATAAAGTTGATCTCTTTTTCCATTGGCCTGGAAATGATAAACTTCCTTTTTACGCGCTCACTCCTCCAAAAGCACCTTTTCTCCTGGATTAAGTACAGTTGTTCCTCCATTGGAAATCTTCACCTGCGGTCTCCTTTTTGTCTTCGCCTTTCTTACCCCTTAATTACCTCCAGTTCATCAGATATGAACCCAACCTTAAGCTATCCAGAACAAGGCCGGTTTGTTTTCCCCTTTTCATGTTATACAACCTTCCACCTTTACTATTTATCTATTGCTTTTTCTTTACCCTCCTAACGACCTCCATTCCTGGAATAGGAATGTTTTTTTTTCTCACTCGCTCGTTCAGTTGTTTTTTTCTCTCTCTTAGCCTTTTTCCCGATGACATCCTTCTTTTTTCTGTATCCTCCTTCCTCCTCTATAGGGGCCCCCAACTCCATTCGACGGTTAGGCCTTATGCGTCCTCTCTTTTTTCTTCGTCCTCGATGTTCTTTTTCTTCTTCCCCCCCTGCCGCCTCCCTTTCTCTCCCGTCAAGAGTGATTGAGTTGAAGTTGCTATTTTCGTAAAGAGAACCAACTTCCCTTCTTTCTTTTTTTTTTTTTTGTCGATGCGTCTGATTGATTTTTCGTCTATGTTTTTTACTTTCTAACTCAAAAGTTCCCCCCCAGTAATTTATATGCGACTGCACCTCTTCGAACCCAATGCACCACCTTTTCGTTTTTTTTTGACCCCATGCGCCTCGGGACCAAGTTTTTCGGGAAGACCCTCCTCTTCCTTCCCTCACTCAGATTCGTTGTCACCCACATTATTTTCTTTTAGCTCTTAAGGAGAGACCCCCGCCGCAAGGGATTGTCGCGGACAGTCCTCTTAGATTTAGCCATGGGTGACTTTCGCCTTCTTTCTTTCGCGTGTTGCCGCCACTCAAGACTTTCCGCCTGAAAGGCCCTATTGAACGGAGTTCCTCGAAACAAACTGTCCATTCGTCTAGATCATAATTTGCCTGGACAATTAAAAGGGACGCCGCTACCAATCACGATTCAACTTAACCCTTTTTTTACACTACGAATTTGGCCCCTTTCCACCTCTCCAGGCACCGGATAAGCGGATTATTTCCTTTTTGATTAATTCACCACTTGGAAAGGCCCGCTGAGCTTTTCCAGATTTCAGGACAGAGGAGTGGACCCCCCCCAGCAAGGGTCTCCTCACGGTTGCCGGCATCCGCTTCCAACCCCAACCCGGCCACTGTAGCATTCAACACAGACACTCGACCACGCCTGACTTGGGGGATCGTACGTGGACACCCCCCCCGTAAAAACCCCTCCAACGATTCCAAACCTTCCCCTCCTTTACCTTTAGCTTGACATATGTTCTTAAAGTCTTGTCTTTTAACCTCCTCACCCCACTTGTAAATTTTTCGTCAAGGGTCGCCATCTTAACTTTCTTCCAGACCGGAAGGAACACGGACTTGGACACTTCCAGAACGGGCCCACCGGTGTATATTAAACTTCTACTGGACTTTGCCCTTTTTCCAGTCTCAACGAGTTTATCCCATTTTTTTCCCTTCTACAAAACACGTTTCGCACCCCCAGTGAGGACCCAATCGTCACACGGCTTTTCACCCCCTCCCTTTCCTCTGCACTGACCTACTTGGTCAGACTTTTCCCTCCCCCCCCTTTTTATATAGCTGTTGAATTTTAGGTCGCACCACCCATTCCCAGGTCCGCCCGTTAATGTTCCTTGACCTCCCAAGGTACATAACTCCCCCCCCCCCTTTTTCCCCAGTCTTGGCCCCTCCTTTTCTCTCCGGCGCCGGTCTGATCAGAATTTTTTCCCCAAGCGGGGAGAAAGCGCTGGTTTATCCTTTATCCAGGTAGTTTGTGATCTCGAGGGGCCTTTCCCCTCTCCCTCCTTCCTTCTCTTCTTTTCTCTCTCGAGGGGTTATTTATTTTTTCTTTCCTTTTAGGAGTCCAAGTCCAAAGGGGCGTGTCCTCTCCCCAAAAATTATACGCAAGTGCGGCCGATTTTCCCCTCCTCTCCCCAGCTTTTTTCTCCCTTCCCTCTTCCAGATGGTTCGTCGGCGAATCCGAGTTGCTGTTCTTTTGGGGATTAGCACGTACCCGAAGAGTTCCGGTTGCCCGAGCATCGAATCGCGCGCAGACGTCTCCTTCTTCTTTTCCTCCCTTCTTTTTTTTTTTTTTTTTATCGATCTTTCTTTCCTTTTCCTAGGCTCAGAAGAGCCTTTTTCTTTCTGATTACCCAATTATACCTGTCGTCTGCCTTCGAAATCTCTGCGTCTATTTTTTTTTTTTTGGTGGGTTTTTTTCCTAGGATCCCCCGAAAGGAAGGGATAAGACCCCACCCCAGGTCCTATTCTCACCACTCTTTTTTTCTGCTCTTTCGCATGCGTCAATTCCAGGAAGTTTCACTAAATCGGGCCTCTGATATTTAATTCCAATTTGCAGACCTCTTTCTCCCCTCTCCATCACTGGAAGTCACATCCCTACGCTGCACCAACCGACATCGCCCCCCCTTTGTCGCCCCGTCCCCACGCCCGGTCTTTATCGATGGACATAAACGGCTGCCGATTGGCCTTCACCTTAGTCACTCCTTATGATTACTTTACCTGTTCCGTGTCCACGGGCGCGAATACACCCCCCTTCCCTGGCCCTTTGATTTTTGTTTTGGCCCCCAAGAAGCCAGAACCTTCACCCCAATATTCCCCTTTCCGCTCCCTCTCTTTTAACCCCCCCTAGACCGCGTTACCCTTTTTTTTTCCCACTTTGTCCTTCCCTGTTGTGCGTTTGTTTACTGGAAGTTTCATCAGTTTTCCCCCCTTTTCTCCCTTTTGCCTCGTCTCCCCCTCGTCCCCCCCTCCTAAGTTTATGTGCAAGTCCTTTTTTCCCCTTTCCGGCGCTGCGTTCCTTCCTTTCACCAATGACCACGACCCCTAAGATGTGGGCACTGAAGCTATCCTCGTCAGATGTGAACCTCCGGCCTCCCCACCTAGATGACGCTGTCTGTACCAGGAGACCCCTTCCTATAGTGATCTGATGGTCTCCACGGTGCACCCCGGCACCCGGCAACTCTTTCCCACCAAGGTCTACTGGTTTGGAGTTCCGGTGCCTCCACCCCTGGACCGTACCAGTCCCTGATCACCCTGAGGGTCGTTTCTCAGTTTCGTATTCTTAAATTACCTCCAGGTACCTTGGTAAGACAACAGCGCTCTCCCTCCCTAATTGCCTTTTACGTTCAGGCTTCTTTGCCTCCCACAACCCTTTACTCTTTCTTCTTTGCGGACTTTCCCTTTAGCCCTATATTATGCTCTTCTGTGTTTTAAGCGCTCAAAGGGCCCCTCCCCTCTATCCTGACAACCGCATGTGCCTCTGTCCCACGGTTATGGCCCTTCAATTAGGCTCCTTTTTTACGCCGATCTCCCCCCTCCTTTTTTTCCTCCCCTCCCTCCTCCCTTCTGCCTGAACTTCTGTTGTGATCTGTCACGGACCCCAGGACACTTAAGTGGTTGTGTGTGTTTTTTTTCTTTTTTCCTACTTTCTCGCCTCCCCCTTTCTCCTTAATTATCCGACGGTCCTTCCTGGTCTTGACAGAATCGCCTACTCCACCACATCCCCTGTTGCCGCCTTCTCCTTTCACTTTTCTTCTTTCTGAAAATGTTTACCAGGCATCAATCTTCCCTCGAAATGTCCTTGCGTATTTAATAAACCCTTCCTTACCCTTCCCCCGGCGGGTTTCCCAGGCGACTCCAGCTTTCCCTTCCGGGAACCTTTCTTTGAAATTTTTCCACCCTCCTTTCCTTCTTTCTTCCCCTTCCCCTTTCAAACGGCCCTCCCCTCCTTGTAGGTTTGCCGTTTTACTCCTTGTGTTTTAGGATTCTTTCCAGTAATTGCGACCCGCACCGATTTCTTTTCCCCTTTTCTCTCTCTCCTCCTCCTCCACTCTTTTCTCTTTTCCTCCCTTTTCGTCGTTCGTTTTACTTTGTGACGGGGACTTGTACCAATATTGGGATTATAATCGAGTTTCCTCTTATATTGTTGCCTGGCTCTAATACTTTCTCCTCCCCTTGGCCTGCCCTTCATTTTTTTTTCGGAATTTAAGATTCCCATTTTCGTCAAAATACAACCCAATCTCTCCTTCTCTCCTTTCTTTTGGTGCGCTTTCCTGATTTATCTATGATAATTTGGTCCGTATACCCTTCCTGGCTATCTTTCCTATTGCTTCCCTGCTCGGGTTGCCCCCGACCCCACACCGTTTTCCCCCCATGAGCCGGGACCTGATTATCGATTCATCAATTGTCCTGCTTTTTTGGTCCCCTGACCATATGTATTTAAGCGTCCCCGGAACTACAGGGAGCCTGCACATGAGGACTCGTTTCATGTGTTGTCTTGCCAGCCTCTTTCCCTCCTTTCCTTCCTTTTACCCCTCTGCCCTAGGACTAATATAGGTTTACAGTATACTCATTAATGGAGTTTCACGAGTCCCACTGTTTCCTTGTCTCCCCCTTCCTTTCTCTTTGCTGACTACTTCCACATTTTATGCGTCGAGAGGCAAACCCCACTGCCCCCTTTTGATCGGCTTTTTACTACTTTCTTTTTTTTCACCCCCTACTTCCTCTTGTTTCATCGCACGCCCCCCCCCCCTTTTGGCATCTGAATGGCGATAATCACCCGTACTTGTGAAAGTGAATGCAATCCATTTCTACCCTTTTTTTTCGTCCCTTGGCCTCTCCTCCTTCTAACGGACCGGGCCAGTGGACCTTAAGTTACCTGCTAGTAACCCAATGCACTATTTGACCTTCTGTCCCGCTTCCCCCTTTTTTTCGATAACCCCCCCCACCCCGGTTTGCCGGCTATTTTTGATGACAAGTCGTGTCACCCGCCTGGATTCATTTCCTGCCCTCCCAGCTTGAGTTTTAAGACGTTTAGCGCGCACTCCTTCTCTTTTTTTCATTTCGGCGTTCTTTGACCACCCCCACCTTAGGGAGGTTTGGACCCGGTCCTATTAAAAATCATGCTTTTTTTTAATACTTACATACTGTATTTTTTTCCTTTTCCCCCCCTCTTCCCTCTCCTTGCTGGTTTCAGGGAGACTTGCTAAGTTCCTCCCCTTTTTTATAGAACTTTTCTTACTATTTCCTTTTTAGACACTTGGAAGGGATTATTCCCCCCGTTTTCGTTTCCTCTTTTTTTCCTTCTTTTTGGAACGTGAATGACCGTATTAGCCCGTCAACCCTCTTTTCCTAGACGAACCCCCCCCTCCTCACGTTTAGCGTGACGGAATATACTATCTTTACAACTTTTTTAAGGAGATAGCTTGTTCCGAGGCACTCCCTTTCTGTTTTAGTGGAGTGAAGATGGTGTCCGAATGGCTTTTCCCCCCCCCCCCCCCCTAGCGCCTGATATTATCTTAGCTCTCCTTCTTTTTTTTCGTTTACATATATATTTCCTTTCCCTACTATGTTGTTTGTTTGTCTCTCTATTCCCTGTCAGATTCAGATCGAGAGGGGTCAGCTAAGTTTATTTCCCAACTTCCAATCAGGTCCTTCCTCCGCCTTTTCTCACTCCTCTCCCCTTCTCAGGCGAAAAAGAGCGATAGTATCGGCCTCTATAGGGCTTTTTTTTCTTCAGATTTTGTACTCTTTCCATCCTTCTTCTCGATCTTCAGCCTTCACGGCACCTCCCTTTTCTCCCTATCTCTCCTCCTTGAAGGTACTCCTCCAATCTTCTCTGTCCGTCCGCGCCGCTAGCAAAAGCTTATCACCCCGGCGGGACAAGTCTTGATATGTTCCTTTGTGAGAACTTTAGAATTCTTCTTTCCCTTTTTATTTTTCTCTTTTTTGCCCCGGGTTAGTGGTCTGCTGCCGCCAGCCTCTAAGTACGGGATCGGTTGGTAGAGTTACACCCTTCCTTACGAGTTCTTACATGCCTCAACGAGAACTTCTTCTTTAACTCCCTTTTGCCCCTTTCTATCAGGCCCCCCCCTTTGTTTGTTTTCTTTCCACCTCTGCAAGCTTGGACACGAAGTGTCCCGAGTCGGCCTCTTGTCAGTACGTTAAGAAGTGAGTTCACAGTCTCCGGACCTCTCCTTTTCCTTGACGGGACTCATCCGTTTTTTCTATCTCTCATTTTTCCCTCTTCTTTTTGAGAGTCGGATCCATTCCCCTCAGTCGTCATATCTGATTGTCGACGTTATTACAGATTCGACCCTTGCGTGTTCCCTGACCCTTTTTCGTTTTCCTCCGCTGACAATCAGTGGATTCCTCCCGGAGAAGCTTGTTGGCCTTTCTTTTTTAAGGAATTTGCATGAGCTACCCCCCGTCAGTGCCGCTCTTGATAAGTAAGTTATCTTGGTAGTCCGCGCTTTGAGTATATTTCGATCCATTGCTTTGACGGGCAGCTCTTTTCCCGACTTAGCTGCCCCCCTCTCAAATCAGTCGGCATTTCATTAAGAATTGGCTCTACTTTTTTATTTGACGTCCTCTGGTACACCTCTTTCGCCCCCGAACCTGCCCCCCCATGATGACTTGAATCGTTATGGGTGTCGCCAAGATGCCGACATTTTTTTTCCCCCCCCTTCCCGGGTTTTTGCCGGTGTTTCACCTCTTCTCCGCGGTATTCTCGACATGGCTTTTCCAGGTCGGGAAACTTTTATCCATAGTCCCCTCTCTCTCATCGCCCACCCCTAAACTTTACCCTCTCACTGTTTTACACCGAATCCATTTCTTAATTAGGATATCTCTCTCCAGTCATTTTCTTTTAGTACCTTCTCTTTTTTCCCACTTCCACCCCCCCCCTTCTTAGGTCTCGACCCCTCTTTTTTTATTGCACCGATAACCCCCCCGTGGAAACCCTTTTCCTAATTTGTATCTCCCCACTACTCCTTTCTTCATTACTAAGTCACCCCCGTCCTTCGGTCTTCGTTCTTTCCCACCTTGGCTCATCTTCTTTTCCCTCTTTGTTGTTGATTGTGTGCGCCGCATTCCGCAGTCAAGCTTTCCGCCTTTATGTAGTGGGGTTTCAACCCCTTTCCCCCCCCACCCCGTCCGTCCTTCCCCTTTTCTGCCTGCCCTTTTCCTGTCTCTCGAGGTTTTCGTATAGAGAACTACGTATAAATTAATGCGCACCTTTTCCTTCTTGCTGTCCTTCAGGTGGCCTATTTTCCCCTCCTTCCTTTTACCCCCCTTATCTTCTTTGTCTCCCTTGGAGAGCTCGTTCGATATGACTTCTCCAGCTTTTTTCACGTTTATTCGCCTTTGATCCCTCCCTTATGACTTCCGAAACCCCTTATCTTGGTTGAAAATTGTTTCTTGCTTTCCCCCCCACCCAAGTTCCGGGACTCCTCAGCAGATTTTTCCTATCAGATAGGGAATGTTTTACTAGTCCCTGAGCGTTTCTCTACATAAATTCCTCCTGCTGTTTGTCCTTCCTTAGACTTTTGACGCGTACACATCTTTAGTTCGATGCTCTCCCTTCTTACATGGCTCGGCCTTAACCCCCTGACCCTGGCTCGAGGCCCTTTTCCCTGAACCTCTCCCTCCCCTCCCCCCCTCAGACTTAAAATCTGGAACCTAAACCGAGTCCCCCCTTCTTGATCTGTCGTCATGTTTAGCTTTTCGCTTCTGTTGGCCTACTTCACAATTACCTGATTGGCCGTTCCCTTGAGATTCGGCAACCCCCCGCAATGCGTTCTTCGTTTTCCCCTCTCTCCGTTCCTACCTCTCAGCCCTTGCTTGTGCTATATTTACTTTTGACAACCACCCCCTATCGGTGCAAAATAGGTTGTCACTGCGTTCAACCTGTCCCCGGCTCCCTTTTCGTGGTTCCCGCTAACGTTCATTTTCCACGCCACTTCCAGTTTTTAAATGTTCAACGTCTTGGGCACCGGCGGTTCAAACGTTTTGGATGGTTGTTTCTCACCTTTTTTCTCTACAACCACCGTCCCCCCGCTATCTCTTTCGTCCCACCTTTTCTGTACCAACCTGAGGAGCTCTCGCCGGAATTCTTGTCTGCCCCTTTTCTTTTTGAATTTTCCGGATTTTTTTTCCCCCCCCCACCCGACACTGCTGCCGTCATTCCTTTTCTGCGGATTTGATGTCCTAACCGATATGTGCTCAAAACTGTTGCTTCAGGAGTTTATCCGGTACATGAGCGGGACCCCCTCTTCTCCGCCTTCTTTCCCTTCTTCTCTAGCGAGGTTGGTTTTATCAGTCCCTTGACGACCCTCGCCTTAGGGTTACGGTCGCTAAGATGTGTGGCTACGGGACGTACGGATCTTTCTTTCTTCATCGCTGAGCCCTACGCGTACGTCCGCCTGAGTGTCGAAGGCTGACTATGACGCTTTAGTGACCAGCACGTTTCCGTGATCTCCTGTTTCAGTTTTTACTTTTCTTTTTACGTTTGAGCGGAGGTCGAATCTAGTCAGTCCCGCCTTCACGTTTTGTGGGTCTGGCCCTCTTTTCTGTTGGTTGGGCGTGTAACCGGATGGGCTTACGCGGCATTCTGAAGGGCCCTCTCTGGACGCGAAAGGAAGGAGGGTCCGCGCCCAGTCGCAGTCGCCGACTTCCCACAACCTGTGGTGCTTACCATTCTTTTCCAGTATCACTACGACACTTCTTTGTCCCTCTCGCCCCATCGACTTAGTCGTGCTGCGGCCTGCGCACGCTCTAGAACACCCTGTTGCCCCCGTCCCCTGTCTCGCCGTGCGCGGACGTTTTGTTCACCGAAATCGACGTTCTGTTGGATGAGTCCCTGGTCGGGTCGCTGTGGCCAGGAGTTGGCGCCGCCGTGCCCCCCGCTGACTCGGGGATCTTTCCGTTTCCCCTGCCTGGCTGTGTCCTTTTATCTTGACGCAGGATTGGTCAA
>Ga0179593_1477527_pt1 | contig 13403 bp, 10 predicted proteins | sample CZODoug2_1_08_16_FD_185931 | JGI IMG/M metagenome (GOLD analysis project Ga0179593, IMG submission 185931) | Vadose zone soil fungal communities from Angelo Coast Range Reserve, California, USA - CZODoug2_1_08_16fungal (PacBio error correction) | ecosystem: Environmental > Terrestrial > Soil >... | reverse complement strand
TAAGATGTCTTCCTGATCTTCCTCCTCACCTTAAGACTCGCCCGCAACTCACTCCCGACCCAGTCCTTTTTTGGTGACGCCGGTTCGACGTTTCCTTTCCCAAACTTGGACGACGACCCCCGCCGAACTGACCGTCTGGGCCTTTTTCCCTGCCCCCTTTCCCATCTTGGGTTCTCAGTCATTTCGGCTCCTCTTCCCCGTTTTTCCGACATTTTCATGAAGCCCCACATCCCCCGAACATCTGGCCACGCTCCTTCGCCCCCGCCCCCCCTAATCGTCCCTCTCATGGACAAAGTATCTTTCCCCCCTTTCTTCATTGTGAGAGGGCGTGTCCCCACCCACACGTATCGTCTTCTCAACTCCACGAACGCCGCGCGTGTTCATGATGCATAACTCTTTCCCTTCCTTCATCCCCCCCTTTTCCAAAGCCGACCCTTTCCTCTTGTTTTTTTTTCCGCCCGCACAGAAAATCTCGCACAAGCGGTTTCGGTGCCCTGCCTGACCTTTCCTCTTCTATCATTCCTATATCACCAAGCTCACGCAGCTGCACCTCGACACCTTTTGGTGTTACCCCCCCTGTTGGCAGAAATCTACTGACTTTCTTCTGCCCTTCGGCAAGGAATTTTCCCGAAGTTCGTCTTCGTCCCTTTCTCATTGCCGGGCCTCTGCGTCTTTCCCTAAGGCTTTTTTCCCCTTTCAGATTTTTTCCAACACGCCTTTTTTCCCCTTCCCCCATGTGCTACTCTTCCCAACATTAAACCCCCCCCGTTCTACTCCGGTGGTCTGGTTTTTCCTCATACTTTCGAGCGTCTTTCGGGTTTCGAACCTGGGGTGTACCCAGTTTGGCTTCGTTCTCTGAAAAGCCAGTTTTTTTCTCCCTTTCGTCATTTACGTCCTAGTGTTGGGATCGTGCAAGAGAGGGATTTTTTCTCTTTCTTCCTCCTTTAGGGCTCCTCCGGTCTTAATTTGATCCTGGCCTAGCCCACCCCGAGGTCGCTTCCCAAAACTGTTTTGGCCTGATCTCCTAGTTTCTTCTTATTCCCCCCCAGCCGCCTTTTTACGACCTGCTCCACTCCCTTTTTATTTTGGTACCTTTCCAATATTCCCTTGCCTTGATTCCCACCTGCCACATTCCCCCGTCCCCCCTTCGTCACAGTGTTGTCTCCCCACAGGTGGGAACTGAGGTTTTTCAATGGACCACACGTTTTCCTTCCCCCCGTTCCTTTCTCCCCTGAAGGCTCTCCTCCCCCCAGGTTAGTCTTCCCTCTCGCCTTTTCCTCCAATTTTAGAGCCAGACTATCCGGTCTTTCGCTCCATTTTTTTTCCAGGTCACCCCGGCCCGATTGAAGCCCGTGCTCTCCCATTCTTTACCCCTGTTCGGACGCAAGTTTACTATTCGTTTTATCGAATTCCCTTCCCCACGCCCCAACGGACGTTCCTTCCCGTCCCCGAGTCTTGGGCTATTGGAGACATGGACCTTTGGCACCGCCTTTCTTGCGCTATCCTCTCCGTCCCAGCGCTCTCGATGGTTGCCTTCGCACGTCCTCTTCTTCTTATTCTACTTCTGTGTGTCGCAGTATTGCAGTTTTCCCCTCTTTCGCCTTCCTGCTTTCCGTTGTGTTTCTGCGCGTTTCCCCAGACCTTTTTTTCGCGGGTTTGCCAAATCCCACCAATACGTTCGACTTCCGATTACCATCTTCCCCGTATCTCTTCGCCCGCTACAGATTTTTAATAGAAGAGTATGTAGTGCCCTGAGTGCTTTAGTCTTTTCCATTCTCAGCCCCCCGTGGACTCCTTTCCTTTCTTCCTCTATTTTTTCTTAGCGGTGAAAACAACTTGAACCCCCACCCTCTTTGTCTTCAGTACCCACACCTTGCTAGTTCCTGATTCCCGGTATCTTCCCGTGATGCAACAGAATCCCCCCCCCTCGCTCAGAGCATGAATTCTAACCCAATCCCTTCCGTTCTTCTGTTCCTCTCTGGGTATTGAAATTGCTCCCTTTCAGGAGCGTCGAGTGAAACTTTTGCCACTTACCGCACCTTTGCCTGCCTTTTCCCTTTCACTCTGCGGCAGTTAAAGGAATGTTGTTCATTTCCGGGACTTTTTTCTGTCCGACAAGGTCCTGCACCTCTCCTTTCCCTCTCCTCGTGGCGTACCTAGTTGAGTACTCTGCCCGTGCCGATTAGAGTTTTTTTTAAGGTGTATTAGCAAGATAACTTTAGTTCGACTCGCCATCCTTACGGTGATTTTGACGCCCCCCCCGTCCCTCCTCTCCCCTACCTCCGGTGCCTTTTTTCATGCCTTATGGTGGTGGAGGATAATGCCCTTCACTTCTAGTGGTTCGCACTTCCGAATGTGTCACCAATGACGAGCATGGCCATCTTCCCGCCTCGCCTTGACATGTCCTGAAAGGGGGCTCCCTTCGTGCCTCACTTTATTCTTGGTCATCCCACACCGCACCCGCGCCTCTTAGCTTCATTCTGTTATCCCCCTCTTCCCCTCCCCATGCCCCCAACGCACATGGATTTTGTCAGTCGTTTTCTGCTCGAGTCCCTGCCGTCTTCCTACATCCGCTTCCTGCTTATTTGCCCGTTCTTGGGCCTATGACTGAGTAATTTGACGTCTTCCTCTCTCCCCTTCTCCACCGTGACCCTGACGCGCTCGTCGAAATGCCCTTTTTTCCTTCTGACTACCTTCGTCACTTTGCCGCCCTCCAGGGTTGTACGTTTTTTTTTCGTGAGCCTGTCTTTGTTTCGTTCTCGCGATTTCGCTTAATCGTGGTTCATCTCCGTCCATCCCTGTCTCTGCTTCTCGCTCCCTCGCTTGAACGGCCTTCCCAGTTCGGTTTTTCCTGGGTAATTTCGCCAATACTTTGTAGTGCCCCCGACCCATCGGTAGTCCCGCAGGGCGAAAACCATGCCTGAGCAACTCCCGCCGGTCTTGCAGCGCTGCGGGTTTGATCCTTTTCCTTCTGGTCAGTACTTCCAACCACTTTGAGCATTCCCTTTCTGCTCTTATGTCGTCTCGCGGCTGCTCCTACCGTTCCCTTTTTGAGAATGCTCAATGCGTCATCCTTCCTCCTCGGCTCGGCTTAAGTGACACGCGATCTTGGAGTTTCTCCTCAGTGTGTGGACGAACCTTTTGACCACACTGTGCCAAAGGTCTTTGTCAGCTGGGCGCCAGGTTGGCCGTTTCCTAGGCCCCTCCACCAAAACGTGATCTTCTCGGCTCTAGATTCGGTACGGGGTCCCCCCTAGCCCCTCATTTCCCCCACTTGTTTCGCAATTTCCTCTTCTCACACCGTTCCCTTCATGGAGGGTTTTGAGCTCTTAGGATGTCCCTTGATTTTTTGTTAGATTAGATTTTCGCCCTACTTCCTTCCCCCATTGAGCCGCTTCAAAATAAGGGGCCAAAACCCCTCTATACCCATTCTATTCTCTCGCCTTTCTGCTCCCTTTCAATCTTTATCTCTCATTTCGGTCCAATTACACTCTAATCTATTTTCCATACTCATAGTTGTGTTGTTTCTATTCCGTGGGCTACTTTAACCTGAGGCCAGAGTGAGGAGAGCTCCTCTAAATTTTTCTACCATTACCCTTTTCCTAGTGTTGCCAGTCTTGGTCCCCCGCGCTCGCTTTGGTTATTAAATATATCTTCTCCTTTTAGTCTTCTTTGCACCTTCGAAATTGGAACTAGCCACCCCCCAAGCCTTCCCGGCCGTCAAGTTGATCAATTTTTGCCCGAAGGCCTTTTGGTCTCCTTGCTTGTTTTCGGTTTGCCATCCGTACCTGACCCTGCTTTAGGCCGCGATCACAGTACGTTTCCCCCCTCGTTTCCGCGCTTGGTCACAAAACCCGCTCCCTTGCTTTTTGTGTCCACTCGTCGCCCTCCCTTCTCTGCCACGAATAAGTCCCGCCTGACGCGTTTTCCCTTTCTTCTTTTTTCTTCTCTTAAGAAGTTGTCTGACTTTGCCCAGCATGCTCCTTTCCTCTTGCCAAGAACGGTCGCCTGACTCCCCTTTGATTCCCTATCTTTTTCTTGATTTCCGACGGCCCTTTAAGCCACCCCTCTGGCCACGACGCGAGGCCACCGTTGATTTGTTTTCCCCGGTTTTTATCCCGGAGGAATCCCCCGTGTTCTTTTTTCTCCAAGTAGTTGCCACTGTTCCGGCCGTCTCCTTTTTATTTCCTTAGCTGTCACGGCCGCGCACTCCATCTGAGGTTGTCTGCAAGCAGTCGCGCGAGAACCCAATGCAGTCATCCTCTGACTTTTTTGGCGACCACGTTACCAACTGGTTTTTGCCCTGTGACGCCGGTAGTAAGCCTACTCGACCGAGTTCTTTTTTCACTGGTAGGTAGATTGTATCCCCTATATTTTTTACTCAATTTATCGGCCCGAAGTGTCCCCCCCTCATCACGGCGCTTTTGCGGAACTTTTTCGACTCTATTATTAGCTTTTAAACTGAGTTTTTGTGCGACTGAATCCTTCTCCCTCTACTTCTTCTGGTTCGTTTTGTGCTGCCACCGACCTCGCTTTTTCACTTTTCCTTTTTTCCCGAGTGTCCCCGCAGTCGATGGTGCCGCTTGCGTCCCCCTGCGCCGGAATTTGACCGACTTTCTTGACCTTGGAGCCCCGCAGACACATGGTGTGCCAAGTAGCCCCCTTCCCCCCTTGCCCAGGGGAATTGAGCATCTTCCACCTCTGTGGTCCCTCTTCGGTTCCAGCCCCCGAAGGCTTTCGAGGTCCACTCCTTTTGCGACTACCTTTCACTCTCCCAAATATCATAGTTCGTCTCGTTCCCACTTTAGTCTCTATTCCGCCTTGAGCCCAGCTTGCTCCCTTTCCTACCCCTTTTTCAGTTTGTTCCTGCCTTTTCTCACACATTCCTTTTTGAACTTCGCGGTTCTCCCCCTTTTTTTAACTCATCTCCAAGCATTTATGGGTGTGCCGCTTTACACTCTGAACCTGACTCCATTACGAGTTTCATGTCATGCCTTAAAAGCAAGTTCCTCGCTTATGGTTCTTAATCCTCTTTCTTTTACTCAACGCTGAAGCGACCGCGACCCTTGCTAAACTTTTTTCGTTGGCCCCGCGGTGTTTTTCCTTGTGGACTATAAGTTCACGCCTTATTTTCTCACGTTATGCTACCCCGGCGACACGGGCTGCCGGACGCCCTCGCGCGTTCCGCACGCACCGATCAGACGCTGCGTTAGCCGTCCTTCTTATACCGGACGGACGGTGGCCCCCCCTCTCGCGGCTCCTCCCCCCAAGTCTTGGGGGATGAGCCCCAATGGCTGGTCTTTGCGCGCTCCATAACACAACAACATTTTTTTTAATCGCGAGCGCGTGACATGCTTTCGCCAACCCCAGGTCCCATTACGCCTGAAGTCGGCCGTCCGGCCACTAGGATTCGCCTTCCAAACCAACCACCGATGGCTGTTGGTTGCGTATGACTGTACTTAGGCTGAGCACTCAACCCACGCCGCGCGCCTGACATCTCCCTATCGCCCTAGAATCCGGTTGCTGGTCGTCCACTCCTGAACTTCAACTTAGCCATCCTACGTCCTATAACGAGAAGTCAAGCTGCAGCCGGAGGGTGACTGTCGTCCACTTTCCCCCGCTCTCTTTGCCCTTCTTTTTCGCGTCATGGCTGGCGATCGGCCTACCCCCTCTTCCCTTCGGGCGATGACCTTGCTCCCGCTGAAAAAGTGTGGGCCATTGATTCAACCGTCCTAATTTTTTCCCTTTTTTTCCACCTGTTCCGAAAGGGGGACGACCAACATTTCTTTCCAGGTCCTTAGTGGTACAGGGGTACCACTGGTGCTTGGTTTAATTCTTCAACCATCTGGTCAAGCAGACCCGTCCGCTTCGAGCCTTCTCCCCCCTAACAGTTTTGGCACTTTTCGAGCCCTTTGTCTTAGTTACATCCTCCCCTTGGTTAATCTCCTCATGCCGAGAGATTCATCAACCTCCCCTCTTGCGGCCCGATCAGCCCTGGCAGGGTCCCTATGTTCCCTTCAAAGCCGGAGGTTTCTTTTTCTTTTGGAAGTTCTGGCAAGCCAACGCACTCATAAGCCTTCTTAAGCCCCTGTCGATGCGCGCTCGAAAGTTCTAGCGAACCCCTCGGACTCGTGGCAGTTTCATGTCCCACCCACCCAGCTTGCGCCTTGAAAGGCGTTGGCCAACGCGGACATCTTCCGAACCCGCTGGCGGTTATCTTTCTTTCTTCAATGGCCGAAACGAGGCCAAATTTTTTCTGCCGTTTCTTGCAGTCAGCTTCAGTCGCAGCATATCGACTGCCAACATGCCCCCACTCCTTACCAGAGGGCTCCATTTCCCTTCCTTTTGTGTTGTAAAATATGATCCTCGCCCTCACGACTCCAGCTATTTTTTTGGTCGGAAACACCCCACCGACGCATTGGACTCGGCTTTCCGTTGGGGATTTAGCGCGGGGTTCTAGCTTTTACATGGAACAGAGGTGGCCTTTTTGTGATGATGGAAATTGAATGGGTGTGGACTCCCGCCCCCTCTACTGCAAGCGGGCGATGAGCGTGATAGACATTGGGTCAACGCGAAAGCGTGCCTCCCAGGCGCAAGAGGCAAGCATGGGGAACTTCGTGACATAGACCCGAGCGACTTGAGCATACGTCCCCCTTCTTGAGATCTCCCCGATTAGAGCGACCCCCTTTCAGGTTAGGCATTGTCTCGTTTTTGGCAAGCATCGAGCGTGACCGCTTCCTGGTTGGCTCCTGACCTGGCGTGTTCTCCCGTCCTTTGCCCTTGGGCCTTCAGTTCTCCAGTTTTTTCCCCATATAAGTTTTGTGGTTGAGAGATACTCTTTTCTACTGCAAGGCCTTCTCCCAAGCTACTGGCCCGCCCAGGCCTGACGCTGTCGCGCTGTTCTTGACTATGCAAAAACGGCCCTCACAAATCCTCTGGCGCTCCTTGATGACTAATGGAGGGAGCATTCCCTCCATGGGCTTTTTTTCCGTTAAATTACTTTTTCGCTGGACAGGAGTTAATGCCGCCTACCCTCTTTTCGCTGTTTCGTGCACGCTTTCCCTTTCGCCCGCACCCCCCCCGGTTCCCTCCTCGCCTCATGCAGGGAAACATCTTCTATCTCTTTGGCGCTGGCGGGTACACGTCCCCTTCATGCCTTTCGCCACTCTCAGCTTTAAAACCGAACCCCGTCCGATGTTCCCTCGAGTGCCCCCTGAGCCCCCATAAGCCTCATCCTTCGGTGGGTTTCCGACTGCCGAAGCTTTTCCGGCCTGCCATCCGCGGGTGCTAATTTACACCCGGCTACGCGCCTTCCCTCCTTTCCGGGGTCATGTGGCAGAAATATGTCTTTTTTGTGGCTGCTGAAGTCCAAACTACCCCTTTTTTGGCCCCTTCTCCATTGCAATGGTCCGAAGTCGTTAATTTTCCCTTCTTTTGCCCACGCCTTTCAGGCGCCCCAGCTCTTGAAATTTCCACACCCAAGCGGTAGCGAGATGGTTCGCCTGACTTCGTTGATCGCGCGCGCTCGTTCCGGCTCCTTTAATGCTTAGTGGCGCTGCGTTTCTTGACACCAGTTCAGAGCCTCGCTTGGTCCTCCCTTCACCCTACCCTAGTGATATCAGGGAAGCAAGAGAGTGTTTCATATTTCGCCTTTTCAGACTTCCAGTTTTTTCTTCTTTGTTCTGAAAGAGCCCAACTACCGCGCCGCCCCGTTTGCCAAAATGTTCTTTGGTTTCTCCCCTCTCTTCCTTACGTTTTCGCTTGACCCGGCCTGCCTTTCGAATCACCACACGCCCCCGTGTGCAGTCTGGAATATAGTCTCAACGCCCCATGGTCCCGTTCGTTCCCCCCTCGGAAAGGTTTCATGTCCAATTAGTTTCTTCCCCATGGCCCTGGGAAGAGGAGACTTAGTCCCCCGACTGCGAGCAGCCCCAGTGTATCTAGGCAGCATCAGACGAAGTTTTTTCGATACCCTCGTTTCTCGCGCAAGTGTTCATGGACGAAGTCACCCCCTTGCTTGACCGCCCCCTCTCTTCTAGTAGACCAAAGTCGGAGGCAGAAGTTCATTCCTCTCGTCCGCCCTAACCGGCCGACGTTTCGTGTCTGTTTCCTGGCGATTGCCGGTTTCAACTTGCCGTTTGAAACCTCTTTTTAGCTACTCTGTTCCGTGCCCTGAAGCGAACCTTTTGTTTGAATGCGAACGTCCTCATGGGCCGGGCCCCCCCCTGGGCGCGTGTTGGTGAAGTATAAACAGTGCTTTCAAAAAGCGCTCGGATTACCTTCTTTTCCCCCGTTTGTTTCCTGGCGTCGAACCAAAGGACAAGATGCATCTGCTTTTCCAACCCCATCAATGGTGTATGTGCTGGCGGTAGTTTTCCCTCCCAACCGGCTCGAGCTCCCCTCGCCCGACTGCTAATCGCAGCGTCTGATCGTTCCTCCTTCCCCTTTTCACCGTCCGGACTCAAAGTGGTAGCCGGTGGCGATACCCAGATTTAATGCTGTTCGCGTGGGGTTTACAAACGTCCACCGGGGCCAACCGTCCCAACTTGCCTGCCAGTGTTTTCGTGTTTTCCAGGGGCATCAACGAATCCACCGCGCCCGACGATTTGCCACAGCGCGTCTTTTTCTTGACCTTCTCCTCGTAAGGAGCGCTCGTTCCGAGTGAACTGGCCCACTATTGATGGATGATTAGTTGTTCCCGTTAGACCTCGAACGTTTGCGGTGGCTCGTTAAAGGTTCAATGACTTCCCCGTTTAGCCCGCCCAAATGCTTGGCCCCGAGCGGATAATCCCTAATCACGCCGCACGCGCGGATAGAAGGTTTTCGGAAAAGGTTTCCGCCGTGCTACATGAAAACCGTCAGCGACCCCTCATCTTTTGCCTGAACCAGCCCTCGCCATTACGCGGTGAATCTGTCCATGTCCGCTGTTACATTGGTGTTGGTTCATTGGCGGATGACTGTGCACGCCATGTTTAGCGTGTTTTTTTTTCGACAGTTTTTTGGTCTTTGCAACTGTACTGGAGTGGATCGAGCCCCACCCGATATTCCTTGAATGCGACAGCGGTAGTTCTCCTTCGCGCCGACATGGTTTCTCATTAAGATTCTTAGAGTCATTAGATGATGCACCCTGACAAAAAAAGCCTTGGTATGAAGTTTTTTCTCTCTGACGAAGACGAGGCACGTACCTCCGAGACCCCGGCGGCCGTGCTGTTTTCTGGGTCTGCCCATTATTCACTTTCTCATATCTCGATCCTATAGAAACTACCAGTGAGTGAAAGTCGCCCTTCTTTCTGACACTTAGTCAATGCGGCCGTCGTCCGGGGTACTTTTTTCGCCGCTCGTTGAGGCGTTGCCGCTTTGCGCGTTAGTTCTCGTCTATTCGGGTCCTCGCCCCTCCCTCATCTGTTAGTGCGTCTCGCGCGCTTGAATTTCCAGCTTGCCTGGTCCGTGGCAACTTTTTTAGCCGACCCGTTTTTTATCACCCCCCCCCCCAATGCACACCCGAAGAAATCTGTGCATCTTGGCCGCGAATTTCGGTTTGAGCTTCTTTTCCCCGTCCCCCCCTCTTTCACCCCTTCTTGAGAGTAATGTAGTACTTTCCCGGTGGCGTCAACCAGGCCCCCTCCTTCTGAGCTTTAGACTCAGACATCATCGAGTCTCCCGGGCTACGGCGGTTCACTTTCCGATCTTCCTCGTTCATCGTGCGGTAACGAAATTTTGATGGCAAATTGGAGACGAGTGCGTCCAGCCTGGTTTTCCCAAGGCAGTCCCCGGCAAATATGTCGCTCGTTGAGCGGGCGTGCGGCGTTTACGAGCTCCAACCGTACCCCATAGAAGAAGACCTACGGCATTAGGGAATCCCTTGACGCCAATCCGTGCTTGGTTTGGCTGCTTGCTGCGATTTGCTCATAGTGTCTTTTTCCGTCGGGACTACTTCTCTTTAGCTTTCATCCCCTCCGACCACTCATTTTGGCAACCCTGCTAGAAATTGTCCTTTCTTTTGAGCGCCGCTGGCTCCCCTCCTCCTGTTTAGTAGCCTTAAAAGTTCGACCACGAGTCATATCTCTCTCTCTTTGTTGTTGTGATGTCTGGCGTCCCTTACCGAAGGTAGCTACCTAGGTCCATTTTCCTCTAATTCCATAAAGGAAAGTTACCCAGCAAATGTGGACCGTTTTTTTTGGTATTGGTTCCTCCCTGAGAGTCCTTCTTTCGACACTAGAGAGGCAAATCGCCCGGGCATCCTAGAGCGGCCCCCCCAATCTTCCCCCTCAAGGTGATTCTTATTGCCAGAAGGAACTTGCTTAGGCTAGGGACTCATCCGTACCCCGACGACACGCGATCACCCCCGTCTTTTTTTCATTTTTGGCCTCGGACTGTTCGCCGGCTGTCCCTCTTCCCCCCCCCCTCCCCTTTGTTTTCCCCAATTTTTCGTAGACCACCGATACCCCACGTCTCTTTCATGAAGCCCGTAGCCTTGTATTCTGAATTGATGACGCTGCATTTTCCCTCTCCCCAATTCAGGCGGTTTCCTGGCGCATCCTCCTCTCCCCCCCTTCTTTCAGATGGAACGACATGGACGCTCATTGGTAGTAATTTCAGACTTTCTTCTCACCCTCGAACTTCGGCGGCCCCAACCCGGCCGCCGGAGTCTTATTTCTGGTCATCATTGGGTGCTCCCGGCGACTACCCGACGTGGCTTCAACAGTGGCCACTAACCAGGACCGTTCCTCCCCCACGGGATCAAGCGGCGGCCTACGGCAGCTCACAGTATTGCGTCTTGCTCCTTTTCTCGGAACGAACGCCGCCAAAGTTACTCACCGAGAGGAGCCCACACTTGCCGCGCCGTTACGCATGTTTCAGAAGAGGGCATTTCTTCTTGACGAGCGCTTTTGGCGGTTTTTTCTCTTATCGGATAGGAGCTTGAATTTAGTCCCCTTTTCGGCACCTCAGAAAGGCTCGCTTTTATTCCTTTCTTCTTTCTCGAGAGAAAAAGTCTTCTCCCAATTAATTTTTCGTCGTCATTGGCCCACTTCCCTAATGCTAGAATTTTTTTTTTTCTGAACCCCCCCACCCCCCCAGTCGGGAGGCACCTCCCGAGGCGATACGCTGTCGACTGCAAGAGTGGTGACGCTTTCTGGCTTCCCGTCATTGTCCCGACCCTTTGAAACTGCGGCCGCGCCCCCGGTGTGCATAGGCCACGAAACCTCCCCCCCCAGTTCTTTTTTTCCCCTCCTTCCTTCACGGGTATGGGAGCTTGTCTTCGCGCACCAATTCTGGCTGGGTCGGACCCTTTTTCTTTTTTTTTTTTTCTTTTTTTCTTTTTATGCGCACACCTTTCACTCCCCACTCCTCTATCCTTTGCGCGTTCAACGTAGTAGCTCCCGTCTGCTTTCGGTCCTCCCCCTTCCCCTGGGTCCAGGGATGAAGCATGACCTTCCCCAACCAATCCGTTCCACTTTCTCTCGTCAACCCCTGTCAACAAACTAATTTTCTCAATGAATTATTATCCCCCCTTTTCCCCACTCGGAACGTCTACCGATCCTTCTCTACAGTCCCCCAGACAGGAAGCGATGATGTGCACCCTTCCCTTTTGGAGTCGTTTCAGCAAACGCCTCCGGCAAGATGGCATCAAGTGTTTCCTCCCGCAGTTTGACGTGTGAAAACCGAATGCTTGATTATTTGTTGGGATACCCGATTATCCTATGACCGGCGCCACTGTTGGACTCACCCCTCTCTCCGCCTGAAGCACCGCACGATCAGCCCGCGCAGCCCCTCTGCAGAAGAGATAAGCGGCCTTTTTATGTTGGCTGCCCCTCGGTCCTTCATCCCTTACCATCTTGTGTCTTGGAGTGCCCCCCGGGAAAGCCGTCTTTTTCCTCGCGCCATTAACACAACTGGCACCCCCCTAGTCCCGAGCAGCTAGCGTCCTTCGTGACCCACATCATCCAATTATATCGTCGAGGCAATGAGTTCCTCCGACACACTCGATTGCTGTGCGCGTGCAGGGCAGTCCCGTGGTCGTCGCACGAAGGCGGTTAATCCCCGCGGCGCCGGACCTCCGACAATCGCCCCCTCTCAACGTCGCCGCAGGTTTTCTGTTTTTTTTTTTGATGTGACCCAACGACGGGAAATCACTATCCGGGTCTACTCGAAGTTTCAATGGCGGAAGCCCCCCTCCCGGCAAGAGCCCGCCTTATTTTTCTTCGTCCCCTTTGAACAAGTTACGCTTAGCGGTATCGGCTCTCTTCTTCGCGTGGTGCTTGCTCGCCTGGGATGCCGCTTTTTCGTCGCGTCGCTGACCGGGCTCTGATGTGTGCCATTGGATGGATCCACCTATACTTAACTGTTGAAGGGGGGGACGCCCATGTCCATTGTGGCAAGTCCCGTAACAACCCCCCCAAGGGCTTTTGGATCTCATTCGTAACAAAGGCTTGGTCCACCCGCTTGAAAGCCATCTCGCACGACTAGCCCAACAGTTTGGCACGGCGACCTTGTGTTGTGCTATTTAATACTCCAGATCTCTACTAGCCAGAGAATTCACAGAACATCCCCATCGGCTACCGCACTGGGCACAAGTGGCCGTGCAACAGGAGTTCTCCTTTGTTTTTTTTGTTGTCAGGCCACGCGTAGAAAAAGAATTTAAGCAACCTTAGGACAAACGATCGCGCCGAAAGTCTTTCCACCCCCCCCCCCCCCTCGGACCGCGTGCGCCCTGTGGAAGAGGCCAATTTCGATCTTGTGCTCTTCCCTTCGTGGCACAAAATGGAGCCCAGCCTGGGGATTAAGTTCCCGGCAATGAGCTTTGGACGAACCCGACGACTGGTCCTCTGCCGAGCCGCGCTTCCAAGTAGACCTATACTCTTCCACCATCGTCACACTCTCAGAGGGGCTGGCAGTTTGAGCTATTTGTACCGGATGTTCCTTCCCAAAAGCTGGTTTTTGCGATATTTTCTGGTGCTTCTGAACCACCTGGCTCCCGACGGTTCTTCTTTAAGTTGGGGGCCGCTGGGTAATTGGATGTCATGAACACTTTGAATAGGTTGCGCTGAGAATTCCGCATGATGACTTTTTGTGACCGTACACCCCCCCCCCCCCCCCCCTCCCCCCCCCCCCCGCGCGCAAGAATAAAAAGAGTGCGGGACCCGATCCTTTCCCCTCCCGCGTGGCGTGCGCGTGATCGAGGTGGCAATCTTCCCTCTTTCCTCCCATGCTTAGAAAGAGGCATGGCATGATCCTGTCGGGAAGGATAGACCGAGCTATTGAGTACTCCTCTATCTCCGACCTATGAGGCAGCGTCCATGAGCGCCCCTTTCATGATTCGGCATTGTTTTCGCGTTTGAATCTTTCACCGAACGAGTAATGGTGCGAATTGACCTTTTTCGGAGCTTTGTGCCGGTTGGCCT
>Ga0179593_1273891_pt1 | contig 13403 bp, 23 predicted proteins | sample CZODoug2_1_08_16_FD_185931 | JGI IMG/M metagenome (GOLD analysis project Ga0179593, IMG submission 185931) | Vadose zone soil fungal communities from Angelo Coast Range Reserve, California, USA - CZODoug2_1_08_16fungal (PacBio error correction) | ecosystem: Environmental > Terrestrial > Soil >... | reverse complement strand
TACTTACTCCAGTCTCCCCCTCCCCCCCCATATAGGGAGATTATTTCAAGATCAATGTCATAAAAAAAATCACACCACCCTGTGCCGTCAACCTTATGTTACAAATAAAAAATTTGAGCATTATTTCTCCTAGATGTCCCCCCGCGAATGATATGCACCCCAGGTAGAACATCCTTTTTTTATCCGCCCCCCAATCGGCTTGGTTAAACTTCTCTAGCTTTTGACGAGTCCCCATTCCCTCAAGACCATCGTCCCCCAGATGTAGCCTACGAAGGTCCATCCCTTTCCCCGGCATGAGAGTTCCCGACTACCTCCAACCCAAAGACCACTAAATTTCCTTTAATTCCTGGTATCTACTGGCCCAAAGGAAGTGCACCTTATCGGGTTTCAATGCAGTTTCGCCCCCCCCCCCTTCCCTCAGAGCCCTCCCCCCTCCCAACGAGTTTCGAACCCCCTTTAACCTGACCTCTCTCCCCTACGTACAATGAGTCACACACATTGAATACTTCCCAACGAAGCCCAACAAACCCTCTCCTCTTTTGAGAGGACACTTCTCCTTATTCAACAACCCCCCTCCCCCCTCACTACCTCCCCTCATTGATTTTAACAAGCGAGGCACACGTTTCCCCATGTTATTTTCATCAATGGAATCAGCCCCCTCTGTTTTGAAACATCGTCATCGTCACGAGATCCCAAATTCCTTGACTACGTCCAGCTTCCCGGTCATAAAAGTCCTACTGACAGCATCCCCCCTTCCCCCTCTCGCCCCCCCCAACGTTTTAATCACCATTCTCTAGACTTCAACATACAAGCCCTCCCCCTCTTCTTCCCATCTTCTCCGCCCTTATGACTAGTGTTTTGTTCGGCTTCTAAAAAGAAAAAGACAGCCCCGACCCCCCCATTCACGACACTCAATTTATCCCTCTACCCGAATTGACCCCATTTTTTCTCCTTTTAAAGCTTGCTAATAAAGATTAGGGATAGATTCCCCCCCCCCCCCCTGTCCTCCGGACCCCAACCAACCATTTAGACGAACCGCATATCTCTAGAGAAAACCACCAGTATTCACTCTCTTTCTCTAGGTCCCGGTCATTTGCACCTCCATACTGCCTCATTTTTCCCCCTAACAGGCGCCTATTTTTTCCTTCCCGCCTCCGAAAAAACTAGAAGTGCAGTTACGACGGACACTCCGCACAAGCAGGTGTCCTCTCTTCCAAACCTTCGTACTACCCCACCTACCATACCTTTCCGGAGCTTCCCCTCTCCCACCTCCATCCCGGTTGTCCAATTCGATACCTATCCACGGCCTCTCCGGCGAAATCTGAAGCTTTTTTCTTCCTCCCAGAAGCGCCCTTCCTCTACACCAACTAGGGATAAACAGATTCTCTCCCTGCTAGCCCCATTCTGAGTGTCAAGTCATACTCACCCTCGCCGGAATCTTGACGTACCCCCGGGCCCTTGACCCGTCCCCCCCCCACACTCCGTTACGGATCTCGAAGGCGCCCTACTCCTCCTTCTCGGTCTCCCCTTCCGAGTCGTCCGCGAGGGCGTCCCCGTCCCCCCAGTTCTTAAACCCTTCCCCCGTCAAATCTGTCCAATACGCATCCCACCAGCGAGGAAGTTTTGTACCGTCTCTTCCCGTAGCCCCTCCTCTACTTTTCCCCCCGCAAAGGACGTCTTTACGTCCTACAGTGTGAGCCCATTTCTTCATGTCAACATCCCTTGTTTAGCATCTTCAGACCGCCTTAACCCCTCTACCAATCTTAAGGCCCCCGATCCCCCCTTCTTTCCGAGAGCTTTTTCGCTGACGCAACTTTCAACACAAGGGGACATTTCAAACTTTTCCTCTTTGACTTATCTCACCCCTCCTCAGTTTGGTATATAGTATATATACACAATCACTTCCAGCCCTCCCTTTTTTCCCCATTTGTGGCCTTTTCTTCTAGGCGAAAAACCGAAACTTAACTCCTCTCGGTAAGACCGATACTTTTCCTTCTTCAAGCCGCGCTAGGGTTATGTTCATGATGTACGAACACCTGATGGGATGTCTTCCTTTCTAGATTACTCCCCCTTTTCTTCCGCTCTACTATGGATACTTAACGGACCTCTTTCCCACCCTTAGAGCTTTGGCAGTGCGATCTGCTTGAGTTTGTTTCCTTTTATTGAGGCCTTTTAATAAATAGCGTTCGAAGCTTTCTCCTTCCACCGGAGACGGTCCCTTTTTTTCTTCCGTTTCTAGAGTGATCCTTACCCTAGTGATTTCGGACCGCGGTCGAAGTTTTACTATTTCTCTAAGGAGATTTTCTTCTCTTTTCCTTGCCAATAAGTTTGGAGACATGTTCCTTTTCTCTCTTCGCTAGCAATCATTGTGGTATTCAGTATCTGGGCGGCTTTTCCTTTACCTTAATTCTTCTTCTCATATGTTTCTCTATGATTTCGTGGGCTATTAGTCTCTGTAAATTACTCCTTACTTGAGACGTCGTTTTTGCGTCTGTCAGGGATATTTAGGTGTATCTCTTTCTCCACTCGGGCCTAGTTCTTTGCAAAAGCGGGGTGCGGTATTTTCTTTGGGGTTTTGGTCTGGGTGGGGTTTTTGGCTCTCCTTTTCTATTTTTCTTCTGTCTTAGACGAGAAGATGTTCTCCTCTCCTTTACCCGATGATGGCCTTTTCCTTCTTCTGCTATTCCTCCGTTTTCTCCTCGGACGAGTATTTCTTTTTGCTTTTTGTTTTGTCGGTAGTTCGCTTGAGTTCGGGTAATGGGCTTGGTTTGTTTCCCTTGGGTTTTCCCTCTCCCTGAAGTTTATTTGTCTGGGGGTACTCCTTTACTCGTTGTCCCATGTTGAAACTGTTTAGAAAGATTTAACCTTTTCCTTCATTGGGTTTCCTTCGTGGTCTCTCCGGCCAGCACAAACTCTCAGCTTTTTCCTCCTCTTTTGTCGTCCTCTTTCCTGCTTTGATGATTTTTCAAATTTCTCGCGCTGGTGATTCTTTTTCATTTCTTTTTTTTTTTTCTTTTATTCCGAAGAATTAGGACTGTCTTGGAGATGGCGAGTCCGGATTTTTGTTTCCCCTCTTCTCTTCCAAGGATGGCCTTTTTCCCTCTTTTTCTTTTGCCCTTTTCTTAAGCATGTCATGTATTAGGTCCGCGCTTTCACCCTTTTTCCCTTTTGACGATCCTATCTTTATCCGGTCCGTCTCTTCTTCCCGTGCAGACGAGCGTTTGGATAGATTGTTGCCCCTTTTTTTGACTTCGTGTGCGTATTTGCCTGAGGGCGAAGGTCTTCTTCCCCGGGGAGTGCTTCTTCCCCTTTTTTGAGTGTTTATTTGTTCTCTTCTTGCGTATTTCTCCCCCTTGAATTAGGTTCTTGCTTTCCCTCGTTGCGTAGTTTTAAATCATTCGACCAGCTACTTCCCCCGACCTTTTTTTTGGTTTTTGAGTTTTCCTTGAGGAACTAGTTTTTGTTATTTATCAGTAGTCATCTTCTGTAGACGATGGGTTCCCTTTAATTTCTCATTGATTATGACCTGTCCCTCTTACGCCTCTTGGTTTTTCCTCACTGGATTTGTGGGGGCCCAACAGCTCCCTCCTGTTTTGCCTCTTGTCTTTCATCTCACTCCTTTTCCCCTTGTGTCGCCCAGGTTATTACCCTGTGTTTTTTTTTCTTTTTCTTGGTCCTTTCCTATTGTCCCTATATTTAAATATGTTCTGGGTGATTGTTCACGGGGAGGAATAAGCATCTCTCTCTCCTCCCCTTTTGTTCTTCTTTCTTCTCCTCCGTTTCTCCCCCGGCACAACAAATGTAAAGATATGTGGAGCAAATTCACCCCTGCCCTCCTGTGACCCATCACCCCAAAAGATTTCCCCCTCAGTCGCCACATCAAACCTCCTCGCTGCTCCCTCTATGTCCCTCTACTGCTCTGTTACCCCCACGTAACATAAATTTTCGTCCCTCCCAGGTCGTGAATTCCGGTAGATCTCTCATATTTTCGAAAATTTCCTTTTTCACTCCCATTCTTTCCGTTATCACTAAGTAATTTTCCGCCCGCAAATGTCTGAGGACGAGTTCCGACTCACAACCCCAAAGCCAAGCCCTTTATACAAATTCAGTTCTTCTACTTTCCTCAACGTGACTCCACCTTTCCCTGCGGAGTCTTCCTGTCCCTTTTCCCCATCCTTTACTTTTCCTCCCATAGAACACCCGATCCTTTCCCCCCCTCCCCCAGCCTTATTCCCCATTCCTTCCTCCCCCGCCTTCTTTCACACCCCTTGAATAATTCAAAAGTACAGTTCCCCAAAAGCTGCCTTCGCGTGACTAACGGCCCCCTTTTATCAACCCTCTGACAAAAATCCTCCCCTTTTCCCCTTTCATTCCTTGCACAGTTCTTAAATATCCAATTCTCCCCAATTTCGCACTGCCCCCCGGAAAACATCGCCTCTCACGGAGATGAAAATCGGACCCTCCCCCCATAATGCCGTTCCCAAGTTATCTTCTGAGAGTCACCATCCCGGCATTCATGAGATTACACCCCCCAGGCATAAAACTGCTGTCTTTTCCCCCCCCCATTCTTTTCCCTGCCTCCCACCACCCTTCTTCGCCCGCTTCGCTGAAATGACGCTTCTTGTGTTTCCTTCCTTCTACCGCCAAAGAAGAACTCCCACCTGCCCGCCCAGTAGTCTTTTTTTCCCTCCCATTGGCACCAGTTCGACATAAATCGTTTCACCACTCTTCCCCCCCTTATGGGTAGCTCTTCCACCCAAAGTATAGTCCAGTAAACCAACCAGCCCATCTCTCTTTTAATCCGACCTCCGTGCTTAAACCCAAACACTTCCCCCCCAAAACCTATAATGTCCTTCCTCCCCCCCAAGACGTCACGCCGCCAGAAACCTCCTATCGGGTCAAAGCCCTTCCATTCAGTCTCCTTTCCTTTTGGACCCTCCAACGCACGATAAAAAATAGAATTCAGTTCTGAATCCGACCCCTCAACCCGGGTGACAAAGCCTTCCCCCTCCCCTCCCCAGGTTTTCCTCTATCTCTCGCAGACAACATAACCGATTAATATCCAACAGCCCCCCCACCCCTTCCCATTACCTCGCTAACTCTCCCCACCAGGAATCATCGATTAACCCGTGAATCTCTCCATTTTCTAATCCGTAGACATCCCCAGCATCATAACCCAATTTTCTTACATCTTCGCTACCCTGTCGGACCAACTGTATGTTTCCATCCTCCCTTAACTGCCCACGCAGTTAGAATCAGGTGAGCTTCGACCGCTTCCCTCACCCCCCAATTCACCCACCTACTTTCCTGTTACTCGAAGTAAGATAAACAATATTCTTCCTCGCCACTACGTCCCGATTGTTAACTTTAGCATTCCAACAATTAACCCCCCCCCCTTCCAGACTTTTCTACAATTTCCCCCCCCCCCCCCTCGTCAATTTTCTCTTTTTTCACCGAGTTCTCCTACTCCCATATTCAGAGCCTTTCCCCTGCCCCTTCCCTTCCTACGTACCCCTTTCAGTTTGAGGCGTTTCGTAATCCGCAACTCTATTAATCCCCTCCGCCCCCTAAATCTCCCCACATAGTTCGACACCGACAAAATTTCTTATTAATTCCTTGTTTTTTCCGAACTGCACCAACCCCTTTCCCCCCCTGGCAAGGTAATTCGCTGTTGCATTATCTACTATCTTTTCCTCATAACTTTTTTTTTTATATGCGATATTTCTTTTACACCGCCCAAATGGAATGTCACCTTGTCCCCATATTTTGTCATTTTCGTCCGAGGATTCCCCCCTAAATCCCTTATCCTTTTCTGAAGTTTCCTTTCTTCTTCCTTTAGCTTTTAATATTGGGAGTGGAGGATTGAAGACATGATTTTCTTCCCGGAATGTTCTTTTTTCTTTAGTTGGATTTCTGCTCTGTGTCCGATGGATCTATGCTCGGCTTCTGCCCTCCTTCCCCCACCCCCTTCCCCCCTTTCAGGGCTAATCCCATTGAGGTGCGGTTGGTTCTTGTTTTATTCTTCGGAAGGTTTCTCTACCTTTCGACGCGGTTCTTTCTTCTCGGCCTTTTATGCCGGCCTCTATTTTCCGTACAAGTATCTTCTTTACTGAATCGGTCTCGCTCCTTTTTTTCTTGAGATGAAGTTGTTTGGCCGTATTTGTCGTCTTTCCTCAATGCCTTTTTTCCTATATACAGGTGATGTATAGCCTTTGCCCTTCTAGTTTTTTAGAGTGATCTTTGGCTCTTGATTTCCGTCATTCTTCCTCCTCGGCTTCCCGATGATTGGCTAGGTCTTCTCTTTCAAAGCGTCTTCTTTATGACTGAGGGAGATGATTATTGATGCTGTCGTTCCTTTCCTATTCGTCTACCTTCTTGTAGACTTATGATGGATCAGGGTAGTCGGATTTATTTTCTGCATACTTTCTATTTCCCTTTCTTTCATTTAAGATGAAGCGGTCCCTACTCTTTCCCCTTCCTTCTTTTGGCTAGGCGATTAGTGTCTCCAGGACGAGTGTCTCTTTCGGGTTTCCTTTTTTTTACCTTGTAGGTCGTTTCTTTTTTCCCTGTTTGGTCTTTATATGGGTTGATCTCTCACAGACGCTGGTTGTCTCCTGTGGTCGAGGAGTATCTTCCCCCCTTTTTCCACGCTGGTTCGAAAGATGTCCCAATTTTCACCTGTCCTTGCGGCGTCTTTGGCGTTTCTCTTTTTTTTTTCTTTTTCTCCCCCCCCCCCACACAAGCGTCCTTCCTCTTTTAGGCGGGCTACATCTTTTTTTTTTTTTTCTTGATGTTCTGTAAGTCTCGAGTGGTGACTTTTTTTTTTGTGTGAAGATTTTTTTTCCTCATCCCGTTTGAGGGGACGTTCTCGGAATTTGAGGACTTTGGCATCGTTCTAGCCCGGTCTTTTCCTTTGTTTAGTTTGAAGTGGTTAACCTTTTCGGCTCCAGGGGATGAAGCATTGGTTTTTTCTTCTTCGAATGAGGTTCCCTTTCTTCTTTTCTTAGGGGCGGAAGAAGTTTTGTTCTCGTAGTAATCGAGCGAGACTTCCTTTTGTTCTATGACTGGGGAAAGTATGACTTTTTTCAGATTTTCCTGATGTTTTGATGGCGAAATGCGTTCTCATTTTATTGGAGAGCCTTCTTTTTTCTTTTTTTTATTTTTTAGAGTTTCTTGATTGTCTACCTTGAAGAAGAAGTTGCGCCTTGGCAGTGGAGGCGCAGTAGATCCAGATTCTTTTCTCTATTTTCTTGGACTTTTTTTTTGTTTCGGAAATTCCCTATGATGTGACTGTTATTCCTAGTAGCGTTCTTTGGATACAGCTTTTTCTGTCTTGGTTGAGAAAAGTCTTCTGAGGCCGGTGAGAAGAGGACCTCCCTTTGCGGGATCTCCAAAGCTATTTTTCGTTGTTTTTGGTCCAGATTCCTATTTTTCCCTTCCCTGTGTAGATTCTGCATTACTACGTGTTATTTTTTTCCTTCTTACGCTTTCTTTTTTTTTTTTTATTTTTGAGTTATTTCAGTTTTTCTCTGCCCATAGATTTAAATAATTGTTCCTTTTATCCTTGGGTCACTCTTCCTCTCTCTTTTAACCGAATACCGTTGTTGTTGTTGATCGTCTTATTCCTCCCGTCTTCCCACCTTCAAATTTAGGTGGAGCCCCCCTCCCCCCTCCATCCCCGGAAAAACTGAACACACAACCAAAAGTTGAACATTCCCCCCAGTCTAGCCAAAATCCTCCCTCTCGTTTCCGAGTCCTGTCTTCCACGCGCCCTGCTCTGTTACAACGAAATAACTGGGTTACTCCTCAACACCTCTTGTTAATCCACGGTTCAGGCCATATCAGATGTTCGTCCCTTGTGTAGACTCCCCATTTCTTCTCCCCTAACTGATCGAAAAGAAGGTAGCAATTCCACGGCATAGTCTTTCCTCTACTCACACCCCCCCCTCACTCCATACGAGTAACACCTTTCTCTTGATATACTTTCCCAACTTTTTTAAGAAACTCCCTCTGCGTCTTCAGAAGGGACTACTCCCTCCCCGAATATGCCCCCCCCCTTCCCCCCCCGAAACAAAAACGCGGCTACCACTTTTTTAACTCCCCCTCCTTAGCCTCCCCCCCCTGAGAGTCTTTTTTTTTCCAAACCCGCATTACTTACACAAGCAGATACCCCCCCCCTTCTAGCCCGAGTTAACGAGAAAGTATTCTACCCCAGTTCCCCATCTCCCCTTTCCCTCTTTCCCTGCAGATTCCAGGAATACTCCCAATTCAATGCGTAATCCACTTTCCTACACGAACCCCCTTTTCCCCCTGAAATATTCCCCCCTCTCTTCCACCTGATTCTCCCCAGTTTCCTCTCCCTTTTTCCTCACAATTCTCGGCGACGTAACTCAAATCCTCTGCTTACCCCCGGCCACCCTCGAGATTGTCCTCACCCCTCAAGTGCCCCGTAAAAAAAGTTTTCCCTCTCCCTGAACCTCCCTCTTTTTCTCCCTTTTGGCGGCCGCCTTTCTACCCGAAGACGCCTCATTCTCCCTCCCCCCCGTCCAATCTTCGCCCGTGGAAACTGTTTTACTCCCTGCGACCCCATGTCACTCCCCGTTTGTTTAGCCTACGTAAACACCATGTCACCGGTCCACCCCAACTCCATAAGCCCTCAGTCCCTTCCCAATACAGTCTGCAACCAAACTTCCTACACTCCTCTTGCTCCACCTTCCGGCCCCCCGCCGAAGACAACCTTCCCTCCCTCTTTTTAAAGCCTTCTCTGCCTGCTAGTAGAAAGTAACTGCCCGAAGTAAATACTCCTTCCCGGAGTACCTCTCACCTACCTGCACCCGATTTTTGCCCTTACGGAGAACCCGTCCTCCCGCCTCCTCTACGACCACACGCCCTTCCCTAGTCCCTCGCCCCCCTCTTAAAACTCCCCTCACCCGGCATGGACAGCCTAACCTCCAAATTCCTCCTAGGCTACCCACCCCAGCTGACCTCGAGTCTCAACTAAATTCCTCCGATCCTACTTCCAACCTGGAGACCCCCTTCCGCTCCCCTCAAACCTGCTTCGTTCCCACCTTCTGTCGTCCCAGCGCCCCCTCCTTTCCCCTTCCCCTCTTCCCCTCTCTCTGTACGACCAACGTCATTCCTCAAACTCCCCCCTCTTGTACTTTTCCTCGAAGCCTTCCTCCCTCCTTCCTCTCCTCACGCCCCTCTGTAGAACGATCTTACATTCCCATTCCTCCGCATCAAAATTCCCCCCCAACGTGAACTCCCCTTCCCCGTCTCGCCAATCCCCCCACTAGAGTCCTTTTTTCCCTCCGTCTCTACGTAGCAGAATCCCATTACCTTTCAGCGCCATCGCCACCCCTCGAAAGGTTCGTACCTATTAAGTCCCCATTCAGTCAATCCTCCTCACCGAAATCCCCGACTGCGTCCTCTTTTAGAAGCCTCATCTATTAATTCCCTCCCCTCTCACCAAAATTCCTATGAATTGAGGTTTTTCGTTGACGACACTTCCCAAACATGTGCTCCATTTCTTTTTCAACGTGGACTGTTTTGTCCTATATATATATTTAAAATCCCCCGTTTTTTGGAGAGAGATAGATATACTTCCATCCCTGCACTGTTTCCCTTTTTTTTCTGCTGGCGTCCAACCCCGCATTCATAGAATTGAGCGGGGCTTTTTCCTCTTTTCTATCTTTTTGAGTGATCTGACCCGCTCGTGTTCGTTTTCTGCAGAACATTCTGTCGCCGGAAGGCGGACGTAGAGGTCCCTGCTTTAGATTCTTCTACCCTCGTTTGGTAATAGATTCCTCACCTCGATTTTTGGCAGTGACCGGTCATCTTGCGTTGTTGTGTTTATGGTTTTTTTATGTTTTTATGGACAGGTGACGAACCCTCCTTTCTATCGTTTTCTCTTTCCCTTCTCTGATGGGCTATAGCAGGGCAGTATTATCCGTACAATTATTTGTCATTTTCGTGACTCTTTCTCTGCTACTGCAGGAGGATTACTGCGGGTTCTTTCTTTTCTTTTTAGCAGATGGAGAGACATTTTCGATGATCGTTCCATCCACTTTTTGTGATAGTAATATGGGTCTTTTGGTGACTTTCTTTCCTGCTTCCCCTGGCCTAATCTTCTCTTTTGCTAGGTTGATCTTCCCCTCCGTGAGTGAGTTTCCTTTTCTATGGCTTTTTCCTTTCTCTTTCGTTGTTCTTCTCTCACGGCGACGGCGTGTAGCCTCTGGCAACATCTTTTTTTTATGGTTACATGAACCGCGGCTGAGTTTTTTCTGCTCTTTCGTTCTACGAGGTAATGCTTTCCTCCTTGGACCCAAAGATCTTCACCGGTTGCTAGTCTATGACTTGAGGTTTTCGATAGGAAGTTCTTATCTTGGGTGTTTCTTGTGGTTGAACGGTATTTTCTCCTTATCTCTGTCTCATTTCTTCTTTTCTCCAATTGGGGGTGATCTAATCCGATATGGAGTTGTCGCATGGTTTTCCTCTTTTCTCCCTCTTCACTGCGTTTAGACTCTGTACCACTTGGTGGCGGTATTCAGTTTTTTTTATGATTCCTTCCTCCCCACTATAGTTTTCTCATTTCGATTGCTTGGCTACTCTGTTGCCTCTTTTTCTCTTTGAGTTTGTGTTCGAGTCGCTGAGTTGACTTTTTTTTGGAAGCCTCCTTCTTCCCGGGGGTGGGAAGTAGTTAACTCTTCGGAGGCGAGGTACAGCTTGCGAGTCCGGTCCTTCGATCTCATTATTGGAGATGGTTCCTTTCTTGAAGTGGGATTACGTCATTGTGGAGTCTGCACGCGATTGTCAGCTTGTTCCTGTGATTGCTTTTTTTCTTTTTCCCATGGAAGAATTTAGTAACCCGAGCGAGACTTCTCTTTGTTGCTTCCTTTTGGACGTCTGTCTCTTTTTTTGCGTGTCTTACTCTAGGTTTATGCTTTAGACGAGGGTTTTTTTTTTACCGTGGTATTCTCTCCCTTGTTTTGAGTAGTTGTTTTCTTTTTGTCCCTCGGCGTTGCGGTAGTTTTTCCTCCCTCTCTCCTCTCGGTTCCCTTTCTTTCCCCTCCTCTTGAGAAGCGACCGCTGAGGTTTACTCGATTTCTTTTCGTTGGGTTGTTTTCGTCGAGGCCTGTCTTATCCGTGTAATTTTTCTTAGCCTTCTTTCTTAAGATTTGCTTTAGTGAGCATTGGTCTGACTCTTATGAGTTTCCGGTGCTACCCCCCTCTTCCGTCCTATTTTTTGGCGGAGAATACCCCGATTTTCGGTGGTGGTTTCACTAGAATTCCCCTCCTTCTCGTTCGCGGATGCAGGCTTTGAAAACTGGGTGTTTGTGTACTATGTCTAAGGATTTTTGTGATTTTGCCAGGATGTCTCTCCCCCCTATGTCCTATTTTTCTTTCTGTGGGTATCCTTTGAGGACTTTGACTCATATATTTTACATCACCTTCCATAGTTTTTTTTTAATAGATGCTTATTTTTTCCCATACCCCGTCTCCTTACCCCCCACCCTGTAACCCTTTTTTACGAATCTAACGGACATCCATTGCAACCCCTACCCCCCCCCCTCCCTGAAACCTTCTTATTCACAACTTCCCCAAGTTAGAGTTTGCTTATCTCTACGATGGCACCTCTCCGTTTCTTTTTTCCCCCACCTTTCAAAAATCAAGGGTTCTAACCCTCCCACCCTTAGGCGGCCCCTTTCACCAGCATCATCAGCGGGATTTCTTCCATGCGCTGAACCCCTTCCCTCATTTATCGACATTTTACGCCCTTCCCCCTTACCATTGTTATTCGACGAGTTCATCGACACCCCCAACAGAAATCCTCTCCTCAGCTGACCGCGGCGACTCACAACTGGAGCACACCCCTCCCGCCTTTTATTCATTTCAGTCTCCCTCAGTACATCCGCGAAAAACACCCCCTCGCCCCAATGCTCTCAATTTCTTCACTCTCATTGCCTTCCATCACTCGGTCAGAATACCTTCAACAATCCACCCCCAAAGTAGTCTACCCCAACAAAGAGAGTACCCCCTATGAGATGTCCACGAGCCCTTTTCTACAACCTCGACAACAATCCTACCCTTCCCTCACACTGTACTTCAATCCGTCTTTTTACTTCCAGTACAAATGAGCATCCCTTTGGAATCCCTCCCCTTGTTACCCAAGAAATTGCCCTCAGACTCCACCCCGGACTCGCAGATTACTCGCCTCGTTTTCTTCCAATAAACTTTCATGCTCTGCTCCCCCAACCTGTATCCCATAGCGATCCGACTTACCATCAAGCCTAAACATAGTGTACCACTCTTCTCCCCTCCTCTTTAGGAAATGTCCGAGGGTTTGTGTTCGAGTCTTGTCTGTTCCCTCACCCCCCCCTACTCGCATGGCCCGAGTTTAAATCCTTTCTAACAGTGGCAACCAGACCCTTTCCCCCCTTTCACCAACTCTTCCCTACAGATTATTTTCTTGGACCCAACACCCAATGTATAGACCGAGACAAACCCTTTTTCCTTTCCCTAATTCAATTCCCCTTTTCGAAAACAAACCCATTTCCACACCAGACACATTCTCTCTCTAGGGAACCTATCTCCGAGAACTTCCTCTTGGTACTGCAAGGCGCTCGAGAATCCTTTAGTCTCCCCTCCCCTTCCCCCTAACCACAATAGACGCCCCGTAGCAGCCTACCTCGAACCCTCTATCCCTTCGACCCCTCCTCCCCTAAATCTACTCACCCGAAACGAATACCGTTTTTTCCCTCTCCCCCTCCCACCTACCGCCCCCTAACCTTTCGAAATCTCAAATCCTTGCCACGGCCTCCTCGTGACTTCATTCTCTGCTTCCCCTCCCTCCCCTTACACATATCAATTACAACAAAACTGTTGTTTCCCTCCATACCTTTTCCCCTCCCCTTCTTAGTAACCAGTCTACCCTGGCAACCCTTCTCCTCCTCCCCCTTCCGCTTCAACTCCCCCTTCCCTCCAGAAAATCCAACGCTCGGGATACGAGAATAATGCCTCTAACTATTTTCATTGCTCCCCACCTCTTCGACCGATTTTTTCTCCACCGCTTCCTTTCCGTCCTACAAAACAAGTTTGCCCCACAACTCCAAGCACTCCCTAGAATGAACCCCCCCCAACGAGAAGTTTTGTCCTTTTCTTCTTCCTTTGCGACTTCCCTCTAGAGCCATCGCCATTCAAGAAGTATGACTTCTGTCCATTTACAGTTAAGTACCCTTCATTTCCGCTCCTACCGCCAAATCCTCTCGACCTAAAGAAGCTAATCTCTAAAATTGGCCCAACCTGACTCACATTCTATTCAATTCCCGGTGTGTAGCCAGGGAACGACCACTTCCCAAACAAGGGTTACCCCCACTTTTCCCCCTTCTGTACTTGTGTTTTAT
>Ga0179593_1668982_pt1 | contig 13404 bp, 12 predicted proteins | sample CZODoug2_1_08_16_FD_185931 | JGI IMG/M metagenome (GOLD analysis project Ga0179593, IMG submission 185931) | Vadose zone soil fungal communities from Angelo Coast Range Reserve, California, USA - CZODoug2_1_08_16fungal (PacBio error correction) | ecosystem: Environmental > Terrestrial > Soil >... | reverse complement strand
TGTTTCTTCGTCAGACACCGGAGTTGGCTGCCCCCCCTCTGCGGCGATACTCTTTTTGACCTGACTCCGAGCGTTTTTTGCAGAGAGTCCGTTCGCCCCTTCTCCTCAATAAGACCTGCCCGTAGCTTTGTTTTACGACCTCGACAGATTCGTCCTCTCCCCACACAGCTGTTTGCGATTTTCGTTTCCACTCCTCTTTCCCTTTAGGGCTGCCTTTTTTCGATGGCCCGCCGCGAGAACGGTAGCCATACGGTTTTAATCTATGGTTTGTTCTTTTTTGTATGTTCTTTTATACAGGAAGTATCCGCACAAAATTAAGGTGGAGAAGGGGTTTTCACCGGACCTTCGAATCTTTATTCCTACAGAATGTCCGATAGGGAATCCCCCTCTCCGGGGCAGATTACTTGTCTTCCGAGGCAGCAGGTAGGTGACGGTTCTTCCCAGCTGCGATTTTTCTTCGGTTCTTCCGGTTCTACCTCGCAACGGCTTCCACGTTAATAACAGGCCCCGAGTCTAGCCAAACCTTTCTCCTGGTTACAGCGAACCTTCGCGAATGCCCCTTTATGGTAAGAGAGTATCCTTCCTCAGCGCCCTCTCCGGAGTCTCCTTCTTTCGTGCTAGATGGCCCCCGTATCCAAGCCCTCCCCGTATCTCGTTGGGCGGCTCACGTCGCTTCCCCAACGTCGAGCCCAAGAGTGATCCCCTTATTTCCAGAAGCCGCGTTTCCTCACAGGCGGGGAGCCAGCATGGTGAGCAGTAGACTTCCCCTCAATGGAAAAGATTCTTTTTTTTAACTTCCTTCCGGCCCTTTTTTCTGCCATCTCTGGTAAAGGCTTTTCCTGATTTGTAGTAGTGCTGAGGAGCGTCCTTCTCGACGTCACTACTCGGTTTATGTATTTAACAAGAACTACCCTGTGTCCAAAGGCAGGTGTTCCCCTTGGAGGGTTATGATCATCCGGTTGCGACGGCGAGCCCCTTCTTGATGATCTTTAGGTCATCCAAGATGATGCCTCCCTCCCCCTTGAAAGAGGATTCCCTCTCGCCAGTCTTAGCGAGAGGGCAGCGGTCGTCTCAGACTTCTGTTGAGCTTCTGACTTCTCTCCTCGAGATTTCGCCGTGTTCGGATCCTCGCTCTCTGATAGTCTGCGTTTTCCTCGCCTTGCTTTCCCTTAAAACGAAAATTCCTTTGTGTTTCCGGGAGGATTCCTCTGCTTAGGACAGTGTCAAGCCTCCCTTCGGCCGCTAGATTCTGAGTTTTTTTCGACCAGCGCGAGGCCCTCGATGCTGCTAGGCGCGCTTCCCCTTTTCTCTATTTTATTATGACCGCCGAGAAGTCCTTTCCCCTTTTTGAATTTTTCACGATAGCCCTAGCGTGGGCGTCATGATTCCCCTTCCCTTTAGCACTGATCTTTTGGTCCTTCCGGCCCCTATCTCGTAAGTTTTTTGTCCCTTTTTTTTGTCGCACGCTTTTTTTCCACCCCTGTTTACGGAGGCTACAGGCTCCCCCCGGTGTCAAATTCCCCATCGTGAACGCCTCTCTCTATTTTTTTTTTCCTTTCGCGGTTTTTTTCAACGCCCGGTCCCTCTACCTCTCTGTGCGGGCGTGAGGAGGGCTTTTGTTCGCCCAGTCGTTGAAGTGGTAATTTCTTTTTCGGCTTCCCCTGATTTTTTCTTCAGGACGCCTCTCATACTCAACCCACGACGCAGAGTTTTTTTCCCGGTTTTTTGCTCCCTCCGCCGAGAACTAGCCCTTTGCATGGTTCTGCAAGAGCGTGTTGGGCTCCGCGACCCTTCCCGCGGGTACCCTCCCTGGTTCCCCGCCAACTTTTGGCTATTGTTTGGATCGCACGGTTCCTTTCGATACGTCCCTTCCTCTCGCTCCTTGGAACCCCTTTTTGTCGCGCCGTGCTAGAATTAACCCTCTCGGCCGCTCCCTTGCCGCGCATTTCTTCGCTTTTTTTTTCTGATCTTTTCCTTGAGATCACGCGACCATCCCCGTTCTTTTGCCGTTGATGCGGTGTTAAAGAGCTGGTTTTTTCATCGTTCCTTCCTGTAGATTTTTTTTTTCTTCCTCTTGCTACTACCTGAGCCTTTTTCCCGGACCTGAATGAGTGCCCCGATTTCACCCCTCGTCTTCATGAGAGGTCTCTTTCCTCGGACAGTCTCTCTTTGTCCTATTTTCCAGTTCTTTTCTTTTTCACCGGGGGCTGGCGTTATAAAACGCGCCGATTTTATTTTGTTGCGGCCTTTTCTGTCTACTCCCACCCTTCTTTTTTCACGCGCGCGCCCTTCCTGGGATATGTTGAGGGAGTTTTCTTGGGTACTTCCCCGTCGCCCCCATTTTTGCTCCCCTTTTTCTCTTTTGATGTCCCCGGTATTCCCCTTGCCGCTGTGTAGCCGTTTAGGATGCCAGTTCTTCCCCAAGCCTTCTTCTCAAGTTTTTGTCCCTCCAGCTTTTAGATTCTCCCAATGTCCGACTAGAGAGAAGAATTTTCACGATGCTTTGAGTCTTCCGGCATTCCCTCTTTGTTTGTTTTTTCTTTTCGATGCAGGTTTTTTTTATTTTCCGCTTGTAACTTATCGGGAAAGAGTCTCCCCCCGTTTGATTCTGTTTCTGCGCATTTGGGGAAGGGGCACAGGCGTTTAGATGGTTGTGGTCTTGTTCCCCATTCGCAGCATTCCCCCCCTGATCGGCTACCGACGCCCGGGAGCTTCCCCCCTTGTAGCCCGCCCTTGGGAGTTCGATTTTCGGCCTTCGGATGACCCCCATCCCCCCAAGGGCCACCCTCCTTCCCAATCTGTCGGGCTGAGAGGTTTCTCTTTTGTTCGCTGACGTGCCTGTCTCACTTTTTTGTTGAGTCGTGCTCGCTTTCCAGCCCCAGGTGCGCCCTACTTTTAAACTCCGGTCGGCGTGAAAACTTCTTGGTCTCTTCTGGATTCTTTTGCTCCGCCTTTTTTTCCCTCTTCGCGCATGTCTCCGATCATCGCTCTATTACCTCACTCAGGGTTCCGGCCGCCCTTTTCTTTCTATGAATCCTGACCTTTCCCCGGTGCTTTCTTTCGACTTTGGACGGCCCCGACCCCGCTCTCGGGAACATGTTCCTGTTAGTCGGTTAGACGAGCCTTTGGACCTTTCCTCTTTTCGTGAGAGAATATCCAGAAAGTGCTTCCTTGTTTAAGGTACTCTTTAGTCCCTCTTCCCGGGGTTATAGGTGCCCTTCTTTTTTTCTCGTCGAATCGAAGCTCTTTCTCCTTTTCTCGCTAACCCTCCCTTCCTAATTGCTTTTTCCTAACGCTCCCACTTCCCAGAGGCTTCAATGCGACGAGGGCCTAGATCCTTCCTTCCTTCCTCCCAGGCAGCTTTGCCTTTGTCGAATGCTGCTTTCCTTTTCTGGTAAACGTTCTTTTCCTGCACCACAGCAAAACCTCTTCTTTTGGGAGTCTCGCTGCTTTTTTCCGTCGTTGGTTTGAGCGACCCTCCTTAGGTTTTCTTTTTTTACTGGCTTTTCTCTAGAAACTGTCTTTCTTTCGACCCCCAAGTTCCCACCACCAAGAAGGGGATCCAGTTGGAGGGTTCTGTCCTTTCCCTTTCGGGAACTCCACGTTTTCCTTTTTCCTCGGTTCTTCCTTAGGAGATAGAGGGGACTCTTTGCTGGACTGGCCTGTAGACTCCGATTTCTTTTCTTTCGGTTCCTTTTCCCAACCCTGAGCGGCCTTTTTGGACGACGTTCTTTTTGTCGTCCGTGTTACATAGGCCGAGGCAGCTTGTTACTTTTTCCCTTGCTAGTCTCGATTTGTAGCCTTTTTTTTCTCTTGTTGCGAAGAGCAGCCTTCCCTTCTCGTCGGCCACTTTTCTGTAGGTCAATCGTTCTCGTTAATCCGCATCTTTCGATTTTTTTTTTTTTGCTATTTCCGCGTATTCTTCCCTTGCGATTGCTGAAACGGTCGTCTTTTTTTTTTGGGCCCTTTAAACCTTGGGCGTTTTTCGCAGGAGGCGTCCCGAGGAGCTCTGTTCAAATAGTGTAACCGGAATGCCCTCTATAGTCCTCCAGCGGGATCTTTTGCGGTTTTCCACTACGTTTGCCATTCATCTTCGTAATGTTCCTTTTCCTCTAGCTTTCCCTCTGCATGCTTTTTCAGCGTTTTCTCTTGAGTTTTCCCTGCTACTAGAGCCCCCCATGGAAGAAAGCGATTTCTCCCGATTATCGGTTACATATTTTTTTCCCCCCCTTTTGGGCTCCTCCAATGTTATAAGGGTTGTTTCCCCTGAAACCTTCCCCTATAGACTTTTTCCCCGAGCTTTTCTCTACCATCCACTGCGCTCTCCCCCCATTCGCCGTCTTTCAGCCGGGAAGGACCCGGCTCTTTCGTGCTCCTTTGGCTTTTTTTTGCCACGGACTCCTCTACTTCCACGTATTTCTCACTTTCTTTGCAATTCTTTTGCTTCGATTCTCTCCCTGCGGAATCTAAAGACGATTCTTGCGGAGTAGCCTCCCCATCCTCCGTATTTTTTGGAGATTGTTTGCTCTGCCTTTCGACGACGGCGATTCTCCCTGGGTGACCCGGGCCCACGGTTGCCTTTCTGTCCATCCCCTAGCATTTCTTTCTACACAGCACACCCCCTTGTACAAGTAGACCCTCTTTTTTGAGGTGTTGTTGGATGCGACCCTTTCCGGGGGCCCGGCCGCCCTTTCTTTACCAGCAGTTCCCCTTACTCCCTTTCTTTTATTCGTGCTCGTCTCTACAGCCCGTCACCCCCCCATTATAGTTCTGAACTTTGCGAGGCCCGTCCCGGATTTTTTTTTCCTGCGACCATGCGTTTTTCGTCTTCCCCTTCCTTTTTAGTGACGTGATTTCTCTTGGTCGGCCCTGTAACCGGTTTTTGTGCGGTTTTTTTTCTCCGACTTTTATCCATCACATCCCTCTGTATTGTCACCCTCTTTAGTTAAGCTTTTCGGCGTTGTTTAGCCTTGACTCCCTCCCCCCGCCGGCGCGTGTTTTACCTCGACCTTGCCTTCCTCCGTTCCCCCCGCGTTCGCTTTTGTGGACGCGCTTATGTCTAGAACCTTTTTTTCCCATCCTTTCGTATTCTGGTCCCTCTGCGGTAGACGCCTCTCCCTTCTGGTTTATTGCCGCCAGTGTCCGTTTCGCGTAGAGCCTTTCTTTTTCCCTTTCCACACTTTGAGCCTCATACGTTGTTTTGTTTCTTCTCTGCTCATCGATCAGAACCCTTTTTTTCCATGGCTTCTTCGGTAGACAACTTTTCTTTGGCCAACGGACCTTTGTCCCAGCCGGACGTTCTTTTTCTTTTTTTTTTTTTTTTCCGAAGGGCAGCGGGCCCCTTCTCTTCAGGTCTCGACTCGACTTTTCCCACCCGTCAATCCGGTGGTACCTTTCAACCTTTTCTTCTCTATTTTTTCTTTGAGAGAGACGGCTTCCCGCTCGCGACTTTTAAGCGAGCTGGAGACCTTTTTTTTTCACGTTTTATTTTTGACTTGACTTTCTTTATTTTCCCTCCTTTATTCCTCAAACAATCCTCCCGTCTCCGGTCAAAGTGTGCAAGCGCAGAGCTCGGAGCTCCTCGTAGGGTTTTGAGCCCTCTTCCTGTTTAATGCTCAGCATACGCGGATTTCAATTCGTTAGGTGACTTCTTTCTGCGATGACGTTTCTTTTCGGTGGAGTATCCCCGTAGGTCCTTTCTGTAAGGGTCAGGTCCCCCCCCCGAGTGCCCAGAGGGAGTCTGGTACGGGTCTTTTTCCTGTTGCTATTTTTTGCCTGGGGGTCTTTCTAGGGTCACATCTATTCTGAGCGAAGTCCATTTCGTGCTTTATCGGTTTTATTCTACATGGGGAGAGAGCTTTGCTGCGCCCTCCAGTTTTTTTTGGGCCTTTTTTCCTTTTTTTTCAGATGCTTCCCTCCAAGAGGGAGGCTTTTTTTTTTTGCTCTTATCCTCAGCGGCGAACCTAAGTTTGCCCTGGGTCTTGGTTTTTTCGTTTTTGTTTAACGGCTTTCTGGTTTGTCTTCTGGGCTGCAACGGCGATCTGGTCCTTTCGTTTTCGATTTCCAGTCTCTTTTCGTTACAGGCTCCATAGTTCATCTACGTCCTGATCAACACCCCCGGAGAACATACTTTTTCCCGGCCGAACCCCTTCGGCGTTCTCTGTTTCCTGCTCTTTCTCACTCCCCCTTCTGCTCGGAAGGGACTTCTGGTCAAGTTTTCCCCTGCTGCACGGAAAGCGGATGTTTTTTTTCTCCTTATGAGGATAAGCTAGATAGTCTTCACTACCTCCTTTTTCTTTTTTTTGATACCCCCTCTTCGTATCCCATAATGATTTTTTTCTGATCAAAGGGCTATTTCGCCTTTTCCGATCTTCCCCCCTCCCCCAGGATAATGTTAATTTTTTTCTCTAGCCTCTTGGGTACAAGTTACAGCGTTTTTTTTTTTGCTGATCTTCTTTTTTTTTCCTCCCGAGATCTCTAGACCCCTTTGCATCCTTTCTCGTCTTTTTCGGAAAGACTCTTGCTTCCCCATTTCACCGCCCGAAGGCTCTACGGCTGCTGACTTTTTTTTTTGTTCCTTTGACCGATTTCCCTCAAATTCTTTTCTGAGCGTCTTTCTTTTGCCAAAGTGCTTCCACCCTGGATAGGCGATGGAGTTCCCCGGAGGCGAGACTTCGACGCTTTCCCTCTTTCTCCGATGAGGTGTTTTTTTCTTTTTTTTTCACCTCCCTTCGATAGGAGGATACCTTTTCTGTTCACGTGCTTCTATTCCCTCCGACCCCCCCCTTTTACCAGCTCTCGGTTTCCCTTAACCCCTTCTTGTTTCCGGGGTGGGGTGAGTTCTTCTTTCGTTCTCTTCTCTGTCCGTTGGTCACGCCGCCCCACCTCGTGACGGCCCTTCTCCCCATTCTTTGTTCTTTTTTTTCACGTCTCCCTCCCCAAGACGATTTTAGCCCGGTCAACGGTTTTCTTTCTCGAGCTTTTTGCAGAATTTTTCCCTCCAATTTTTTGCGGCTTCCTTTTTCTGCAGCTTTCTAGGGGTCCGACCGATTTTATTTGTCTGAAGTTTGCATACGCCCCTCCATGGAGATTCCCTTTTTCTGAGCAGACGATTAGGCGCTACCCTACTCCGCTCGCGTCACGGGCATTTTTATGAGGAGTTCTCTCCGACGACGGGACCCCACCCCCGTCTTTTCTCTAACGACTGTTTCTTACTTCCAGTTTTCGTTTTCGATACTTTAGGAGCTCGCAGAAAACAATAATTTATTATATTTGTTAAAGCGTTTTTCTTTTTTTTCATCAGGTCGTCCACCCCTGGTCTTTTTTCCTTGATGATTTCTCCCTTGCAGAGGGTTACTGATCCTTAATGATGAGTTCTACATGCATGAGTACTCTCCGTATGATTTTTCATTGATTTGCGCTAGATTTCCCCTCGGAGTCTTTTTCCTTCCGAAGGTTTTCTAGCGGCCCAGTTCTTTGGCTTTTTTTTCGGCGCCAACTCTGAAAAGACTGACTCTGCCCCGTTGACCCGAGGCAAGTTTTTTTGACTCTGTAGAATTCGGATTTGGCGCGTCCGTTAGGGTTTTCTTCTTTTGAATTTTGTTGGTCCTTCACGATCCATTTTCCCACACTTTTCCCTCTTTTGTCACCAGGGAGCCTTCCCCGCTCGGTGTGTTTTGCCGATACGGAATCCCTTCTTTTGGAATGGACTCGAGGTTTTTTAAGCGTTGTACCTCCCTGCCGTAGACCCGCCCCCCCCGGTCCCCCTTTCTCCTCTTGGAACTTTTTTTCGTTGTAGTCTTTACGGTTCCTTTCCTGTTTTTGTTGCGTTTCTCTTCCGCCGGACAACCTTTCGAGTTTTCCTATTTTTCTGTGGTAGATCTACTTTGGGAACTTTCAGAGCTTTTTTTTTTTCCCTGGCTTTTCCTTTAGCATCCTGTTCTCTGCTCACGACGCCCTTTTTTTTTTGCTACCGGGACTTCATAAGCCTCGGACCAGGTCTTTTCCCCGATTCCCTCCCCCCACATTTCCCGCCAAGCTTTCACTGTACAACTCATCTAAGTCAAGGTAGGATCTGGTACCGTTTGTTGTATACCTTCCGCGGCACCCTTACTCGCGATTCTCGGAACCGGTTTTTTCGTTTTTCCTCTGCATAGTGAGCGACCAAGGACAAGGAATTTTCTTGCGTTCTTTCGGAAGATAGCTTTTTCCTTTTTAGACCGCGTTCTGCATCTCTAATCGTGCGTCGACTACTTGCATTTTCGTTAAGCCCGGGAGCCAGCCCATTCGTCTAAAATTTTTATTTCTCGTGACCCTTTAGACGGGCGTCCCCACATCCTTCCCTTTGGACCTTTTGAAGTTATTCTTTTTTTGCGTGGTCTGAGGAAATAATAGTCGGTTTGCCGTTTTTTCCCTGGCGTCCCTTTCGCGGCCAGCCGGTATCGGCCTTTTTTTAAGTCCTTTTCGCGATTTTGTTCTCCCCTTTTTTGAGCGCCTCCCTCTTTGCTAGAATCCGCTTCCGTGATGTGAAGCGCTTTCGCAATCACCTTTCTCTTCTTTTGAACCGCGTCCGTGGTAACCCTCCTTCCCAACTTAGATCGAGGCTCCCTATTCTCAGAGGATCCCCCCCCTTTTTTTTAAGCTCCTTCTGAGATGGGCTTCTTTGGTCAAACGTGTTGGATCAATCGTTTTTGGCGGTTTCCTCTTTTGCTCTCGCATGAATCCCTTCCCTTTTCCTTTGTACGCGCTTCTCCGTAGGCGCTTGACTTCTCGCCTCGGCCCAATGTCTGCGGAGCCCTTTCCTCCGTTCATCTCCCTCCCCGCCAGGGTCTGCCCCTCCTGTTCAGGGAGGGTTTCCGGGCGCTCGTCTCAGCGGGTTGGATAGAGATCGTTTTGCAGATTTCATCCTCCGGCCCCCGGACGGTCCCTGTTCTTTTAGCTTTCTCTGTGACCCCTAAGAATTTGTCTTCATTAGCTCACCACTGACAGGCTTTCCTCTTTCTAGTTTCTCCTTATTTTTCCCCTCCTCCTCTCTCCCCAGTTGGTTTTTTGACGTTCCAGTACGCCTTTCGCAGTGAGTCTCCTTTTTTTGCACATTTGCAGATCCCTTCCCCATTCGCTCCCTTTCTGTAGGTCATCGTCCCAAGTTGACCCCCCGCGCCTAGTCAGAATCGATCTTCTTCCTAGCTTTTTTGAGACTCTTTGCTGTCTTTTATTTTATAAGCTCGTCTCCTTCGGGAATCTGAGGACGTTCCCTCTCTTAGTCCAATTCGAACGGGAAACCCTGTTTTGTGAGGATCTTTTTTTAGGGCGTTCGACTTTCTTCGACCTGCTCTCTTAAAAGGCACGCCTTTATGTCTTGCTTTCCCCTTATGCATCAGAGGGTTTTTTGATCGCCTTTCCTCGTTCAGATTTTTTTCTTTTTTCCGCCGTATCTGCCTCTTCCGTGACGGCGTCGGGAGATCTTTTCTTTCCTTAAGTTATCTGTCGAGGAAGCTCTTTCCCGCAGCGAGTGTCCTCACCTGGAGTCCTCGCCCTTTTTGTAGTGTGGACCTTGCCCCGTTTCAACACTCCCTTGATTGCTCGGGTTGGTCGACAAGACCCTTCCCCGCTTGGAACTTTCTTTCTCGAAGGCGCGCCTCCCCATCCGGACCAGAGCCACTGCGTTTTTTTCTGTAGCAGTCCCTCTGACTTTTCCAGTTCTTTCTGTTGGCTTTAGCCCGCGTGTCCCTCTCCCAAGCTTCTCCTCTACCAGTTTTTTCCCGTATTCCCCTCAGTTTCGCTGGCTGGAATCTTTGCCCCCCCCATCTTTGCTTTTCTTCGTGTTCTCTCTTCTCCGGACCATTTTGTGTCTGAAGGGTTTTTTTTGCGCCTTCCCTCTCGTATCGACTCCCTTCTCATTGTTTGAGGAGCGTCGACTTCTTTATCCCGCCAACAGGGGCCATTCCCTCACCTCTTGCGAAGTCCCTCTCCTTTGAGATCTGGCCTTTTTTTTCCTGACCTGGGCCCCCATCTTGCCTCCGTGAAGATTTTTTCCGCCTGACTTGCAAAGTTCAGCGGTTTCCCTCACCGAATGAGGCGGCCGGAATTGATCCAGCATCCCCCTGAGTTTCTTCTCTTCGAGGTTTCGTCCTATTTTCTTGCCGTGAAGACGACGACTTGCACAGGAAGGTTTTTTTCCTCAATTCCTTTTTCTAAATTTCCCCCTCCGGTCTTTCCCCCTTTTCAGAAGTGAAGCGTTCGGTTTCCCCCTATCGTTCTCTGATTTTTCGCAGTTTCCTCCTAGTTCTTTACCCCCCCCGTTTCTCCAGCGTATTTGAAGAGGTTGGTCTCGTCTAGGTCGATTTTTTTTTCAGCGCGAGTTTTTCGTCGTATGCTTCCTTGGCCAGATCCGCTCTTGTTCCCCGATGATTGCCTCCTTCTTCCAGGTTTTTACGCTTTCGTACTCCCAAGCGTTGGAGCGAGCACTTCTTGAAGACCCTCTCTTCCCCTCAGTTGTTTTTTTTTAGATGGATCATCGACTACTCCCCCCTTTGCTCGAATCCAGAAGGCGGCTTTTTTCCACCCTGGCCTTGAAGGCTTTGACTTTTACCGAACTTTTCTCCTCCCTCGTCTTTCTTCCCCTCCCTCGGGCCCCTAGAGCTTCAGGTCTCGCCCTTTCTCTGCTCCTAGAACAAAGGCAAAGACCTTCTAACGCCCGTTCCTTCTCCGCCGCTCTTCCCGGCGGGTTTTCGCGAGAACGTCCTTCCTGTCGCGACTCTCTGGACTCCAAGTCTCCGGGTTGACCTACAGTAAGGTATGTGACTTCCCTTCGGATAGCCCCTTGAGGAGCCCGCCTCCTGTTCTTTGGATTTTCGATCTCCCTTTCCCTATTCATCTATTTTCGCGCCCAGCGGCCGTTTCTTTACGCCCCTCTTCTCCTGTCAAGGCGTTAGGTGAAGTTTTCGATGAATGGTAATTTTTTTTAGTTTCCTCTCCGGACTCCTTCAGGGTACGGATCCCCCCCCTTTCGCACTGGTTAGTTTGTAGGGGCGCACCTTTTTATTCGTTTTTGTTCTCTGATGGGCCCCCTGAGACTCCTCAGGCCGGGAAATTCGTATGGTTTTTATTCTTAGGCTACAGTTACGTCTTCGGCTTTGGGTTCCTGTCTATTCCTCCCCTCCGAAGCCGTCGTCCTTCTAATGGGGCTGTGGACGCTTCCTGCGGACCCTCGTATCCAGCGCTTGGTCCTTTGGCATGGTGCGTACGCCGGGCGCACCGTCAAAGAGGTTCCTTTTTCACGGTTTTTTTGACGAGTTTTGTCTCTGGATCTGTTCCCTGGCCAGTGGGGAGTCGCTTCCGCGGCTGTCCTTTTCCAGTCCTCGTTTTTTTTCAAGTTCTTCCCTCACACCCTTTTTTTTTTTGGCACACAACCTTTTTTGACCCAAGGTCTTCGCTTTCCCCCCCCGGGGCTTTTGGAGAGTTGTGCTCAGCTTCTTGAGTTTCCCCCCTTTTTTTTCACTTCCCCTCTTCTCCTCGTGCGAGATGATGAGCGTCTCTGGATTCAGAGATCTTTTTCCCCTTGTGGCCGAGCGGCTTTTTCTACAGGCTCGCTCGTTCTTCTAACGCTCTGATGATAATCCTGCGTTCGTACTCCTAGTGAGAGCTGATAGAGCTTTTTTTTTTTCGAGCCTCTCCTCACACTTGTTCCCGTCCTTTTTTTTTGCTCCAGCTTTCGACATTTCCATTCTTTGCAGGTCGACGAGCTGCCTCTCACAAGATGCCTTTTGAGTTTCTGGAAAGATCTCCTTTCTTGGACCCTCCTTCGAGAGTCTCCTCTTCTCCGATTCCTTGACGTTCGAGTGATGACGCTTCTTTTTCATTTGTTGACAATCCTGACACTTCATATTTTCCTTTTTTCGAGTTAGGTTTCCTCGCACTTCCTTGTCGTCACGGCGGCGATCCCCCCCGACTCGTCGTCAACGAGAAGCTGCGGATAGTTTTTTTTTCTTTTTTCCGACTTTAGGTTTCTTCCGCGGTGCGCAACGTCGACTTCTCCTGCGACCCGAGACGTGGCCCCGGAGCGCTTTTTGGGGGAGGCTCCTTCCCTCCCTCACCTCCTTTTTTTCTTGGTGGGGGACGGCGCTGCCTGGGGCGGGCGCCCTTTCGCTGTGCTCCCGAGGCGGCCCTTTTGTTTACGGTTTTTCGAAGTTTGGGCGGTTTGTGGGCCAAAACCACCAAACACACCCCCCCCCAAAACCCTCCCCCTCAGAACACTCCCCCCCCCCCCCCCCTTTCCCGCGGCGACCCCCCCCACCACCCCCCAGCCCCCCCCCGGTAAATTCCACACCGCCCCTCGCCAAAATCCCCAAACACAGGCCCCAACACCCCCCCCCATATCTTCTCTCCCACCACCAACACACCACACACCCCCCCCAACCACCAAGAAAACTCCCCCCTCTACCCCTCCCCACAACCCCCGAACCCCCCCCCCTCCACCAAGACCTTTTCCTCAACATCCCCCCCAAACAAAAAGCCACAGCTCGCGGCCTTCTCCCGACACGACTGCCTTTTGAGGGAGTGATCTTCCTTTTCCCTCGAGAGAACAGCAGTTCCCGAGCATTTTTCCGATGAGGTTTGTTCTCCTCCTTTTTGGGAGCTGATCTACTGTCAGAGAAGGCATTACATACTTTGAGAGTTCGACCTCCATCCCTGGGGTTTGATCCCTATCAGTTCGGCATTTTGAGACTCCCGTAACTTCACCGCTAACTTTTTTTTTTGGCTAGAGCCTTGGAATTTGGGTCCCCCCAGAACTCTCAGATGCCTGTATTCAAGTTCGTTTTTCACCCGGGCCTTATGATTTCTTTTTTTCCCACCCTGCAATTTTCCCGGCTGAACGATTTTAAATGTTTTATAGGCCCCTCTTGCGTAGATCTTCATTCGAGCCCTGCTTTTTTCTTCACTTCTTCAGGGGTTCTGCTCTCCTCTATATTTTTTTCTGAACGGACGGACCCATTTCCCCCCCTATGCTTTTTTCCCCATCCTCCTCGCGTTCTGACTTCCGGCCGGCCCTAGAGCCTCGACGGCCCTTCCCCTTTTGTTTTGTAGGGGCGTGCTTTTTGGGTTGCCTAGGCCCCCTTCCGACTAGAACCCTTTTCTCTCTCTTTGTGGAGGAAGCGGTTCTTCTTTTGCCCTCCTGCGAGATTCCCCGGGACCCCTATGTTCCCCTTCCCTATGGTCTTCGATTTCCACCATGCCCTCTCCCTTCTTCGACGCTTCCGCGGCTTTTCCCCCTTTTTTTTTCGCAGTTTTCGTAGTTTTTTTTCTTTCTTCCTTATACCACGCCGACGCTCTAAGTCGTGCCCTTTCCCCTCCCCAGATTCTGCCCTCTGTCTTTTTTTCCTGAACGTTTTCTCCTGGTCCCGA
>Ga0179593_1383742_pt1 | contig 13404 bp, 13 predicted proteins | sample CZODoug2_1_08_16_FD_185931 | JGI IMG/M metagenome (GOLD analysis project Ga0179593, IMG submission 185931) | Vadose zone soil fungal communities from Angelo Coast Range Reserve, California, USA - CZODoug2_1_08_16fungal (PacBio error correction) | ecosystem: Environmental > Terrestrial > Soil >... | reverse complement strand
ATAACGGGCCGCCCCAATCTCGCCGGGTCTTTCCCACTCTTTTTTCCTCCTTCTACGGTCCAAACCTTACTCCTATCACCTTCCCCTTTTTTTCCTGCTCCCCTTTGCCGATGAGAGGGGGTTGCGTCGTATCCTTTTTTCTCCCTCTCGCTTATTCCTTTTACTTTTTAACTTTGTCCTCTCCTGTTGCTCTTTAGAAATTCCTTCTCGTCAATGCGGATTGGCCTCCTTATCCTCCTTTCTCGTAGGAGTTGCTGTCTCTTTGGCAGCTGATTTTGTCTTCATCTTCTCTAATGTCTTTAGACCTGAGCTACGAGAAATTCCCCACCTGCGCGGTGTTCTTCCTTTGCCCCTCACCCCTTTTCGTTCCCCTTTTTTCCACACCCTTCCTTTATGCGAGATGTTTTTTGGGAATATTCCTTCCTGCCTTGCGCGCTGCATTTTTTCGCTCACCCCCCCCCCCTCACAATCAAATTCCCCCTGTGGGAATGTGACCCATCCCCTTTTGATTACTCCCTTTTAGTGTTTGTTCTTTTTTTTTGGCTTTCCGATTTGTAATTCTGCATTCGGAGCTTTCTAGGGGCGGTTTTTTTTTTCTATTTTTCTCTCTTTTTCGTATTCTTTTCCCCTTTTCTTTGGACCGATTTTTCCGTTTGGTTGTAACCCGCTCCCCCCTGGAGTGTAAGGGGTACTTCTGGCCATGCGTCCTTTTTTTGCGCATTGGAGTTTTCTTTTCGGACTTTCGACTCTACGGTTTTTTTCTGGATGCAATGTGACCAGTAGGAGTTGTAGGCCTGGCTTTCATTTTTTTTGACTTGAGTCTCTCTATTCCACTAATTCTTCAGATGCCCCGATTTGTGAATTTGTATCCTTCTAAGTGTTCTCTTTCGTGCATGAAGACGTTCCTTCTTTGTTCTTGATGCGATTTTTTCCCGCTTCATTCACTTGCTATGGGCCTTTGTGCGTGTGTTCTCTAGTGAAAAAACCACCCTAACCCCTACCTCGCCCTTCCCAACGCTCATTGCGTGTTCCTTTTCCCGCTATCTAAAAATCTTGCGCGTGTTCATCGTCACATGCCCTCTCTTCTGCTGTCTTCCTTCACCAATGAGGCCCTCAACTGAACTTTTTTTTTCTTTTTTTTTTTTTTTTTTCCTTTTTTCACTCTTTTGACCCCCCTCTGCTTTTTGCGGATAGAAAACGCGTTCTAGGCCGATTCTCTTTTCTTACCTTTACCCTTTGGCTTCCTTTTCAATTAACCCAATTCATTTCTTTTTCTAGCCCCTACCTGCAATGTTAGTGGCCCGGCGGCTCTTTGAATTCTCTTTCCTTCCGCGAGGTGCCCCGTGATTATGTATGTTCGCAATGCTTCGGTGCTGATTCCCCTTGCTCTATGAAAGGGGCTGCTACTCCTGCGATGTCTAAAATTTTTCAGTGGCTAGTACTTTTTTTCCCGTTTTATGTTTTCATCTGGTTATATTTCTAGATGAAGATTCATTAGAACGTCCTGTCAAATGGATTAGCCATTTCGCTGGTCCCTCCTGCACCCCCTCCTCCTCTCTCTACTCTTATTCAACCTTAGAGGCTTCGCGGCATGCCTGTCCATTTAACTTCAGGTCCTTTCCTTTAGTTGTTGGTGTGGGACGCCGTTCCCCCTTTCACCAACACTTCCTCCTCGATTGATCATTGACCTTTAGAGATGTTCTCGCGAAGCTTCTATTCATAATCTCGTCTGTTTTTTTATTGATTTCCTCCCCTTCCTATCTCCCGAGAACTTGCGCGTAAGCGACCCCCCGCTGTTTTCTTTGTTTTTTTTTTGGTGCCCTTCATGGAGAAGGTGCGCTCAGGGCAGCGGTTCACATAAGCTTTGATGTCTCTCCGGCTTTTGACGTCTGTTTTTTTTTTCTCGAGATTACGCGACTGTCCCCGGCGGGTTTTTTCGGCAATGCCCTCCCGGTCTTTTCCCAAGTATCGGTAGCTATTGGATTTGTTTTGCTGCACTACTAGGCTCATTTTAATCTTTTTTTCTTTGCCCCCGCACGAATTTTCTCTCTCCCCCTGAGTCGGCCTGGGGGTTAGACAGGGGTCTGTCCTTTACTGATCCGAACGCTCCGACCGTCTGCGCCCATTTTTTTTCGAGGACGGTCTTTCTCTTTCGAGGGTAATTTCGCCACGACTCTTTCTTTACGATCCTTGTCATGCGATCTGTTTCTGGTTTCCCATTTTCCTTTTTTTTCACAGCGAAAAACTTCCAGCGAGACTGCTTGGTTCCGCTTGACCCGGAAGCGTAACTTCGTGTCGTTTTGAAGATCCCCTCCCTCTCGAAGTCCCTAAACTTTTCTAAGATGCATTTTTTTAAATCGGATCCTTAATTCTCGTCCGGGTGAGTAGTTCCTTTAAGAGGTTTGAATTGACTCCTTCGGCCCCCGTTAAGTTACCCCCCGCCACGTTGAGATACTGACACCTCTCTCTATTTCCTCTCCTTCAGAAAGTTGTGAACCCCCTTCGAATTCGCGAGGCCTAGAATTATTGTCCTCCTTTTGACCTGATCCTTTTTCTGGGTAAGTCAGCGTTTAAGTATGCCTTATCGGTTGGCGACGGTTTTGAATTTTCCGCCAGGATTAGTCCAGATCTTTGACGTTAGCGCCCCGCGGATTCTTCGACCCCGCGCAAGCTTTTTGCTGCTTTCGCTTTCTTGGCCCTCGTTTAAGAGCACTACATTCCGCGGGCAGGCCCCTTCCACGTCGGAGTGAACCGTTCCCTCTCGCCTATTCCTGCGAAGAGCCTCTTTGCTTCCTCCCTAGGGTTCATTATTACCCACCTCACCGACCGTCTGCTGACTACATTATCCTCTTGCTTTCCCAACGATCCTTCTTTTTCTCTTGATAGAGAGTTAAAAGTTTGATTTGAGCGGCGCGGATTCCATAGGAGCCGGTATTCGGCGAGCTCTTTCTTTTATGATTTTTCCATAGCGATTTTCTTTCCCCTCCCTCCGTTTGTTCGATCTAAGATAGGGTAAAGTCCGAAGTTTTTTACCTCCCTTTAGTCGCCGCACTCTATTTCTCCCTTCGCGCTCCAATTCTAATGTGGAATGGCCTTTCACGGAAGTCGCCCATCTTCGTTATTGAGATCGTCATTCGAGCCCTAGAGGTCGTATTGTAATCGATCTCATCCCCTGACATCGAATGCGTATTTTCAACGCCTTTATATTAACCCTAGTTCTTAGACGCATTAACCTTCCCCGTACGGAATGTCGGCATTGCGTGCTATTCTATCCCGTCGGCAGACGCCCCCCTACTTTCAGCTGTTTTGACAACTGTGTTTTTCCTAGTCTCTTCATCATACCTGGCTTACCCGAGTCCGACCGAAGCGGGCACGAACCAGCCTTGCTGCATGCTCTTTTCTAGCCCCTCCCTACCTGCCTTTATTCCACCCCTTTAAGGAGCCCGCCCAATAGGGTGAACTGCCATTCGAAGTATTCCCTATTATTTTCGAAGTTAGCCGATGCACTGTGTGAGTAACGTAATTTCCTGTCGTCTCGTTTTGAGGCTAGCATCCTTGATTGTTCCTTATCGTTTCCCCCCTCAAAGTTTCTTCGAGTGCTTCCAGCTACGTCACCCTGAACCAAAGTATCCCCCCCCACCTTTCTTGAATTGCTAGGCCTCTTCACCTAGCTGAAGATTTTTATAACTGATATAACGGAGCTATTTCCCCAAGGCCTTAGGTATTTTTTCTTCCGCCCCCCCTCGGCAGAGGAGCGGGGGGCATCCTTTTGCCAGTCAGCCCTAGTGACCCACCCAACTAATCCCGATGTAACCCTTTCCGTCGATCATCATCGGTTCCTTACGTTGGTTCTTTTTTACCTACCTTCCTTCAGCGCGGTCAAATCCGCGCTGCCTCACGTCCCCTCTCCGTTTTCCATCACTTCCCCTGCGCGAACTTCCCAGCCCCCGTTCCATTGACTCTCGTTAGGCTCTTTTGTTCGAAATCCCCCTCGCGATTTCGTCATAGTGAGATGATCAAAACCTGTCCAATATGCTTTTTTACTTGCTTCCGCCGGTCTTTCTTTGCCTACCCCTCCCTTCCCGCCAACGCTCCGCGTGCTCCCCCGCACCTCCCGTCGACTTATGCCCCTGCTGTCCTACATGTTTGACCGTAGTCCTTCTCGCAGCCTTTGACTGAAGAAGAGGCGCATTTACCTTTACTGTATACAGAGATTTGTCTCGACAAGTGTTTTGTTACTATAAGTCAACGGCGCCCACCCCATTACGCAACCCCTATCCCCTCTTTTTGTAGGTGTGCCATATAGGGTCTATCACCCGAGACTTGACTGCTGTCAGGTCTGAGTCCACATAAAAAGTGGGGGGGTTTGGGGAATATCCCTTCTTATCTTCACCGGCTTCCTGAAGAGACGCTATCCCTTTGTTGAATTCAGGTCGCGCGAGATCACGCCCGCCGCCAAGTCGCGAATCCTTTTTTCCCGCATTTATAAAGGGCGGACAAGCCTAATTCAATATCCACATACCCATCGTAGTAAAATCGCTTGATACCCCTCTCTGCCATTTTAGCAATAGAAGATAGCGATATCCGCCCCCGCGACAACTTTCGCACCCCGAAATGTTTGACCGCCCCTCCCCCTTTTCAGATTAGACCCAAATACCCGCGCCATCTCCTCGAGCACCTCGATTTCGAATTAGAGTCCTTTTAGGCCCATAGGTTTCTCCATTTCCCCCGAAATGATCTGGTTCAGTTCACTTTCAAAAAACACGTCTCCCAGGCACTTTGACGTAGTATCGACCCCCCCCTCCCTCTAGTATTTGACAGTTTCTAGATACTGCCCCTCATTTGCATCCTTTTGAGTGCCCCACGAAGAGTAGTTGACGCCTCCCCTTGATTCTGTCCCTTTATTTTATGTCTTCTTAGTAGACATTTCCGATTTGGAGGATCTCCTTTTTTGCTCTCCTCCCTGAGACCGGTTGGCGAGGTGGTGCTGGGTGTTATGAGACGTGTGGCTCTAGTGAAGCCCCCCACACATCCCCACCCTTAGATAGGACGCTGAAAATTTAGACTTTTTTTCCCCCTCCTTCAGCCCTTCATCTTCATTTTAACGCCCCCAATCTCCATCATCGAATTTCCGAGAATGTTTTCATTCCATGTGCCCCCTCATCCGGCCAAAATTTTGGACAAGATCGCACTCCATTTGCAGATTCCCTCTCAAGGCTAACGCGACCCCCTTCCCGCACTTCAACGACCCCCAGTTTCGACCGACCAGTCCGTTGAACTCACCTCTCCTCTTTTGCAAGGTAACCGAAAGTTTCGTCATCCGAAAGCGAAAGCTGCCGATGGGACACCACCAAGCCTGCGGCGCTTTTCAATTTTTGCCAATTCCCCCGATCGGATTTCGTTAAATCGCACCCGGCCAATCCCCTTTGACGGTCCCCAATTCAAATTACTCAAACACCTAATCCTACTGTTACGACCCACGTGCCTTCCCCTTCCTTTTCCTTTTATGTCGGGGTAGCGTTCTCCAAATGCCTTAACTCGCGCCGGTTACTTCATAAAAAACCCTTCTTGACCCAAACTTTTCAGTTTTGAGTCCCCTTTTTTCCCCCTCCACACTGAAGCCGAGTTTTATACCTTCCCTCGCGCTCTTTTTCTCCGCGATGATATCCTTTCCGAACCCTTTTTCAGCAGCCCCTCCATTTCCCCCCCCCCATAACATCGTTTAAACGTCCCGGGTCCTCTTTGCCCCGTTCCCTGCTTGCGATTTCTTTTTTCTTTTGGTCGTCAGAGTATCACTCTTTCGCGCCGTATATTCCCCAAGAGGGGCCCTGCCCGCCATTCGGTCCCTAGAGTATCCCCCCTTGTAGACGAACACCCCTTCTCTCACTGTGTCAATAAAGTCATTTGTTTGACCCCCACTTTTGCTCCTTGACTTGCCGTTCTTTGTAGTCAGTCTGCTTTGACTGCCCCCCTGATGCGTGTCCTCCAGAAAGCCGCTCGCGACCTTTCCTCTCTCTTTTCCTTCTTCCCCCTTTGTTTGTGGTGTGCTTCTTCCGTTCGCTTTTTATGGTGCCATCTGCCTTTTTCCTCCCCTCTTTCCTACTCTGGAAAAAGAACGGTTTCAGTCCCCTATCACGGGCCGTTTCCGCTCGCCTCCTTCCTTCCCGATTTTCGTGTTTAGATTCGAATATACCCCTGCTCTGAATGCAGATTAGGTCGCGGCCGTATTTTCGTCCTTTTTCGCTCTTTTTCCGGTTAGATCGAGCCGACTCTTTCGTCTTTCGACCTAAGATTTTCTTAATTGGGCTATTCTTTTTCGGCATGTGCTCTCGTTTGGCGTTTTGTTGTTTTGGCTGATGCTACTTCGCCCTGCGAAGAGCTCACATCTTAATCACATCGGGGTTGGCAGGTACCCCTTCACCCAGTTTTCGTTCCGTTCCACCTTATCTGAATCATTTCTGAACTGGTTTTTTGGGATTGACTTTTACGACCCTGACCTTTGTCGTGACTCTGGACGACTTCCACCCCCCCAACCCCACCCCTTTCCATTTGTCAAGGGGATGAACATTACACTGGTTCTCTTACTAATTGTAGTTGTGGCCTTTGTTCTTTTATTTGTTCCTTGTCACGTTCATTCCGGCTGATTTCCCCGGAGTCGCTAGGGTGTGTTCGCCCCCCCTTTCTTTTCATGGCGTTGACGCTGGCGCAGGCTTCCTTTTCATCGTTCCCCCCCCACAGCTCGGTAGTTGGCCGCGACTTGCTGGCACGTCCTGTTTGTGCAATTGCAGTTTTTCCTTTTTGCTCTCCTTACGGTTTTACTCTCGCTACCTTTTTTTCGTTTCTTGGACCGATGTGGACGATGGTTGTAGGCACTGCTGTAATTTCTCGTTTTTTGAGTCCTCCCTTCCGCTGGTTGGGGCCCCAACGGATTGGTCCATTGGGGAGACACCACTGATCCATCGAGATCGATTCCTGTTTTGCTGAAACACGGCATGGTAAACCTATGGGAGCATCTCGTTTTCCTGCGGTTCCTCGTGCAACTGGAGCATGTTGAATTGGGGAGTTGGATTGTTTTTTGCAAACTAAACCCCCCAAAACCCTTTTCCGACCCACTCGCGCCTTTTTTTCCTCCCCGTTCTTTCTCCGCCCCAAAAAGCTGCGGTTTCCTCTTTACCACACAAGGAAGGGTCCCCACCTCCGTTTTTCTCTTTTACTTTACATAGTTGGGTTGACATCGTTATGTGGGGCTGCTCAACGAGTGACGTATAGTTTACCTCTTCACCCTTTTACTTTCGAGTAGTTGAACTTAAAAACTCCATTTTTCCCGGTTTCTTTCCTCCGCCTCTCTTACTGTTGATCTGAGCGCGATGTTGCCGAGGATACTGGTGGTTTCTCGCGAGGTTCGCCCCTACTCCCTTCGGCGCGTGTTATTTTACGGGCGAGGGAGCATGATTTGTCTGGTGGTCCTGGAGGTAGCTTTTCGGTCCCAGGGTCTTCCCTTCCGTTCTTTTGGTGTCACGTGATGGATGATTCGAGGATCTGAGATTTTTACCGTTTGATTTTCTCCCCCCCCCTTCTTCATTTCCGTGCGGCTGCGCTCCCGCTTCCTTCTCTACTGATTCCTCGCTTAAATGTGCGAGTCGTGTCCCGCAGTTTTTGACCCCCTCTGACTTGGATCCTGCTCAGCTTTCTGCCGCTGGTCCCACACTCGCGATTAGTTGTCATGACTTGAGACTGTTCCGTACAAAGAGTTTGGTTGACTCGTTATTTAGTAAGAGAAGGGTTCAGGAGCGACACTAGCCCCAATGCCGCTTCCCCTTGTTTCTTACCTAGCTCGCGCGCTGCGTTTCCGGCTCCTCCTGCGCTCGTCCTGCACGGTTGTTTCCTTCGATATTGGTGTGGCCGTCGCCGGATGTCAAAGGTAACTTCTGCTTTTTAGGTATCTGGAGGAAGCCGGTCTTGCTCCAACCGAGCTCTTATTCCTTGCATGCCCTTTGACTATGCGTTTGGAAATTTTTTTTTCAGTTTAGGACCCCTCCACTCTACGCTCTTTTGCGCAGTAGTTGTCGGACGGCGTTCTATTCAGGTTCTGAGTCTGAGCTTTCCAGTGACTTTTCCCACATTGGAGACGTTCGTTCCGGCTCCGATTTCGGGAGTGCAGGATTTTCCCTTCTGTCTAGATGTTCCAAGTAGAGAAACTATGTGCTTCTTCGATCTGGTGGTTTTTGATTTTTTCATTTGGAGGGATGATGTCTTTCCCAGAGCCTTTTCCACTTTCTTTCCCGCCCCCCCCTTCAGAAACCGTTCCCGATATTTCCTGCTCATTCCTTCCCCCTATCAACTTGTATGCCAAATTTCAGCGATTTAGATCATATCCTTCCTCCTCGTCCTTGAGAGTTTTCATGCCCTGCTGAGCAGTGCTTTTGCCTCCCCCGATACTGCACCCTAGAAAAGCCGATAAACTCAACGCCTCCTTTTTTCTACTTCTCTCGTTTACCCGATTTTTTTGCGTTTCGCCGGTATGCTTTCTGCCTTCGGCCCTCTAGAGGTTAGAATGGAAGTTAGTTACTTTTTTGAATTTCTCCAATGGAGGTGGATTTCCCGTCGTTCTCCCCTTCTCATTTCTGCAGGGCTGTCGCCGATCACAGGAGTGCTTCGGAAGCGACGTTCCTTTTCCAAGAGCCCTTGCCAGCCAGTAATCGCGTCCTTTCGACGCAATAGACATACGGAGGCCTTAACGAAGTCTGCTTACGGTATCCCTGTTGTATTACGGACTAGATCGAATGGAAGTCCGAGTTGCATTCGCATCTTGTTAGATACTCTTACCCGAACCACTTGGACTACAGTCGCCTTAGCTCCGTAGGGCAAACCCGATCCTGAGTGGACGGAGAATGAGGCTTCTTCCTTTCCCGCGTTCTCTTAGGCTGGAGTTGATGGCGAGTCTGGGTTATTTTTCATTCGTCGGTATTCTTTCTTCTTATGCATAGAGATATCTCTGAGAGGGAATAACACGTTGTGTTCGTTTTCTGTCTGATAGTTAAACAATGCCGACCCAGATACCTAGCGCAATGGTACCTGTCGCCTGAATCGAGCCCCCCCATTCCCGCTTTTTCATGTGAATCCCCCCTACTAAGACGCGCAAAACATTAAGGATCGTTTCGCTCTAGACGATAGATTTCGGTCGACTTCTCGTTGGGCTTTCCTTCTCTAGGCGCTCTACATGGATTTCCCTCACGCAGGCTTCCCACTCCCTACCGATGCGTCTCCGCAAGACCGGTCCGTCGCCGGCTATTTTTTCCGTTCCCGGACAGCGGTTATTGGTATAGTCTCAGGGCCGTCACTCCGATTTGGCAAAATCTGACGTGCGTTCTCCCTCGTCCGACATCCGCGGCGCTCCAAGCGCAGAAAAGATTCCGACAGCTCCTGCTGCACGTATTTTCGCACGAGTTCCCGCGATTTATGCTCCCCTTCATTCCCCCCATTTGTTCCCCAGATTTCTCGCAAGTTCCCCGTTTCACGAAACTTGCAGCGCTTGCCCCCCAAGACGAAGAGGATGCCCGGGCTCGCACAAACCCCTTATTTTTCTCGTTCGTTCGAAGCGTTTCGTTCAGCCCTCTGCACGTTTTTTTCCAGGGGCGGATGCCTGGCTCGAAAAAATGCTTCTATTAGACGGAGCCCTTGACAAACTCTCCACCCTTTCTCCTGCAGGATTTACTCGCGAAAGACTGAGAAGAAACTTGCTCTATCAATTGAGATGGCATGCTTCCTGCCGTCCGTTGTCTTCGGTTATGAACTCTGTTTACGCATTCTCCGAGAATTCGCTTGTCATCGACACTTTTCAGCCTAGAACCCCCCCCTCCTCCCTCTGACAGGTCTCAGAAGAGATTTTGCTGCGGCCGGCTTTTTCCTCTAAGAACGTCTTCCCTGCATTACCTCGCCGCGAAATCGGACGAACAACTCCACGTCGACAGTTTCCTACAATTTTCGACCTTCGCGACACTCTCAAGTCTAATCTTTGAAACCCTATAGAGATATAAGATTCTTTGAGGATTTGTCGACACACCCTAGCTACATAGAGACTCATATATCTTTGCCCCTCCAAAACTTCCATATATATTTGACGTTTATTATTTATGCAAGCCGATCCTCTTCGTCGTACTAACAGGACCCGCCTTTAATTAGCAAGAATTTTATACAAAAGACCCCTTCCTGAACCTAATAGAAAGCAGAAAGTGTCCTCGGTCACGTTTGTGAATGCTTCCCCCTGTCGAGAAAAGCTGCCTTCCCTTGAAAAAAGCTCTCCTACTCTTTAAACTATTTCTCCGCAGAGTTTTTTCTCGACTTTATGTTTAAGTTTTTCCCCCCTGCGTTGCCGAAATGAATTAGAGTTCGCCCATCGAGCCCCTTGTCCTTGCGCGTTTCCCCATTTCCCCTCCGTTCGACAACTTCGCGAGGCCTGTTGTGGACCATCCCCCCGAATCTTCCTTCTCTGTTGAGCACTCGCTGAAGTCCTAGCTTTAATATACGTCTCCTTAAGAAGAATTGTTCTTGCTTTCTTCAAGTCCCCGCTCTCTGTTATAGAGAAACCGTCCACGCGCGAACCTAGCCCGCTATCTTGCATCCCTTAAGATACTCGAAACTATCATAACCTTCCTCTCCCCCGTCCCCTCCCCGCCAATTATTTAGACAATCTTCTTCCGACCCTTTTTTTTGCATCTCCCTCTGCATCCGCCCAGAGTCAAACACTCCTCTAACCCCTCTCCAGTGACATCTCACGCGCCCCTCAGTAGTTCATTCCTCCCCACCTCGAGAATAACGCGCCATCTCTCGATCACCCTCGCTATTTTTCCGTTCTCTCGCCGCCGGAAGCCATTAAGTAAGCGTAGCCTAACCCCTGGTCGAAAGGACTTTAAGTTCCCACCGAACACTCAATAAATTTTTGTATTATCGAAGCACGGCGCCTCTCGCGTTTATAGCCTCGTTCCCCACGCATCGAGTTAACCCCCGCTCGCCATAGTTTAATGTTTTCCGGAATACGACCCGCTTGAGTCCCCCCCCTTCAATATGTTCTCCCTTTGAGTCAAGACCACCACTCCCCCCCGCCTTTTTCTTTTCGAGAGCAAAGTACGCGCAATACTGTGGCTATGTGGGTTTTTTTTTTTTTGTTGGAGGTTTTTTCTGTTAGTTGTTACTATTCTCCACACCCCGTCCCCCAACTTCCCATTAGCACTTTCGATTTTTAAAGCTATATGGGAAACCCCTTTCCAGTGCCTAGTTTAAGAACCCTTCCGCAGGTCCCTCTCCCTAGATCGATTTCGCTATTCGACTTCATGGGGTGCCTCAACGTCTCTGTGCTTGATCCTTAAACTTTGGGCATTCGTTGGCCCCTATTCGTCCGTCCCGCCCACTATCAAATACAGAAGGAACAGCTTAAACCACGTCACCGCACCTCAACGACACCCTTCGCTTTCGAATCGAACATTTCCGCTAAGTGCCAGCAAACGCCCTCCTATGTTTGCCGTGCCTTTTTCAAAACATTACGCATCCCTCCCGCGAGGTCTGTCGTCCCGATTTGATGCGCCTTGGTCCGATGGACCACCAAGAATGACCGACGTTTTTTCAGTCGGCATGGCCCACTCATAAATGGGAACGCCCCGCGCTAATGTTAGCATCTCCTCTCCTGCCTGAAGTCACATTCACATCCGTCCACACACACCGCCCGCCCCTCGATTGTAACGACACATCCCCCGGGAATTTTCCCTCCCACATTGGGGTTCTTGGTTTCTCCTTCCATCTCCCGTACCCGACAGGTCTTCTTCATTCTTCCCCAAACCATTCTCCCCCAACCGGCGTTAACTTGCGTCCTACCTGGTTTCAGGGTTCCCCCCTGGAAAACAGCCATGTGTTTCCATTACTCCGTTTTTCTCCTTTTTTTTCCCCTTCCGTTATACATACCCGAACCCTCCTTCTTTCCAGTCCCTATAGACATGAAACATTCTCCACACGTACTCCCCCGCCGGCGTCCTTTTTCCCCATCTGCCAAGTCGCGAATTTCGGGATGCTGCGCCCTCCTTCTGCGAGCCAACTTATCGGCAATCTTGTCATGCGGACCCAGAGCCTTTTCCATCGTCTCCTTTTTATAAAACTTATATCCGAGCTCTAAACCTCCAGGCTCTCTTGTTCGTGCTCGAATAATAGGACACGAAAACGTTCCTTCTTTCCTTTCCCCCTTCTTTTTTTACCGCGGCGGTAGAACCCGTTTATTACCCGCGGCCCCTTCTTTTCATCTTGCCCTGCATGGCCCCAAGCCGCTCTCGCTCTGCTTCTCATAGTTGTTGTTGATCTCTCTTTCTCCGATGGCTTTTTCCGGGCATTTCAATCGCGCCGCGGCTCCTCAGGTTCAGCCCCTCGCGGTTTTTTCACAAAGACGGCCTCCCCTACCCCTTCAAGTTCATTTTTTGAATAATCGCCCTCCTCCTTCTGACCTGTCCTGTTTCATAGGCCGAATTTATCGATCGTTTGAGCCCCGACTTAGGGCTTATGGCCCCCGGCTGTCCGCACGGTGGCTCTGCTTCAATTATTGTAGCTAGCGTCCCTGGCGCAGGCATGGGAATCGTCGGCCGCCCGGTCCCCCTGCTCGTGGGTTATTTGCTGGCATGTTCTCTCTCTGGCCTGAGTGTTGGTGGATTAATCGTCGCGTATTAGCTACATTTCCCCCCTCCCATAACCATTCTTTGCTTAGGGTACCCCTGCCCAGGGGCGGTGAAAGTCGGAGCTTTTTTGCGAGAATGGTTTTGGGTATTCGACGTCAATTTTTCCCCCCTGTTCCCTCCTGTGCCTTCTTTTTCCAACACACTAACCAAACACATCCGTGGACGTGGAACCCTTAAGTGGTTATCCTTCTTTCTTTTTTTTTGCCAGGGTTTTTTTGTCTTTCTCTTTGCCTTCAACTGTTCACCAGGAGGATTTTCTCCTGCGTCGATTTAGCGCTGTTTTGGTACACCTTATTTTAATGGTCCCCCTAATTTTGACCCGTCTCTGTAAGGCTTGTTGTGGTCACCCTTCTTCCACAATCTCTCCGGCTAGGATTCCCCTGGGACATTTTACTCGTTTTTTCCTTAAAGGAGACCTTTCTCTTTTCTTCTGTTACTTGTTAGATCCGCCCATTGGTTTTATGTCTTCTTGTACTATTTTTAACCATTCTGTTGAGGGATTGATGGATAGTCTTTAGAGAGAGCCTTGCCAACTCGATTGGAACTCGGCACAGCGAGAGGAAAGACCTTTTTGGATACCCAGGTCGCGAATGATTTTCCTGCGGTTTGACGTAAGAAGCGTTGTCTTCCTTTTCGAGCACCAGCCGCATTCAAGAAGATCGGCTCGTGCACTTAGACGGGAAGGGCCTTG
>Ga0179593_1620849_pt1 | contig 13406 bp, 13 predicted proteins | sample CZODoug2_1_08_16_FD_185931 | JGI IMG/M metagenome (GOLD analysis project Ga0179593, IMG submission 185931) | Vadose zone soil fungal communities from Angelo Coast Range Reserve, California, USA - CZODoug2_1_08_16fungal (PacBio error correction) | ecosystem: Environmental > Terrestrial > Soil >... | reverse complement strand
TCTCCCCCCCCACTCCCGGCAAAAAAATTCCGGCTGATTCGGGAACTCATTGGCGGCCTCCCATGACGGACTCTTAGGGACTCTTCCCCCTTTTTTTTTTTTTTTCTCACGCGCTTCGTGATACCGACTCGCTTTCGAGAAACCGAAGTGACGGGGGTTAGTTCCTTTTTTCGCCTCCCCTCTCGCTTTACTGGCCTGTACGACGCCCGAAAGGAGAAGAAGTGGAGAACGCTTTTCCCCCCCTCCTCGCTTCCGAGACACCGAATAAGGGGTGGAAGGCAAAAACAAGGAAATTCGTGCTGGGTCGTCGCGGCTGGCTTTTTTCCCCCCTTTTCCTTTCCTTCCTTCCCCTCTTTTCGGTGATTATTAGAAAAACACAGGTGTATATCGAGCTTGGTGCGAACCCGGGGCCCCTCCTGGCTCCACCCAAGGTGGGCGGGAAAAAGGAGGGAGTTTTTCCCCCCCTCTTTATTTTGTGCGGCGGTTAGAAAGCGACAGATCCTTCCGGTGGCCCCTTCTTCCGACAACAACAAGTGACTACATATCAAGGCACGGAGCTTGCACGATGCCCGCGGAGTTCCCTTCCGGCCGCCGATTTTTCCTTTCCCTTTTCCTCGTGTACCCGAGACCCAACGTATGCCAAAAACTGTGGAGCCAAACCAGCGCCAAACATGCCCTAGCTTTGGGAAGGCAGAGTGAGATTTGAAAAAGGCAAGATCACCCCAAGCCGAGCTAGCACCGAGTCACTTTTTGTGTCGGCGAGGGAGATTGTTGTGGGTAGAGATTTGGGGAGAGATAGGCCTTCCCCCCCCCCCTTTTTTTCGGCTCATCGGCGGGCGGAGACGGCGGGGAGGAGCGCAATTGCCATCGCCGGGGAGCGATTTTGCTCCCTTTCACGAGTAGGCAGGATGGCGAGGCGTTTTCAAAAACGTGCTGGCCTACCTTTTTCTCCTTTCTTCCCCCCCCCCCCCTTTTCTGCCTAGGGGATTTTCCGCCGGAAAAAAGATGGACACCGCCCATCGGCTCACGGAAGCCCCTTTTCCCCCCCCTCCCCCCCTTTCCATCCACCAAAAATCTCGAGCGCTAGTTCCGTGAGCACTTCTTTCGTGATGTTCGGGCTGGAGGAACGCGCCGGGCCGAAGTTGGGCTTGCCCCCCCCTTTTCGGAATCTTTTTTCCCCCCCCTTTCTTTTTTCCTCCATTGACGGAATAGACCGCGGGGGAGTTCGTTGGCCTCCTTTCTCCTACCAATCTCTTTTTTTTCCCGGGTCTCGTTGCCAGGCGGGGCGGCGCACCACGCGCACCTTTGCGCGGTGAGGGGCGCGCGAAAACACGCCGGATGCACTTTGATTCGGCGATGTTTCCTTCCCCTTCATTTTCGAGTCATTCCTTTCTCTTCCGGTCGTGCAAGTGGGATCCGGCAGAGTCTCGCAACAGATCGATTCTTCGCGAACCTTCTTTTCTTCTCTCCGCCGGTGAGCATCAACCACGGAGAACCCAGAGCCCCGCGCTGCCCAAAGTCAAGAGGGTTCTTTTTTTTTTCTTCTTCCCCCCCTTTTGGGTGTCAACTGAACGCGATGAAGCCCGCCGAACGTCAAAGCGTCGAGCTTCGCTAAATCCCTCCCCTCGCCCCTTTCTTTTTTCCCCCCCCACTGGCCGCACGCGAAGACCGAAGGAGCCCACCAAATTTCGCTCGCTTTTGCCAGTCTTTTTTTTTTCCCCTTCCCTCCGATCGAGCGGCAAACTCGCCAGTTGTTGCCGCGCTGCCCAGAATTTTCTTTGTCATGCGGCAACTTTTCCCTTTTTTTTTTTCCCTTTTTCTCTTCCCCCGGCACGAGCCGTCCTCGGGATTTTTTCTGAAACGAAAACTGACGGATTGGTAGGCGCGCCCGCTTCTCCCTAGAAGCTCCCCCCCCCTTTCCCTCTGTTCACCATGAGAAGGGACACGGCAGGCACGTCCAAGCAGGCCGCGTTCCATTCGGGTCCTGGTTTCCCTCTTTCTGCGGCGCGCAACGCCCGTGGCCAGGGACGGATTTGCCGGACCTCCGAGAGCGGCAGGGGCCACGTTCGTTCCCGTCGGGTCTTCGCCAAATAGGACACGAAAAGCTGAGATCGAACTCGGCCCCCGGTCAAGGTGCCCTTTCTCCCCCCCCCCCCTTTCTCAACCGGCGGAAGAGCGCTTTTCGATGCCTGCGCGCGTTTCCCCTTCCTTCTCTTTTTCCCCCCTCCCATTTGCCAAAGAGGAGGCAAGGCCTTTCCGCACCGAAGCCCGGTGTGTTTTTTGGGGGATCTTTTTTCCCCCCCTTTTTCCTCGAGCTTGCAGGACCGCACGAGGATTTTTTTCCCTTTTCCCCTCCCTTCCCGGGGGCGGGATCGGCAAGTAGCCCGTTATTGATCAGGGAATTTCTTTTTTTTTTCTGCGCTTTAGAAGAGCCGAAAAGAGAAGAGGATTTAGGTTATTAGGTAGAAGGCCCCCCCGTTTTTCTTGGGGTGTCGTGCCAGAGCGGACGAGGGAGGCTCGGTTAACCTTCCCCCTTTTTTCTCTTTCCTTCCCCCCCTGGCGGTTCGGAAAAGATGGGCGCCACGTTCATTGCGGCACCTTGCGCAACCCTTCTTTTTCTTCCCCCTTTTCCCTGCGTCCACACTCGGAGCGAACTCGGGCCTCGAGGGCACGCGGCAGTCCGTTGCAAGGACTTTCCCCTTTTTTCCCCCCCTTTGCACAATTTCGGGTAGAGCCCTCTTTCCCTTCTTTTCTCTTCTTTTCTGCGCCACGACGAAAAAAGAGAGAGGAGGAGTGGACCGGTGCCGGAGGAATTCTTTTTTCCCCCTTTCCTCCTGTCTTGCACGCCACCGATGTTCACGAATTTAGCACGATAAACGACACCCACCTCCCCCCCCTGTTGGCTTGCGTCTTTCCCCTTTTTTTTTCCCCTCCTGTGTTTTTTTTTTTCCCAGGCCCGGCCCGGCAGGACAGAAGAGGTGCCAGAGGATGGAACAGGCTCGTCGTTGCCTTTTTTCTCCAGAGATCCTTTTTTTTCCCCTCCTCCCTTCTTCCCTCCGACGGCAGTGGCATCCCGCCAAATAGGCACAGTTTTCGCGCGAGGTGCCCTAAGCTTTTTCAGCACCTCCTTCTTTTCTTTTTCTCTTTTCGCGCGGGCCGGCAGGCAAAGCAAGCGAATGAAGCGAGCTTCATCGCTCCCCCCGCGCAACACCTCCTCTTTCTTCTTTTTTCCCCCCTGTCGGATTTTCCAAGCGTAATCTCTATATGTTAATAAGACTAAGTTGTTGTTGTTGAAGAGAGATACCGGCGTGATTCGCCGGTAAAAACTCTTTTTCTTTCCCTTTTTTTCCCTTTCCTTCCTATTAAGCTCGCTCGGCGGCGTGGATGAAGGAAAAGGACGGAATCGCACGGCCCTTTGTCATTCGCTTGGGAAAGGGGGGTTTTCCCCCCCCCCTTTCCCCCTTTTTTCTCTCTGACTTCCTATTGGCGGGAGGGATGAAATTTGAGGTAGTAGAATAAGATAGAAAAGGCAAAACGCATCGGCGGTGGGAGGCCTCCCTTTCCCTTTCCCCTTCTTCCCCCTTCTGATGGCTGCCGGTGCCGGAAGGTAGGAGGCGGTGGGATAGTTCGGCGACGCAGGCCATGGTCTTTTGTTTTTTTTTTTTCTTTCCCCCCCCCCTCTCTTTTCCCCTCAACCGAAAAAACGAAGAATTAGGAGAGATTCGCGCACGGCCCACGCCGCAAGCAGATATCTTTTTTTCCCCTTTCACGCGGAAGTCAGAAGAGAACCGAATTGTGAAGGGCGGGACGTGAATTCGTGATAGGTTTCTTCCCCCCTTCTTACCTTCCGCGTGCTCGGAGGAAGAGTCGATCAGGTGGACGCGTCTCTCCTCACCGTTTTCCCCTTTTTTTTTCCCCTCCTCGTTTCGAACCGCAAGTGGTTGCAGATCGAGCTCGATGGTTTGGTTCGACTTTCCCGCGCACTCCTTTTTTTTGGGGTTCGGCGGGACCGGCGAACGAGAACGAAGCGCGTCGCGGTTCGGGCGGCTTCTCAGTCTCTCCCCGATCTTTTTCTCCCTTCCTTTGCTTCAATATGACGGGCCCGATTCGCCTTGGCCGCGTGAGTCGGCTTTTCTTGTTTTCTCCCCCCCCCAAGGTGCTCGAGGACTGGGGGGCCACGGGCGTGAGCTTGGCCGTCGCCTTTTCGGTGTGCCGGGGAAGGGCCTTTTTTCTCGGTGCCGGGTCGGATCGCAATATGAAAAGGGCAGGTGCGCTGGTGCCCGTCCCCACGGCGGTTTTTTTTTTTCCCCTTTTCCCCCTTCCTCGTCGGGACGTTTGTGTATAGACAAGACGGGGCACTTTACCGAGGGAAGATTTTTTTTTTTTTTCTTCCTCCCCTCCTTCCTTGTTTGGCTGCGACGCTCTCAGGAGGTAGGCAAAGGCGTAATGGCAGCGGCGTTGGCGCCGCCGCGCCCTATTCGTCGTGCTGGGCAGGTCTTTTTTTTTTTCCCCCCCTCTTTTGGTAAGACGGATATTGGGAAGTGAAAGGCGTTGCTTGCGCAGTTTATACGCGGAACTTTTTTTTTTTATCTTTCTCTCTCGAGCTCTCGTTCGGAAGCGGGGCGCGCTACCAAGCCGTCAGTTATCGTTCTCGGAGCGACGGCTTCGTGGCCGTGAAAAGGCTCCCCCCTGGTAAAGCGGTTCTTGTCCCTTTCCCCCTTTCTCTCTTCCCCTTTTTCTCTTCCCTCGCGTTTGGCGCGCGGGAATCAAATGCAAAAAAAGGCGCGCGAAATTGGGCGGGGCTCGGCTGCGGCGTGTTTCCCCTCCTTCTTCCTTTCCCTCTTTTTTCTTTGATTTTAGCGAGCTCGAAAGCGTTGACGTTTTCGCGGCTTAATCTTTTTTTTTTTTTCTTTCAGTGGGACCCGGTTTCTCCCTACTTCTGGCGGCCTTTTTTTTTTTTCTCCTTTTTTATTCTCACCGGCGATCATCCAGAGACACTGTGCCGAGGCGTGGCGCTTCTATATCGGATTTTTCCTTTCCCCTCTCCTCCCCGGATCTGGAGCGACGATGAATTGATGAAGAATCAAAGGCATCGCGTGTTCGGCGGCTGCGTGGAAGGCTTTTTTTTTTTTTTCTTTTTCTCCTCGCTGCAAACGAGCCGGACGCGTCGTCGACATGGTTCGGAGAACGGCTCCCAACGACGCTTCTTTCCCCCTTCTTTCTTTCTCTATCGGCGAAGGGCAGAAAATCAGGCGGCGCGTTGCCGCAAGCCGACATTTCGTTCTCACGGGAAGTTTTTTCTTTCCTTTTTTCTGAGGGCCGCGCGATGTGGGATTACGTGCGCGATGCTGTTGGGGTCCATATTGGTCTTCTTTTTTTTTTTTCCCTTTGGCTTCACTCCTCGGCCGGAGGGCTGGTCGACGGTAGGGCCGCCGTTGATTTTTTTCCTTCCCTTTTTTCCCCCTCTCACCGGAAGTCCGGATAAGGCGATGGGCAATTTGCGCCTCCGCCCGCCTTCCTCCTGCAGAGATTTTTTTTCTTTTTTCCTCTTCTTTTTCTGGCCGAGCGCTCTCAATCGCGACATCGCTCGCGGGCGGCGATCGTGCACCACGCTCTGTTGGCTAGGGCTCCGGCTTGGTTTCCCCCCTCCTCCTTCCCCCCCCTCGCCAACACCCATAGGACTGTTGGCGCGGGTGGATCAAAAGTTTGGGGAAGACGGTGGTCCTCGGGTCGTCCTTCAGGTCGTAAGGTCTTTTTTTTTTTTTCTTTTTTTTCTTCTCTTTGTCATCAGTTGGCAGGGCACGTCCGGGCTTGAGTCACTTGTTCGGGTTGTCGTCCGATCGGACCGATTGGCTGGGCCACCTCCTATCTGCGCTTCGCCCTTCTTTTTTCCCCCTCTTCTCCCTTCATCATGCGTCGCACCAAGCTTCGCATACAAACCGGGTTTGGTTCGACGATCTTTTCTCCCCTGTCCTCCCCGTTATCTTAAGCAGAAAAGAGACACCGACAGATTTCTGGATTTTGCTCACCCCTTCATGGTTTCTTCGAAGACGATTTTTTTTTTTTTTTTCCCCCCCTCCCCCTTCTTTTTCTTTCTTACAGCATGCCCGGCTCCGCTGACGGTGCTCGCGAAAAGCATACCCCCTTCACCTTCGGCGTGTTTTCTCTAATTGCGAGTCGGGTATCATTTTTTCTTTCCTTTTTTTTTTTCCTTTTGCCCAAGCGTCCCTAGAGTCCGGTCATGGGAGCGCCATGAGTCAGGATCAAGCCGGAAATTTGCCGGGTCTATTGCGAGAGAACCCCCCCCCCCCCTTTTTTTTTTTGTTCCTCGAGATAAGATCTGTTCTTCGCGCAACGCAAAATATGCCGGCTCAACCCTTTTTCTTCCCCTTTTCCCCGGGGGGACTCTTAGGGACGATGGCAAGAACCCGCCCGCCAAGTTCTTCGTTTTGTGGCAACGCGATCGTGATAACCCGACTCGCTTCGTTTTTTTTTTTCCCTTTTTTCCCTTTCCCCCCGGCAAGGAGGGCGGACTGCCTGTAGACGCCCCAGAGGAGTGGGCGGCCCGCCCCACCGGAACCTCCCTCTTTCCTCCCCCCTGCCGGGGGTTGAAGCCCAAAAAACAAAAAAAACAGGGGAAACAGTTGCAACCCTCTTCCCCTGTGGGCGCGAAAGGGGGGAGGCTTTATCTATTAAAGTCCTATCTTCGCCAACCAACCGGGGTGTATAGAGATTGGTGCGAAGGCATGATCTTTTTCTTCCTTTTTTTCCCCTTTCCCGTATATGGGGAAAGGATCGGGTTAGAAGACGCCGATTTTCGTCGCCTCTTTCCCTTTTTTTTTTCCCCCTCTAGGACGAAAAAAACCTCCCCACCCCTCCCTTCTTCTCACGATGTGCCCGCACGAGAAAGGAGCAGAGAAGTGATGCTTCTTCACCATCAACGGACTCCCTTCCCCCTTCCTTCCCCCCCACTTTTTTATGGGCCCACCACGCCAAAAGGAGGAATTGGTTGTTTTTTTTTTTTTGTGTGGTTGGGGGGGGGGGGGGGGGGGTGCGAGAGTTGGAAGATGAAACGCCCAGATTCCACCCAAAGCGATTTTTTTCCCCCCCCTCTCCGCCGGCCGAAGGCAGATTGTCTTGTTCGAGGATGAGCAGCATCGCAAGGAGGCGACGCCTCCGGCCCCTCTTTTTTCCCGCCAAGGTTTTTTTTTTTTTTCTCCCTTCCCCTTTTCCCCCAATCGCCGGAAGCGGAAGTCGGTGAGGCAGGTTCACGAAGTAGTTTCTCTCCCTTTCCCGTTCTTCCCCTTCGACCAGGCCCGGCAGCCGAGAGTTGAAAGGCCAAATTTTCGCCTTAGATTTCCGCCTCCCACCGGGGCATCGCGCAAGGAAGCCAACCCCCCATCGCACTTCTCCCCCCCCCCCCCCCACCGTCTAGATTGAGCTCGTACGTTGGAGGACCCTTTTTCTTTCCCTTCTTTTCCTCCTGTTGCCTTCGCGATTTTTTTTTTCGCGCTACCTACGTCGACCGACGAAAGTCCACCCCGGTATAAGAAAATGGAGAAGAAGAGGAAGGATAGTTGGTGCATCCCCCCCCCCCCTCTTCCCCCCCTTTTTTCTCCGGGCGTTCAAAAGGAGGAGCGAAACCACGCAGATTTTTTTTCCCCCTCCTTTTTTTTTTCTCCTCATGGATAAGTTGGAGCTAGGTGGTGCAGTGATCACGGAGCCTTTTCTTTCTCTTCTTTTTTCGGCGCGCCAAAGGAATAGGAAGTGCTAGGATGATCCCCGCCGGGTGGGGGGTTTCCCCTCCTGTGCCGGCGGGCAAAGTCAGGAGACCGCTTGCGCAGAAGGACTTTTTTTCCCCCCTTCCATCGGATTTGAAGGCCGCGAAACGTCCAAACGCTTCGAGCTTCCTAAATCCCAGCACCTCGCCCGACGCGCTTTCCGCGCTTCCGGCCACCACGGCCAGGGCACGCGGCAGCCCGCGCCGCCCAAACCCCCCTTTTTTTCCTTCCAGTTTCATTCGGCGCGCAAACGCCCGGGATTCGAGCGGCAACTCTTTTTTTCCCCTCCCTTTTCCTTTTTGATCCCTTCCCGGCCACGAGGCCGTCGCTAGGAAGAAAGATTTAAACTGACGGCTTGGTAAGGCGCAGACCCCCCCCCCCCCGTATTTTCGTCTCCGAGTCTACCATTGCGCAAGGCACCGCCGGCACCTCTTTCTTCTTTTTTTTTCCCTACGGGTGGCCAGCACGCAGATAGGGGCGCGGGCGCGCCTTTCTTTTCCCCCCTTCTGAGCGCAAGCCCCCAACCCGGGCGTAGTGTCTTCGCCATCCATGGGACACTTTTTCCCCTTTTCCCCCTTCTCTGTCGATACACACACACGTCGGAAGCGGCCGGAGCGCTTGATGGGACTGTCCCCCCCCCCCCCCCCCCCCCCCTTCCTTTTTCCCCCTCTATGTGCGTATCCGGCGGCCGAGAGCTGGGCCGCAAGTTTGCCAAGCAAGCGGGCAATTTTTTTCCCTTTTCCCCCTCCCCCCTTCCCCCCCCCCATGTCTCGAAAAGCTTGCGACCCCGCGCACGAGGTTTTTTCTTCCCTTCTCCTTGCCCGTTCATATTGTTTGATCAGGGGATTTCATGCCGGCCTCGCGGACGGCCCCCCCCAGGGCCGCGGACTCGGGTCGGGCGCTTCAAAAAGAGCCCGAACCGCGGACGCGCTTCGGTCTCGTCCTGGTCGCGACACCACCGCCGTGGGGCGATTTTTTTTTTCCCCTTTCCTCCCCCCACATGAGCCTGCGATCGGCAAACTAGCGCGGTTCCGAACATATGCGCCACGTTTCTTGCTTTTTTTTTTTCTTTTCTTTTCTTTTCCCTAAAACGCGGGTAAAATAGAGAGAACTCGGCATCGAGCAAGGCTTTTTTCCTTTTTTCCTCTTAACGTAGCAATGAAAAATTAGGTCGCGTCGAATTCCCTTTCCTTCTTTTTTCCCTTTTTCTTATCGTGCAGGTGGCGGCGGGAGAGTTCTCCCTCCTTTCTTCCCCCCCCCCCCCCCCGCTTTTTTTTTCACCGAAATTTAGGCACGACGAAACCACCGAACCCATTTGTTCTGGCTCGCCGAAACTTTCCCCCTTCCCCTTTTTGCCCCCCCTCTTGCTTGAAACAGCTTCGTACGGTGGAGTTCTCCAAGAGCCTCCGCCACCCGCCGACTTTTTTTTTCTTTTTTTTTCTCCTCCAGAAAGTGGAGTTGCCTTTTTGTTTTTTTCCTTCTCCTTTTCCATCACGGCCCGTCGGCTTCCAAGGGCGGAAATGCCCATGGCGGTGCGATCGCGGAAGGGTTTTTTTTTTTTTTTTCTTCCCCTTCCCTCTCCTGCGCACCACCGTTTGAGCATCGAGATCACGGATTGCCGCGTTGACCACGGCGATCACTTTTTTTTTTTTTTGTTTTGCGGTGTGAGGGAGATAACGGCCGTGATCGCCGTGTCAAACGCGGAATTCCCGTGATCTCGATGCTCAAAAAGGGTGTTTTTCTTTTTTTTTTTCTTCGACGCCCTGGCAATGCGCTGGAAAGCCGACGGGAAGTGATTGGAAAAAAGCTAGCACCTCGCGCGACGGCTCTTTTTTTTTCCCCCCCCCCCCTATCCAAAAAACCGCTCGGGCGGTGGAGGAGCTCTTGGGAAACGTCACCGGTCCCTTTTTTTTTTTTTTTTTCCTTCCCCCTTTTTTCCGGCCGGGCGGTGGGAATCGTTCGGCGACGCAAGCCATGGTCGGTGGTGTTCGTCGTGCTAAATCGGTGGCGTGCAGCGCTTCCGCACCGGAAACGCCGCATTTTTCCTTCCCTCGCTCTGGTTCGTCGTGGCGCAGGAAAATCAGAGAAAGTCGACGCGACCGAAATTGGTGCAGGGCCTTTCTTTTTTCCTTTCTTTTCCCTCGGACTGCCGCGTGCCTTCGAGGCGAGTCGCTCGAGGTGGGACGCGTCGAGCCTCACTTTTTTCTTTTTTTCCCTCCCCCCTCCTGTTTGCCGATCGCAGCTCGATGTTGTTCGAAAGGTACCGCGCTCGCCGGCGGGGTTTCTTTCGCGACCCGGCGACGAGACACGAAGGCGGCTTCGCGGTTTTTTTCCCCTTTTTTTCTTTCGGCGGGCGGCTCGAAGGAGCGCATGAAATCCCTGATCAATCTTTTTTTTTCTTTCCTTTTTTTCCCCCTTTTCCTTTTCTGCTTTTGGTGCTCGGGCTAGTACGCGAGTTCGAAAGATTAGGGGACCTGGTGGGGGCACGGGGGTCTTTTCCCTTCCCCCTCTTCTTTTGTTGAACTGAGGACCCAGGATTAGAGGAAGCGGATCGCTATTTCCCTTTTTCCCCTTTTTTTTCTCTTCCCCCCCCTCATCCTCCTTCCTTGCCAGCGGTTCGAAGTGTTGTGTATCGAACAAGGATTTTTTCTTCCGGGGATGCTCCGCTTCGGTCCGATGCGAAGACACGACGCCGGTGGCTGCCGCTCTTCCTCCTTTGCGATTGAGCGGCGCCGCGGGCCCCGATCTGCGTGGCTGGGCCGTCCCTCCCCCTTTTCTTTCCTTTCCTTTTTGCTGCGGCCAGGGGTAGACGCGGACATCAGGGTTTAGTGCGGAGTATCGACTCTCGTTCCTCCCTTTTTTCTTTTTTTTCTTCTTCCTGTTCCCTTTTCCTTTACTTTTTTTTTTCACCGGAAGGAGGTCTTGCCGCATGCGGAATTTATGGCAGCGCGGCAACGGAGCGGAGTGGGCCGCTTTTCTTTTTCCCCCCCTTTCTTCTCTGAATTTGGGCCGGGCGAGGGCTGAAGGAGTGATGGCCGTGGCGGAGGCGCGACGGCCTTTTTTTTCCTTTTTTCCCTTCTTCCCCCTCCATCATTTTTACTTTTCGCGGCTTCATTCGCTTTAAGTGAAACCAGGTTCGCCGACTTATGCGCAAGCGGTTTCTTTTTTTTTTTTTTTTTCTCCCCCCCCCTTCTATCATCGAGCACTGCCGAGGCAGTGGCCGCGGCGATTATCATTCTTCCCTCCCTTCCCGTGATCACTGGCACGAGATCAAGGGATCTGAGCGCGTTTCCCTTTTTTTCTCCCTTTTTCCCCTCTCTCGTGAAGCCGGCGAAAAAGGTGTGCGCGTGGTGGGCGGCGCGCTGCCCCCCCTTTTTCCTCCCCTTTTCTTCGAACGGCGCCAACGAAGGAGGCCGGCGATTCGTCTGTCGAATTTTTTCCTTCCTCCCTCGGGCGGGCGGTGGCCGCAGCCGGGACATCGTGCTCACGGACGAGCGCATTTTTTCTTTTTTTTTTTTTTTTTTGCTTTTTGGTCTTTCCTGTGCGCGATGGCGGTTGTTCCATCTTGGTCGCGGGAATTGGCTTTCACTTCGGCGCCGGGCTGGTCGACGGTAGGCCGCCGTTGAATTTTTCCCTTTTTCTTTCCTTTTCCCCCTTTTCGCTCCGCCCCGACGTCTCTGCAGCGATGCGAAACCTTGGGCGGAGAGGGGCCGGAGGCGTCGCTTTTTTCTTTTTTTTTTTTTCTTTTTTCTTTTTTCCTCCTCTTCCTTGGACCACGCTCGGGGACTAGCTAGGATGGGGTGATCGGGCGTTTCATCGGCACGGCTTCTTCTTCCCCCCCCCCCCCCCTTCCCTGGTTGGCGCTGGTTGGATAAACACGTTGGGCAGACGTTGTCTCGGGGCGTCTTTTTTTTTTTTTTCTCCCCCCTTTCCTCCCCCCTTGCTTGAGTCACTTGTTCGGTTGTCGTCCGATCGGGACGATTGGCTGGCCACCGCGATCGGCGTTTCCCCTTTTTTTTTTTCTTCCCTTTTTCCCTTCCTTTCTCCCCCTCTCGATACACCGGTGGTTGGTCGGAGATCCCCGAAGCATTGCCGGCCCTTTTTTTTTCTCCCCCTTTTCCTCCCCCTCCCCTCCCTCCCCGCCGATTTCTGGTTTTGGCTTCACCCCTTCGGGTGTCCGAAAGCGAGTCGTTTCGCGGCTTTTTTTTTCTTTTTTTTTTTTCTCTCCTTTTTCCTTTCGGCGAAAGCCTACCCTTTCACTCTTAGGGTGGTCTCGAAGCGAAGTCGGGTTTCACGAAGCGCCGTTTTCCCCCCCCCCCCCCTCTTTTCCCCCCCCTTCCTATTTTTTCCCTTTTTTCTTTTGGAGCCGCCATGGAAGTCCGATCAGACGAATTTGCGGCTATTTGCGCGAAGACCCCCCCCCCCCTTTCCTTCCCCCTTTCCCCCTTTTTTTTGTTGAGAGAGATAAAGATCTGTTTCTCGGAGGTCCCTTTCTCCCCCTTACTTCCTTTTTTCTGCTACCATGAAAGGAATATTAGGGACGCCTGGTCCCCTTCCTTTTTTTCTCCCCCCCCTCTTTCTTTATACCCGGAATCGCTTTCGGAAAACCGAAAGGTGAAAGGGTTGGGTAGGCTTTTTCCCTTCTCCTTCCCCCCTCCCCTCCCTCCTTTGCGCCCACCGGCCAACCGGACCTCCGCGAAAACGACGAGACCGGCTTCGAGACAACCCGAATTTTTTTTTCTCAACGGCGGGCCGTCGCTGCTTGGTGTAAGATACCCGTCCCTTTTCCTTTCTGCTATTCCGGCAATGCTTTCGGGATTTCTTTCGAACCCAACACCCTTTCACCTCCCCACTTTTTGTATCAGAGATTGGGGGAGAAGAATGACTTTCTTTTTTCCCCTTTTTTTTTTTGCGGGAGAGAGTAGGGGGGCTTTTTTCTTTCTTCCTCCGATTTTTTGGTTTTTCCCTCCCTTCCCCCCCTCTTTTCGGAACGACACACGAAAAACAAAAAAGTGAATCCTTCTTTTTTTCTTTTTTTTTTTTCTCCCCCTCCGGCCGCCGAAAAAGTGATGAATAGCCCCCTTTTTTTTTTCCTTTTTTCCCCCCCCTGTGAGCCAAACCCAGGCGACAAAGGAAGATTTGGTGTTGGATCCTTTCCTCGCGTTGCCGATATTTTTGCGATTGAAAAAAGGACCGAATAACCCAAGCAGAGATATCCCCCTCTTTTTCACTATAGAGTTTTTTTTTTCCTTCTCTTTTTTCCCCTCGATGAGCGCTCGGGCAGGAGCACAGCCTCCAGGCCCTCTCACCGCCAGGTTCGCCCCCCTTTTTTTTCTTTCTTCTTTCCTCCCCCTTCCCTTGGGAGCGACCGTCGGTGAGCAGGTTCACGAGTAGCATGCTGGGCTTTTTTTTTTTCCCTTCCTCCCCCCCAGCCCGGCGCCGGAGAGTTTGAAAGCAATTCGCTAGATTTTTTTTTCTTTTCCCCTTCCTTTCGCGGCCGGGAGCCCAACATCGAGCGCGGCCCTCGACCAACGGGCCAGCCCCCCCCCCCTCTTTCTTGAGCACGATTCCTTTCCCCTCCTTCACGCGCCGCCGAGAAAGTTGATGAATTACCTCCCCCCCCCT
>Ga0179593_1568318_pt1 | contig 13406 bp, 17 predicted proteins | sample CZODoug2_1_08_16_FD_185931 | JGI IMG/M metagenome (GOLD analysis project Ga0179593, IMG submission 185931) | Vadose zone soil fungal communities from Angelo Coast Range Reserve, California, USA - CZODoug2_1_08_16fungal (PacBio error correction) | ecosystem: Environmental > Terrestrial > Soil >... | reverse complement strand
CTATGTGCGTCCTCACCATCCTCTCTTTTCTATGGTGACACAGTTGATCGGCGGCCCCGGTGTTTCTTTTTAAGGGCAAGATAGAGGGACTTTTTTCCCGTCTGGATGGGGCAGAGGAGTCCTTCGTTCGCCTTTGTTCCCTTTTTTTTTTTCCTTATTTCGTAGAAAAATTCCTGTCACTTTACCTTGTTTCCCAAGGCAACAAGAACCTGTGGCAGTCCTTGAACTGGTCCCACTCTCTCTTTTTTTTCCTCAGGTTGAACTGACTATCCGTTGTCCCTTTCGCCTTTTCCCTCGTTTTTTGTGGGTTGGTTCCTTTCATTCCCGACTCTCGGAGGCTCTTGCTTCCTTTCCTCTTCTGAAGGTGTTGAACATTTAGATCCTTTTCTATCGAAGTTTTGGGAAAAGTAGGCATGAATTTCTTTTCCGCCCCCCTCGCGCGACCTTTTCTCCCTCCCCTCCCTGTTTGAGGGTAGGGAGGGGGCACGACTTTCCCTTCCTGCTGGGTTTCTTGTTCTCCAACAAAACCCCTCCTGACTTTTTTCCCCCCCCCTCTTCCTTTGCTTTTCCACATCGCCCCCCTTCTCTGGAACTGTGACTGGCTGGTGATTAACCGAAATCTTCCTTCTTTCCTTTGATCCGGCCCGCCGATGGATTCCTTTCTTTTCGTTAACAGCGGTGTCACCTGCATTGCTTTTTTTCATGACTGTTGGGGAAGACTCTTCCCCCTTTTGTCCTGCGCTCAGCGCCCCTTCTCCCCTTCGAGCGAGAAAAGCACGTGTTGGCCTTTCTATCAATAGCCTTCCCCCCTCGCGGATCTCGAAGTTTGGAACGTCCCTTTTCTCCTTTTCCTTTTTCCAATCGGGCTAAGCTTGACCGTGGTGACTTTACCGGTCTTCCCCCCTTTTTTCCCTTTTCTTTTTTGTGGGAAAACCGCAGTGACATCGTTTCTTACTTGTTATCTGCCTCTTTCTTTTTTCCCTATCTGAAGAGCTGTCGACCTTTTTCCCCGTTGTTGTTGTTGAGAGATATTTCGATTTTCCTTCTCCCTTCTCTTACCATTCCCTGGCGAAATCTAAAAGTCGCTCCCTTTCCCCCATTCGGTTGTCCAACTCTCCCCTGTCAGCGTCACACGGTCAAGATGCGTCTCTCAAGCACCTACGTTCCAAACTTTCCCTCTCTTTTTTCCTTTCTCCGGATATAGTGATCCCGCAACGCCCCCCCCAAAAACTTTGCGGTTTTTTCCCCTTTTGGGTTTAAGCGAGGTGGAGATGATTTTTTTTTCATGTCTGCTTTCGGCCCCCCCCTTTCTTTTTTTTTACAGTGACGTTTACAAAGAGGTTACCCTCCGAATTGTTCTTATCGCATAGGAGGGCCGATCAATTTTTTTTTTTCGGTGCCGTGAGTAATCAACATGCCCTTCTGGGATACAAATTTCCCCCAAGCGGCCGTGCTTTCCCCCCAGCAGATCAGAGAAAGACTTTTTTTTTTCACAGTGCGCATAGAGTCTAGCGTTTTTTCTTTTCTTTTTACGCATTTAAAAAAGATGTCCCAGTTTCTCCCCCCCTACACTCAAAGAATGAGGGGTCTTTTCTTTTTCCGGCAAAGTCGCGAGAGGGTTCTCCCATTCTTTTTTTTTCCTTCGAATTTGCACACCCCTCCTGCAGCTTGCTCTTTAATGTTTCCCCCCTCCCCCTGAGCCATACTGGACGCCAAGCCTCCTCTTCTTTTGAATATAAGGAAAACCAAACATTTTTTTTTCCCACAAAAAAGGGGTGCCTCGTCTTCTCTCCTTCCTCCTCCCCCCATATTTCAAGAAAATGCAAGAACCTATATTGTCTCCCGATTTCAGTACTTTTCTTTTTAATGGTGGAGACACCTTTAGTGAAAAGTCAGGTTCCCCCCCCTCCTGCTCAGAGGAGAAAGGGCAAAATCTCAGAGATCTTAGCGACCTCCTCCAGGTGAATGAAAAATAATAGAAGGAGATATTCCTCCAACTCTACTAAGATGAAGAAGATAAAGTGCCCCTAATCCTCCCAGCTTGAGGAGTAGGGTGTCTCTTTTTTTCTTTCTTTGTTTTTTTCTTTTTTTTTTTTTTTTTTTTTTTGGTTTTTGTTTTTTTCTTTTTTTTTTTTTTTCTCTCTTTTTTTTTTTTTTTTTTTTTTTTTTCCCTCTCCGTTCACGGCGGATTTGATATGACAGCCCGACTTTCCTCCCCGATCGTCGTACCCTCTCTTTCCGACGCAAGAGACCGGCTCTTTCACCCTACCTCCGACAGAATTGCTCCGGCAGCCCCCCCTTTCCCTGTCGCGGTGACGAGAAGTTCGCACCTTTTCTAAGATTCCTCTCCCCTCCATACCGCAGACGCAAACATAGAGGTCTTTCCCTCAATTTAGCCCGACCACCCCTTCTTTTCTTTTTTTCTTTTGTGGAAAAAGAGGGGAGCTTGAAAGTCCTTCCTCCTTTTTTCAGCGAAAGACGCTTTTTTCCCCGAACGCGCGTTTAACTCTAGCTTTCTCCTTCTTTTCATCGATTTGAAGAGGCTGATTTCTGGATAAAAATATCTTCTCCGCTGACCTGATAGGAGGGCCTCTTTCGTCTCTTTTCCTTTCCCCCCCAATACGGCGTAAATGCCGTGTCCTTCTTTTGCCTTAGTTTCAGACAAACGGGAGGAGTCTTTCCCGGGTTTCAAGCAGAAATCCCTGTTCTTTCTTTCTTTTTTTCTTGGAGGCAACCCTCTAGTTCCTTTTCTTCATTTTCTTCGTCAATGCTAACATCGTTGCTCGGAAGCCCCTCCGTTCTTTGCTAGGTTAGCGGTCTCGGACCACCCCCTCCCCCTTTTTTAGGAATGCTCGCGCCGGTGTTTTTTCATCGAATATCTCTCCTCTCCGGCAGCATCAAAAGACCTTCTTTTTCGGCCTTTCGCTCATTTTTTTTTTTCTTATGGGCGAATCTTCTCCGGACCGGGAGATTTTATCGGAGCACCGTGGCGTCTCATGGAAAATTCCCCTCCCAGTCTAACCCACCCAGTTTTTTCTTCCCCTTCCGAAAAGTGAAACGAAATCGTCCCCCCTTTTCTCCCCTGCTTGGCGAGCTTGGCAGGACTACTTGTTCTCTTCTCCCCCCCTCTTCTCCCTTTTCTTTTTTTTTCTTTCAGGACATGCACATCCGGTCCAGCCCCCCTCCTGAGAGTGCGTCCCCTGCCCCAGAAAACGACCGTCCCTTCTCCCTTTCGTTCATGGGAATCACTTTTCTTTCTTTCCCCTTTCTTCCTTTTTCCCAAAGCTCGATGGCCCCCTTGACACTCCGATCGAACCCCCCCTTTGCCCCCAGATAACGCCAGATCGCTCCCTCCCTCTCCCCCGCGATGGAATGCAGATTACACCGGCTCCCCCCCTTCCCCACTCCCGGCGTCGGCGAAGTGCTTCTTCCGACGCCCTTGAAGGACCCAGCCTTTCTCGGGCAACACAGTCCCTTTCGTTCTCCTTTTCCCTTTCCCAATGTCAATTTAGGATTACCTTCTGGAGATCCATTTTTGAGGCAGTCATATGATATCTGTCCTTCCCCCATACCATCTCCCTTTTCTTTCCCTCCCCTGGCGAATAGGTATATCTGTTAATTTGTTTTTCTTACTCTCTTTCTATATTCGACGGCGGCTTTTTTTTTTATTAGCAACAGATGGAAGGAATCCTAGTCTCTTCCTTTTCCTCCTGAATCTGTAATACGAACTTCCTTGTATTCCTGGACTTGTTTTTTCTTTCCCGAGAGATAGGCGCTTTTTTCCTTTTCCTCTGGTCGTCCTCCAGACACCTTCTCCGACGCCTTTCTTTCTTCACCTTGTGGGATTCGGATTGTCCTCAGGTTTGCGGATGAAAGATCTCGCTGTTTCGGGGTTAGATGCCAACCCCCATTTCTCCTCTTTTCCTTCCGTGACCGAGATTTGGCAGAGCCTTCTTTCAGAAGCCTCGGTTCCCTCCGGAGCAAGTAAGTGATCTGTTTTTCTTGAGGTCGTGACCGCCGTCCCCTTTTTCCCTTTTTTCTTTTCCGGCTCATGAGACACATGCTCGTGCTTTCTTGGCTGCCTCTGCGATTTTTCCTCCCCGCCAGCAGGGGAGGAAGCTCTCTTTTTTTTCATGTCGTGTCACGGTCCTTCCCTCCTTTCCCTCTCCTTTTATTTTTTTCTCCCCCTGGTGGAATTGTCAAGTTGCCGCTTCTTTGACCTATTGTTGAGCCTTTTCTCTCCCCTTTCCTTCCTTTTTCCGGTAGAGCAGTTCGCACATGCCGTTTTTCCCCGCTTTAGCTTTCGGCGAGCAGGCTGTTTTTTCCGCGAGGCTGTCCTCTCTTTTTCCTTTCCCCTGACCACCGGCGCGAGCATGCAACGCGAATCTTTTTCTGAAACTAGAAAACAGCTTTTTCCTCCTTTCATTGCTGCCGAGCACCTCTTTGTGAGCAGTGACGTCCTCCTCTTCCGGACATCCTCCAATAATGGATGGCCACCTTCCTTTTCTGCTCTTAGTGCCTTGTTCTTTCCTGCTAAGACCGTTCTTCCAGAACTCTTTCATCTCCGCAAGCCACCACGGCATACTCTTCACTTCCTTTTACGCTCCTCGCGCGAACAGACGATCCTACGATCAGTAGGCCTTCCCCCTCCTTTACGAGATGTGGTAGCCATCGGGAAATCTCCTCTTCCTCGTCATTCCCTTAGAGTGAAAAGCGCGTTTCCTTTTTTTCTGGCGGCAGAGCGCAGGGAACCTCTTTCAAATCCCTCCCCCCCTCCCAGGCGAGGCAAATGAATCCTTTTTTTTTCTCTACGTCGTGAGACTCCTCCTTCTTGGGCGGGACTTCTGGGGAGATAGAACCATTCCCTGAGAAAAAGAGGTGTTCTTTTCCTTTCTCCCTTGATTATGGGGGGCTGTCCTTTTTCCTTGAGAGGACGGTTCCTTTTCTGCAGGTAGCTTTGGATTCCGTTGCGGCGATGGAATAATGCGATCGTTTCCCTTTTTTCCCCTGCCGTGGAAGGAGGCGATGTGTTTCAGCAGGCCGACCCAGAAGCCCTTCCTTTCTCTGGTTACCGTTTATCGGCCTTTCTTCCCCCCCCTGGCGGCGTTGTGGATTGGATGATCTGAAGTCCCCCTCTCGCACGGCTATTTTCTTTTTCCAGAATGGATGGGGCGAGGAGATTCGGGTCTTTCTCCGCGCGCTGACGGCTTTCTTCGCCCCCTCCTTTCCCCCTTGGAGAACGAACCACCCTGAAAAAGGTCCACTCCTTGAAATCGGGCTACAACTCTTGCGGTTTTGTACTTTGGACGATCCGTCAATCCTGGCCCTTCCTCTTCTTTTTTTTTTCGGTGGAGCCGACCCTGCGCCCATTTTTTTTTTTTTTCCTTTGATACCACTCCCTTGGCGCCAGGATGTTCTTTCCCTGTGTTGAACATTTAGAGCGCGTTATATTCTTACTTTTTTTTTCCCCACTCGGCCTGGCCGCCAAGCTGACGGAAATGGTCCCCTCGCGCGAACTGCCCCCCTCATGCGGGGAGGGTTCTTTTTTTTTTCCCCCGCTTGGTGTAAAGGTCGCAAGAGTCTCCGTTTCCCCCCCCCCTTCCTACGCAGATGCGCCTTTCCAACCCCATCTTTCTCTTCCGGCTTTTCCAAATCGCCCCCCCACCTTGGTTATTCACGCCGGCTGTTTTCTTTTCCCCTTGCTCCCAGGAAATTGATAGGACCGCCTCTCTCTTTCGATGGGCCCCCCCTTTTTTTTTAACATAGGTTGGTCCCTTCTCCTACCTCCGTTCCGGATGTTGGGCAGAATCCACATTGCCTTTCCTTCCTTCCTTTTCTTCTCTTCAACAAAAAGTGCTCGTGATACCACTCCCTTTTCCCCCCACACCCGCGGATTTCTTCGTCAGTTTTTCTTCTCTTCCAGGAAATGCCGAAATGCCCTTTTTCTCCAGATTCGTTCTTTCCTTGATGACGGTAGGCGAGTGGTTTTTCCCTCTGGGTGCGCGAATTGTAGATTTTCTCCATGGATCTTTTTCTTTGGCAGAGATGATACGACATACTCTCTCTTCCCTTCCTTCCGTTGTTTTTGCTCTTTTTCTTCCGGACTAATGTAAATAGAGCGATTTCCCGTTCGCGCCCCGCGTACAATGCGGTTTGTCCCCCCCCCTCCCCTCCTTTTTTCAGTTAAACACGGGTCAAGCTGCTCCCTCTTTCCCCCACATGTCCTTCTCTTTCCTTTTTCCCCAAACTTCGAGTCCGAGAGTGTGACCCCCTTATCTATTGATCCGCCAACGCCCCCCTTTTTTCCTTTGGGTTAAGCGAAGTGGCGATGATGCGCTTTCCCCTGCAATGTCTGCCTTTCCACAAAAATCATGAAGGCGTGCCCTTTTTCCACGCGTTTAACGCAAGACTGCCGTCCCATTCTATCTCCCCCTCTTTTCCCTTTCCTGGAGCAGGAAGAGTGCGATTTTCTTTCCCCCAGCCTCCTCTCTTCAAGAGACATTGGGCGATTGGAAAAGAAGTATCAGCTCCATCTTCTTTTTTCCCCTTCTGCATCGCGTAGAGAGGGGTTGTTGGTCTTCCGTTTCATTTACCAGCTGTCGACTTCGTCGCACCCCCCCCTTTTCTTTGGGATTGTCGGGAGGGGTCTGTCCCCCCTTTCTCTTTTCCTTTTTTAGTAAGATGAGGCAGGCGACTTCCCACAATACTCGACTCGTTTCAAGTTCAACACCTTCGCCTCCCGCTGTACAGAGGGGGATACAGTTCCCCCCCTTTTTGTGCAACCCACAAAAACGGCGTTTTTTCCCCCTCGCTGCGCTTTGATTCCCTGATGAACGGCACAAATCCCCTTGAGCCCGAGTCAAGGACTTCCCACCCCGTTTTTCTTTTTGGTCTGCCAAGGATGAAGAGATTTTCAAATTTCCCCTTCCCCCTCCGTAAGCGCCTCCTTTTTTTCCCTTTTTCTATATATCCGCGCCCAATACATCTTCTTCCCCCCCCTCCCGTTCCCCTTCCTTTTTTCTCTTTGCAAGTCAAGGATAGCACAGCAACCGCGCCGACTACGGCCGCCGATCAACTGTGCAACCCCCCTCCCTTTTCTGCTGGCTTCGGCCTGAGCACCCCTCCTCCCTCCTCTTTTCTTCTATGACAGCACGAGCACCGACCCGTGTATCGCGTATTGCACTATCTCCAGCCGAAGCCAAAGCGACCGCCCTCCTTTCAACGTCGGAACCGAGCTTCCTCCAATGCGCGCAGCCCAACCCCTAATCAAGGTCGAGTTCGATCTTGGTCTAAGATAATTTCATAGCGTTCTCTATCCCTCTCCCCCACATAGAGCTAGTCTCACTCTTTCTTCCTTCCCGCAAAAAAGGATTTATTGACTCTTTTCCTTGTTCGTTGTAAATTCCGCGGGTTAAATGGCTTTCCTCCTCTTCCCCTCCCGAACGCCTTTTTTCCTTTCCCCCGGAATTGGAATCGTGGTGGAGATTTTTTCCCAAATATAGTATAGAAAGATGCTTTTCCCCTCCCTTCCCATGATCGGGGGGGACTTATCGCCTTTTTCCTTCCAGGAACGATGCGCCAATACGGAGTTCAACCTTCTGCTGATCGAATGACTTCAGCTTTTTTGCTTAGCGCAGACCTCGTCAACACTTTTTTCCCCCGGTGTGTGGACAACTTTGGCCAGCTTTTATTGGCCCCCCCCTATCGTCCTTAAGCGAACTCTTTTTTTTTTTTTTCCTCGGCAGCATGATCAGTCTGCGCTGCCTTTCTTTTTTTAGAGCGCTGGGGCAGGTCCCTTCCCCAAAAAGGACATGTTTTCTATGTTCGGTCCCCCCCTCTTGGTCATGGGAATCATCTTCCTTCCCTCCCTTTTTCGCGGCTTCATATCGTCCCCCCCCTGTGGCATGTCGACTCGCATCAGGGTCAGGTCGTCATTCGCCTGGGAGAATCTCTCCTTCCTCCATCTGTGCTCGAATCTTCCTAGGAAAAGCGGCACATGGCCATTCTCCCAAATACCCCCCCGGCTCTTTTTCTTTTTCCTTTCCCTGTGTGACAGAAATTCGCATTCCACAAATGTCCTCCTGGGCGCTTTTCTGATGTTTCCTTCTTCTCTTGACCCCCAGCAGCGAGGTGGCCCCTTTTTCAGCCTCTCCCCCAGAGCGTGACGGTCGGCGTTCGGACCTTCCCCCCCCTTTTTTTTTTTTTCCCGCCTCACTGAATGAGAAAGCGCGTCAGGGTACCTATGTTCGCGTATGCTATTCCTTCTAGGCCCGGACTTGACCCCCCCAATTCAGCAACCTGTTGTTCCCTTTTTTCTCTGTCAAAGTCGTTGGAAGAGGTCATTCGAAAACTCGCTCATAACCGACAAGTGCTTCTTCGTTCTTCTACGTGCTGAGGCCGACCCCCCCTTTCGGAAAAAGAAAGCCGATTCTGGGGACACCACGCTTCCCTTACGCTGAAGACATCTTTCTGCCATATGTCGGAGATCACTCCTTCGACCTCATTGATATATGAAATCCTTTTTTTATATCATCCCGCCTCGTCGCCGGTCGAATATATATCTCCCCCCTCCCTTTCAGCTCTTATTCGACCGGTGCGTGCCCTTTGTGATAGAGGCTGGTATGAGCACACCTCTGAAGGACGTATTTTCCTCGCCATGGACTTTCTTCTCCGAAAATCGGTCATCCGCACTCCCCTTTTCGAGTAAGGAACAGAAACCGTTTTTTTTTGGGTTTTTTTTTCTTCCAGGGATCTCTTTTCTTTCACGTCTCCCGACGAAGGGGGATTTCGAGCCCCCTTTTTTTTTTTTGATCGCCGGCATAGCGGGGGCTCCCTCTTGAACCGTTTGGGCGTGAGCTGGCCAACAAGTTGCTTCCTTCCCTCTCTCCCCCCTCCGTCGCTTGGCAGGGTTTTTTTTTTTTCCCCTCGGGGATTCACTGAAGCGAACGTGCGCAAGTAAGTTATTGTTTTGAGGTCGAAGCCGACGACTTCCTTTTTGGACCGGTGAGCGGTGCCGTTCTTTTTTTCTTGCCTGAAGAGAAGATACCAAATGAGGACGCATGCCTTCCCCAGTTTGCGAATGCGAATTTCTTCCTTTTTTTCTTCCTTCCTTTGGGGATGTGTTCTTTTTTCGGAAGGCGTGAATTGTAAAGGTGACTTATCTGAGAAGATTAGAGCCCCTCTCTTTTGTCGAGCCTTTCGCCCATGAAGTGGGCAAAAGCCTTTCTTCCCCTTTCTGAGAGGAGAGAAGGATGGTTTGGCGGCATTCCCCGAAGAAAGACTCCTTCCCCCTTTTCCGATGTCGGGCCCATGACCAACGGCCTCTCCTCCCCTGGCCTTGTTTGGGGACGAGAAAGGTAAAATCAACCCCTTTCCCTGGCTGCCGAAGCACCCCTCGGTTCTCAGTAGGACGATTCCTCTTCCTCCTTTCCGCAAATAATGATTGGAACTGTTTGTACTGCTCTTGAGAAGTTCTTTCCTCGTCTCTGCGACGCCGCCCGGTTTGTCCTCCGCTGAATGAAGCGGGGTCTGCAAAGCAGCCGCCGGATTCCTCCTTTATTCCGATTAAGCCCGCTCCCTCCAAAGGAAGGAGAAAGATTTTTTCCAGATCACAGTTATCATGGACGAGAAGAGATTGGTACCCCCCCTCCCCCCTCCTCTTAAAGTCAGGTGATCCTTCTTTCTTTTGTTTTCGAGGTTAAGAGTTCGCCGCGCTTTCGTCCGAGCGCAGGGAAAAGCTTACACCTCCTCCACCATCAAAGGAGCGGCAAATAATACGTGTTTTCTTCCCCTCTTCGTGAGAATAGAGAGATGTTGAGTCTTTTGTTATTGAGGTTGGGTTACTTTTCACGAGGCTGTCAATTTATCTGAGAAACAAGAGGTTGTTTCCAGTTAAAGAGTGACTTTTCTTTGGTGGGCTTGCGCCCATTCTCGGTCGGGATAGGTTAAGAGTTCTTCTTTCCTGTCGCTTGTCTTTCGGCCTGGAGGGTTTTTTTTTTTTCCCCCCCTCTTGGGTAGGTATCGGGATGTTTTATTCAATCAGTTTCTATTTGGAAGCAGGAAGACCAGCAGCCGAGGAGGACTTTTTTGGTCCAAAGTGATCGGCTTCTTTTTTTTGCTGTGGATGTAAGTAAGGAACAATCCCCGTATATTCTAGTTTTGCAGAATGGATGGGGCGCGGAGTATTCTTTTATCGCGTCGCAGCACGGCGTCTGACGGAGTCCTTTCCTCATGTTAAATATAGTAATCATTGGTTCCGAACCACGTCTTCCGGTGGAAGGAAATTGACCCCTTTTTTCCCTTTCTTCATTTCTTTAATAATGGTTTACCTTACCTCCCCCTCTCAGAAGAATAGAGAAAACCCCTTTTTGGTTGTACCCCTCCCCCTGTGTGGGTGTTCATGCTTCTTAGGAGGGATTGGAGCGCAGGATGGCTCTTTTAAGTCTCTGAGCGCGATTATATCGAGAGCCTTCTTTTTTTCCCCCCCTTCTCATCTTCGAAATGGCGCACCCTCCGCTCTCTCCCCCTCCCCAAGAATGAGGGGAGGGTTGAGGGGGAGAAGAATGGTATCTCAAGGCGAAACGGTAAGTCCACTCCCTCTCGACGCGATTGCTCCCCTACATGATGGAGATGATAAGGCTTTTTCACATCGCCCAAGGGCCTGGACCCCCCTTTTGGTGATTAAACTCGCACTCTTCCGGCTCCCTTCCCTTCCCTGCCTATTCTATCCTACTGGGACTTCACCCCCTCCTTTGTAAACGGCAAAGGTTACGCCCGTCATTTGTTTTTTTTGGTCCCTTGCAGTTTCCTTATCAGAGAAACGTCGCTTAACCCCCCCCTCTCGAGACCAGAAAAGTGTTTGGCGTTTTCTTATTCACTAGATACATGCCGTTCAGTTGGAAAGTCGTGCTGAGAACTCCTCCCCCCTGGGCTCTCTACCGTGGTGAAGCTGAACGGGATGACTTTTCCCCTCATTTGAAATAGGGGAGCGACTTTTTTTCGCCATGGATTTATTGTTGGCGCTGGATCGACCATCGCTCTCTTTTCCTTTCTCTCTATTTCTCTCAGCGCGGCGGCTTTATTTACCTTTCTTTCTTTTTCCCCTTCCCCAAGTAGCGAAACGATGTTCAATGCCTTTTGTTCCAAAGCCCCTTCCCTTCCACCGGTCAAGCTGCGCCCGTCTTCCCCTTTCCCACGCACTCGTTTTCCAAAACTTCGAGATCCGCTGTTTTTCCTCCCCTCTATTGATCCGCAACGCCAAAACGTTTGGCGGGTTCCTTTCCTTTTTTGCGATGATGCGCGGACACTTCCCCTTTTGTCACCAACAATCCTGTCCCCTTTTCCGTTTAAACGAGGTTAAAAGCCAGCTTGTGTACTTCGGGCGATCAATTTCCTGTTTTTTTTTCTTTTCCTAACCATTTCTTTTCCCCCCCTTTCCAGAGACATGGGCCTGTGGAAATACCTTCTGGTGGGCAAAAGGAGCCCTCCTCTTTTTGTCAAGGACCGTTGCTGCCCCTCATTCGTAGTCCCCCTACATACTCCCACACTTCTTGGGAGCAAAGTCGAGCGATTTCCTTTCTTCATGATGCGAGCATGTTCCCCCCAATAAGGAGCTTCGTACCAACTCGCTCTAATGTTCCCCCCGAGCCATCTGCCGCCAAGCAGCCTCTTAATATCAGGAACAACCCCCCCTTTCTTTTTTTTTCCCCCCACAAAAAAGGAGGGGACGAGGCTGCGAGCCTTTTATTTACGCCCTGATGAAAGGCAAATGCTCCCCCCCTCCCCCCGAATTGCCAAGTGCATGAAACCGGCGTGGTGCCTTTTTTCTTTTTTTTTCTAAGAGACTTCCGTTGCGACGACCTCTCTTTTCCCCTAAAGACAGGGAAAAACCTCCTTTAGATGTCCGTGCTTCCCCAACCGGTGCCTGCAACATCCTCTTCTCGCCCCAGCAAAAACGCGCCGACGATGCCGGCCTCCCCTCCTCCTCTGTCCCCTAATAGATGATGATTCGGACTGCTCCCCCCCATCGCCTCGCCCTCCGAGGACAGGACCAGACCTTCTTCCCCTCACCGGCCAGGCCGAACGCCCAATTCCAATTAAAAAGGAAACGCGGACCGACACTTCTCGCCGCAGCCCACCAGACTCCCTTTTTGCCTAGAAGTTAGCCACAACCCTTGTTGCTCCGTCCCTCCGCCCTACAATACCGCAGGACGCAAAATTCTTTCCTAGTTCTGCCGACCTTAGCCCGCCAACAAGTCTTTCTTTCCTTTCCTTGGTGCAAAGAGGGGTTTCCTTTTTAAAGGGAGTAACGCCATGGCGTCGGAACTCTTACCTTCCCCCCTTTCACTCTAGCGGAAAAAAGTTCTTTCCTAGAGGAAGCGGCCTTCTCCCCCATCTCGTCTAGTAAATGATGTCCCATCCGGACGAATGCCATTCTCTTCCCCTCGGGCTAATGGAACGATGTCCCTTCCCTTGTTTCGTGGCGTTGCTCGCTGCATTCCTTTTCCCAAAAGGGAGGAGAGAAGCGCCCCTTCTTCAAAAACTGTCCCCCTTTGTGGACAACTTTGACCTCCCTCTTCCCCCCTCTCGTCCTTCATCGAAAAGAGGATCGTCCCCCCTTTGCCGGAAGAAATGATAAGTCTCGTGAACGGTTTTCCCTTGTTCTCGGACAAACAATTGCCATTTAGCTGTTAGGCATTTCCGGTGTGTTGCATGCGGAATCATTCCAGGCAGATAGTTTTTTTTTTTCGATATCCGGCAGCCTAACCAGCTGCCTCTTTTCTTCCTTCTCTATGGAGGTGACAAACGCGGGCGAAATTTTTCCGGAGCGGGCTCGCCCTTCTGCTAACGAGCAACGGCTTCTTACACAATTCCACTCAGTCTTAAACACCCCACCCCCTGCCCCCGCCGACCGTTGACACTCCCCCCGTTCTCCCCTTTCCTCCTTTGGCGCTTCCCCTTCCTTTTTGAATAATTGGTATTCTTTCGGCAGGACGCCTCTTTCAGGGATCCTTTCCCCTCCTAGCCAGAGCTTCTTTTCCCAAGAAAAAGATAGGCGACATCCCACGACCGCATTACCCCCTGGTCGCGTCTGCTTTCCTTCCTTGCGTGCCCTCTCCCGAAGGAAAAATCATATAGACCAACAGCCCCCCCCCCTGGTTGGACATCCTCCCCCCCCCGTTGTTGACGAGTCATCGCCCCGTCTCTCCCCCTTAAAAGAAAAAGTGCTCCATGTCGGCGAAGATGAGTTCTTTCCCCCTTTGTGTACAGACCCGATCGCCTCTTTTCCCCCTGTCGAGTTCTGACTAGGAGTCCGATTTCGGATGACAGATGTCTTCTACCCCCCTGTCTCCAGTCATCGGATCTCTGACCCCCTCCTCAAAAGAGATACACCCTGGAGAGTCGCC
>Ga0179593_1512442_pt1 | contig 13406 bp, 13 predicted proteins | sample CZODoug2_1_08_16_FD_185931 | JGI IMG/M metagenome (GOLD analysis project Ga0179593, IMG submission 185931) | Vadose zone soil fungal communities from Angelo Coast Range Reserve, California, USA - CZODoug2_1_08_16fungal (PacBio error correction) | ecosystem: Environmental > Terrestrial > Soil >... | reverse complement strand
GGAATACGATCTACGCGCAACTAGGCAAGGTTGGTGGTGTGATATCTCCCTCTGGACCAACCTACGTACGTCGAGCTGACCCCTCAATCCTACTTTGGCAAAAATCCCCAACACGTTTCCCCTTGTGGCAAGTCCTCCACTAGGATAGGGTGAATGATCAGTTTTTAAGACTGCCTCATTCTATTCGCTCGTAGCCGTCTCTGTGTCAGTCATCGTACGTTGCAATCCAGCCTTGTGAGTCCACTTTCCCGTACGCCCTTCAACCGCTGTTTGTTGCTTTTTACCCTTTGGGGTTGGTTTAAGGATTTTTTCGCCCATTGATAGGGCCCACTGAAATTTAGGACCTTATGGTACCCGTCCCCCCCCCTTCACTAACGAATCGTGAGAGGCATTCAAACCCTGCTTCTTCAAGCCTGTCGGGCACCTCTTTTTGTAGCTACTGCACGGGAGTAGGTTCGTCACGCCAACGCTGGAGGCTGTGCTTCCCCGCCTTTGCTCTCTCTCCAGATACGTTTTAGAGCAGCAGACTCGACCCTTCTGTGTATCCTTTCTGAACAAGGTCGCCTCTCGACGAGAGATAGATGACCTTACATGGAAAATCCTAGTCCCCCCTTTCAGCCCCGGCTCGTAAGAGACGCGACAAAGCCTTAGAGACAATAGATTGCCTATAGGCCGTAGAGAGACTTAAGAAACTTCCTTTTCTGCTATGCAACTACTTCTTAACTCCCCTAGAAGAGGCTGACCATTTGACCATCGCCCGGATGTCGGACCCCTCCTCCCTTTCGATCTTCACCGGCCCGATTAGTGAACGACTTTTCTCTTTCCCTTAATGGTTTTTGCCATCTGTCGCCGATTAAGCTATCCGCCTACCGACGCCAGTCCCGCCATGTTTCCCCCAGCCGCCCTGGTGGTCATTTTGGCACCCTGACCCCTCGCGCCTCGCGAAACGCGCCGCCGGCAATTGACCCCAATCCTTCTCAACTTCATAGGTTCTCGCGCCCCCTCCCCCCATCTTTTTTTTAGGGCCCATCCTTTTTCTCTTTTCGTCTTTTCCCAGGACAACCTCCGGCGACCTTTGTCTTTCCGGTGGTCGTCGCGAACCCGAGATGCGGCGTGTGTCTCCTTGTTGCTTGAAGTTTTCTTCCGTGCTTGTTCTGATGACCCACCCCGGTCTCCCCCTAGGGAGAATGAAGTCGTTGTTTTTTCCTTGCTCGGTCGGCGGACCGTCCGATAAGTCATTTTCGCAGAACGAATTACCACCCTTTTCCCCCGTAGGCGCGTTCGAGGAAGGTAGGCACGATTCTCTTCGGACATAATTCCTCATGACCCCTTCGATAGACTCCTGCCGAGGGACCCGCAGACCTTGGAGTTCTGCACGACGAAAAGGCGATGGCCCTCTCCCCTTGTGCTACAAAGGGCCACCCCCCTGTCCCTAAAGTAGACCCCTCAACAGCGATTCCTGTTCTTTATCTCTGCCATGGTCTCCTCAATCAGTAACGGAGATTTTTTTTTTGTCCCGCTCCGAAAAATTGCGACAGTAGCGGACAGACCTTTCCTCTCCCTCCCCCAGACCTGACCGTCCCCTGCCGCTCCCCCCCGACCCATCAGTTTTTTACCAGTAATAAGAAGATCCTGTCCCAACCGTCATCCCCACAAATCACTCCCGTTCAGCCCCTGTAATTTCAATACGCACTTCCGCCTCCCGTGTTTTGTAAAACTTAGTCTTGAGAGAGGTGCTCCCCCGCCCCCTCGTAACACCTAATATTAGTACAGTCCCGATGCTTCGCTTGCCTCAAGACCTTCCCTGCTGCGCTACCTCCCATCCCCCTTGCGCGACCGCGTCCACGTCAATATGGGTCACCACGTTAATTTCCACCCTCGTTCCAAGCCAGTAGCGACTTAGTCCTTGGCGTTTGCTTTCCCTTGAACCCTATGGGCATATATCCTCTTTTCTTTCCCCGAGAACTCCCCCCTCAACATTATGTTTCCCTTGTCCGCCTCTTCTCCTTCTGTTGTTTCGCCGCTCCAAGCCCCACTTGATAGGTTAATGCGATTATCAATGTCGCCCATGACTTGTCTCACGTGTGTCTACCTTTCAGCCCTCTCATTCAACCCCGTACGCTCCTCCCTAATTCCTCTGCAGACAACGGATTCCGCTCTTTGCTTTTTTCTTTTTCCCCTCCTCCCCCAACTAGGAAGATACGTCGGCTTAGATGCTATGGAACCGACGATTTTGCCCGTCAGAAAAGTCGAGGTCGGCAAAGCTTCCCTTCTTATCTTTGCACCCAGAGCGATTATTCTAGCAACCGTTTAAGCCCTGCCTACCGAGATCCTATTCAAACCATCATTCCCAGCTTAGCGTTAATTTAATGTCCCCGTCATCCCAACTGTTTCGGTGTGCTTCTAAGCTTCCGCTCTCTCATAACTCTTTTCGTCCTGAGCTCCCATAATCGACCTCTTTGGCCATCCCCCCCGGTTTTCAGTTAAGACCCGCTCAATTACAGTGTCCCCCCCGAAATCGTGCGGCGAGTTTTTACGAGCGGTTTTTGGTGTCTGCTGCTTCGGACTTCCGAGAAACCTTGCTCCTTCCGATAAGTAAATGTCAGACAAACGTCCTCCCTCGTATTTTTCCCCAAATCCTCTCTCTGTAGAAAGCCTAAGTTTTTTTTGATGCAGATTATTTGCTCGCTCCGCCGATGCCGGTGGAGTGCCTTGTTACTATGTTTCTTCTTCCTTGGTTAGAAGGAGTAAAGCCTAAGGCAGGCAGTTTCCATCACGCCCTATTCTCCCACTAAAGAGGACCGCACTGGTGTTTATCCTTTTAATCGGTTTCTATGCCCGGTTAGCTTGTCCCCCAATTCGTCGATGATTCCCTATCGGCGATTTCCAGATTTTTGTACCCCCATTTCGCGTCTTTCAGTTCGAGGGCGACACAGTTGGGAGCAACACAATCCGACTATCCGAGTTCTTTGAGAATGTTGATGCGGCGCTCTCCGACTGCCCCCCAAGGCTCCCTTATGGAGAGATTAATGGGACAAAGGTCCCTTCGAATTGTGCCCTAAAGGAAGCGGAGGGAGCAGCCCCCCATTTTCTTTTCCTCTCCAATCTGCAAGTAGAGAATTTAATGCGATGGAGATGTCCTTTTTTCCATCCGAGATGCATCATTCTTTTGGTCTTGCCCCCTCCCTGTGGTTGGATCAGCGTTGATGTCTTGGTCTTGGAAGTTTAATGGATCCGTTTGAGACACCTATTGGCCCCGACCCTTTGTTTCTTTACGATCCGGCCACACCTTTTCGTTCTCTTATTCTTTTTCGAGCGTCCATTAAGCTAGACCCCCCCTTTGGCACAATTATGTTTAGTTACCGGAGTTCTCTCCAATAAGTAAGCGATCCCCCACACGCCGATTGTGGCGCCCGCCGGCCTCCTCTTTTTCCGCCTTTTTGACTGGGCAATTCCGCTCTTTTTTCGCCTGATATTATTGTTAGCCGGTATCTAGGTGACTTTTGGTGTGAGTCAACTCTTAGGTTTGCAGGCAGAGACAGCCCTTATCGCCTACTCCTGAAGAATTAGGTTCTGGCCTGACGATATAGACCTCCTTTCCCAATAAGTTTTCCACCCAACGCCTGACTGAGTCCTCTTCTACACCAGTTTGACCCGGTATATTATGTGCGATTCAAAGGTCGTGCCGCCTTTTCTGAAACGGGTGCCGAGCGGATTTGGATAGAAGCCTCCCCCTATGGCCTAGTTTGTCTCCCCCCGAGATAGTCAGGCTGAGTGACTCTCTATCAAAATTCTCTCAGACAGAGTGTCATGAGCTTAAATTCGCGCCCACGCCAGTCGTCTCCGTTGACAGATATTGGTCCTCCATCTTTCCTAGAGGCGTCGGATTTGTTCTCACCCTTTGCAGGTACCCTCGCCTTTCCTAGCTCCCTGCAAGAACTTACCCCTTCCGTTCCTCATCGGAACCAACAACGGTATCAGTCCTCTCCGGGTATGATAATTCCTTAAAGAGGAGAACCTCTCCCCTTCCGCCCCCGCCTATTCGCTGTGGTCACTTTCGAGACTGAGGGTTGATTGAAGGCAAGAATTTTTCCGGCCGACTTAATTTGAAAATCACAGACGAACGCGGTTAGTAATCCCCAACCCTCGCTCTTAATCCCCCACTAGACCCACCGATTCTTAAAATTTTTGTCTGAGCACGTCTCCACGCCCACCAACTGAGAACGGAGCGTTCTGTTTCTGTCTGGTCCTCATTCCTGCCTGGTCGCTGGGCCCGTAGAAAAGTATGGGTTTCTTTCATTTCCTGATACGGATGTTTCATTTAGAAGCTCTGTTCAGTTTGCCGTCTGACTCGTTGCTCCCCCGGAGGCAGCGAAGGTGTGTTCAACACTCTTATGCCGGTCCCCTCACCACCCCAAGAGGCCTTTCGAAATCCGGCGATATGCGTACGGTTGAGGAGAGCTTGTTCCCCCCAGGAGAAAGTGCTGATAACCTCCAATTGTGCTAGTACCTCCCACGGGCCAACACCCTACTAGCTTCCAAGATCGCCCCGACGGACCTATGGTGGCGAACTCTTTCGAGGTTTAGGCTCCTTTGCTTCTCCTGTTGCTTTAAAACGGCGCTCCCGTTACAGCGTAAGGACCCGTCTCTGTACCGGAATCCCCTCCCTTTAGGAACATACCCAGATTGTCCATGGCTGACGGGTCGGATCTAGAGAGAGCGCAGAGTTTGCCGGGCTACCTTGCAGATACCGGAATCGCAGTTTTCAACACTATGAGTCTTTCTTATTCCCTCTTTCTCCTCCTTACCTAGCAGCTCAGAAGTAGTACAAGAGCGTGCAACTGAAATTTTGCGTCGTAGCAGCTTCGGAAGCACAACTCCGAACTCGTTAGAAGTTGTCCTCCGAGAACTCAGTGAAACTGCTCTCCCCGAAGAAATCAAAGTTTAAGCTTCCTATCCCTGTTTTACTCTCACGACAAAAGACCTGTTCGTTTCCCCCCTTGACAGTTCACATCTTCCCCTTTTCCTGCCGAGGCCGTTCCTCTATCCCTAGCCTAGAGCCCCCCACCCGCAAAACACTCGCGGAACGGCGGGGATAAGTCCTATTTTTACCCCCAGCGGGATTTTTCTGACGATAACCCATTGCACCCAGTTCCTCCGCTATCAGCCTCTTGAAATTCGATGAATAAGGACCCTTTCCTCGTCTCAGAGCGGCTAACGATTCGATCGTTTTTGATTTGGTTCCAACAGCTCTTTCGTAGACGGCGACCCTTTTACGTGAGTTGGTCCGTTTGGATGACCCCCCAACAGGAAAGAGTTGAGATGTCTCGCCGTGATCCTTTGTTAGACCCATCCCATTCTCCTCTCCTTTTTTTGTTGCTGACTTAGCCAGTTACGCCCTACTATCCCACCCCTTTCTTTGCCTTGTTGATCTACTCAACTTCCCCCCACACGTACTTCTCCCGGCACGTCAACTGAGAACGACAGTGCTTGCCACCTAAACACGACTCCCATCCCCTTTTCATGAAGCCAATCATGATATCTCTTGAAATGATACGATAAGACTCAATCATCTCTGGTTTCCTCAGCTGAGTTTTGCCTTTGCCTTTGAAGTATAAGTTTGGTCTCCCTTTCTTGGTGCGAATGGAATTTCTTAAGAACCTCCCCGAGATTGGTTATGGTTTTGGATGTCTCCCCCTCATGGCTTTTATGTCTAAAATTGCTGAATGCCAACTTCGGCCTCTTTTGCGACTCGTGACAGGCACCCCCTAAGAAGTTTTGTTCCCCCCCGGACGCGGCCCAACAGTATCCCTGCCCCTTGATGCGGCCCAACCCTGGCTTTTTTGTCGTTCCTTTGCCTCCTCCGTCCACGCGCCTTCTTTCTTTGTGCCGTTGTGGCTAATCCTCTTCCCCCCCTGTAATTTTGAGCAGAGATGCATTCCCCCCCTCTCTGCTGAACTTGTCCGGGGCTTTTAGATTCTGTACCAAGAGCTGCCTCTGATATGCTGCGCAGATGATACTCCATATAGCCGAAAAATACGTGTTCGAAATGCTCCTATCAGACCCTAAGCGCGTCCATTTCGAGCTCATTACCTTTTGAATGACCGGCGGCGTCAGGTCCTCTCCTCTTCCGACACCTTTCATTGAGCGAATTTTCCCCGAGCATTCTTTGCCTCAAACCGCCACCTGCGTCCCTTTCGTGCTACCTCCTGCCAAGGCTGAAAATCTGGATCTTTTCCCTAAGATTGATTCCTGATAACCGTTAGCGCTTTCTCACAACGCATGACTACGCCCATACTGACGCATCTCCTGACTGTGTTTTGAAATCCTAGCGGTCGAGGTCAACCAAGCGGTTTTAACCCATTCCCCCCTTCGCGGACAGCCCTAGAAACGCTCGTCGTGCACTTGACATTTCTTTTGACCTCAGCTCTGTGATCAATGTCACAATATTTCTTTAGGGCCCCGCAAAGGAAGGGTTTACGGATTAAACGGACAGCCTTTCCCACTTTTTACGCGTTGATCAAGGTTGGTGTTATAGGTCTCCGACCCATTTGAGATGAAGGAGTGGGAGAATTGGTGTGAAAGCTTCGTGCATTTGGCCTAAAAGACGCCATGGCTTCTGCAGTCGCTCCCTTCTGGCGTCGGACCTTATCCGTCATCTCCGAACGTACCCTACCAAATCGACGAGGAGAGGCTAGGAGAGCGCCTCCGTTTTCTTTTAAGGTTAATCCAGACCCTGTCCCTTCCGTTTTTTTTGTCCGATTCTCCACAGGATCGTTTTCTTTCCCCGTCATCTCCTAAGGCGGTTCGACCTCCTTTCCTTGGTGTACCCCGCGCAGTACTCCGGGGATCGAAGGCGCAACCCATACCAGCGCGGCCGCTTCCTCGTATGAGAACAAAGGTTCGCCTGCTCGGCGACTTGTGATGAAGCGCACCAGGCCTTTAGTCAGAAGCGCTTCCGCTAGAAGCCCTTTCAACTTCTCGCGATCCACCAACTTCGTTCACCCAGTCCCACACGATTTACCCTTTTCCTAAGGCAAGCCCCCACTTAAACCTTTTTAGCCGGTAGTCCATCAATCCGCACTTTAGTCACGAGTGTTCCACAGGTTGTGCTCTATTTCTCTCGGCCACGCCCAATCCTCTCGCTTAGGCATCTTTCTTAGCCTCCTAAAGCCCCCCATTTACTGGAGCTACTCCCTTCTTAACTCCCGCTGCCCGCCCACCTTCAATATGTCCCCCCCCACGCCTAAACACTTCTCAAGAAGGTCTGGAATTAGTACTTGCCGCGCCGAAAATCGTTCTTGGATCTTTAATCGGCCTTTCGACTCCCGCTCACTCAACCCACTGTCTGTCCCTTACGATTTAGAAGCGTCGCTCAAACGCCCTCCAAAGACGCCTAGTACTGCATCTTTCTTTCCTTTTCAATGTCGACTAATTGCTACCCTTCGGTCTCAATTCCACCAAAGAGTTCATCAAAGTAATAATACGCAACATAAGCGATGCCAAAATACTCCAACTTATGATGAATGACTTCCTCGTAATACTAATTACTGCGATTCTCCAGTCTTCCATTATCTTCTGCTTTTCCCCAGAAGATTTTCTCTAAATCCCCCCTTCCCTGTCAAAAAGGTGCCCGCCCTATTTCTTGGAAAAGCCTAGATACGTCCTCCTTACACGCCTTGACCCCCTCCGACTCCGCCAACATTCTCACCGCCCGACCCCAAGACCCTGTCGTGTATTGTATGATCGACACGTTTGTCTTTGTTCCCGAAGATGAAGCGCCCTCTTTTCTCAGCTTCCTTTTGTACTAGGTTTAACGATTGTTGCAGCCCCGCGGTCCTCTCGACCGCATTAAGTCGAACTCCCCACCCCTGACTGTCCGGTCATTTGATTTGGGGAGCTGAGCTGGCTCTGCTGGACGTATTCCTGGTCTGGCTTACCGAAAAACCTTTTTCCTGACAACCATACGTCCCATTTCCCCCCGCACAACTAGGAGGAGAGTAGCCCCAAATAATTTTTTTTTTTTCCCCCTTTTTTTGAGAGAGATGCTACAAGCTACCCATCTTCTTCTGGCGTTACCTTGTCCGTCGGGTTCCTCTTTTTCCCGGAGTAGCCACAGACCGGCATAGTTCGTCGCTAGGCTCCAACTTACCCCAAGAAGCTGCATTCGCTTTCTTCTTTTTTATTCGACTTTCCCCGGTTCTTTTGGTCACCGTTCTTGTCCCCCACTTATTCGGCCGCTCGGTGACCGCCTCAGCTCTAAAAAATTGTGATCAGCGTTCTTCCTGCACACCACAATTTCTCGACGATCCATACATCGACTAAGTCCCCTTCGGTGAGCTGTTGCTTCCCGATCCTAGACATGACCTTACCTGTGGCGAGATCCCTTGTGGACCCTGAAGACGGCCCTCTTTGCCGACAGCGGTACGGTGGGGAGCCGCAAAACCTCGTCGTGCTTCCTTCCCTCTCCCCTCATAGGAATGATAGCCGATTCTCCCTTCCATCTCTTTTGGGTTATCAGCTCGGTTGAGTCGCGGTCCTTTTCTTAGATGGCTTCTGAGAAGACTCCCGCGTTTCCCCCCCCTTTCGCCACATTTCTTTCTTATATCCGGGAACTGATTTTCTTCTGTTTGCGCGAGCACATCCCGTACGTCTTAACCGGGTAGCCAGTTGTTGAGAGAAGGCGTTCCGCACTACGCGTTTCCCCTATGACTACTGTTTGCCAACGGCACTGACTCCGCCTTATGTTTTGGTGTCCCGCGTTTGTTCTGCCATATTGAAGTAGGTCTTCCCGGATTCTATTGATCTCTCCCTTACTATAGGCAGCAGTATTTCGCTGAATACGAAACCCATTCTCGGTCTTTTTACTAGAGGAGCCCATGGTAGCCCCCCCCTCAGTTTCCAAAACGCTGGATGTTTCTCTATTACATACGGCTTAAACTTGCTAGTATTGTGATGTCGTTCGCAAGTTGGTCGATCGTTTTTTTGAGTAAAAAGGTTTCCCCGGATTATGCTTTGGCGCGACTTTTATTGGGCTCGGGATATGTGAGCTGCATACCCCGCTCTCTCCTTGTTGCTCTTCTATCAACACTTCGCCTCTTGCGATGAGCATTTCGCGATCATTTCTCGCCGAGCTTTTGCTGTTCGGCCGCCCTACCCAGGAGGGGAAGTGGCCTTTGTTCTCCCCTTGGACTCTTCGGTCCTCGCCTTCGATTCTGTGCTACCTTTCTGCTTCGTTCCATCATCGGCACCAAACGTTATCTTCTCGCTTCTGATCATGGATTTCCCCCTAGGAGAAGCCTATGAATACTGTCCTCTATAGGAATAGTGTAATTTTCGTTCTATTGACGGAGCCGTTAAGATGGGTAGAAGAAGAATCTTCCAGCGACTATCGGAATCTCCGAGGTTATGTAAACCTAACGAAGGCTCATCCATGCGCACCCACGCCGTTTAATCTCAACGTGTTTCGCGCCTCACGCTACCTGCCCAACCTTGGAGGCGTTCTTCGTTCCTTTGAACTGCCGTGACGACCGGTTTCGCTTTTCAGACCTCCAACCGCTTGGCGCCCCCATTTCCGTATATAGAGTTCCGTGCCGCATGCCGAGTTGAATTCAGAAGAGGGCCTTGGTTACACCTCATCTCATTACTTACCTAGGGAAGTTTACATTTCTGGCTATGCGTCCTCTTCCCCTGTAGATTGATAGGCTCTCGATCTCCCCATGTCTTCCGTGAATCATCCGGGCACACCCATGCATTTTGTTTTCAGCTAGTTGCCTTCTATGATGGGCACAGACGACCTCTTTTTGCTGAACGCTTGGAGACAACCCCCCTTTCGCGCCGCGTTCTTAAAGCGAGGACCGCCTCCCCCCCCCCCCCCCCGCCAGCTCTTCGCTTTTTTAATCTAATTGTCGTCACTTCCGCCGCCGGCATCTCCACTGTCTTCGGATATTCGCATTACGGCCCCCTACGGATGAGCGCGCTTCCGCATCTCCGCAGGCACCTGCGGTCAGAATCCTGTAATAGCCGCAAATATAAGCCCCCCCGCGTCTCCCCGCATTTCCGAAAAGAAGCCATTAGCGCGTGTGCGGCCCACACTTGTCGCAGGTGACTCTCCCCCTTGCCTAGTCCCTTGTTTACGCTCCGCACTACGCGCTTGTCTTTGCTTGTTTCACGAGTCCCACTCTTCCTCAAGGTCTTGAGCAATTTGGCCGTACCAAAGCCCTCTTAGCCCCTGCCCACAAAGAAAAACCACCTCGTGGAACCCTTTAGGGCGTCGTCCGATCCCTTCCTGGATTTCATTTTCCCCTTTCCGAATAACCCCCCTTTAAAAGTCACACGCCCTTCCCTCCTCCGCGCAGAAGGAGCTTATCCGGAGACTCCCTTAAACTAGGAGGCTGACTTGATTCTTTATTGTTTTTCCACTACTTTCGTCTTACTTAAGTAACCTTCGGTTGGCACTCCTTGGATCCCCCCCCGATAAAAACATTAAAGTAGGTGATCGGGCCCGACTCCCTCTTCCTGACATCTATCTTTCTCATCATATGGTTTTTTTGCTCGAGACTCGGCAGGTCCCCGTAGCATACGGTGTTGTTCATCTCCCCCAGTTTGGGCCACCACCAAAACTCCCCGTACGCCCGAGCCGCCGGCCGACCGCAAACTAGTGGCCCCCACAACCCCGATCGCTCTGGCAGCACCTTCTCGTAGATCTCATTTCCGGCTCGCGGCATCAGCTCTTAAGCGCTGATTTTGCATTGTATCTTCCGGAAGTGCACCCCGTCCTTGTGTTTCAAACGTAGCTCTAGCCCATCCCGTTCCCACGCGCTTTGTCGTTCTGCGAGGTCTTCATATGGATGGTTAATCGTAACCATCTTCCTTGCTTCGGCAGAGTGGACATGAATTCAAACACGAACGCCGATTTAGTGAGGAAGCTGCCAAAAGTCTCTCCTTCCGGACCTTCGGAATGGTTTTTCGCCTCCATTTTTTTACGGTTTCTCTACACGCGGTAGGGATTTTCCCCGCCGCTGTATGAAGCATTACCCCCCAATGTTGAGCGCATTGACGATCTGCTGAAATTCGAGGTGGTTTTGACTTTGCGGAGATGCACGCTCCCTCCCTATCTTCCCTCCTTCTCGATTTCAAAACTGTCCTATAGCCGACCATTCAGGTCTTTAAAGGACAGATCCTTTCCCCGCCTACATTTAGCACTCCGTCTGCTTACGAGGACAAGCAGTTCTAGTAGGTCGCGCCTTCTTCAGAACGGTCATTCGCGCCCGTTTTCCGCAAGATGAAGTTCAGCCCAAAACGCGGGTCCTGTCATGCGCCCATCCCCCTAGTACTTTAAGTTTCACTATTTGATATTGGCAATTCTCTCCCCTGTTAGCGCAGATGTCAGCGATAAATCGTCTTTTTCCCCGCCAAAGAAGCCGATCTCCTTTCTTGAAATGTGCCGCACCCCCTGCCCGAGGTTCGAGTATTCACCCCTCTGTGGAAAAACCCAGACCTTCTCAGGACCTGAGAAATCGTCCCCGGACTTTCCTTTCTTTTCACTCCCCCTGTTTGAAATCTCTGTTATGCCTCGCAATGATAAAACTTTTTTGTCGGTCGGCCCGGACTTAGGGTCTTTAAAGTTTCCCACAGTCCCAGTCCGACACTCCTTGAGCCAGATGGATCTTGCTGCGAACACGGTGAATATCCAGTGTTGTAGCATGTGATGAAGCCTTTTTTCCGTTTTCCCGTAACCGCTCCTAGTCTGCTGCCTTCCTCTTGATCTCGGCCGGTTACCCCCCCCCCGTCCTGCTCCGCATCTCGTGTCCTCCATCCCAACTCTCGATGCGGGTGCTTCTTTTTCTCGCCTGCTCTGCTTCCTCGGCCACAGGTCACCCCCTGCGCTTCGCGCCCGTTTCCCGATGTGTCAGTGATCGGTTTGCCGGGTATCTTGAATTCTTGAGTCTCCTCCCATTGGTCTCCCAACGGGCCGTCCGACCTCCCTCCGGGTCTCGGAAACCGCAACCCGCTGTCTTTCTGGCGTCTCTCGCACCTGGCATCGCACCCCTCGGCTCTTTTGCCGTCTTCCCCCACCAGCGCGCGACCCCCTTCGACGCGCTACTCATAACCTAAGACACCTTTCTCGCTATCACAGCCTATTCGTCCAAAAGTTCCAATAGGACACTTTTGACGCCGCGCCAGCAAATTCCTACCCCTTTAGCCGGTATTTCCTTTTTCAAGGACGCAGGCCCTCTTTTTGAGGGTTGGCCATCTGGTCCTTCCCCCCCGCGCCCCTCTTTAGTTATTCGTCCTCTTAGAGATACCCTCCCGGCCTGTAGCGGTGCTACTCCCTCTAAACTCTCAGCCCCTCTCCTTCCAATCGGCTAAACCTCCGAAACCCTAAACTAGCCCCGTATACTTCGTCCGCCCGTTGTCGGCCGAACCCCTCGGCTTTCTATTGGGATTCGCTTGTGGCGAGAACCGCTTACTCTTTTTCCAAACCATACTTTCTGTAAGGGGAAGAGTAGGACTCCCCCCTTCAGATATTTCCCCCCTCCCCCCCTTTTTTCGTTCCCCCCTCTTCTTCCCCCCCCTTGCCCCACCCCCCCCACACCTCCACCTACTCTTCTCTCCTCACTCCCGCCCCCGCGCTATCTCCTATCCCTCTCTCTCCTCCACCTCCATCCTTTCCCGTTCCCTCCTTCCCCCATCCCCCCCCCCCCCCCCTTCCCTTTATCTATCTTCTCGACCCACGATATCCTTTCCCCTCCTTTCCCCCCCCCCCTTTCCTTTCAGCGGCTAAAGCAAACGGCTCAGTTCATGCGGCCCGTAATCCCCAATTAGCAAAACCCCCTTCCTAACTTGGCTACTGCTCCCCCCCCAGAACAGATAATCGGAAGCATCCGATTTCACCAGCCCCCCAAGCTTGATCTCCTCTCGGATTTTCCCCTTCTCTCCTAGGAAGATGTCTTCCAGGCAGTATCTGACCCCGTCACGATTTTTCTGCTCCCTCCCACGTAACTGCTGTAGTTCACCTTCTCGATTCTTTGTCAAAGAGCTCTATTTTTAGAAAGCAAGGACCTCTCTGTCTAGCAGCACACCCGTCTTCCCCTGCGGTACCGCCGCCCCTCGTCGGTGTTATTCTGTACCCCCCCCCTGTTTGTCTTTGAACGACGAACTGGCTCCCGACCATTGAGCTGATCCAGAGCGGACTTCAATTGGTTGGGGGCAACAAAACACCCAAACGGCACGACCCTTCAGATCAGACCGTTTCTAAGTTTGGTTCCCTCACAAGTTGCGGGTATGCTTTAGTGTGGAGCCTGAGTATTGCGGCGGAACTTTGCACTGCTTTCTTACTCTCGGAACCCCTGTAGTCGAAAACCATCCTCCCCGGGAAAGCACAAAAACTATGCGGCCCCCCC
>Ga0179593_1324131_pt1 | contig 13406 bp, 17 predicted proteins | sample CZODoug2_1_08_16_FD_185931 | JGI IMG/M metagenome (GOLD analysis project Ga0179593, IMG submission 185931) | Vadose zone soil fungal communities from Angelo Coast Range Reserve, California, USA - CZODoug2_1_08_16fungal (PacBio error correction) | ecosystem: Environmental > Terrestrial > Soil >... | reverse complement strand
TCTCCGCTTTCACATCCTCCCTTCTTTATTTTTTCGTTGAACTCAATTCCCCTCCATTCCCCCAACGCTCCCTTCGCAGTGTTGAGACCCCTGTCCGCCTCGTTGACATTCCTCTGAGGACGTTTCCTTACCGTCTTCACCCAGCTCTACCACGGGCCCTTTTTTCGACAGGCATAAACATCTCCCGCCCTCGTTAACCCAGCACCATCGCCCTTTCTTCGTACCCGAACTCCTTTTCGGATTGTTTCCCACCTATTTCGCTGAGCGCGGGGATACTCGTCCCGAAGCTTCAGTCGTTTTCAATGCTGCTCTGAAAGAATGCGATGTTCATTGCACCCCCTTTTCATTTTTTACGGTTTCGAAACGTGCCCTGCTGAATTCATGATTTTTCAACCATTCCATCTTCTTTGGAATCACCTTTTATCCTGGCTTCCCCTTCTCCAGCCTGACATGTTTCCCGTCCGAGGCTCTTGTGTACAGAGTGGCATCTTTCGACTTCCATCTTTTACCCACGCGCAGAGGGTGTGGATAGGTTGAGTGTCTCGATCTCCTTCTTTCTTTATACGGGCAAGGCGATTCCATTCGCCACGGCATCTTCCCCCCCACCCTGAATTTCCGGACCTTGCTTGATGTCTCGCAGAGGTGACAACTGTTCCGATCCTCCAGCCACCTCGATTTTTATCCATTCTCCCTTTTCTTCAGTTTGTCTTTTTGCTCACTTCCCCCCAAGGCGGTTCTTTCCCTCAACAAGTTGGATGTGTGCGGTTCTTCCCACGCTTATTTTTTTGCCCCCGGCTTTTATGATTGGCTTTCCTTTCAGCCTTTTTTTGCTGTTTTGCTAATTCCCTCTGACCGGCTGATTGTTCTGGTGTTGTAGTTGACGCTCCGTGCATTGCCCCCAAAAACCCCTTTTTCTTTGGGCAGTCCCTTCTTACTTCCGTTTAGCAACGCTTTTTCGACGCTTGGCAGGCGTTCTAATCCCTCTTTATACTACCAACCGTTTTCTTGCTTTATTTTCTTGACCTTTCTAGCGCACAAAACTCGAAGCGTTCATCCAAGATGTGTATTACTGTTTCCTGTTAAACGGCCGGTCACTCCGTTGCGGATTCCGCCTGAAGGTAGGTCCATTTTCCTTTTCTTTCCCTTGGTTGTGGGGCTTCGCCTCGACCATTTCCCATTTTTCGTTTCTTTCCCTTTGATTTTCTCGTGCGATTTCTGACCCGTTGTTCTCAGATCCTGGATCACCTTTTCTGCAACGGAGTCTTTTTCTGCTTTTGCGTCCATGTATCCGCGGAGCCGCATTCTCGTTATCTTTTTCGTTGTCTTCGCTTGAACTTGAGGTTTTTGCCTCCCCCCCCGTCCTCGTAGTGAGCTTCTTCCTTTAATTCGCAACTGTGGTATCCGGCGTCCACGTGCGTTAGCCACCCGGTCTCAAAAGATTGTTCTCCAATTCAGTCCACTCGTTTCCAGTGACCCGTAACACCCCCCCCTCTTTCTGAAAGGCCCACGCCATGGCGCCTTCCGCCCACGACTCCCCAGACCACCACTTATTTCTTGCTTCCTTGCCGACCGTGAAGAGCGGATTCTCCTGTTTTGACTTCGTCCCGAAGAGCGTCGTTTCTCTTTCAACCGCCCATCGGCTTCTTCCGCCGTTTGATTGCCTGTATCTCGTGTTTATACCCCCTCCCCTCTCTCCCCCAAAGGCCCGATCGTGCGCCCCCATTTCGCTTTGTACTCTCACGTCACGGGCGAAGGCTGATCCGGTCACCTGTGGCTCTCTTTTTCATTTATTTATCCGCTTGTCTTAGGTTGCCCCCCCCGGCCGCCCCATACGACTCACAATCGGACCCGCCCCCCCCACCTCGCACCGCCCCGACTCCACCCCCTGCCATTTTTAATCTCTATTATTCTCACCCCCGGTTCCTCCCGTGATATAAGCCATTGTCGTCTGAATTCTGTCCGACAGTAGCATTTCCGAGCCGCGCACCCGTCATGCACTTGTTGATCGATCTCGTTTGTCTCCATCTCTCATTCGTTCCTGTTTTTAACCGGTTTTGCCCCCATACTTTTCCAGTCAGTCTGCCTCGTCACCGTATTCGTGGCTGTCAAGAGGCTCTTGCTCCACTGCTTTCACGTCCCTAGCCCCCATCGCGTATCTCCCGCTCCTGCTGTGCCGCCTCCACTTACGACCCGACGAACCTAGTCTCTCAGGAGACACATGGTCCTGCTTGATTTTCCGTTTAGCAATGTCTGCTTAAATTCCCGCAGTTCGTCTTTTCCTACAACCTTCGCGGCTTTCTTTTCCTGCCCTTCATCTTCTTATGGTCATTTGTCTTGTCCGCCCGGACGCCCCCGAGCCAAACATCACCCATACTTATTTCGTGATTTAGCTTGTTTGACCCTTTTCTCAGTCGCCCAGTCCTTCATCCCTCTTCCTCCCGCTCTTTCGTTTTTTGGAATTTCCTCCTTACATCCCTTTTCAGGTTACTCTCCGTAAGGACTTTTGTCCGCGATTTTCTGCATTTGTACCGCGACTCCTGCCTCCGCCCAAGTCACAGTCAGTTTTCACTTTTCCTCCGCCTTCTTTCCACCTTTTTCTTACCCCACCCAGCCTTTTTCGCAGTCTATTTTGATTTGTGATCAGGGCAACATTCACTCTTTGGTTTTCCATGTCATGGTTGCCCTTGCATTCATGCTGACTTTCCCCTTTTCCCCCCCCCTCAGCATGTACCCGAGCCTTGCATCTTGTATGCGCTGCGGTTAGGAACTCGGTGTGTGATCAATTTGTTCTCTTTTTTCCCTCTTATGCAAGTTGTCGCACTTCCCCCTTTGTTTTTCTTTGATCTTTATTCCTTTTAAAGCAGTTTGTCTCCTCCCCTTCTTGGCTTCCTTCACGATTTCCTTGCCCTAACCGGAGGATTCCCCGGTCCTCAATCTCCGTTGTTCAAAGTTGTCTCGCATGATGCTTTCACCTTCCTTTTCCCCCCCCCGTTTTTTACTCTTTTTTACCCCCCCCCTTTGTCAAAACCCTTTTCCACAGTCATCCTGCTTTTGCGTAAGTGTTGATTCTTTGTTGCACTTAGCTTTCAGTTCCTCAGAAGTTCCCTTCAAGCGCAATTTCCCTTTCCTTATTTGTTTTTCCCGTCCGTGAGCCCCCCCTTATATATTATTCTTTTAATCTCTCTGCTTCAATATATCGTCGAGTTGAGCCTCTGCTCGTAGTATTCTTATGGTGTCGTTACTCCGTCTGTTTCCCTTTCTGTCTTTCCTTGTCGTGGCACTTTGAACTTTCCCCGAGACCAGGTGCTCTGTTTTTAATCGCACTTTCTCGTTGTTATCTAGTTCTTCCTTCTTACACGTCCCATACGCATATGATATTTTCCAGGGCCCCCTCGTTACTGCCGGCTTGGATCGTTAATCTGCTTTGTCCTTTTTGGCAGCCCTTTGCTAATCATGTTTCTTCACATTCAACCGTGTTCTGTGAACCCCCTCTGCCCTTCTGTCTCTTTCTTTTATCTCGGTCACAGACAATATTCTTCGTGGTCTTAATTTTTGTGACGCCCTGGTATGATGTGGATTTGGACCCTTTTCCCTCGCCTTTGTTTCCGGCATTACTTCCCGATGCCCTTGCTTTCCTTTCCCCAAAGAAGACCCCAGCCATGGCTAGATTTTTTGCTCCACGTTTTGCCCCAAGTGCATTTTTTTGTCGCACGTTCGACATATCTAAGGTCCTTTTCTCTATCCTGTCGGACCCCGATGCTATAGGCTTATGAATGTTCCCCCGTGGTTCTCTTCCTGAGCTTAGCGGTTTTGGGTTTGACCGCTGTCGACGGGCCTTTGCTGTTAAAGCTGACACGCTATGGGGGACCTCGGAGTCTCCCATGTCCCCTTCCCCTCTTTTTCTCAGCTATTTCGGCTCTGTGCCTGTACCGCTGTCCGCTTCGAGAGCACCCATTTGATCTTTTCTCGTTGCCTTTTGTTCAGAGGCGTGTCAGGATTTTTCCGTCGTTCTTACACGCCGATCCGGCTTTTCCTCCCACCTTCGTAACCTACTCTTCCCTTCGGGGACGGCCTCCTTTACGTCCGGCCTTCCCTCCCACCAAAGCACCAGCGTTCCTTTGCCAGTTTCGCGATGTTTTACTTCCCGTTGCCTCAGGGGTCCCCTATTCTTTTTTCGCACGGTGGTGTCGAGTGGTTCTCAGAACTTGTTTTTTCCGTTGGCCGCGATAGGCATGGACCTCTTTTGCGCGGGTTTTCCCTCTTCCTTAGCTTCCCCAGTTCCCCCCACCCCCATTGAGCGAAGGACTATTTCTTTGCTGTGTCGGAACAAGTTACGCGATCCCCGGTAGTAGCTTTCCCCTGCGCTTCACCTATTCTCGACTTCCACAGCCCCCTTTCCGTTGTTTTTTGCTGCAGCGCTGGTACCAACTTTGTCGACAACGAATCGGCCTAGAAGAAGCAAGTCCTGAAGACCTCCCGCCTGTCCATGATTCGTCTCCCTCCGCAAACCACCCCCCCCGGATCGTTTTGACCATTGACCTTTTGGAATCCGGCAGCCTTCTGCCTTTGTCGCCGCCTCCCACCTTGTCCTGAGATAGCTGAATGTGTGTTTTTTCGCTATCTCCTCACTTTCTTCCGTAAGAAAGGTTTCGTCGTTTCTTAGCCCCCAGCCTCACACTCTCTAACCTTCTAGCGCCTGGGCATTTGACTGAACGTTTTTTTTTCGTTGGGTGACCCCTGCGTTTCTCAACGAACACACAAACCAGCAGGTCCCCACGTACACGTGTTAGTGCCTTAGCAATACCTCAAAACGACCAAGGTTTTTTTCTTCAAGGGGCTGGACCTTCACAACGGCCTTTGCACCTACGACTGCGGTCGTGAAAACCGTCCCACTTTTCTTTTGTCCACCTAACCCCCATGGTTTTTCAATTTGTGAGTCACCAACCATTTCAACCTCTTATTTACTAGCTTGGGCAATTGGAGGGACTAGCTTAACCTCTTGGTCCGATCTGCCTCCCGCCCCCTTTCCGTACATGTCAGGGTGGAATTTTCCGTGGCCCGCCCAAATTGGTCCAGTCTGATCCCTCAAATCTTTCTTTTTGGCATTGTTTCCCGGACATATCCACAACGGTGGCTTGGTGCATGTCCACCGACATTCACTGCCATATGTCAACAGTTTCCTTGGGTTTCCCTGACTTTCTCCTATTTTTTGCCCCTTCCATATTTTCCGTGGCTGGGTGGAAACCCTTTTGATACGCGCTTGCTCCTGCGTGAGTCTTCGTATCCTGGGTTGGACTCACAGTACGCATTTTTTGGACTGAGTATTCATATCCTATTGATTCCCGCGACTGAGTGCTTACTTTTTTCGGTTGACGCCTCTCGCGCCTTTGGTCTTTAGTCGCTGGTTGCGCGATAATTGAGATGGTGGTTTGGTGTTTGGGGCCTTTTATGATTTGTTAGAAAGCTTTTTGTGGCTGGTTCTTTTCAAGGTCACTCGTCCGAGACCTTCCCGGGCCTGGTCAGGCGCTTGAAAGGACTTTTTTCCATGTTTTCATGTTGAAGTGCTGGAAGACGATTTCTGACGAGAGGGCCAATCCCCGTATGCACCCGCCTTCTCTTTTCTCCAGTTGTTGTTGAGAGAGGATTCTGCATTCCTCCCGATGCCCTCGTTCTCTCAAGTCGTTTCCTCTTTCCATTGACCCAACTCAGTCCCCGTCGCAATTCGCGGAGCCCCACTTTCCTCCTTTTTCTCTTCCGTCGTTTTCTTTTACCGGTTTTCCCCCGTAACCCTGCCATCGCTTGTTTCGGCTCATCCATAAACCCCGCCAACGATTAAACCCCTCCCTTCAGGAGCGGCCGAAGCTTCGCTAGGCGCGTTTCACCCTTGGCTCTCCCCCTCCGTTTTTTTCTCTTCTGAAGCTCCGGCAGATGTCATTCAATGCCGCTGACCTCCTCCTTCAGATCGTTATTCATTGTCCACTCTCCGCTATCGTTTTCCCCCACGTAAGTCGCCCGGCTCTGTTCCTTTTCCCCCGTCCTAGCACCACTCAATTTTTGTTGATGCGTCCGTCCTCCGACCCAATTTCCGTTCTCCTTTGATCATTTTGAATCTTTATCACTACTCCGATTTTTGAAATGTCCGGAGGGGCCAGGGGTCTTCTTTCCATACTATCCATTTTCTTTTGTATCTCTTCACAGGTTTCAATACCATTTTGTCTTGCCTTGGTGCCTCCCCATGATATTCTTTCTTGACGCATCAGGCGGTCCAGGTTTCCTAGTCCTATACCTACCCTTTCCATTCTTCTTTTTCCACTCGTCTAGTGGTGGGTTGCTTTCCACACGGCTTCTTTTTTCGAAACACACCTTTGGAGTTGGGGCGTGTTTCCCCCCCTCTGTCTTTTCTTTTCAACCCCCCACCCCATTCGTTTTCCTCCCTTCCCCAGTTGCGTTTTTGCGGTTGCCCGTTCCCGACTCTTCCCCCTGTTGTCTCTTTAGACTCTTCCGAAGTTGCACCCAAAAAACTCCCTTTTAGCCAATGTCCCCTGGTCAAGATTTCTTGAGCGCCGCTCTCGAACCCCCTTCTCCTTTTCGCCTTTTTCCTTTTGACCATTTGCTATAGAAACAAATGTCCTCGTTTTCTTTTTACGATTGCGTCCACCAAGGACTGGCAACGTCCGTGGGGGTCAGACATCCGGTAGGTTACTTTTTTTTTTCTATCCCGGGCCCTTTGGGTTTTCTCCTAGTAATTGACAGGCTTTTCCTTTTTTCCTGACCCTTTTAGGTGTTCGTTTTTCGTTTTTTCGCCCGTTACGATAGCTCGAGACCTTCGTCGGTTTCTGTTCCTGTTCCCCAGCCCCGATCTTTGTTTTTTTTTTTCGCACCGGCCTTACCGTTGTCTTCGCCGTGACGGTGCTCCCAAATTCGAGTAGTTTTTTCTTCTTCCACTTTGGTGTGGGTTTTTCCACTTCGGATCAGTACCCTTCGGTGTACGCCCCCGGCTCAATTTCCTTTTTATGTCCTTTTTTCAATTCTCCGCCTCAAATGAGAAACTCCCTCCACCCCTTCCGCAGTCGTTCCAGCCCTGTTGGACTTCCTTCACATCGACGACAATTAACCCCCCGCCGGCATTTGGTAAGTTTCGGTTTTTTTTTATCTCGAGGTACTGTCACGAAGCTCCGTTTTACGACTGCGTCATCCGGCGCGTCTGTCCCTTCCTTTATCTCCCCTTCCTGCGTTTTTTCTAACACCCCCCATCCTCGAAACCTTCCCGATGCCTTTCCCCTGCGCGAGCTCGGCTACGTTTCTTCCAGCGCGAATAGTTTCCGTTTTCCCTTTTATGACGCTCACGACTCTTCCTCTGCTTGCCAAACCTTTATTCCCACCCGCCAAGGCCGCTTCCCCAATCCTCGCAATTCTGATGAACCGCCGTCACCTCCCAAACTTTTGCCTCAGCATACTAGTCTTCCGCAGCGGTTCCTCAGCAACGAAATCTCGAGCGTCAGTCGCCAGTGTTGCCCGTCTCCCCTCTCCACCTTTTGTCCTATCCCGGCGTTGGCTTCATCCCTCCTCCCCCCCAGTGCCTTTGCCCGACCGTCCGCCATACATACTGCCACATATTCTAAGTTCGCGCCCCCTGGGTTGAAACCCCAAGTCCCTCTATACTTGACCCATCGACTCCGATTTTTTTCCTTTGCTTCGAGCGACTCCGATCGCTGATTCGTTTTCTAAACACGTTGGAAATTGCGTGTATCTCCTTCCATTTTTTAGCAAGTCTTTCAACGTCCGTCTACCCCTCCTGGCTTGCTTTCCCCCCCTGCCTTCTTTGTTTTGCCGTCTCACGATGGTATGGATTTTCTGGTCCCGGACGAACGCTAAACATCACCCAATTATCGTGCTTTGACTCCCGTGACCGTTTATCTCTTCTACTTTCCTTGCCGCGCCCTCATCCCAGCCTCACTGGCCTTAGTATAAGACCCATCTTTCGAAATAAAATAAGGACTCCTCCAGTCTATGCTGTGTTGCATTTCCCCATCTGCATGTGCCCCTTAACTGACCTTCCACCCTCCCGCAGTTTTGGAACCCACTTCAGACTTCTTCTTTTCAATTTTTTCACCGCAGCCGACACGCGTATTTGGTTGCTTATCGAGACTCTGCTTTCCAACCCTTACGCTGCACTTGGATCTGAATTCATGCCTTACGTACCTTGCACTCTATTTCCACACCGTGACATACCGTGATGGCTGCTGACGAGAACTCTGGCTCCCTGAAGGTCGACCAATGGCTTTGAAATCTAACGAATCTTTTTCTTCCTCCGTGGAGAGAGATGATCTTCTCTACTTACCCCCGTTTGATCTCCTTTTTTTATTGTCGGCCACGTTTCCTCCGCCCGGCGGTTCTTCGTTCCCCGTTCCAAGTTTTTACTCATGAATCACTTCCCATTTTGGCCTGCTTTTCCCCTGTGCGTGCCTTTTTCCACCCTTCCACCAGTTCCAAATTCCTGGAAGTCGGATTCCTGTTGTGCTTGGAAGTGATTAGTCGAAAGTCGAACGTTTTCCAAAGCCTTTCTCTTGCCCTTCTTAGTGAGTCGCCCATCGCGACTGCACGGCTTCCACTACATTTTTTTGTCAAATATCCATTACCGTCGTTTTTTGCTTGGATTATTGTTTTCATTCGGCAGTATTATGATGGATGGACCTTTTATAACCTTATCACGGTTCATTGGCTCTCTAAATCGCACGTGATATTGTCTCTTTCTTTGTCTATCCCACTCCGCATCCGCTTTGCAAATCGCCGCCCTCTCCTCCTTTTTGGGATGCATTAGCTTGAGAATTTATCGTGACATCTTGCTACCGATAATGAGCCTCACGTTCCTCACTGTGTTGTATCGCCGCCGGACTCTTGATCGACCTGTCTGTCGGGGCCCGCCCGATCGGCTAGCTGGAGGCTTTTCGGGATTTTTTCTTTAATATGCCTTCCTCCGACGTTTCTCCGTGTCCCTCGCCTTACTCCCTCTCCCTCAATGTCTCTTAATCGTCTTCTCAAAGCCAGACCGTCCTGAATGGATATTGAAGCCGCCGGATATTGTCCCATTTTAGTGTGTTTTGTGCTTCTCTTCACGTGCGATCTCCATAGCTACGATCGCCTATCTCCTCTCGACCCTCATGCACTACTAGGATATGTTGCCAAGTTTTTAGTCCGTTTGGGTCGCCCGATTGTCGACTTTTGCTTTGGTTTCCGTGTTTTTCGGACGCTCCTCGAGTCTTTACAGACCTATCGGGGTGACGTATCCATCGCGTTGCTGGACTTTACCGACTCCGCAGTTAGCGCAGTGTCGCTTCATAGTTCCTTTGGCTCGCTGTAGTATCAAACCGCAAATCTTCGTCCGCATTTGGATTTTGGCAAATATCCCCAAGCTTGTGGACGATCCCCGTGACCTCCGGGTACTTTTAGCCAAAGGTTGGTCATTGTTTTTTTGTGATGGCGGCTTCTCTTGGCCGGTTTCCTATTCCCTGCTGCCATGTGGGGTCTCCGGTTTTCGTGTTGTCGCGCGACTTTGCCCTTCATCTTCACCATCGTTTTGCCGGGTGGCTTCCTGTGTTTTGCCCCCTGTCATTCCACCCCTTCGCTGGAACTACCGGGCACTCCACGCTCGACTGTGTTCAACCCGCCAAGTTTCAACTTACATTATGCCGTTATCCTACGGCGGCTCGCGATAGGCGCTGTCTGAAGAACTACCGTCGATCACGTTTAGAGGCAGTTGCGACCGGATTAGATACCCTGCACGATAGCCTCAATTCTGGACCACCTCCTCTTCCCCATGAGCGATCGAAGCCCCCCCTGCTCGCACCCCCAACTGGTCCTCCTTAGGTCCGGCCCTTCTTTGCATCTTCGCGCCCAATTAGAGTTTCAGCTTCATTTTTGTATCTATTACAGACCGCATAAGTTCACGGTCCGGTGTGCTCTGATGTGGTTCTTCGCAACCGCCCAATCGTTCCAACAACCCTGGAACATTTCTGAATTCTTGTGCAGCGGAGCTTAACTCCACCCCCATGGAACTCGTCTCGTTTCGAAGGGCCAGTATCGCAACCCCTTTCCCCAACGCAACTGGGTGGGTAAGTTGGAGAACCCCCGCCTTTGTCCCCCATCACCCATGGGTAAACTTCCCACGTGTTTTCCCTTTGAACCACGTATTTTTTTTTTACAAGTTTGAGAGCAACCACCATTTGACCGCTTTATAGGTCATACATTCAGGCCTGGGACTTTTCGTCTGAGACTTTTTTTGGTCCGCCTTTCGCCTCATGCAATGTCTTCTTCAGTTTGAGCCCTCCCCTTTGGCCCATGTATGTATCGCCTTGGGATATCATCACGTGTTCAAAAGAGTCTTCCCTCTCTTGCCTTCCACGCGTCGGCGAGCCTTTAAGTCGACTCCCCCGCACTGTAGAGCGCTCTTTTTTTTTCTGTGGCCTGATCAGGTTATTTCGATCTGTTGGACCCGGCTTTCTTTTTGCCCCGAACTTTGGTTTGAGACATCGCGTCGACTAGCTTTGTGCCGACTTTTGGGTTGGCTGCACGTACGTCCCTTCATTTCTCCCGATGCTTGGCTCTACCATCTTTGATCTTACGGCGATGTGTAGCACCGCGAGTGGACCCGCGCCTGCTTTCTTTGGCGTGTGCTATGGTGTGTTTGTTGACTGACGTGCGGTTTTTATGATTTGTAGCTCTCCGTGGAAAATCCGTTGCGTACTTTTCTCGGATTTCCCCTGAGTTTCTTATGGGTTTTCCTCCGCGATTGCTCATTACAAGAGTTTTTCCATTTTGCCTTGCGACTTGAGTCTCGACGAGCACAACTCGTTTCTGTGCACATCTCTCCCCCCTTGTTTGTTGGAGAACTATGGATCAATCACCGTATTGGGCATCTTCGCCTGCTCCATTCAAAGTCGTTTTTTCTTCACCAACTCTTTAATCAGCGCGCGGAGACCTGTCTTTTCCGCTGGACGTCTGCCTTCACCGCTGATTATTCGACCAGGAATCGTGCCCCTATTCTCCGCCTCTGGCTCCCAGCCACTCAGCGATCGGCTCAACCAGAGCACGCATTCGGGGTCCCTTTCTTAACTCGCGGTGTGCTACGTCCTTCCGTCCAGAGTAATTCCGTCATATATTTTTAGATTCTATCATGAGTCCAACCCCCTCTCGATATGACTGTCTCGCACACTGTCCTCCCGGCGCTTGTTCCAAATTTTTTCCAAAACCCGTCCGCTTGCCCCATCCATTGAGCCTTTGCACACATTGCCTACCCTTTGAGCCCTCCCTCCCCCATCCGCTGTGTGACAGATTTTCGGTTTTTCGAATTTCCTCTTTGCCCACGTACGCCCTTCCGTCGGTTGGGACAAGTTTCGCAAGACTCTCCCTGCCTTGGTTGTTATTTTTGGTAATTTTGGCGCCGCAAGGCTTCCCAACACCTTCAGGACCTTGCTTGACTTCTCGTAGGTTTTGCCCGCGTTTTCCGCTTACCCCCATGTGTTATTTATCCACCTCTTTGTTGTTGGTTTGTTATCACCCAACTCCTTTGTTTCTTTTTTCCCACACTTTTGGGCATTGTGGGCGGTTTCCCCCTGAATGTTATGTGAGTTGCCTGCTGTTGCCCTTTAAGCCCCACCCCCCTCGGTTCTTTTTGCTTATTTTTCCTCTGACGTTCCACGGATCCCCCTTTCTGGTTTTGATGTAGGTTAGCCCTGCACCCCAACACCTGCGTCAATGCTACATCTAGACGTTTTGAGTTTGCGCGTTTCACCTCTGAACCCCTTCCCGCTTTATCGTTCCTGATAGACGAAACCAATGGTACCGCGATCCTTCTTTAGATTTGCGCTTCGCGACAAGTACGTATTCTTGGGGCTTCAAGTCAGATGAGGTCCATTTTTTTCGCTCCTGCTGTTGGGGCTTCGTACCCTGAATCCCTTGGACAGGCTTGTTATTACCTTTGCCGGCGTTGAGTCTTTTTTTTCCCGGTACGCATCGCTGCGATGCCACCACGGACAATTCTTTTTCTCGACCTCTGGATTGACCGGCCCTCTTTCCCGTTTTATCGTTTTAAATTTGTACGTCGATCTTCTCGTTATTTTCATGTTTAACTGAGGAGTCCGTGCGGACGCCCCCCGGACAATATTTCCTGCTGCCTAGCGTGCGTGCCCACTTTCACCCACATGATAAACAACTTCGCAGCCGAATAGGCCCCGCCCTTGGGCCGATCTTCCCATCGAGTGCACTTCAAAACAATAGCTCCTTACGACGTGAACTGCGGCCTTCTTCAGTACCTCCGAGATTTTTTCTTTGCTAATCCGAACATTCATGCTAGGCCCTCTCTTTGCGTTCCTGCTGTTTTGAAAATCCCAGCCAGCCCGGCCCCCCTGTCCCTAAGCTTTTCTTTTTTACTTTCACGTCCAGCGCGGAAGCTTTCCTTTAACTGGTATTCGTCATGAGGACGGTCTCAACCCCTATCGCCGACCAAATCGCGCGACCCCGCGGACCGCTACCCAAAATGGGCATCTCCTCCCTCTTCCTTTCTAATCTGGTTCCTCCGATAACTCCTTGCGGGCCGTACTATAGATCGTGCGCGCCCTCTAACCATGCAATTGTTATCATGATTCCGGCGTTGTTGCTCATTTTTTTTTTCATCTTGTTCCTCTTTTGCATTGCCGGCCACGAACCGTAGAACTCTCTGGCTGCTGGCACGATGTCGTGAAACCATCCCCGCGATCTTTAAGTGTCCCCATCTGTATCGTTAATTATCCTGTTCCCACGCGCTTGGAGCTCGACCTGATTCTTTCGGAGAAAACATGTGATTTTCATTCCCTTTTATGCATTTCTTTCCCCTATTTCCCGCGATTTCGTCCAACCTGCATTTGTCCCGGAAGATGTGTTCGATGTTTCCGCTTCGCGACGTTTTCGGTTTGGGTTCGTCATTTTTTCTTCGCCCCCGGTAGAACATCACACCCCCTGCGATTTCTTATAGCCTGGTACCGTCTATAGTTCATCACCCAGTATCCATCCTTGACCTGCCGACCGTTAACACGACCCCTTCTCGTCAATCTCCGTCAGGCTAACTAAGCTCATTTACTTGACGCGAAGATTTATTCTTTCAATATGTCTCCTGCACTGACGGTTTTTAATCGATTCGTTTGACACCTTGTGACTTCGCCTTCTACTCTCTACCAATCACTTACGCAGTTGATTTGATGTGGTTTTTGCCATTAGTTTGTCAGCCTCACCACGCAACAGGTTCAGCTTGTGTCGTAATGTTTTTTTTTTTCTCTGGGCGTCAACTTTGAAAAGTTGAAACGAGCTCTTGTCTTCTCCTGTGATGGAGCTGGACGAACGTGGGCCGCTGCAAGAAGTTCATGGCTTTTTCC
>Ga0179593_1321153_pt1 | contig 13406 bp, 17 predicted proteins | sample CZODoug2_1_08_16_FD_185931 | JGI IMG/M metagenome (GOLD analysis project Ga0179593, IMG submission 185931) | Vadose zone soil fungal communities from Angelo Coast Range Reserve, California, USA - CZODoug2_1_08_16fungal (PacBio error correction) | ecosystem: Environmental > Terrestrial > Soil >... | reverse complement strand
GTCGGTCATAGCTGATATTCCCGCAGGCACGGCCTGCTTTGTTTTTATTCCGTTTCCTCTCCTTTTTCCTCCTCATTTTTCGTTAAAACATGTGATACTCCGCCCAAGAAGCTTTCGCCCGAATACAGTTTTTCCAGAAGCACTCTCCTCTTCTCTCTCCCTTTTTCTTTTATTTTGAATTTCCTCTCCTCCTTCCCTTTCCGTCTGTCATTTCTCTCCTTTTTCCCCTAGAGCTCCTTTCCTCTAGACTAGATGCCTCTTACTCTTCCATTTTTTTTGTTTTTCATCAGCCCCATAGGCCGTGCTTCTTTCCCCCTTCCCCCCTCCTCACTTTCCCTGCCAATTTTCCCTTGACGTCTCCGGGTTGCTTTTATCCTTCTTCTTCCGTCTACTTTCTGCCCGTTTCTTCTTTTCGCACTCTTCCTTTTTGCTTTCTCCTTCCTGCATCTGTTCTTTCTCCTCACGATCTCCCATGATCCTGCTTTGCTTTTTTTTCCCTTTCAGCCTTCCCGAGTATTTACCCTATCTAACCGTCTTCTTCCCTCTTCTTCTTTGTTTGCTTCTCCCTCCCCTTTTCGACTTTTGGCCCCCCCCCTTCTTTTGGTCCGTTGCCCTCTTTCCCATCTCGGAACTTCCCAGCAATTCTATCTTCTTTGTTTTTCCAGTCGCTCCCCCCCCTCTCCCCTCCCTTTCGAGGATCTTTTTCGAGCGTCCCTGAGCCCGTCCTTTTCTCTCGTCGTCCTAAAAGGCTTCACTGTAGCGCGAACCCTCCCCCGCAGTCCCCTTCCTCTATTTCAGTTGTGCTCATTTTCACCCCTCACGTGCTTTAATCTTGCCAAGTCCTCAACTTTGCGAGTTACCCCCTCCTAAGGCCCTTACTCGTCCCCTACTAGTTTTGCCCTCTGCAAAAATTTGGGTATTACCCTTTACTTCTCTTCTGAAAAAGTTTCGTATCCCGATTTCCCCTCTCTTCCTTCGTCCATTTCTCTATATTCGTTCTCTCTCTTGCAACGCGGCTTCCTCTCCGAGATGTACAATGTTCACGATCATTTCCCCTTTGAGATTCCTTTCCTTTTCTTTTTCCTGTTCACAGGCTTGACTCTCACCATTTGTAAACTGCCGCTACTATAGAGATCTTTTTTTTCCGCAGTTCCGTTGCCCCCCCCCCTCCCTCCCCCGCAATTGATTTGACTTCTTTAATATTAGTAATTTTTGGATAAACTAAAGGATTTGTCCCCCAAATCCCGGTCTTTTTCTCCGTGGCGTTTTCTTCTCCCCTCTCAGCCCATTCCCCCCCTCTTCATCCTGCAATTTTATGCTTTTTTTATCCTTTTCACACTACGTCCTAAGTCAAACACATTCGAATTCCCCCGGCCCCTCTTACTTCCTTTTTTTTATAGCCATTTGGTTTCCCCCCCACGGGTAATGTCCTCTTTTTCTGCTTTAAGGAGATGGTTTCCTAGTCTACCCTCGCTTTTTCTGATCGTGCCTTGGTTCGTTCTTTCTCTTTTTTTTCTAACTTGAATTTTGAACCCCCTTTTATAGCCACTTCTCCTTTTTTTTTTTTGTTTATGTACCCCAGTGGAGTCTACGAACGCTTTTTATCTCAACTCTTTACCCTAAAATTTTGTATTTTTTTTATATTTATAATAATATAGTTTGTGGATTGTATCTCTCCCTCAAATGACTCCTTTCTTGATTATCCTGGTAAGTCATTTCAGTGGTGACGCTGCCACCCGCCCCTGGTAGAGTCCCTTTTCCAATGGAAAGAAACACACCTTTCGGTCACTCCTGACTCAAAAGACATTCAGTAATCTGGTCACATCCCTCTCCTTTTTCTAAGTCGGATTCGTCCATCTCCTCGCATGAACGTGTGTTTATGTTGTGTCCTTCCTTTGCCAAACCCCACCCTACGGCGACTCCCCGAGGCAGACTCCCTGAACCCAGCGGACCGTCGAGTTTCTTCTTCCAAGGAGATTTGGTTTCTTTTTTCCCCTCCCACACATCCCCTTATTCCCTCGGTATATCTCGCATTCCACTCCCCTCCCATCTCTTAGACCCCTACCCCCCTCTCCCCCCGGATGTGTCGTCGGATCTCCCCTCACCCCGCTATTTAAGGGAGGGGTCCAACCTTGAATGATGTCCGAGATGAATTTGTGGTCTTTTTCCCCCTGCCTCTATGTCTCATTTCTTTTTGGGCCTGGACCCTGCCTTTTTTTCTCCTGATCGCTGATTTTTTACATTGTTATTCAGGACCTGCCGTCTTTCTGTTCCCCACGTGTCCACTCCGGAATGGTACTCTTCACTCCTTTCTCCCCCGACGTCTGACATGATGGCCGAGTTCGTCGCCGATTTTTTACGCCTACTGATCCCCTCATCCTCAGAAGCCTGTCCTCCCCTTGATGCTCTTTTCGGAAATCCTTTTCTTCACCCCCCGACCAGTTTGCCAGCATCTCTAGGTCCCCCCCTCCTCTGACCTTTTTCCCCACAATAGAACCCTTTGTGTACTCGGAAGTGCCGTCGAATGATTTTCCCCTTTTTTTTAACCCCTTGCTTTTGCCCTTTTTTTCACCCTTTAAGGCAGATCAGGTTCCTCCCGGTTTCCGATGCGGACCCCCTTGCATTATACTGATTCGTTTCCCCAGTTTATCCTGGTAAAATTTCTCCCTTTCGTCCTTCAGCTCTTCATTTTATTAGCAGATGACCCCGTTATCACTTTCCTTCCTCGATTGTGTTCCTTTTTTGACCCAACTCGGATCTATTCCGACCCGCGGATCTGCCCTCAGAGGTCCTCCGTCGCATCTCGGCTCTTTTTTTTCCCTTTTTCCCCCCATCTTTTTTTCCATTTGATTTCCCGAACCGTCTCACTTTTCTCCCCCTCCACTTTTGTGGAAGTCATTTGCAGCAATTCATTCTTAATTATTTTTTGCTTCTGCTGCTGGCCTCTCCGCTGCGTCTGAGCAGCCCCTCTCGGGCGGTCGTTTTTATCCAATCGGTTCAGAAGAGCTGGACTTTCCATCCTCTTCTCCGACCCTCTCTTACCCTATTCCCACGGATCGCTCCCCCCCCTAAATAACCCCTGATTCTCCCTTCTGGAGTCCGGAAGCACCTCACAAGACCTCCCCCCGTTGACTTTTGAGTTGAGCTCTTCCAGCCTCCGGCGTTTAAGACCTGCATTGGTGTCCTTTCTTTATCCCCTCGCCCCTGGTATCCTTCTCTTTCCTTTCTTTCTCCCGTGCGCTCTTCTAAGGATCCTCCCGGCGATGTCTCCCTGAGTGGGACCTAGAATCAGCCCCTGACGTCCCTTCTTCCTTCTTACCTTCCCCTCTCCCCTTCGATCCTCGCCTAAGGTCTTCGTAGCGTCTTCTTACCACGGTTAGGCTTTAAGATCGACCTGAGGTCGTCGTTTCTTCCCCATTTACCTTCACCTCTTTCCCCATTAGTACGCTGCTCCCAATTAGCTCTTCCCCACTCGGTCAATTGAGCTCTGGCCTTCCTTATTTTCCTTCCTCCCTTTTCTCCAGATGCCCAACACTAACCACGGCCCCGTTTTTTGCGGTTTTTCACTGGTTCCGACATATGTACCAGCCCGGGTAGTTTCCGTACCTTTCCCCTCCATCTTTTCCGAAGTCTTCCAATGGCGCGTGCGTTTTTGAGCCACAGAAGTAGGACACGGTCTTTTGCTTTAAACCCCCTTTTTTTTTCACAATTTTTTTTATCTGTGTGTTCTTTTCCCTCTCCTTGTTTCATTTCCCCACATTCTTGAATTACTTTTGTTCTGCCTTCCTTTTTTTTCCAACCAGCTCCTCCCCTCTTCCATTTCTTTTCAAACCTGATCCCCTGCGTAGCTCTCCCCGTTTTCCTCTCTCTTCCCCGTGCGTTGCGACTTTAGTCGGAACTCTCCCCCCTCCCTTTCTTCGTCTTTGCTTTTTCTATAGTCTTGCTTCTTTCAAGTTCAACCCCCTGGATTCTGTCTGGAAGCTTTTTTTTGTGTCGTTATAGTACGGCAGTGACTTATCTTTAACCCCCCCCTCCTGCCCTCCCCCCTTATCCCCCTTTCCTCCTTTACGTTAATATTATCGTCCCAGATGTTGGCGGTTTCCGCCGTACCGCAGCGTACAATGAGAATCATGTTCTGGATCTCCTTCTCCCTTTCGTTCCCCAATCCCTCCTCTCCCTGCCCCTGGGCACTTCCAAAGATTCGCCCTCCTGGTTCCATTTAGAGGAGAAAAGTTTATTCCCGTTTTGGCTTTTTCCCCCTCTCGCCTTCCGACTCTCCCTCCACTGACTTCGAGTAGCTGTTCCACGGTGCTTCTTTTCCCTCCCTTGGTTGGACGTTCCAAAACTTGCGATTTCCAGGGCTTCTGGAGTCACGGTTTCCCCCCTCTCTTTTTCCTTCCCCTCCTTTTTTTTTTTGTTGTTCTCTTTCCCGGGACCTCACTGACGAGACGGAATGCTCTTTGGCCTTTCCCCACCTTTCGCCCTCCACTTTTCGGACCCCCCTGCTCTGATGAATTCCGGTCGCGTCTTTTTTCAGTCTTGTTCTTTTCCTTCTCCACCCCTCCTGTGAGTATCCGCGGCGGTAGCTTGCATTAGGCTTGCGGGACTTTCCGAGATACTTTTTTCACGGTCTCCTTTTTCCTCCTTCACCTACCTCCTCCCTTCCCCCCTTTTCTTATCCTTGTTCAGAGAGCCTAGTTCCTCTGGCCGGCTGTATGTCACATTTCCACAAAGGCTTCTTGATCCCTGGCGTGTAGATACCTTTCACATTCGCGTCTTTCCTTTCCCTTTCAGCTTGTCCCCTCCCCCCCCCTCTCCCTCGGACCCCTCTTCTCTCCTAGCACTTTTCTAAGGGAAAGTCTCAACTCCTTACTGACCCAATCCGAGAGAGCGCCAGAGTGTTCAAGTCACTGTCGAACCCCCGCAGCCACTTTTCCCCTCCTTTCTCTTTTTTTCCACTCTCTACTATTCCCAAGGATATCCCTTTTTTCTTTTCCAGATGGCGCGACCCTTGTCACCCGTTTTTCTTTTTGTTTAAGGCCCCCCAGGCCCTTCTCTTTTTCACTCCCAGGTAAGTAATCCACCAAATCCCCCCCCCCACCACCCAGACTCTTCCTCCGCTCTTTTCCCAAAGGAAAACTCTCTCCCCCCTCCTGTATTTTCATTCCCCTCTTTAAGTTACTCCTTTCCCTCCCCCCCATTCGCTCCTACTGGTCCTTGAACTACATTTTTGTTCCCTCTCTTTCCATTTTCCCCCTCCACACGGGCAAGCCAAATGCCCCTTTTTTCTAGTGATTCTTTCCTCCCCCCGGTCTTTTCATAGACCCCCCCTTTCTAATGTCATCCCTTCCTTCCACTTCACACGACTTTACTCTTGCGCTCATATCTGCTTCTACTACCTTGTCAAATCTCCTGTGGCTTTCCTTCGTTTCTATGACCCTTTCCACTTCCTTTTCCGGTCATCCTCTTTTCTCCCCTCTCAAGGTTTTCCGCCGCCTACGCAAGGATTCGGTGGTCCCTCGTCTCAAGTTTCTCTTTTTCTCAAGCCCAGACTGGACACCTTTCTGATTATCTATTGTTCCCCTCCTCCTTCTTTCTACCTTCTTCCCCTGCTTTTCTTGATTAGTCTCGTCTTTCGCTTGTCTTACCGCTCCTTTCCGACTTTCTCGTAAGGCGCGGACAACAACTCTCCTTCACGGCCCCCACCTGTTTTTCTTTCCTTTTTGACTCCTTTTTCATCGAATTTTTCGACACCTTTTGCTCTCTTCTGCCTATATGGCTCTGTCTGCACTTTCTTTCTTCCCCCCTTTCCACGATCCCTCTGATTTGGTCTTTTTGAAGACCTCCTCCCGCTGCTGTCTTTTTTCTTCCCAATAGCCTCATTGCTTGACTCTTCTTTCCCCAGGTTCTTTTTTCCCCCTCCCGGGCGCATTGGAGTGATTCGCCCTCCCTTCCCTTTTCGCCGAAGTTGGTCCACCCTACCTTGTTGAGCCCGGTCCCACACCTGTACGGGCAAGAGCTCCCCCGTTCCCCTTGCCTCCCCACTATGCCACCCAAGGCTCCAAGCCGTCGCTGCGGGTCTTTTCGCAGCCCCCGCTCCTTATCCTTTTTCTTTATACTAGATCTTGGTTCCTGACTTACTCGACCATCACACCTCCCCCTCATCCTTTTCCCCTCCGGAGTGAGCCGCTTTCTCCCCCCTGTATTTCATTCAGTTACCCCGTGACTCACTTGGTACCCTAAATTTTCCCCCTTTCCCTTTTTCTCACGATAATAGTACCCCTTGGTTGCAGCTTGCACTTTTCTAAATTACCTCTGTTCGCTCCTCCCTGTCCCCATTCGCTCACTTGTCCCCTTTCTGTCAGAAATCTTCTTCCCCTTCTTGCGCATTTTATTCTTTTCCTCCCTCCCCCTTCTCCGCATCTCCTGTAAGATTGATCCCCTTTTTCTTTTAGTTAACTTCCCCCCAGACCTGAGTTGCCCCCTGAATTCCGTAGCCCCCAACTTTGTCCCCCCCCCCTGTCTCTTCCTTTTCTAGTCGGGTCAAGATAGCGCACCCCTGCGCCATTTTCGTGCTTCCTTTCAGTTGAAACCCCTAAGCTTTATGTGACTCGCCCCCATATCTTTCCTTTTCTTTTTTTTTGAGTTCTCTCCCGGTCGCGTCAATGAAAGTCCTTTAGATAAGTCCGCCGTTATAGGGTCTCGTTCCCGATCCCACCTTCTCCCTTTAATTTCTCCCCCCACGGATGGAACGGAATATTGTCATCTCATTGGCCGGACTCCCCCACCTTATGACGGGCGTCAGGCGTCTTCACGACCGTTCCTTTTCTTCTAGTACAGGAGTGATATTACGTGCCCTGCACCGTGGCATTGCTGTTTCTTTTTGCCCTGCCTTTTCTGTCCCCACTGCCTAGGCCCCAGTTTTCCTCTCCTGATAAATAGGGGCTACCAGCAACACTGATTTTTGATTAAGCCAATTACATATTCATTTCCTATCCTAGTTTAATTGTCTTTTCATCTTCTTGCCTATCTCGTTCGTTTTTGAGTTAACTCTTCCCCCCCCCTATTGGAGTAAGACTTCCCCCTCTGCTCTTTGTTTACGTGTGCCGTTTTTCCTTCCACTCGTTCCTCCCTTTACTGCTACTGTTGTCACGTGTAAGAACCCCAAAACGCCTACCGCCTCCTCCCCCCACTTTTCTTTGGCACGCCCCCTACCACTCTAGAGTCCCTTTCCTCTCCGTCCCCGGAATGGCATCTTCCCCCGAAGAGTCTTTCACCCCTTTCTCATGAGATCCTTCATAGCCGGGTTGTGTCTTCTCCACGGGATTTTTTTGTGTATTTACCAAGGACCCCCCCCCCTTGTTGCTGCGCATAATTATGGAGGTTTCCTCCTATGCGTCTCCCTCAGCCTTGACTTCCTACAAACCGTACTCTTTTTGCCCCGCGATGTTAGTCCCCCCTTCCCAGCATGTCGTTGCGGTTACTGATGTCGCCGGCCTGGTTTTTCCAACGCAGTCCTCTCTCGCCCCTTTAGAAGAACTACCTGTTTTGTCTGCCTGCCCTTGATCCCTTGTGGGACTCTTCTTCCATTCTCATATGCCACATTACAGGGATCTTCGTAGTCCCTTTTTCCTCTCCAGCTGCCTACCCCTCCCTTCCTTAGTCCCTTTTATTATAGGCTCCCTGGTGATCCCACTTCACACGAAGTTCATAGACGATGCGAATTCTTCCCCCTTTCAGTTTAGCCCACTCCTTCTTACCCCAACTTTTTCCCAGAGGCGTGAAGGAGTCGCTTTGTCCTTTGCCGCTGAAGGGACGATTCTTTGTCTTTCTTGCCCGCAAATGAAGGACTCCCTCTTTGTACTTTTCTAAGAGACAGGCCAACCCGGCATCTGCCTCGTGGGCAGGGTTGCGCGGAAAAGGTTACCTTTTCTTGTGACCATTTTTTCTCCAACTGAACCTCTTCCTCTCGTATGAGCTCCAGCCTCCTCAGTTCTCCTTGTTCTCTGCTTTTATCACATTGTGGTCGTCCTTTTTTCCATCTCGAATTATATATGCGAGCTGCGTGGAGACGCTTTTTACGACTAGTGCGATGGCCCGTATTCTTCTACCGGTAGTGATCTCCCCCGCCCATAAAACGGTCAGCGAGGCACTTTTTATACTCTCCCCCTCCCCCCCTCCCTTTTTGAATTTGCGCGTTCCCGAAGCGGCCAGACCCTTATTCGGATCAGAGAAGCCCACGGTAGTGTTTTCGCATACATAGGTGGCCCATCTTGAGAGAAGTCGACGCTTAAGAGGCTTCTTAAGAACGCGCTCCCCGAATCTTGTCAGCTTTCCCCCGATCCTGGAAGAGGGATTATCTCGCTGTAAAAGATTCTGCCCCCCTGCTTCGCACTGGAAAGAAGAGACGTAAAATTTTTGCCCGTTGCGCTTTTGATTGCTAGTTTTGATGTCCTCCCCATCCTAGCTCCTGACAAGCCCATTGTTTCTCTTTGTTCAGACACGCTTGAATTTCGAACTTGGCGCTCATTCACTCTAGTCTTTTCCTAGGCTTTGCCCCGTCGGATGAGGTCGTGCGCCAGCCCCGGACTATTTTCCCCTTCGGCACTTTCGCTTCTCACTAAAGAACGGGTATCTACTAGGCACTGCCTCGTCCTCACCCGCTGGCAGCGTCTTCCCAACCTGTCTTTCGACGTCGGACCCGGGTAAGGGACCCTTTGCTTCGGTGCCGTAGCTTCTCCGACATTATTCTTTCTTTTCTGAGCTTTGGATGACCAGTATTCGTGGCCGCTTGGTCAAGCCTCACTACAGCCTTTCTCCTTAAATCGCTCCTCCATTTTATGCCTTTTGAGTTGTTAGTTCACTTTGTCCTATTTCAGAAAATCGTGCGTCCTTAGCGTCCCGTCTTTGTTTCGTCTCAATTTGACTTACATTACGTACTTGTGACTCCCTACCTTCTCGGTGCTTTACCCTTGGTCTTGAGACTTGAGTAGCTATGTTTTTTGCGTTGTGAGCTCATTTTCGTAGTTCCGACTTTTTCCTCCCTTCGTCAGCTCCCCCCTTTACGAGTTTGCCGAGAAGAGAACTCCGATCTACTGCCATCCATGGTCTGCGTAATTTAGCATTGTGCGCGATCATCGTCGACTTTCTTCGCGTTTCGACCTTCTTTAACCGCACCCTGCGCTTGCGTTCGGCGTGCTTTCTTTGATCGGAGCCTGCAATTCTCCGACACTCGGCAGCTCTTAGATGGTTTTACTTTTCTGTCGGTCTACAATTGCCCTTCTAAAAACGAAGTTCCCAATGCCTCTTGTAATTTTCATTCTGTGCCAGTTAAGGACGTTTCGTCAAGTAGCGCCGGCGGTTCTGCCGTACGGATCAATGTGGACCTTTCCTTTCCGTTTGGACTCCCGTGCCCCCCCGTGACGCTCAAAGTTGTTCCCTCTTGCTCCCGCCCTCCATACCGGCGAATTTCCGGTAAGATGAACCTCGTCTCTTCCTGGTTGGACCCCCCACGAGAATTCAAGCTGCACCATCCAGTCGGCTGTATCAAGTTGTTAGTCCGGTCCTTAGAAGGGGGTTGATTGGGGGAACAACGAGTTGACAAGATTGACTGGGCCCAGTGCTTTCCTTAAAGATAGAAGCGTTTTTGTTGTTGGATGTGGAGATAATAGGTGCCAGACCCATGCGACAAGCTAATCTTTGTGGCCCCCCCGAGGTTTGGCCTTCCAACACTCGCCGCCAATCTGCGGACGTTGCCTCGCAGGATAAGTCTGTTGCTACGGATCCTATGGCGGGTTTGCTCCCCACCCTTGAAGATCTAGTTCTCGACTTTTTTTTCCGCGTTTTGTGCCTCAGGCGTCTAGGATGCGGCGCCCAACTTCGCTCTATGAGGGCTGGGCCCCACCAGCAGACCCTCGGCAATAAGCACATGGTATCTCGCTTCCGCGAAAGCCTGTGATCTCTTCATAGTCTTCGTATGTAACATCACAATTAGGATGCCTTTCTCTTTTCCTTTGTTTTGTTATGCATTTCGAGTATCTGCATCCGCTGTTCATGTAACCCCCTTCGAAGCGTAACTCTTCCGAAGTTTGAAGAGTAGGCTAACGGAAATTCGCACCCCTTAAAACCTCTCTGATCGGCCATAACTCCTTTTCTTTCCTCCAGTACACTCTCCACATTCTACTATGTGCTCATCGACTGCACCTCTGCTCGACCTCTCAGTGCCCGGATGCTCCCTATGTCGTTCTGTTTGGTTTTTTTTGCCCCTTGACAGAAGGTAGAAGCAATCGTTTCCCTCCGCGCAGTGCATGACTCCCCGCGCTACTCCTGTTCTTCTCACTGTTCCCCTTTTCCTTACTCCTGGTCTATTAAGTGAGTCATGTATTTTAATTCGCGGAAGGTTTTTGTTAACCACGGCGGCCCCCTATGGAATAGAGTCGCCCCCAGTTACCAGCAATCATACCCTTTCAGTTTTTCAACTCTTTGGTTTCACGGATATACCTGTCTTTAAGTCATCTGATCGAGCTGATTTTTTTCATAGCGAAAATGACCGAGGGTCTCCGTTCTCGATCCCTTCGTGGTTCGAATCCTGTTGGCTCAATTCCTGTTATTCTGACAGACGGGTCCGCGCACGGCCTCTATGGCATCACGTTTTCACTAGACCGCCCGGGACTTCGTTCCCTTTGTTTCGGCTCTAGCAGTTCTATTTTCCCTCTTTCCCTTTTGAAAAGGCCAGTTTCGAGAATCATCCTCGCTGCTGAGTGTAGCTTCTGCGTATCCATCGGTGGCTTCCACCCCGGCGCACACGCGGAAACGCGGCTGCTGCCGTTCTCCCCCCCTCCTGCCTAGTTTTCCAGACCCACGTGCGAACTCGTTCTCTTCTTTTTGCATTGGCTTTTTAGTGAATCGCGGTCTCTTCCCGGGTGGCTCTTTCTGGTGAGTCGTGCGCTTGCTGCCCCCTTTAGCACTTTAATCCTTGTTTCGAGCGAACCCGGTTTTGTCAGGATTTCTTACGCGTTCTTATTCACCCAGGTTCTAATCTCCCCCTGAGCTTCACCTCGACGCCCGTCCCCCCGTTTTAAAAAGTCCCTATCCCCGGTCCATTTCTCTTACACCGGTCTTCGCCTTCCCTTTAGTTTGGTATGTCTTGGCATTGTCCACGCCCCCCCCTCTGGACCACGTCGAGCCAGCTTTCTCCACCCTGCTCGTCAACCGCTCATGCCCGGTCCTCTATTTCTTGCTTTACCTTCACCCCAATCTCCCTTCTCCCCAAGTTTTATGAGGATGGATGCGAATTCGGAAGTTGTTATAGCTTCGCTAAGGGTTGCCACCTGTTAGCCGCGAACTCGCGGGAACCTTCGTTGTGCCGAAGCCTCTTTTAAAGGCCTTTTTGATAATTGTCCGTGGGCAAAGCATTGTGTTCCCACCTTACTCGAAATCCTCAAGCAAGGCTCAGTACTCGCATTTTGCGCTAGTAACTTTGTTAAACGTTCTTCCCTGTTAGCTTGAATGGCCAACCTTTTTTTTTTACCTTACCCGGACTCCGAGTTATATCTTTCTGATTTGAGATATTTTTTGCTCTTCTGCCATTTTATGAACTTCGCTCGATTTCCTTCCTGGTGAGACCCTTCGGTGTGAGTTGTCTTACAGGTTTAGGCTTCGTTGCGTGTAACCTGTGCATTCAGACCCACTTTGTCCCAACCTCGTTTCTTCGAGAGCCCCCGCGGGCGAACCTCGAGCTTTTTCCACGCGCTCTTGCCTGCTCGTGAATCTGAATGCATCGCCCCAACCTCTTTTGTGACCCCGCGATTCACTGGCAGGTTCCCCCCCCCCAACCATTCTGGTTTGTATTCCTACTCGTCTCACCTCCTCATCGCTACCCTTTCCCCTCAGCATTACCCACCCTTCACCATTCACCACCCTCTACTTCTTCCTCCCCACTCCCACCCGCCCTCTATTCTCCCCTTCTTCCCTTTTTATTTTTTCCTTGATTCCCGACCCCCCCTCTTACACATCTCTCTTCATACCCTCTCCCGGCCCCCCTCCTCTCCCTTTCTCTCGCCCCCTCCCCTGCTCCATCCCCTTATTCACCCTCCCCCCTGCCTCCGCTTCTCCCCATATCCCCCCGCAACTCCTTCCAGGTTTTCTCAAACTCCCTACCCCGCCCCTGTTCATTCTATTCTCCCCCCACCTTCTTACCCCTCATACCTCCTCCCATCTGCTCACCCTTCGCCCCCTACCTTCTTCCGCTCTCTTTCCTATCCCCCCATCCTCCCCCGCCTCCCCTTCACACCCTATTTCTTTCCTCATCCACCCCCCCGCCACCCTTCCTCTGCCCATACCCCCCTCCTCCCTGCCAACTCCAATAATGTACACACCTCATCCCTCCCCTACACCCGCCCATCCCCTCCCCTTCTGTATTATGCTCTTCCCTCCACTTCTTTGCCCCACCCCTCGTCACTTTCCTCCCCGATCCTCCTGCCCTCTCCTTATCTGCCTCCCCTCCCCCCCCAGATCCTTTTCATCTCACCCCCGTCTGTGCCCTTCCCTCTTTCTCTCCCCATACCCCTATAAATCACTCCCCAGTTTCCTTCCTTCCCTCTTCCTCCCCACTGACTTCGTTCTCTTCACTTTCACCCTCATTCCTTGCCTAACTCATGCTTATCTCCCTACCACATGACCTTACCCTCCCTGCATCTCCGTCGATCGCCCTCCAATTCTACCTTCTTTTCTCAGCCCCATCACTGCGTCTTCCGCTAATCTCGCGATGCCCCACTCTCCGTCTTCCCCACTGATCATGTTTCCGCCATTCTCATTTTTTACTCCATCACTCCCCATCTGTCCCAAAACTCCCCAGTCTCCTTCTCACCTTCATCCTACCTACCCACTCTCTTGCTCCTCTTACCTCTTATCCCTGTAATCGTCCACCCAACTATCCCTCGCGCCCTTACGGTTTCTACCCCCTCCGTCGCACCTCCTGTCCTATCGTCCTGCTCTTGCCCTCCCTGTTTTTAGGCATTCCTATATTGTTCGCTTTTATCTATCGTTGGTTTTTTTTTTTCGCGGTTGCAGGGCTGACGACGATGTTGCCCACCCCCGGGTTTTTGGGGTTTTTAGAATTCCGGTTTCTGGTTTAGCTTTCCGAACCCACAGGCTCGTTTCAGGCAGGCTTTTCGATTTCTCGAGGGCATCTCCTTCTTGGGCTTTTCCCCTTTTTTTTTTTTGAATCGGGACGGGGCGCTTGAGTTCTCGCGATTGCGTGCTCCAGCGGGTCTGGTAAGTTTTTCGTTTCCCCTTTTTTTTCGGGAGGTGATTGGCCTCGTTTGTAATGCAAGCCCCCGTTCAGGTAACTGCGTGATGAACCTTTTGAACTTTTTTTTGAGTAACAGAGGTAGTCCTCCTCTTAG
>Ga0179593_1809246_pt1 | contig 13407 bp, 13 predicted proteins | sample CZODoug2_1_08_16_FD_185931 | JGI IMG/M metagenome (GOLD analysis project Ga0179593, IMG submission 185931) | Vadose zone soil fungal communities from Angelo Coast Range Reserve, California, USA - CZODoug2_1_08_16fungal (PacBio error correction) | ecosystem: Environmental > Terrestrial > Soil >... | reverse complement strand
ATCCTACTAGTACTCCTTTCCGCGAACACTGAATTATTCCACCCCCCTAAAGTCAGTATATCTCGGCGACGGAACGCAGGGACCTTCTGAGACCCTCTAATTAGTTGGCTTCATTGACATCTCCAATGCTCGACTACTCCGCAAGACTTTGACCTTACGGACACCAGACTTCCGTATCTTCCTCGCCCTACCTTTTCCGACCTCTTGCCCTTTCACCTGGAAGATCTTCAAAAATCCCCTCCCATTCTTGGTCCTCCTTGGGTGACGGAGGTTAGGTACGAGGCCGTCTCTTTTTCGGTTCGTGGATCTGTTCGCAACCCTCTTGCTCCCCCCCTTTCCCCGTAGATGGGACCCGCCCTTTGAGATTTCGGATCGCCTTCTCCGTTCATGCGGCATAGTTTCTGGTTCGGTTTTCTTTCCCTCACTTGGTCGATAATTCGCAACTATGCCTTGACATCTCCTGTTTTCCTGTTTCCTTGCCGGCTTATAGGTAGTCTTCAGGACGCCCTGCCTAAATTGCAACTTTTTGGTTCGTGCTTCTTCACACTGAAACCTTCATTTGCCCCCGACTTGATATCTTTAGGCAGAGGACCGTCTTGCAACTACCTCTCGGGATACCCTGGATAGATCTTTTATCCCCCTAGGATCCTCACAGATGGTCTGGTTGCCAAATCTTTCCCCCCCAGTTAGCTCCTTATTCGGAGTCAATTGGGTTTCCCCCCTCTACGACCTGACCTGCCTGGTACGGCCCTTATTTATTCTCAACCCTCCTTTTTCTGCAGATTTTTTCTTAGATTAGTGTCAATCTTTTTACGCTTTTTGTATAGCATAGGCGCTCTTTTTTATTTCGACCCGTTTTTTCCCCTTGGATTGAGTAGAAACGTCGGCCGCTGTGCCAGGTCGCGCGACCGGTCCCATTCTTTGCAAGCCTGTCTTGCAAATAAAGAGGCCGACAATTTCCACCCCCGCTGAGGTGCCTTGGATTTGTCCCTTAACCAGTCTCTGGTTTCAGCCTCCGCGCTCCGTAGATCCGCTCCCTTCCACTTTTCTTAGGGAGCGTTCCTCCTCGAACTCTGCGTTTTTCCATGAGTGATCGAGCCGTGTTTCTCTGATGGTAGCCACCGCCCTTTTTTTGCCTTCCGAGATCTATATCTTCTCTTCTGCGGGTTACCCCCCCCCCGACAATTTGTCGGCGTGGCATCTTCCTTTACCTCCGCTAATCCCCTAATTTCCTTGAACGAAGTGCCGCCGGCTTCCGGGAACAAGCCTCCCCCTGCGGGCCCCTCCTTCTTCCTTTTTCATTGTTTCCACCCCTTTCGCCTCTTATACCCTCATTAACTTCACCACAACTTGCCGTCCTTAGAATGTTTCCGCCAAAGGTCTTTTAAGACTCCTTTTCGACAGTCAGAAGATGATTCGCCCACTTCACACTTTGTTTGTCCTCCTACGTATTGTTCTTGTGTGTCCCTCTCGGATGTGAATTATCAGCCCTAAGTTTCGCTGAACTCTGCGTTTGCCGCTTGCAGCAGGGTGACCCCACCCGCGAGCCTTAGCTCCCCCCTAGCCGGCAAGCCGATGTCCCCATCCCGAAGGTTTCCTGATTCTAGCCACCGTCAGCTGGGCAACCTTTCGTCCTTGAGGAGAGCGAGCTTTCTTAGCACCAGGGGTTACCACGGAGTACGTATCCATAGAATTCCTCTCTTTCCCGAAAGACAGCGCTTGTTCCCTCCCGGACTTTAGATTTTTCCGAGATCTCGGCCCTTGCAGACAGTCCTTCTGAGCAACGATACTGAATGTGCTCGGAACTGGTCTTTTTCCCCTGCTAACCCCAGTGTGAGGGCCTGCTCCCTCCCGACCCAACCTAACACTCGCTCGCGTTGTGCATATCGGTTTTTCCTCTGTGCCCTAAAACAACCCGTTAGTTTTTTCCCTGGATCCTTTCTTCCTAATTGCCCACCACCTACCTGGGATTGCAAATGGTGAAACTTCTCTTCTTTTGGCTTGCAAGGCGTCGCTATAGCAGCGAACTATTTCCATTCCTTTTGTCTTTCTGACGTTGTACTTTACTCCCTCTTCCTCAGCGATAAGATTCCTCCTAGGGCTTTTTTATCCCCCATAACGGAGTCGTAGAGGTTCACCACTTTGCGCCGTTATTGCTATCCCTTTCCCTCCCTGCAACCTGCCACCTATCGTCGATCCTTCCCCCTTGGTAGTTTTGTTGAGTTTCAGAGCGTGGCCGCCCGGCATTACTTCTATTCGGTTGATCATGTTTTACTATTCGTCGAGTTCCCCCTTCAATGATGATATCCACCCTTGCCCTGCCCACGACCCCCGCGCCTTTCCTTTTTTTGATCGAAGCTGCCCGTCGCCATAGTGCTTTCATTCGGTAAGTCTTGAACCCCATTATTGATGAACATGGTTCCCCCCCAGTACTGGATCCTTCGGGAGTTTGGGCCCCCCCTTCAGCCCCGGCAACCTTTTTTTGGCTTTTCCCCCTGCGCCGCGCTATCACTAAAACCCCAACCGAGATCTGATGCGCTCCTGAGAGATGACCTCTGGGTTCCCCCCTCAACCCTTTCATCATGCAAATCCGGCTCACCTCTTGTGTCCTCCTGTAAGAAATAGGGGACCCGGCTTCAGGTTCTTCAACGCCGTGACATGCTTTTTTTTCCGCAAACAAAACAATCTTTCCCTATCACCGATTCCGAGCAACCCAGTGCTCCATTTTCCCTTGATCCCCCCAGTACTGTAGTGAAGCAGAATCTCCCCCCCTACACACCTCCTCTTTGATGACGAGCTGCCCTGCCCTGCTTGCCCACGTCTTCTCCCTAATTCACGTTGCACGGATTGCCATCTCCCGCCCCCCCTTGTTCCTACCGGCTTTCCCCTCTAGATCGCGATACATGTAGGTTTCCCCCCCGACACATGGTTTTCTTTTGTCGGTAGATCTGATGCTGAACCTCTCCTTACTTCCCCTGAAATCCCGTCCCCTCTATATACGCCCCGATTGGTCAGTTCCCCGATGTGAGCAGGTTGCTTGAAAAATCCCCAACTTCGCGGTTCTGTCGCTCCGTCAGCAAGACCCGATTTTCCTCCCATACTCAGGGACCCTATCACCGGTCGTCCCCCCTCGAGGGGCAGACGACGAGTTATGAAACCGCCATTCCCCCCATTACGTCTCTCAGCCACGCACGAGCCAAACCAGGTTTTTGCCGACGCTATATTTCCTCTTTCCTCTCCTCCCTTTTGTTTTTTTGGGTTATCTGATCTTCGGCGCGCTTTTTTTAATCGGCGCTTTAGGCCGCCGGACGGTGGATTTCCTTTGTTTTTTCCTCCCCGGCTTCTTTCTCCTCACTGATAATCGGACCGCCTTTTGCTTTTATAGTTCGTAATGGATGACGTCGTTTGTCTTCTGTTGATTTGCACCGCCATCGTCTTTTCCCGGCTTTTCAAAACTCCCTTTCTCAACCTTGCCCCCCGATCGCTAGTTCTCCTGATACTCTTTATGTGTGCTGCTGCCCCCTTCCCTATCCTTTTTTTTTTGGTTTAATCCCTCATCTTCCCTCGCCCATTTTTCTATTTCCTCTCCGATCTTTCTCGCGATGCGGTGTTTTTTTCTCGCTTTCCAGATAGGTCCCCCCCCCCAGGTCCTTGGCGAGATGGGTAATCGTCACCGGTTCTTCGTCTACTTCTCCTGATGTCGTGGGCATATGGGCGTCTTCTCGGCATCGAGGATTGGTCTGGGTTTTTTTGATGCTATTCGATAATTCACAGCTGGCGCTTTGTTTGACCCCACAGGTGTTAAACGTTACCTGGTTCTAGATCGTGTTTTCCTCGGTGTTGGTTTTTTAATTCTTGGTTCTTTTTCTCTACCCCCTCCTACTCCCCTCGTCACCCCCTATTGTCGCCGTCCGGCCACCACGGGATTTCTAATTTTCTGAGATCTTGGTATTTGATGTATTCTTCCTGTCTTCTTTTCTTCCCTGTAGCATCAGAGCGTCTTTATCTGGGACCTTCGAGCAGACTCACCCACCCCTCCCCTGTTTCCCTCTCCCTACCTCCTTGCTGAGTTAAGATCTTTTTGCGGTTTGGAGGGCCCCGGTACCTGTCGCATCCTATGGTGTTCATCCTCCATCTTTTGAATCCTTTTGGCCATCGTGAAGACACCAAGCGGGCGTCGTGTTTTTCTCCCGGTCCCTTTTCATCTCATCTTTTTTGACAATCTTTGAATCTAATCTTAACCCCATAATTACCTCCCTGTTGTCGGCCAGTAGTGTTTACACCTCCTTCGGATACCCCTAAGATCCTTCGGCCACTTCTTCATGTCTGTCTTCTAATACAAGGAGACCCTCTTTGTTCATAGGATCTTCTCGATACCTCATTCCATTGGCCCTCGTGACTTGTTCGTATGTTTGGTTATCCCCGGTCTTTCCATCACGGCCCTCCTTTTCCTCCTGCTACCAGGGAGGATAAGTCTTCTAGTGCCCGATCACCCGTCTTAAGGATTTGGGGTTGACTGGACACTACGACCCCCCCCAGACTCCGCCCCCCAGTACCTGGTTTTTTTTCTTGAACTCTCAAACCGATTCCTGTCCCCCTTCCCAAATGATGGCGTGTTCGTTGCTTCTATTCACACCTCTTGTGAAGCAGAAGACTTGGCCTGTGCTCACATCTCCTTTATGGCGCCCGCCGTCATGTCCGCAATCTTAATCGGATCACATTCTTCGCACATCTCTGGTTTAGAGCATAGTTCTACGCCGGTTTACTGGCTTCTCAAGTACCTCTTCTCCATCCACTTACCGACTATTTTTCTCTTCCGTGTCGATCGTATACACTGGCCCCTGATTTTTCTCTCTTCATTTCGGATCCCTACTAGCCTTGGTTGCCATTTTTTCCGGCTGCCAATAGACAGATAGTTTTCCCTTCCTTCGGCGGCTGATTTCCAAGGCTTTATTGTGCCCCCCCCCCCACTACTTCCAATGTTCTCCTGTGGATTTTCTCCTCATTTATTTTTTTCTTAGGAAGGTCATTTTTTCGTCAAACCTTTTTTTCTCCTAAGGGTCCTCCCCCCATATTGAAGATCGAAAATTAGGAACGCCATGCAGAGACTATCTCCCCTTTTCCTCAGTTACGCTTTTCTTGCGGCACGTCTTCCCGTTCCCCCCTGCTGCTATTGCGTCCCCCCGCTACCTTTGCATCCCTTGTCGTGTTGTTGTTATTTTCCCAGTTTACATTTCTTCCCAATTTTTTTCCTTTGTGTTTCTTCCAAAGGCGGGTTTGGGTCCCACCTGCTCCAAAGATCGATGCCTCAAACAAAGTACCGCACGGGGTCCCTGTATCCCCCCTACTAGGTTTCGCCGTTTCCCCTGCTTCTAGGAACACCCCCGCCTGGCTCTTCTGAACCTCCGCTGGTAGGCACACATCCACTTTCCCCTTTCCCGTTTTGGAATTTATACTCGGTGTGTTTTTGTTGTTTGTCCCTCGCCCCCCCCCCTCCTTTTTAAACTTTTCTTGTAGCATTTCCGGTGCGCTCGTTCTCACTACAAATGGAGGAATCCTTCCTTTCCCACCAAAAGAGCTCTATGTTATTTACGACCCCCTCCCTTCGTTCCACTCTCCGAACGATCCTCGATCTTGCAGCCCCCCTTTTGGTTGAGCGCTTGGCCGTACCGCGCCTTTCCTTGTAGTTAGTCTCCATCGATCCCCCCCCACCGATAGGACCGCTTTTTGTCATCTCGCCTCCTGGGCGTTTTCTCCCTCTGTTTTTATGGACTCCAACTTCTGTCCGGGTATCCTATCGTGCCTCGTTCTTTTCCTCCTTCCCCCCAGAAATGGGGCAGGGGTTGGCCCTTTCGTAGTACTGGTCTTACCCCCCCACGTTGTCAATTAGGGCTCCTGTGCCGACCACCGGTCCGCCATTAATCAGGGAGTCTCCCCCCTGTCCGGGACGGAGTCCTCAAGTTGCCTTACTATCAACCGCTTCTCTTTTTCCCCCAATTCCCGGAAGTAGAGTCGATCCCGCCCCGCCCATCAAAGACATGTCGGTGTCACCCCAGCGACGTGAGGAGTCAGAACTTTTTCGAACGATCCCCACTTAACTACAACCACGGTGCCTTGTTCTCCCCCAGTCCCCCGGCTGCCCCCGCCTCGGTGCTTTGCAACCCAGGTCCTGTGCGTGCCAGTTCGTCAATTCTCTTGAGTTTTTTTGGCTATTCGTTTGGCCTGAAGTTTTCCCAGTTATTTCTGCCCCCTGGATGTCCCCAGGGAGATACCTCTGAGGAGATTATTGTAAGGCCGCTTGCCTTCTCCCTCGAGCTGCGGTCGGGGACTTTTTTTTTCTTTTTGCAGCCCAGCCTTCCTTCTGTGATCTTTTTCTTCATCCTCCTTTTTTGAGAGCTCCCCCCTCCCCTCTTTTACTTCCTTTTTATGGACAAAGGAGTGCCAACCCAACCCCCCCCCAACTTCCCCTGGCCCGCTCTCCCTTTTCCTGGCACCAGCCTGCGACATTACGAAATTACTCCCTTTCCCTCGCCCTCGACTACTCTCTTTTTCCTTTCGGCACGATTCAGCGCTAGCCCGCTGCCACAAATTTTCTGAGAATCCGCCCTGGTCCCTGAGATCTGAACCCCCTCACGCCTTTTTGGTCCAGGTTTTTGGACTTTTCGGGTCCTGAACGACTTTGCCGCCCCGAGGGTTAGGTCGTTGGATCTGTTCGACCCTCCTTGCCTTTCTAACCCCCGGTCTTTGTGACGCATTCCAGGGGATCTCGTTCGGCTTCTCCTCGGACTTCTTCGGCTGAGTAGTTCCTCTTTCTGTAGATCTTACACTTCTCTTCCACCTGGGAGGCTCCGCATCGCTGTTCCCACTGTTACTTTTGGTCCTGTTAGTCTGTCAAGGCTTTAGCCCGACACCGTGCGTCGCCCCCATTCGTAATCCCACAGCAGAAGAATTTGATTCAGTCGTCCCCCCCTGCGGAAAGCTTCCCACCCTCGATTGGATTCCCCCCTGAAACCGCTCTCCGTTGAGGCCCCCGCTGGGCGTCCTCTCAGTACAAAATCTGGTCCGCTGACACAAATTCGGTAATGTTGAGCGTTTCTAGTGGCGAGCCTGGGCTCCCTCCCTACTTCCCGTGACTTCCCCCATTTTGGACCCTTCAAAGGATTCTCCTCAGAAACCCTTTCTCAGACTCTGACTGAGGTGCATCTTTTGTCGCTTTCAGGCTTTAGTGAATAGGTCTATCTTTTGCCCTTTGCCGCCCAGTCGATGACCTTTCTCTTCCGGGGCTTAAATGTAGAGGAGACCTGTTGGACCCGGTCTGGGCCTTTTATTTTGAATCATAGGTCCTGTACCTGCCACCACCCCTGGCTTCTATTTTCATTTCCCCAGCTTGAGTTCCCGATCAGGACAGTGTGTTCCGTTCTCGGCCTCGAAGTTTTGGGCCCCTTTTTCTTTCCCTGTTTCTAGTACTCGACCGTTCCTTCCCTTTTCCTTTCGTTATCTATTGCTCAGTTTTCTGTGATTTGGTAGCCCTCCCCATCCTATTTGTCTTCAAGGGGCAAATCCCACCCCTAACTATGCTTCTTCCCCCCTTGTCCCTAACCTCTGCCTCTCAAACCCTTTTCCAGGCCCTTAAGTGCCGCTTGATTTTCCCCCCCTATACCTTAAGAGAAGGTCATCTTTATCGCGTTCCTCCAGAGCTTCTCCAACGTGTCACACTTTAACAGAATCATGATTTCCTTTCTTTACTACCCAGTCTCTACACCATTTACTGAAGATGATGAGCCGTCAGTCCCCGCCTCTGGTTATTATGTTTAAAGTTTTCTTTCTTTGTATTTTGTGGGGGTTTTTTTTTTCTTTTATTCTTTCCTCTCCTCTTTGTTTTTTTTTTCTTTTTTTTTTGTCTCTGCCTGTTCATATCCCGCCGTACATTTTCGATCAGACTGATTTTTCCCATTGAATCAGGGGTGACCCCCTCACGCCCAAGCCCAGCTCCTATGCTCTGAGCGAGCCCTCCGATGTTCCCCCGCCCCGCCTGGAATCTCTCCCCGAATCAGTTCATCGCAATTGGAGATGCCGATCGAGTAGGCTGTAGCTTCCCACTCCAGGGACCCCTGCTAGAAGTCTCTCTCCTCTCACCTCACCTCTCTTTGTCGAAGGATTGATGCCGATGGATGCGGATTTTGTCCTTTCACATTGAAATCTCGTATGTCCCCCACTGATTGAGACAGGTTTGAGTTGCACGATCCCTCAACGCAAAACCATCCTAATAGGTTTTTTTCTGTCGAGATTTGCCTCCCCTGTTTACACCAAAACCGGTCTCCGCGCGCACACACTTGCTAGATCTTGCACAACAAACTGCCCCTGCCAACCATCTTCGCCCCACACTCACGATGATTCACCATGACGATCCCATACGCTTCTCCGATCATCCCCAGTACCCCTGCCTTGTTTGGACGACCCGGCGATTCCGACGACGCGCGCCACGACGTCCCGGGGATCTCATTCTCAAGAACGGGGCAGTAGTGGGGGTGGCTAACCATTGTCGCCGCTGTTCCGCCTCCTCCCCTCCTTGCCCGTGCGTTCCAGTCGCGACTAATAAATGTCCTAGATTGCCGAGCGCGCCTCGCACACCACGCCCGCACACTATCCGTCCACTTCACAGCGGACTTCCTCCCCTCTACATCCCTACGCCCCCCAACATCCCGCATCTGACTCCTGCACCGCCCCGACCCACCCCAGCAATGACCGCCACCCTCTGGTTCCCACCAGGAGCGACTACGCTTTCTTTCCTTCGGCCACGCAGTAGGTAGCTTCACCACACTTAGCCCCCCCCTCTCCCTTGCCCCGCTCCACACCCCTCCCCTCTCAGAGACGGCAGCGAAACAGTGAGGTCGACGGACAACCACAGCGCAAAACGATCCCGCTCCCCTTCCCCCCCCCCCCTTTTCTCGGGGTCGCCGCGTATTTTGCTTGCGACGCCGACCGCTATTTTTCAACCCCCAAAACCCAACGCGACGATGCGACGCGACCCCGACATTATTAGACTCCCCGCGAGGACGCATCAGACACACCGTCTTCACACAGCAGGCTCGCACACAACATCCGTGCCGCCCACACCCCCCGCACACCTTCCAATAGGGGCTCACAACCCCCAGGCCCCCCGACCAGTGTTTTCTCACCCACAAGAACGATCTGTCTGCCCCACATCGCGCCGTCCCCCCTAGTAGAGGCCGGATCACACGGGGAACACTTTGTAGAAAACAGCGCACTTTTTCTTTTTAATCTAAGTAGTATGACCCATCCCCCCCCGCCCGTGCACCGTTCACGACACACGCACTCACCCCCTCCCATACGCACACCATCACAAGTCTCAGACCACTCCTTTAACACCCGTCACAGCACTCGCAAAACCAGCCCACTTGCTACCTGCTTTTTCACAGAGCGCGCAGCCACGCCACCCCCTCGCGATTACCTACCTCTGACAACGATGCGGGCTCTCCCCCACCAACACTCGACATCAACGACTCCGCCAGCAGGCCCCACGCTTACGGTTCTCTTAAGACAATGGTTCCCCTCAGCACCAAAGATAGATCGGATATAGCCCGTGCAGTCTTGAGTTGATTTTACGGCCCTCCCCCCAATTGTACGCTTTGCTCAGGCCGAGAGCCCATGTCACATGTTAAGCGAGAGAAAATCTAGCTTTGCCATGATACTGGCTAGTCACGTTGTGCTTTCCTCTTGCGGAGAGCAGGACCGCGATCGTTCATGGCATAAAGACAAACAAGTTTCACGCCACCCCAAATTCCTTCGATGCTCCAGTCCCAGCGCACTGCAGACCGGCGCATGACTCACCACGAAATATATACTTTTCACCTTTCTCCCTCCGTGATTGTAGTACATGAGTTTTTGCCGGTTATGAGCTCCGAAGCGTCTTTTGCTGAAGATAGCCTGTTTTATGGGACTTTGTTTTAATCAAGAGAGTCACCTACTTGTCTACGCCCTTTTTAGCTACCCCTACCGCAGCCGAGGTGATCGCCGTGTCGCGTGGCGTCAAGTAGTTTTTGCCATTTTCATGGCTGATTTAGGCGAAAATCTAGGCGATTAGTGTTTACCTGAACCCCCCACTATATGCTCCCTTTCCGATCGTCGCTATGAAGACGGGTATTAGGGCCTTTTTGTTTTCACCAGTGAAGCTTCGAGTCCTCTGTCAGGCCTCAGTGTCTTGCTCCCCAGCACCTTTTTACCAAATGGTTTCGTTTCTGCCCCCGATCGCTCGCAATACGATTTATTGCGTGGTTGCGAGATTAGAAACAGTTAGCCCATAGGCGATGGGCACGGACGTTTCGTACTTCGCGCTTCTGGTTTGCGTCTTAGCTTTCCTTGCGTCGTTGCTTATCAGGCACTAGATCCTTTTAGGTTGCTGGGGTGCATATTATGTCCTTGTGGTAACTCTGTCTTAATCCTACTGGTGGTTGGCATCCAATTTGAAGTTGTTACGGTGTGTTACGTAGACTCCGGGTTGATATCAATCCAGGTTTTCTGCGTGGCCAAATGATAGTCGTCCGTTATCATCTCAACCCCTTCCTACCGCCGGTATTTTCCCTTGACCCTATGTCGGGGACGGGGGCCCGCGGCACACAAGGGGTGAAGGGCGAGGACGGGTCAACCCTTATTCTCCTATTGCTTCGGTTATTCTCCTCCTAGGTGTAGTTCTTGACAAGGGCAGGCATGTCACGAGCGCAGGTGTGTTGTCTTGGGGTAGGTTTTGTTCCGTGCAACCCCTTCCCCTTCACCCCCCCCCCGCCCGGGCGGGCCGGGTCCCCCCCCTCTCCCGCAACGCGGGTATGAGGGTCGAGGAGTGCTGGTTGGTTGAACCATAGGTGTCACCTTCAGACGGGGGGCAAGCCTCCCCTCCTCGCCTGGCGCTTACCGCGCCCGTCTCCCACCACTCGGTCGGCTGGCTTTCGCGGCCTGTTCGGATTTTTTTTTGCACGAGGAGGGAAATTAGTTAAACCAGGACTTGCCAGAGGTTCAACGAAGGCCGGGACAAGATGCGGTATGCCGCCGCGTTTTGACAGTTCCCCGACCGAGTCAACTGGTTTGGCAGGGCCCTCCGTGTCAGCTACCGCGGAAGATCTCGCCTTTGACACTTTAAATTAAAGCGCTACATTTTCCGTGCATCCTACACTGCTGTTTCTGGATTCGGACACACAATCGAGCCCGCCGTTTCGGGTGCGTATTACTGTATCCGACATAACCAATCCCTTAGGCGTTAAATGCAGGACTGAAACTTGCGGGTCAGGTACTCCCTTTCCTGGAAAAGCTTCACAGCATTTATATTGTCAAGGGCTAGGCGCGATGTCTTCTCTTTCCTCCGAGTGGACGATAACCTTCCACCCCGCTCTCGGTTGGTATTTCCGCTCGACGTTGCCTACGCCAGGTTTTTGGAAAACCCCTCTCAAAAAACGTCAGATGACACAAGTTCATCTCTATGTCTTTTTTTTTGTCGATGCTGTCCTGAGAGAGTCGGGAACCTCCAAGCAATGTTCCCTCCCTCTCCATGTGGCCTTCATTCCAGTCATGCCTAAGTTTGGCGGCGACCCTTTGACGTTAAGGCCGCGGCGGAATCCTAGGCATCGCCAATTTGTACCTTCTTTTCCCGCGCGTACGAGGTCGTTCGCGATTACTCGTCCTACTTGTTCCCCTTTTGCACAGGAATTCGACTAAGCCCAGCGCGACGTTCCAGATGCTAGGTGCCGCTCACGTTTACTTGCCTGATGGGGCGTAGAAATCGGCGGGCTTCTGGCTCGATCTCGGCATTCCTGGGGCGAGCATTTTTGTCAACCTGTGCCGAATTCAACCTGCGGCGATTGTTCGAAACAGTGATTTCTTAATCTCTCTGCCACGTGTCTACTCTGGTGCCACAACCATCGGCTGATCCTGTTTGAGGTCTCATCTCTCCCTTCCTTTACTGGTCGCAGACGGACAGGAGCTTCCACGCGCTTTTGGCTGTACAACCTTCGAAATTACATACCGGGTGTGGCCCACAATTGTTTCCACACCACGAAGGCAGGTATTGTACTCTCTAAAGGTGGGAACGCGATGCATTCTCTCGACCGTTTTGAATAGGTTTGCCCGCTGTTGCTCCTTCGAAGTCGGTGCAACTGCTTTCTTTCTCCCCGGATGGCACCTGCGATCGCCCTTTCCTTACGCAGATTGGGGTTTTTTTTGATTTCCCCCCAGGAATATACCACCTCCTAACAGATTCGTCAATTCTAGTCCGGTCGGGTCTACCCCCCACACAGATACCCCCTCATCTCCTTCACGAATACCCATACCGCAGTTCCCCTATGAGTTCCAGAAGAGCCCGACTTCAGTAGGCCCGGTCCGATGTGATTCTCCTGTCAACCGCATTTCGGTCTTGGTAGACAAAAGACGCTTGTCTCTGCCACCCACATTTTTCACCTCTCCCGTGTTTTTTTCATTCGTGCCCTCTTAGGAAAGCGCTCCCAACGTTCCGTGCTCTACCTATTGTTGTCCTCACTTGGCCCGGGGCTTTTCTCGTTACCCTGGACAAACCTTGAGGGCACCTTCGGGCAAAACTCTCTTTACTGCCCCCCCCTTCCGGCGGACCCCTGGAGCGAATGCAGATCCGCCTGCCCCCCTACCAGTCTTTAGTAGTCTTCTCTCCTTTGCCCCCCTCCGCTTAGCTAGTGGGGCAAAAGGCTTCGCCATCTCTGAACGCTCTTTTCCGATGTTTCCGACCCTTCGGAGGTCGCCCTTCGGTGGTATCAAAGACACAAGTTTTGTCTCCGCCCTCGAAGTTTATGCCTCTTTGTTGTCCTGAGAACGAGAGCAAGTCGGGCAGGCGGTTTTTTGTTTTTCCCGCCCAGGCGACACACGTGACTTCGACGGTTCGGTGACGTTTCACCGTGCTCCCAGGCCCTTCCGGTGCTAGACAAGGCGCTTATTCTCCCCCTAAACCAGAATTGACGCCCCGTCATTCTTTATTCCCTCCTCCACTTTTTCCCTTCCAGAGCAGATACGAAACCCCTTCGTCAAATTGTATGGCCCTGCAACCCCGCCGTCCTTGTGCCGTAGAAGAGGGTTCTAACATAATTCCACGACACTGCTTCTTCCTTTTAACACCCGGAGTCTCCACCCTCACTGTTGGCGGGTGCAGCACCGCGTTAAGGCTTAGTTTTCGTCCCTTCTGAACTGTCTTCCGCGGTAAGGAAGTTCGTGCCGAAGTGCCCCCCAACGTGGTCTTAGTCGTCTGAGATGGCCCCAAGGTGCGGGGCATATTTTGGATCTATAAGATCCTTTGCCGTCGCCTCTCGCGCGTCTGGACCTTTTTCTTTTTGCCGCCCCGTAGTTGCGACAGACAAGGAATGAACTTCTTGAGGC
>Ga0179593_1739198_pt1 | contig 13407 bp, 19 predicted proteins | sample CZODoug2_1_08_16_FD_185931 | JGI IMG/M metagenome (GOLD analysis project Ga0179593, IMG submission 185931) | Vadose zone soil fungal communities from Angelo Coast Range Reserve, California, USA - CZODoug2_1_08_16fungal (PacBio error correction) | ecosystem: Environmental > Terrestrial > Soil >... | reverse complement strand
CCCCCCTTGTTCCCCTCCGGGGCCCGGGCGTCCCTCGGTGCCTTCCAGCCCTCCCCGGATGGCACGTCGTTCCCCCCTGACCAAAAATGCATAGTTGGTTCTCTTTTTGGCCCTGGGTTTTTTTTTTGGGAGAGTCCTTGAGAGACGAAGTTTTCCCTCAGTGGTGCGATTCTTCGAGGCTAGAGCCAAGGAATCCAAGCATCTTTTTTTTTTTTTCCGCCAGCCCTTTCGGCACCTAGGTGTTGAAGTCGCGGTTGCGTGTTTCCCCTTGGGCGGTTGTTTTTTTTTTTTTTTATGGGCTTGTGCGACTTCTGACGAAAAGTCCATTATCTTCTCTCCTTCTCCCTTTTTCTGATGAGAGGCACATGTCTTCGTTTCCCTCTTTCACAGGACAATAAGTCGTTTTTTCCCCCCCCCTTCGCCACGTTCCTCCCCCTCCCCACTTTGCGAAGGATGGCGGACCGGCGGACTTTCTTTGCGGCGGGTTGATTCGAGCCTCGTTTTGCTAAACATCCGGCAGCGGTCCTTGAAACTTTTTTCTCACGGCTTTTTTTTTTTTTTTTTTTCTTTCCGAGCGCACACGGCCTCTTTTCCGGCAATTAGTAATTGTTGGTATTCCCAAACCTCCCCTCGCGCCTTTCTTTTTTTTTTTAAACGGGATGCAGGAATTTTCCTCCTTTCGGCATTTTTCTTTTTTTGATGGGGCCCCCTTCCCCTCCCTTCCGCGGAGCGCAGGAACAGCGTTTTTTTGTTTTGATTTTCTCTTCCCCCCCCGGTGCTTTGTCCACAGGCCGGAGTCCATCCTTCCTTTGTTTTCGTCTTTTTTCTTTCCTCCCCTCCGGAAAAGCAGATCATCCCCTTCCGGGGCTTTGACATTCTCCCCCACATCTTCCCTTTTTTCGGCGCGGATGTGGGCTTTTTTCGTCCCTCCCACACTTCGACTTTTTTTTTTTTTTCCGAACGGGTGATGACCCTTCTCTCCGGGGCCCGGGCCCCCCCCCTTTTCCCTGTGTGGCCGTCGACCCTTCCCCCCGGCGAAAAACTCCAAAAGCCTTTGGGGGACCTCGGTCTTCCACAGGGCCTTAATAGATCATTTCCATGTATGATCGTCTCTCCACCACGGCGAGCTTTCCCTCTTCTCCGGCTGACTTCTCAGCTGGAAAACGTTCACTCAAGCTGTGGCCGGGCACCCCTCCGTGCCCTTGGATATCGTTAGTTGAAGTTCCTCTTTTTTTTTCTTCTTCCCCAAACAGACGTTTTTTACTGTGACCTTGCAAAAATCATCCCACTTAGTAATCCGTTTTTTTTCCCCCCTGCGCATCGGTCCTTTTGACGAAGAATCGATGTCTTTCCCTCTTCTCCTTTCCCCTCCGAGCTCAATGCTTTTCCGCCGATATAGTAGGGGTCCCAGGTTTTATTGTCAGTTGTCTTGGTCCCTTTTCCTTTCTTCTGCAGTTTTTTCTGGCATGGACAAACTCTGCCTATAGCGTTTCCCCGGCTTTTCCGTTTTTTTTTTTTGATGGAACATTACCTTTTTTCCTCGGTCCCTTTCTTTCTTAGAGGTTGCTCGACGCTGCCTTGTCTGATCCCTCCAGCGGGGGACTTTTCATTTTCCTCTTCCATGAGGGAAAGCTCTTCACTGCCGCGTGGCTTCGACCAGATCTTTTCCCTGAAAGGCCGTGGTGTCCCCTTCCTTTTACATTTTCTAAAAGCGGTCTGTTTTCCCTCACGCTGGGCGTGTGAAGAGCGCCCTCCAGCCGTTATCTTTTTCCACGCATTTTTTTAAACCCCTGCGCTCAGAAAGTTTTTTTCTCCCCGGGCGTGCTCCCCCCCCTCCGGCGGATTGATCTTTTCCCTCCCTCTCCCTATATGGGGGTCGAGAAAATTGCCCACCTTCCTGCACTCTCGGGTTTGACGTTTTCCCATTGTGAGCAAGTTTTTTTTTCCACCCTCCTTTCTTTCCTGAGATTAGGGTTTTCTTTCCCCCTCTTTTTTCGCGACCATAGGCGGCATTCCTCCCTTTTCCACGTCTGTCCGTTTTCTCTGGAGCGCACACGGGAGTTTTTTTCCCCAAAACCCCCGCCCACAATCCACGATCTTGGAGCTGCAACCCCCTTGGCCCATCAGCCTAGGCTTTCCTTTCATACAGATCGCATGGGTGCGTTTTTTTCCGTTTTTTCCGTTCGGGCACACTTTGCAAAAAATGATTCCTAACCCTTTGGGAACTTATCATTTCCCCTGTTGTCCCCCATTTTCCAAGGGCATGACTAAAAGTGGTTTTTTTCCTTTGGATGAAGGGACCCTTCGACGGGAGATGCCCACAATCTATCGAGGTCCTTTCAGGAATCTCCCCCTGATTGTATTTTTTCCCCTTCCCTAGTGGCGGGTTTTCCCTTTCATATGGACGATTGGCCTTCCCCGCCCTTTCACAAGTTTTTCACCCCCCCAGGGGGCCGTTTCTTTTTTTTTACAATTACTTTCCTCCTCCAAAAACCCGTGTTTTTCCCCCGTACACGGTCTCGTTTACCGTCCTGGTTTTTCTCACGAGATTTCGATAGTGGGAAGGTCAGTCTCCCCTTTTTTTTTTGGAAATTTTTTCCCCCCTTCCCCTCCCGCAGACTCCCCTTCCTCCCTGGGTGAACACTTACTTTTTACATCTTTCTCCCCCCGGGCCATCGCATTTCCCCCCTATTTAACCTTCTTCCTGCGAGAGCATGATCCTTTTTTCTTCCCCCTCTCATCGAATCATTCCACGTTAGAGTATTCTTGGGTCTCGAGCTTTTCCATGCCCATTTTCAATTTTTTCCCCCCCCCCCAAAGGTCCCCCCCTTCCCCCTTGACCTTAAAGGGAACTTTGCTGCCTTCTTCCCGGCGCGATGGGCTTTTTTGCGCTCCCCGGTGGCTTTTTCCCAGCGCTGACGAACCCCCTTTTCGGTTTTTTTCTTTCTCTTCTGCGATCGATTTTGCCCCCCACGCAAATATAGAGTCTGAGTCCCTTTCGCGCGTTCTTCCTGGCCATGGCGAGTTCTTTTTTTTTCCCGATTTTTCCCTTTTTCTCGAATTCTGCGACAACGTCTGCTCGGCGGCGTCTCGGCGATATTTTCAGAACATCGGCCCCAAGAGAGCTCTTTTTTCCCCCCCTTTTGTTGGTTTTTTTTTCTTCCTTCCCCCGCAGAGGGTTCTTTTTCCCCCCCCTTCATGCCCGCTCGAGCTTTTGATTCGAGAATGGTCCTTCCCTCGTTTTTTTTTTTTTTTTCCCATCAATCGTCTTGCTGGCGAAGGGGTTGCTGATGTCTCGTTTTTCCTCCCTTCCTATTCCTCTAGGGATTTGTAATCGGATCGCCCCGCTTATTTGTGGTTTGACCCGGGGGAACCTTTCGATACCCTCCCCCTTCCGTAAAGATTCGAATCCCCTCCAAAATTGAGTGCAACGTCCCCGTGGCAGAATCATTTCGCGAAGAGTTGGTCGTTGTCTCCTTGTCGTGTGTTACGGTTTTCTTCCCCCCCCCCCTTTTGGAAATGTTTGGCATTGACGTTTTTTTTTTTTTTTTTTTCACACAAGCGTGTACTCCGTCCCTTTTTTACCTTTTCTTTTCTCTAGATGACTTTCTCCCGGGTTGCGTCCTGTCTGGGTCGCTTCAGGGCTGGGCCCCCCCACGGGGTTTCCCCTTTATGGATTTCCCCTCCTCCCTTGGTTTTTTTAAAAACGTTGCTCCGGTTTTTTCCTGGATGGATTCCGCCCCTTAATGTCCTTGTATACAATGAACTCCTTGATCTCTTGTTTTTCACTTTTTTTTTTTCCGGAGTCGTCCTCTCCCCCTTTTTCCCGTCACTTTTTTTTTTTTGAGAGATTTGTTGTATTTATTGTGGATTTCCGCTTTCGCGTCTTTTTTGGGGGATTTGCACCTTCCTCGTTCCTTCTTCCCTTCCAAGCGTCAATCTGTGCCCCCGCAACGATTTTGATTGGGCTCAGGATCTGGAGACCTGACCTCGGTCGATACTCTTTCCCCCTGCGTTTCCCATCCCTTTCCCCAGGAAGGGTCCCCCCCCCCCCCCTTTTTCTACAGCCGACAGTTTGGCTTTTAAAACGGTGCAAAGGGTTAACCTCTTTGATTCCCTCCCCTTTTCGCTGTTTACATTTATCCTTGCAGAAACTTTTTCCCTTGTCGAATTCTCCCCCTTCGATCGGAGCTTTTTCTCCATACGGCCCGCATCGCGCTTTTTTTTCATTGTTGGTTTCCTGGCGCGTGACTCCCCGTGACTGATTTTTCCCCCCCCCCTTTTCCGTGGCGTAATCAATTTTCTTGGAACCCTTTTTTCTAGGGCGGGTAGGGCCGCCGCCTTTCTGACCAATCCCCCCCCCCTCCTTTTCCTCTCTCAAACGGTTAGGACTGCTCCCCCCTCCTCTTTCAACAAGGGAAAGGGGACTTCCACGATCCGTTTTTGCTTCGGGATGCACGGTTCCTTCCTCCCCCTGTCGATCGGACCTCCTCTGGTATGAGTCTTTTTTCCGAGATGCAATTCTTCCCTTCCTCTCCTATTTTTTTCTTTCTTTCCTGATGCCAACGAGACCCCCCTTGCGCTCGTTCACACCAGCCCTTTTTTTCCCCCCCCCGTCTTTTCGTCTCCGGCCACTCCCTCGAAGGGCTGTCCCACCTTCCTTTATCTGTTTTTTTTCAAGACCACGCGGTTTTTCTTTACGGGCTTCCCCTCGGGACAAGTTGAAATACTTTTGCCCATCCCCCCCCCGCCGATATTAGCTTGGCCTCTTACCTTTTCTTCCATCCTCGGTCTCGTTGACAATTTTGTGTGAGGTTTGCATACACATAGGCAAAGCTTTCTCCCTTCCTTGACTTTTTTTTTCCTAGGAATCCGTCCCTTCCGGATCCTTGATAGGCCCCACTGACCCCCCCCCTTTTCCCCCCGCCTCGCCGAAAAGACCCCTGCTGTTTTTTTTTAATTCCCTTCTCGTTCGCGGCCAGGACTCGGACGTACTTTCGTTCACACCTTCCCGTCTTATTGAGATCCCTCCCCCTTTATTGTTCAAAGTGGGAGGTATTTTCCCCGGTAACACCGCAATCGGTTGGCGCACCCCTGCTCCAAACGTTGCCCCCCCCCTTAAACCCTTTCTCCAAGCACGGGCGGATGTTTTTTTTTCCTTTTTGCTGGACGCTGGGTCCCCTGGTTCAGGTGCTGCGGCTTAGAGTGTACCCCTTCTTTCCCTTTTCCGGTCCTTTTTTTTTTTTTGGAAGTGTTTCTCGCTTCATCATTGAGACCCTTTATCTTTCATATTCCGGGTGGCTGTGCCCGATTGAGTACGGTGACTTACACAGGAGGCGCTCTTCTTCGGGCGATTGCGATTTTGTGCAGGGACCTTTTCATGCAATGATCTTTCCCAGTTCTGTTTTTTTCAGCCCCCCTCTTAAGGCCCCGGTGGTTTTTTAACAATTTTTTTTCCCCCCTCCCAGCGGCAAGGATCATCTTTTCCCTCTTTTGGTTGTCCATTGCACTGACACTGTGCTTCTTTCCCCCACCTTCTTCATCTTCGAAGACCGGCCCTCTCCCGATTTTTCTTCAGGATGTTTGACGCTTTTTTTTTCCTCTTTCCCCTCCCCCCCCCCCCCCCCCCGCGAGAGAGGAGGATCTCCTTTTTTTTTAAAAAAAATGGGGACGATTGCTTTTCCCCGGTTTTCCCCTTTCCTCTCCATTTTTTCTCTTTCCCTTCGTTCCCCCCCTGTTTCCTGCCAAAAATGCCCCCCGGCGTTTTTGGTTGCGCTCGCTTTTTTCCGGCCGACGTGCGCCGTCTGATTCGCCCTGCCCCGGTGGCTCTTCCGCTTTTTTTTTCTCGGACGATCCGACCCGCCCCAGCCCTTTCCCCCCCGAGAGTAGGAAGCTTTTCCCCCCCCATTTTTCCCCCCAGTAGAGGGTGTTTCCCCCCTTCCCGTTGGTCGGCGGGTGTTGGCCTTCTGTGCGAACCGTCCTCTCTTTTTGCATATCTCTATCTTTGTTTTTTTTTTTTTTTTCCTGGCATTAGTATAGAAGTTTTTTTTTCCCCCCCTCCCCACTTCTGTCGGAGCGACGCCCGCCCCAATGCTTTCCCCTTGGCGAAGGGCTTTTTTTGCACTGGAATGGGTTTTTGAATTCTTTCCCCTCCAAAATCGGAGCTCTCCCCCCCCCCTCCCGGGGCCTTGAAATGCGTTTTTCTCTCCCCGCGCCCACTTCTTCCTCCACCAGTTTCTCCGGAAGACATTTCTTTTCAACCCCCCTTTTTTTCCCCTTCCAATGCAGGAGCGTCCTTCTTTTCCCTGTCTGCCGCACGTGATGGGGACGTCCCGGTTACTTTCACCTGCTGCGGGCGTCGCCCCGTTTTTAAATCGGGTTGAGAGGGGGACTTTTTTTCCTTTTTCTCCTCGAGCCCCTCCCCCTCTTTCCTTGCGTAGATAAGTTCGTCCTTCCTCTTTCCGCCGAATTGGCCGGAAAACTTACGTTTTATCCCCAGTTTTTCGGATTTTGCATTTTCCTCCCCCCCACCATCGACCCCTTTTTTTTTTTTTCGGATTGGTTTTTTCTTCCCTCCTCCACAAAGGGACGCTCTAACGAAACCAGTCCTCGATCAGGGGTTCCCCCTTTCCTCCTGCCACCAGAAAAAGCCTTTTCCTTTTTTTACCCTCTTCGAATAATGCCTCTTTTTTTCCCTCCCTTTGCATCGTATTACATCTCTTCGCCTGACAATGAAGTCGCGGGGCCAAAGTACCAACCCCCCTTTTCCCTCCTTTTTCCCGCGACCCCGAAACCCCTCTACACCTTTCCCCTGGGTTGTGCTTCCCCAAAAGGATTTCCCCCCTCGGCCAGCAAATTTCACCCCTCCCAACCGCCGCCTGAATGGGATATACGATTTTTTCCTTTTGCAGAGGGCTTCTTTTCTTACTTGCGCCACCGCCCCCCTGGACCTGGCCAACCCCTTTCCCACTGCAGCACCCTTCCCCTCTGACATCTTCCCCCTTTTTTCCCCTTTTGACGTGAAGCCTCGCTGTCTTTTTTCTTTTTCCTTTCCGCTGAACGCGCGTTTCTGCCCCCGCTTTCGGGTCGGCGATGGCCTTTTTTCCCTTGAATTGTCAGTGGACCGGTTTTTTTCCTTTGAAGGGTTTTCTCCTTTCTGGGCAACCGGCGCCTGCCCCCAGTACTTACAAACCTTGCCGATTGTTGGACAATCCCGGTCCCCTTTCGGTACGACTCTTTCCCGAGGGGGGGGGGCCTTCTTTTCCGTCCGATCCAGCATTTTGCTCGATCTGTTTCCCCAAGGCTGTATGGCCAAAGCCTTCTTCCGATTTCCTCTTTTTCAAGCTCAGGAAAACCCCCCCCCCTCCCTTCGTGGCTTTTCGACCCTTTTTTCACTTAGCCTCTTGTTCCCTTGCGTAGAGAAAACAGTTTTTTTTTCCGGCAAGTCTTTTTTTTTGAAGAGTCCGCATCTTTGGCATCCGCACTTCCCCGACAGGGACACACATAGCGTCTTTTCGGATTTGAACGCTTTCTCTCAACCGCCTCCTTGATCTGGTGGGTTCGTCTCCGCTCCCCGATAGGGGGCGGCACGGACCCCCTTTTTTCCAGGACTTCCCCCCCTCCCTTTTCCTCTCGGTGGAAGGCCGTGCCCTTTTCCCTTTCCTGTGGGACAGGCAGGTCTGAACCCCCTTTTTTCGATGTGCTCTCCTAGGCGGTGTAGACCTACCCCCCTCTTTTCCCCCGGTGTCCCGTTTCCCCCCCTCTTTTTCTCCCGTTAGGGTGAACGAAAATTTCCACGTGCACCCTCTTTTTTTTCATTTGCCACTGCTTCCCTTTTTCTTACACCCACACCAAATGCCCTTCCCCATGGCGTCCCCCCTCCTATAAGGAGAGAGACTTTTTTCTTCGGGACAAGGGCGTCCCCATTTCGCCCACCAATATTACCTCCTCCCCAATTTCGTGGGTTGTCCATTTCACCCTGGACACCTTTTTCTTCAACGGTCTGATTTTCCCCTTTGTGGTTTCCCTTTTCTGCCGGGCACCCCCCTTTCCTTCTGTCCCGGCAGTCCCAAACCCCTCGGTCTTTTCAGTCAGAAGGAATTGGCTTTGGTGAACTTTTTTTTTCCGAAGCGTTCTTTTTCCTCTGGCGCTTCAATGTTTTGTCTGAGTTGCCCCCCTCCCCACACAAAGTTTTTTTTGGTAGGGGGTCCCTCCCTTTTTAATACCTAACGTTCCTTCCCCAGTCCCCGGGCTCCGACGGCCGCACTAAGACTTTCTTTTTTAAGTAGTTTTCCCCCCCTTCCGGACGTATTCGCCTCCGCCACTCCCTGGTTAATGAACGCCCCAGGTCTTTTCTCCCAAAGGCCCCCCCCCTCCCCCTTTAACCGCTCCGCACCCCTCCGTGCATGATCCCCCCAAAGGCATCCCTTTCCCCCTGCGATCATAAAGAGTTAAGGCTTCTTCTTTTTTTTCCCCCCTTCGGCTTGGTAGAATGCCCTTCCCCTGGCCCACACGCCCCACCCTCGACGAACGACTTCCCCCCTTAGCGAGACTTCTTCCCTCCCCTGAAGATGGGTGGCTTTGTTTCAATCTGTCTTTTTATGAAGCCCCCCCACTCCCTATTTTCTTTTCGGAGCGTTTTTTTCGTCCCGATGCGTTTCTACTTCCGTTCCCTTTCCGCACCTACGAGGAAATAAGTTTTCCCCTAAACACTTTTCTCTCTTTTCGCCCATGGCGTTTTTTTTTCCCTCGAGGTCTTTTTTTTTTTCCTTTTTTCTGACGGCCCTAGCCTTTCGAATTTTTTTTTTTTATTCGGCCTTCTCAAGAACATCGGCCCACCCTTTTCTTTCTTTTCCGTAATCCTCCTTTTTTTTTTAGATCTTTTTTTTTTTTTACATTAGCCTTTCCCCCTGGATCGCCGATCCCTTGATTTCAGCTTTTCTTTTAATGACGAATCCCTTTTCAGCGAATTTTAACTTGTGTGATTTTTTTTTTTCTGGATTTTTTCTCTCCTCTCTTCTTTTCCCAGTTACGATCCCACGCCACACAACCGCCCCCCCCCCACCCACAATGACCACCCCCCGCCAAGACATCGACTCGATTCCCTCCCTCGGCGTTTTCTTTTTTCTCCCCCTCTCTTCACAATAACACTTTTTTTCACGCCTGGTCCTCCCCCTCCCGGCTGATCATTTTTTTTTATTTTCCGTTCCGTTGTAGAAGGGGGCCTTTGTCGTTTCAGTTTTTGCACCCTTGAAAATGGGTTTTTTTTTTTTCTCCCCGTCTCAGTTCTCCCCCCCTGTCCTAACGTTCTTTTTTTTTTCTTTGATGGACTTCTGTGTGATTTTTTTTGACGGAATCCATTTTGCTCCCGGCTGTTTCCTTCCTCTCCTTGAATGGTGAACTCCCCCTGTGTTTGCTGGATGGTCTTTCCTCTTTTAAAAAACGTGCCTTGATATTTTCTTTCTTCTTCTAAGGAATTCGACAATTTCTTTCCCCCCTGACCCCCTTCCACGAGATGATATATAGTTACTTTCGGGAAATTCGGTTAGAAACCTTTCCTTTTCACTTTACCACTTTTGCGCGGTAATTTGCTTCTGGGGCCAATGGTTTTTTTCTTTTCCCCCCTTTCTTTGCTTTGAACCCTGGGCCCTCGTCAATCTGCTGGTCCTTGCCCGTTGTCCCAACCACATCCTGGCTTTTCTTCTAAAGGGACCGAAATTTCTCTCTCTTTTTTTTGGCAGCTCCTTTTTCTTCCCTTCCGGTCCAACGTCACCCACTTTCCCCCTCATGCCATTTGACCGTCCTGCCCTTTGAAATGATTTTCTTTTTTTCCCCTTTCGCTTGTAACATATTTTCCCTTTTTTTTACCCGTGTGCCGACAGGAGGGGCGCACCCCCTTGGACTTCTTAAGTCCTTTAAGCTGGTTTTTGCCGCGGATGAATGTTCCATTGTTTTCCCTTGGCGCGTTTCTTCACAGGCGTGCCTCGTTCTTCTTGATTCTTCTGTTGGCGCCTCCATCGGTTGACCTTCGTTTCTAGCGGGTTCGTTGTTCTTATGGTTTTCGAACGCTCCTCTCCCCCCCCTTTTTGTCGGGAAATGATGTCCCTCCCCACCACCAGTTCGTTTCTTCTCCGCATGGCGCTTCGGTGTCTTTTGCCACGGTTTTCCTTTTTTTCTCGATCTCCCCCCCCCCGGTTTCCCGGATGGAGCGTTGCGAGCGCTTGCACTCCTTTTATTCGCTATGTTTTCCCTTGCGTGTCTTTTCCCTTCCCCCTCTCCCCCTTTTTATTCTATGCGCTTTTTGGAGACCCCCTTTCCTCTTTTAGACGAACAATTTACGTCTGCCACCCAACGCCCCAGTTCCGTCTCCGTCCACGCGTCTTCCTCCATCGGCAACCTTCCCACATACTTTTTCCGCCTCCCTTCGAACAATCTCCGAGGGACAATCCGTTTCAGTTGTACTTTTTATCATCTTTTTTCTCCAAGGGGAGCAGGGAGGGATGTGTTTTTTTCCTCTTTTCGATATATACTTTGGCTTTTGAATCCCCACCCCCCCCCCCCCTTCCCCTTTCCGATCATGCTCTTGACAGCCGAAAACGGTCCCCGATCTTCTTTCTTTTTTGCATTTTTCTTTTTTTCTCGGCCAGGGAAACTCCCCGACTTTTTCCTTTTTTTTTTTCCCCGAAAGGTTCCGACCTTTGGACGAACCCCCAGTGGGGGAACTCATCTGCTTGGGTTTTTTTTTAAATTCACCCCCGACATGCACATTCTCCCCCCCTCTCTACCAAGGCACGGCGGCTTTGTTGTGTTTTTTCTTCCGGAAGATTGGTTTCTCTTTTCTTTGTTCCCGCTGCTCAGCAGTTGTCGGGTCCTGCGGCTCGGCCGGAGTTTCTTTTTCGCTTTTGATCTTCTTTGCTTGCCCGATTCGGAGGGCCAGGATTTGGGTTCTTTTCTTCTTTTTTCCGACTGGGTCTTTTTTGGCTTTGTTGTCAGGGTTCCATTCCTCTTTTCCGTCCGTTCCCCCTTCCGTGTGGGCTTTTGAACTGGGCCTTCGCAGGGATCAGTCCCCTTTTTTTTTTCCCTCTTTTTAGAAAGGGTAGGAAACTTTCTCTCTTCAAAACACACGCGACCCTTTTGTCACCGCCCTTCCGTTTCCATCAGGCGTGGTTGTCCTTCTCCACATTTCCTTTTTCCCCCTTCCTGAACAGGATCAAAGACACTGTGACCGCCTTGCGCTGGAACGTAGTCATTGTTTTCCCCCCTTCAGCCCCAAACAAGATTTTTTTCCTTCTCCCAACAGATCCTCCGCCCCGGCCCAACATGTTTGAAAGATGAGGACTTTTTCCCCGGTTTTGTTTTTTTTGGCAGTTTAAGTGCCCCCCCCTCCACGCACTGCCGACTCGCGATGGTCCCGCCTTCCCTTTTCAGAACCACACCTAGTGTCCCTACACTTAATGCCGCAGGGAATTTGGTGGCTCTCGGCTTTTAGCCCTTTCGTCTCTTTACTGGCGATAGTGTTACGTGCGTGAGGCTGGCTCCCCCCCCTCCGGTTAAAGGCGAGGTGACTCCCGCGTATAATTTTCTTTGTTTTTAACTACCTCTCCCCCCGTCCATTCGCCAGTATGCTCCCCTTTTTTTTGGCCGGTCGGCAGCCAGTGATTACCCTTTGCGAGGGCAGGCCGAACTTCCCTTGCCGTGGTTGGCGCCTCCTTCCCCCTTTGCGCGCAGGGCGCCGCTTCGCGGGTCCGATGGGCTGTCCCCCCCTTTTCTTGATTCGGACTCATCTCCTACTCCTCAAGTTGTTGTGTGGTCTCTTTTTCCCCCCCCCCGCTCGGGTTCGCAAGCCTTTCGTTGTGTCTGGCTTCCCCCTGGCTTTGTCCGACAACCGCCTCCTTCCCCACTTTCAAGGGCTGGAAGACCGGAGGAAGGTATCTTTCTCTCCGCCTCTTCAAACATTCGGCGAGGCGACACCTGCCTTTTTTTTTTTTCCCCCTATTTCTGGTTGTACTGCTCCTTAGCTGTCCTTGCCCCGCGAACTGTTTTTTTTTTCTCCACCAAAGTGCCCCCCCAGCTCCTGGTTTACTCACATAGGAATTGCCGCTAGTTCTTTTTCCCTCCCACAAGTGCGTCCCACGCCCATTTGTTCCTATCGCGGTTGAGCTTTTATTTTTTTTTCTTCACCATGTATGACAGGGCCTTTATGCCCTTCTTTCTGTCGCCTCGCGCGCTCTTCCGGTTTTTTATGAGGGGAAGTGACGTCTGACCCCCCCCAATCGTGGGATCGGCACCCGTTGTGGTGACTTTTTCGTAGGTATCAGTTCGTGTCTGCCCCCTTTTTTAAAACGCACCGATCATCCCCCCCCATGTTATTGGCCCGGTCCCCCCCCATCACGAACCCCAACGGAGGTTCCCTTCTTGTGGCATTTAGCCCCCCCCTGACCACACAACCATTCAGAGGGATGGATCTCCCTTTTGCTGTTGAAAAACCATGATCGCTCTGAAAGTCTCCCTCCCCGCCAACGACCCCGTTCTCCCCCCCGACGTCCGACCAGAAGCGACCTCCCTTCTTTTTGCCCCCCATCGATGTCATTCCTCACGACCCCTTTTCTTTGACCTTTTTCCCACCCTCGTATGGCTTTTCCCTCGCACGGCTAGTTGATCCTTACGTTTTTCTTGACGTACACGCTCACCCCCGTGATGCCTTTCCTCGCACTGTCGTGCCCAGTTACGGTTTTTCCCGTCAAAGCGTGCCCACCTCCTCAAAAACTTTTCCGCCAAACCTCCGTGTGGCCTCCTTTTTTTGGATATTCGTCGTTAGTTCTTCAGGCACCTGTCGCGGTAAATTGTGCGGTCCTCTCCGCCTGGCATTTTTTGAGGCCGTCTTTTCCCCCATAAAACTCCTCCCCCCGCCCCCCACTGTGATTTCCCTTCTCACCATTCACGACCTACCCTTCCTTCGAAGGACTAGATTGGGCACGCCCCCTTTTCTGGCCGAGAAACCACCTTCTGCGGGATTCGCATCTTTCGATCGTCTCTTTTGTTTTCACCTTTCATTTCATTTTCCTTGGCCTGTGCACACCCAAGTATCCGATAACGATTTTCTCTTTTCCCCCATCCGTGTCTGGTCTTGGGCATGTACTTTTTTTTTGTTTTTTTCAGGCGTTCGATTCTCTTCGTTTCCAGGGACTTGCAGGGGGTCGTTATTTGCATGAGCAATTACAACAACCCCAGCTGTTTTTTTTTTTTTCCGCTTTTCTCACTTTTCACCGGACCCTTCCGACTTGAAGATTTGCCGTCCTCTCCTTTGACAGAGGGTCCCCGTTTCCCGCAATCGGTTTGTAGTGTCGCCCCCTGGAGTTCCTTTCGCGCTTTGCTCGCCTTTTGCCCAAGATCTTTGGGTCTTACTCC
>Ga0179593_1448348_pt1 | contig 13407 bp, 27 predicted proteins | sample CZODoug2_1_08_16_FD_185931 | JGI IMG/M metagenome (GOLD analysis project Ga0179593, IMG submission 185931) | Vadose zone soil fungal communities from Angelo Coast Range Reserve, California, USA - CZODoug2_1_08_16fungal (PacBio error correction) | ecosystem: Environmental > Terrestrial > Soil >... | reverse complement strand
CGACCATGTAAAACCACTTTCCCCCCTTCCTGACACCCCTTCCGTTTCAACCCCCATTTCGATTTTTTTTTGACTTTTTCCCCACATATTTGGGTTTTAAAACTTCCTTTTTTTCTCGTTTTTTAAAAACCCTTTCTTGTTTCGTATAACTATTCTTATTCCCCCCCCTTCCCCTTTGCTATCAGCTTGTTGGCCTCCCCCCCCCCCCCCCCCCAACTACGGAGAATTCTTTATCAGTTCTCGCCCCCTTTTCCCCTTGAAGTTTTTCTCCCTTTTTTTACAGGGAACGAGAACCGTTTTGTTTTTCCCGTTTCCATCGGGTCGCCCAAAGTGTCTATACAATCGTTTTTCTTCTATTCCTTTTCATCCCTTTCTTCTCTTCTTCAGTTTTGCAACTTCCTTCTTGTCCTTATCTGATTGCTATAAATCTTTTAAGTTTTTGGTTCACCCCTCCTTTAATTCAGAGCTGTCCCTTTCGCACCGCCGTCTTTTTTTCGAGTCTTCCACGCGGCTTTTATTTCTTTTCCAATTCCTTTCTGTCTCTTTTTGCCCCTTTTTCTGTGTTCCTTGATTCCATCCCCCGAAGCCTCACACTTAAACAAAGTTGTGCCATTCGTCTGATCGGTTTTCCCACTCTTTGCAGTCTTGATTCTGCCACCCCCCCAGTTTTTTCTCCTTTTTCCCAACCGGTTTAAAATAGTGGTTTCACCTGACGCAAGCCAAGAGGTGCCCCTTAATTTTCTCCCTGCGACCCCTTTTTTTCTGGCCGATCCATCTCCCCAAGTTTTAGACCTTCCCAAGTTTTGTTTTTTTGCCCCTTCCCGCATTTCGTAAGTGCCATGTTGCTTTTTTTTCTGGGTCTCTTACACTCGGGCAATTGTGTACCCTTTTTTGTTGAATTGTAGGGTCTTTCTTTATTTGGTCCCAGGCTCGGATTTCCTTTAGAAGAACAACCGGCGAGCGTGTTTCTTTCCTCTGCCGTTCAGAAGGTCCCTCCCTCTGAATCCTTTCCCCTTTTTCCTTTTAATACACTTATCCCCGTAACCGTCCCTTTCGCTGCTCCCTTTTTGCTGCCCACTTCGACGCACGGTTTACGAAATGCCTTTTTTTTTCTCGTTTTCTCCCCTCCACTGTCCTCTTTTTTTCAGTGGGCCCCCCTTTCTCTTCCTTTCCCTCGTAGTGATCCATGGCGCGCGTTTAATTCCCCCCCCCGGGGAGTTAACACGTGCTTTCATCTTTTCCCTTTCTTTTGTATTCCCTTTTTTTTTAGCGTCCTCCCCTTGCTGGCTTTCATCTTTCGCTACTGGCTGTGTCTGGGCTTGCAGGCCCCCTCATTTTGTTAAGACCTCTTACGCCCAAAATTTTCCCTCTCCCGGTTGCTCAACCTGCCGGATTTCCCTTCTTTCCCTTTTTTCTTCAGTCACCTGGTTGAGTTTTAAAACAGCCTTCTTTTTTTTTGTTTTTTGAAATTCCTTTTCAGACATGCGTTTGTTTTCCACTCTCCCCTTTTCCTTTTTGTCTTGGCTCCCGCAGTTGACCTTTCTTTAAACCCTCGCTAACAACCCCCACCCCTTTCCCCCCTCGTGAAAACTGATGTGCCGTGTTGATTTTTTTAATTCCCTCCCGTCGGCAGTATTTCTTCTTTTTCCTCCCTCCCCTCCATCTTACCCCTCCCTGTCTTCTGGTTTCCCCAAATCGGATGACACTTCTGTTTCCCAAGTCTTCTTTCCCGGGACATTTCTTCCCATTAAAACCGTTTTCTCTTCTTTTCAAGTTCCCCAATATTTATTTACGCGATTTATTTTTCCCCCAAAAGTTTTTGAAACTTTCCTTTTCCCTCTTCTGCTTTCTTTTTATATCCTTCAATTTTAGGTTTACCCCCCCCACATCTCCTACACTTTATAGGCTTTCCATTTTTCTCTGGGTTGAATTTTTACATCTTTACCTGGCCCCTGGCAGTGATTTCCCCTATTTTTCCCTTTTACCAATCCTATCAATTCGTTTGAGCCTCCTCAGCCCCCTTCGGTTACAATTCACGCTTTGCCTTGCTGTTTCCGGGCATTCGAGAACATTCACCCCTGCGCCAGGCCGGAACAATCAAAGTCGGTTTTACCCCTTCCGAATTCAGACAACTCCGACGTATTTATTTTTTCCGCCAAACCTCTTATTTCTTTGCTGCCTCTGTTTTCTTTCGCTTTTCCGAATGTTTTTGGGAGTTGCACCCCTGTTCCCAACCGTTTTCCTTCCCCCTAAGTGGTCCCGCTCATGGACCTCCATGCGGCTGTATCCCGTGCTTTCCCCGCGGATGCCGCCACTTCGTTATTCCGGTTTGCTTCTTTTGCAAATTTTCTCTGAAGGCCTTCCCCCTCCTGACCCAACCTCTAATTTCTTGCGTGTTCTGGCGAACCCATGTTCGGCGAAAATCTTGTTCTTTTAAGACTTTCTCTCCGGTCCTGATCTTCTTTTTTCTGTTTATCAGTTTCCCACATTTTTTCTTTTACTTTCCCTTTCTTTTTCCCGGTCCTTTTTTCTTCCTTCACTTTTTTTTTTTTTTGAGGACAAAGTAGTGCCAAAGGAATGACCCCTTTTTTTTCCTCCCCCCCCAGATGGATATTTTTTTTGGACATTTAAGTTTCTTTTTGTTCCCTTTCCCTAGGCTTCCAGACCCTTTGCCCTGGGTCATATATTGCTCTTCCCCCCCCCCCCCAATGCACGTGCCCTGCCCCTTTTTACGCTCTTACCAATTCATCGCGTTTTTCGGTTTTTTTTTTCTTCCTCCTCCAGGCATACTGGATTCTTTTCGCTTTTTCTTTTTGACCCTCTTTTCCTTCTTCCCCCCTCTGTTGCTTTTCCCCTTTTTTAGTCACTTAAATAGGGGGTCCTCCTGCTTTCGGTTTTTTCCGTTCTTATTCTTGTCACGGAACCCCATCCCCCCCTTCACTTCCCACTGGGTTGTTATTTGGGAGATCCCTTTTTCCTTGGTACTACCTCCCCCCCATTTACCCCAGCATGGTTTTCTCCTGACACGGCATGAAAGGTCCTGCCCCTTTTTTTTTTCAGGTAGGTTCTTCCTTTCGCCCGTTGCCCACAATTTTTTTCCCCCTTTTGTGTTTGTTTAGTTTCCTTCCCTGATCAGGCCCCCGTCCCCCGCTTGACTTTCTTTTCTTTTATACCCACACTTTCCTGTGCGGGGTCTTTTGTCTTTGTACCCTACCAACAAACTGAGGTCCTTTTTTTTATTCGTTTAGTCCTCTTCCCCCCCCCCCCATTTCTTTTTCTATTGATCTTCGGTACTTTTGGTTCCGGCCCCCCTTACTGATAGGGCCGTTTTGGTTTTGGCGTCAGGGCTCCTTCTTTTTTCTTTTACGTGTTTCCTTTTTTCACCATCACCCCGTTGTGGGCGGGGATAGCCAGCTGTCTGAGGTCGACCCAGACTTCCTTCCCCACAGCTTCCTCCTCACCTTTTTTCACTGTAAATTAACGAACTTTGTATTCCTTTTTTCTGCGTTTAAACTTCTTTTTGCTGTTTTCGTTGGTGTTGTCTTTTCTTTTTTTTTTTCCATTGTCCCCCCCCACGTTTTTCCCCCTCCCTCTTTTAAGGGTCCAAGGGATTGGACGACGACCGACACACCCCTTTCTACTCCCTGGGTTCTGAAACCCCGTGTTTTTTGATAATTTTTCCTTTTTCCCTCAATATTGCCTTTTGGACCACCCCCCTTTTAGCCCCTGCCGACCATTTATTCCGTTTTCATTTCCCCCAAAAAAGGCTTGATCAATTGTTTCCCCTCCTTTTTTTGTTCCTCTCTTTCCCCCTTACTAATACCCCGTTAATATTTTTTGTCCTCCCCCTCGATGGAGGCTTGTAAGTCCCCCCTTTTTCTTCCTTGCCCTTTTTTTTCCCCCTTGACCTCTTCTTCCTGGCGAAGTTCTTCCTTTTTCTTTTGAATTAGTGGTGAGGAGCGGCCTGTCCCCCCCCAAGAGCATTCCTTCCTGAGTCGCTTTCTCCCCTTAGAATTTTTATCTGTGGGGCAAATTTTTGGTCATCTCTTCCTTGCTTAACTTTTTCTCCTCCGAGCAGCCACTATTTGCCTGTTTTTCCCCTTACTGAACTGGACGAGTTTTTTATTCTCGTCCCTCTTCCGCTTTAGGCTTTCTCCCTGTTCTTCTGGTTTGTCCTGTCCTTTCCTGTGGCCTTCCGCAGAACCCCTCCCCTTTTGGCATGGTGCACCCCCCTTTTCTGATAGGTTTATAAACCCTCCCTTTGTCCTTTTTGATTGAGTCTTTTTCTCTTTTGGGTTCCCCTCCCCCTTTGTTGTTTTTTTCTCCATGGATACTTGCCTCGTTCTCCCAAGGGAGGATCGATTCGGCTTATTAAGGTCTTTTTCCCCTCCTTTACTTGCCCATTCGTCCCCTTTTTCCTTTTTAGGGTCCTTTCTCCTCCATTCTCACCCCGTTTGTTGGTTAGATCCCCGCTAAAGTCCTTTTTTTTTGGTTTATCTTCTCCTTTCTCCTTTTGTGTTGATACAGTCTATTGGTCACCGTTTGGTCTTTTTTGTATTCCCCAGCTTTTCCTCCCCCGTTTTTCTTGGACCTCCCTCATGAGGGTTTGCCTCTTTTTTGTCCTTCGTTCCTTCTGGTGGGCTGACGATGGACAGGACCTTAGCTTTCTTTCCCCCCTTGTTCAGTTGGGGGGATCTCTTTTCGATTGTTGTCCTTTTTGTTTTGTTTTTTTTTTACTTTTTTTAGAGGTTTACGTTCACGACGGATGCCCCCGGTACTTGCTGGACCAGTTTTTTTTTTTTTTTTTTTTTTTTTGTGAATTCTGTAACACACTTTTACGACCGAGTCCTTGGGGGAAACGTAGCCTTGTTTGGTTTTTATTCCTCCTTTTTTTTTTTTCTCCGCTACTTCCTTTGCCCGTGGGCACTTATTTTTTTCCCCTATTGATTGCGGTTTGTCTTCGGGCCCACGGTTATTTTCTTCGTTCTTTTTAGGTTGTTTGATTATGTTGACACCGAAAGAGCCCTCCCTTTTCTCCTTGAAACACAATCCGACAGGGACCCGCTTCACATGCTTTATTTCTCACCGCTCCTTGCCCCCAACATTGTCTCCACTGATTTGTTTCCTCCCTTTACTTGTCAGTCCTTCCTGCTGTGGAGCCTTTCCCCTTCAAACCCGTTCTTCTTGGTAAATTTTCTTTCTTTACTGTGGTCTTATATTCAATTGATGTGCTTCCCCAACTTTTTTTGAAGTCGTAGATTTCCTTTCAAGTTGCGTCCTCTTCCTCTCCCTATGTGATCTAGCCTCATGTTTCGCTTTTGTTCCTTCTCTTTCTATGCTATCCTTGGATTTTTTAATGTTGAGTTGTAGATTTCCTTTTTTCTTCGTGGCGCCTCTATCCCTCCCCCCCACTTTCCTGCTCATGTTTTCGGGTTTTTCATCGGTTGAATGTGTACCGACCTAAGTCCTCCTCCCCCCATTTTTTCTGGACACCTTTCCTCTTCCGCGTTAGTACCACTTTCGGTTTGCCCCCCCTCTTTTTCATTGATAACTGCTTTTTTCGCTCGTGGTCATTGCCCTTGGTTTTTTTGATATTTGACAACTTGTGAAGTTTCCACCAATTTGCTTCGGAATTGATCTGGCGATTTTCCTTCCCCCCTTTTTTTTACGTGATTCCCTGCCAGCTTCACCTTTTCCCTTTTAGAAGTTGTGGTGTGTGCTTCCTCTCACGGTCATTCTTTTTTTTCTCGCTGATTCACGGATGTGTTCCAACCTTTTTTTTTTTTCCCAAATACTCTCAGAACCCCTGTAGCAATTTCCAGTGTTTTGCCCCTTCTGTGGTTTAAGTTCCACACCTTTTCACATTGCACTCACCAATCACGGCGGTCGGACTTTCATCGATCGAACGAAATCACCCACTACCTGTTTTTGACCTTTCCCCCACATGATTCTTTTGCCCCATCCACCAGATTCTATTGAGTAGTCGTCCGATTTTTGCAGTCCCTTTCCCCCCCCCATTGCATTTTGCCGTTTTCTTCTTTCGTCTGCGAATTCCCCCTCATGATAGTCCAACTGATTCCAAATTTTTTGTCGACCCCTACTGTAGTCTCGGTTTTAACCCCCCCCCCCTTTTTCAGTTTACCAAAATGGCGGCCCAGCTTGCTCGTCTTCTTCCCTCTCAACTGAACTTTTTCTTTGTAGGTCGCTCTATTTTTTTTTATCCCGTATTTGAAAAGCAGTCTGCATTTTGTCTTTTGCCACCATCGCTTAGTTCTCCTCCATTTTTTCCTGTTTTTTTTTTTTGACCCTCCCCGTTGTTCCCCCCCCTCCCACCCACCATCTTGGACTCCCTGTCCTCACTTCCCTCTGGTTGTTTTGCCCCCTTAACTTGTCGTTTGATTCCGGGGTTTCCTGACGGTTTTCTTTTCATAATGGTGTTGTTTTTCTCTCGGCTCGTCGTTCCCCCTTAGCATCTCACCTTTGCATTTCCTCCGTTTTTTTCATTTAACAGTATTTTTTTCTTTTTCCGAGGGTTTTTTTCAAGGTCTGTGTTTCTCTTTTTTCCCAACCCGGATTTTTTCTTTTCTCCACTCTCTTTATTTTTCCCCCCAAGTAATTCTTGGTGCCATGAGTCAATTGTTTTTTTGAGGGTACCCCTAGTTCGTTTTCTACCTTTCGATCTTGACTCCCCTCCCCCCCCACTCTGCATTGTCTATTGGGGTTTTCCAGAAAGGATCGAAATTTTTTTTGGGTTTGGTGCCCATCGACCTTTTTCCGAGGAATGGTCCCCGACCCCCAAAATTTTCTATAACTTGACGATTGACATTTCCCTTTCCCGCATCCGCTTTTTCCCTCCATTTTTTTAAGATTTTGGTCTTTCCCCCCTTCCTTTCCTCCCCGTATTCCTCTCTTTACGTGTTTTTTTTTGTCCCCATTTGACAAATTGCTGAGTTGCTTCTTTGATCCCCTCCTTCTAGGTTTTTTTTGTCCCGCCCGGCGTAGGTGGCTTGCAATCAGTATTGTTGTCTTTTTCCTCGCACCGGATTTACATGTTTTTTTTGATGTCGGCACCCGTCCCCCCTTCCCCCAGGCGTGCCTTTCTTCGCCCCATTCGGGTGTAAGTTTCTTCTTCCCTAGAGTTTTTTTTAAAAGCACCAAGATCTTTTTTACAACTTAAAGATCTGGTGCCCCCCCGCCTCATATCGTTTTTTTCTCTTTATTTTCCTGGTTCAAATTGCCCCCCAGGCCCCCCTTTTTTCAGCCCCCCCCTCTTGGCGAACTACCGCAAACCGCAGTCTTTCCTTTAAGGCCTTTCCTGTGGTTCCGGCAAGGGCCAGGGTTTTTTTTCCCCTTCCTGGGGTTTTCTGAATTCTTTTTTCAGGCGTGAGTTTTTTTTGCGGTGGTATCTACCCCTCACGTGCTGGCGAGTGGTTTTTCTTTCTTTTTGACCCGACTTTTTCACCAGTTTCTCTTCCTCCCCCCTCCATCCCTTCCCTTTGGTCCTTTGTCTTGCGGCTCTAACTTTACTTTATCCACTACCTACCCAGGCCAGCTTATCGAAGCTCTTTTCCGTCCTCCTCCCACACTATGTTACTAGGCCGAACGGCATTTTTTCTTCTTCCATTTTTGTCCGCCCCCCAGGTCCGATTTTTTTTTTGAAAATTCCCCCATCATGATTTTCCCTCACAGCAGTAATGGGGGAGTTTGCGTCCCCCGTCTGTCGAGGAATTATGTCCTTACACCAAATCTCTTTTTTTTCTTGCGGTCTTTTCGTCCTTTTTAAGAGCCCCAGAATGGTGACTTTGTTCTTCATTACGCTGTTATGGCTTTTTGGAGTCCTTTCCCTTTTTTGTACTATACTCCGACAAAGAACTTTGGCCTTTTACCCAACTTGCTGACGTTCCCCCCTTTTCCTTATGTGAACACCTTTTCCATCTAATGTCCCTTTGAGGAGACTGTTTTTTCCCCCCCCCACCCTGTCCCCGTTAGTGTTCCTTGCATTCCCTCTTTTTTCCCGTTTTTCCCTTCTTCACGGAAAGGAAAAGTAATTTTTGGAGTCCCCCCCTTCCTGTGCAGGGAAATGACTGTTTTTTTTTCCCCAAGAACCCCCCCACCTTCCCCCGGAACCCAAGAGTCCCCTTCCTCCTCGTTTCTTCTTTTAAAGGTCTGCATCATCATCTTCCCCTCCTTTCCTTTTGCTTTGCCCCTCTTCCCTGGCGGGAAATACCTTTTTTGGCTGTCCCCCGGAACCCTTTTTTTTCACATTTTGAGGTTCTTCTGCCCCCTGAAACCGCAGGCCCTTTTTTTTCCCACGAACCCCCTACTTTTTTGTGACCACAGCTTTTCCCTATAACCCTGCCATCTCCTTTTCATGCTTTGAATCCGCCTTTCCCTCGGCTTGCTGTTTCGATTCCCCTCCTCGGCTGCCCGACTTGCCGTGGCTTCGTTCGCATTGAGCCGAAACTCCGCCAGGATTTTTCCCCTCCTCTCTGAATCTTTCCCCCCCTCCTGACGCACCATTTTTTTTTCTCTGCTTTTCGTCGATTTTTGTATAAAATTCCCCCCGACGGGCTTTTGGGTGCCCCTTTTTGTCCCACGCCTATGCCAAGGGACACCTTCCCCTCCCCCCTGTCCCGAACCACCAACTGTCGACGTATACCCCGACGTTTCCATTTCACCCCAGTGATTTTCCAGCACTCTTGTCTCTGTCTAGCGGAGACTTCCGGCTGCCTTCTCTTGTACCCTTCAGGCCCCCACGGCCCACCCCCCTCTTGGGTTAAATGACGCGGCTCAGACGGAATTTTTCTTCCTTTTTTCTTTTCCTTCTCCCCATCGTTCTCTTACCGTCTCCCCCCTATCTCCAGCACTTTTTGTTTCCAAATTGGGTCCCTATGCAGCCGCGGCCTTTTTCTACCGTCTTTAAAGAGGACCCCTCCCCCGCTGTCTTTTGGCTCCCAACAGTTTTCTTCGCATTCGAGGTAAATTCTTTTCCCCCCCCCCCTTTCTGGACTCGTTTTTTTCCCTTGTCTTTTTTTTACTTTTTTTCCCCCAACATTTTGAAACCCCTTTTTGGGTGTCGGTCTTGGGGTTCTTTTCGACCCCCAATTGCCAGGGGGTTTCTGCAACCCCTTTTTCCTTCTGTGGGTTATTACGTATCCGGGGCAACTTTTCCGGTCTTTTCTTTTTTTTGACCCCCTTTTTTTCCCTGTGGCGGGCAAATTTCCCCCCCCCCACAACCCGCGCCCCCAGCGCTATTGACTTTCCCTCTCGCTGGCGTATTTCCTAGTTTCACCCTTTTTCTTTGGGAGGTCCTTTCCCCCTTCTGCAGCTTTTTTTTGAGCTCTCCTTACTACCCCGGCGAAGATACGCCAGTAACTTCACCTCTCCTGACTTTTTGCTTTCTTCTCTCTTCATTCTGGCCTGGTTCCCTCCCCCACCTACTTTAACCAATGCCTGGGAGTGGTTTGGCTTCTTTTTCCTTCTACAAAACTCATTCTTTTCCTTGTTTCCGTTTTGTTTGCCTTCCCCTTTACACAATGGTTGTCTTTTTTCCCTTCTCGCTCTTCCTTTGTCCCTGTGATCGGGAGTCAGCGTGCTCCTTCCCTCTACTCTTGTTGTTTTTCTTTTTTCTCTGATGCCTTTTTCCCCCTTCTCCCCCTGCGGCCGACTCTCTTTTTTTTTCCCTTTCCAACCTCCGGGCCGGGTCTTTTTCTCCTGCCCGCATCTTTGTCTGGGTTCTGTTCTTATACGTGTCCCCTCCATTTCCCTTTCTGCTTTAAGTACGTGTTGGTGCTGTCCCCACCCAGCCTATCCTCTATTAGCTTCCCTTTCAGGACTTACTATTCTTGTTTCTTTTTTTTGGCCCGTTTTTTTTGCTGGTTTTTTTCTGTAGTGATTTTTTCTGGAACGCTCCCCCCCCCCAACCCCTCCCAATGTCTTTCATCACGCGCCCCCTTTGAAATTTTTCTTTTTTCCCTCTTCCCTCCTGCGAGGATTGTTTTATACCTTTCTCCCTTTCCAAGCTGCGGTGTCGCCTTTTTTCAAATATTGGCTTCTCCCTGGTGTTTTTTTTTAACATCGGACCTTTTCTTTGATTTTTTTTTTTTTACGCATAACGCTCCCCCTTTTAGTTTTCTTCCACAGTGTCGCATTTTGCTAATTTTTCAACCCCTTTTCCCCCCCCCCTTCTTGACGAGCTTCAACATTTCTTTTTTGCTTGTTTCAATTTTTTCCCCTCTGCAGGAGACCCTTCTCCTTTCCGCGTTTTTCTCCAAGTATTCTCCCCTTCCGTTTAGTTGTGTAGCCCCCGAGGTGATTTTCCTGAATTTCAATCCCGGGGCCTTTTTCTCCTTCCTATTTTGTGCAAACTTCACATCCTTTTCCTTTCATGCAGCAAGGTCTTCTGTGGACTCCCTCTTTGCTAGTCGCGGTGGTTGAACCACCCAGTTCTGCAATTCTGACTCCTCCAGTTTCTAATTTCAATAGTTGGGTTCCCTTTTCCCCCTTTTGTCTGTTGTGCCTTAGGCCTCCCCCCCCTCCCTCCCGTACGCGCATGCTTTTCAAGACAATTTAGCTACCCGTTCTTTTTTTTTTCTCCTTAACTTCCCCCCTTTTTATGTCGGCCCCCGTTCTCTTTTCTTCTTTGTACTACTGTTTTTTGTTTTTTCTTCTTTTTTTCTTGAGCTTCTCGGGAATGTGGTGTTCTTTCCCTCCATGCCCTCCTTCGTTTGTTTTCAATTCCCCTTTCTATAGTGGCAGCTCTCACCCCCCTCTTTGGCTCTTCTTTGATTCTTTACGCTATTGACCTTTGCTGTGCTGCCTTTTTTTTCTTTTTCTCATTGGCTCAGAACAACAGCTTTCCTTTTCAAGGCGGCCGTTGCTTTTCGAGTTGCCCGTTAATCTTTTTTTTTCCCCCTCTGAATACGTGATTATTCCCCCTCCATAAATAAATCGCAGTTTTTTTTTTTTTTCCCCTCACGCTCTTTTCTCTTTTTCTAACTGTCTCTGGTTGATTGTTTTCCCATAGTGGGGTTATGCCATACTTCCTTTTCTTTTTTTTGTTCTTTCTGGTATTTCTTTCCTACCTGAAATTCTTGGGCTGCTATCTTCCGACCTTTGGTTTTTTTTGACAAAACAAAAGTGGTTTGTTGGTCCTTGACCGATTTCTGTCGATTTCTTTAAGGCCTCGCCGGGTTCACATTGGTTCTCTTCTTGTTTTTTTTTTTTTTCTCGTTTTTTTTTAGTGCTCCTTCCCCCTGGACGGCTCTCACAGCGACGGTTCTTCGGACCGGGTTTTTTCTGTTTCCAAGGTCCCTGATCCCTTTCGAAAATCACTTCCCCCGAAAGTGTCTTTTTCTTTCGCCTGGTTAATTATTTTTCTGTTTTTGTCGCGACCCCTACTTCTTGTAGAATTTTATTTCACTTGTTTTTTTTTGTTCCCCGGGCCTGTATTTCCTTTCTTTTTCTTTTTTTACGGTTTACCGTTGGTCCCCTCCCTTTACGATGATCCCCCTAACCCCCATTCTGCTCGTTTCTTCACGATTCCGTCGCCCCTTTTTGTTTTTTTCTGTTATGACAAATTGTCCATCCCCCTGTTGTTTCCTTCGCTCAATGTTAGGAGAATCTTCCTTTCCCTTATCAACACGGTTTTGGGTGTTTCTCTTGAATGGGAGACTTCAAAATGGTGCCCTCCCTTTCTTTCCACGTTTCCCAGTCTGTCGAGTTTCTTTATGTGAGCTCCCTCGTGTCTCTCGTCCTTTTTCGTGTATCCATATGAGGCCTCCCCCCCTGGTCCGTTTCTTGAGCAGTCATTCTTTCTTGCCACTGTGGGCTTGCCTTTCATTCCTCAATCCGCGTTTTTCTTTTCTCTCTTTCCCCCTTCCCCGCTCCTATGTGTTTGCTTTACTCTTTTCCCCCCCGCCTTCTGGGGAGGCAAGTTCGGAGATAGTCCCCTTTTTTTTTTTTGCCCCCCTTTGAACTTTTTTCGATTCCCGTTGTTGGGCCTGTCCTTTTCCCTCCCCCTGTGATTCGACTCCCTCCCCCGTTGTGTCCATTTTTCTTTTCTTTTCGTCTTCTTTCTGAATATCCTTTACGTTTCCTCCCCCCGGCTGTTTGACACATTTATTACCAAACCTTTTTTTTCCCCTAGCTTTTTGAGGCTCTCCCCCGCCCTCTGATTTCGGTTTCATTCACTTCTGTTCATTGGTTTTTCTGCCCTTGGTACTATTCTCCCCCCTTTTAATTGTTTTCAGCCCTCCTTCTAGGAAGGTAACCTTGTTTTTGAATTGCCCCCTGGCTGGGCGCCTTTTTTCTTCTTTTCTCTGCAACCTCGGGGTCTCCTCCAAACGCTCATCCCATGGGACACCCACCCCTGACCCACACCTCCCAAACTTAGGCTCCCTGCCCCTTTCGGAGTCCCCCTCTTCCGAAAGCATTGATTTCCTTTAGCAGCCGCTCTTTTCTTGTAACCCTCAGCGTCACCCTTTCTTATTTGTCCACTTTTTTTAACAGCCTCCTCTTTTTTATTCGCCCCCCCAAAAAAACCGATTCTCTTTTCCCCCCCATGTTGCGGCAGATTTTTGCCTGGGCGGCTCGTAAATGACCTATTCGCTGGGAACGTCTCCTCGGTTTGCATTCCACCGCTTCCCTGACAGTTCCATTCCCTTTGTCATTTCCGGTTTTTTTTTTCCAATAATCTTTTTTGACAACCCCCCCTCGACCAGCTTTTACGGACCCCCCCTCCCCGTTTTCACTCCTGTTAATTCCCATCTTTTGTACCCCCGTTCTGAGTCTTCCAGGTTCCATGGATGTCTTCCTCTTTGTAACCTCCTTCGTTTTTTCTTACATGTTACACCCTTACCGCCCTCTCACGGGTTACTTTCAAGTCTTTTCTTTTTCTTTCCCCTGAGGTGGGTCAACTGGGGTAGATGGGTCCCCTTTTTTTTCCGTATCTTCTTTTCCCCCAAAAGGGACACTTCTTTTTTGCCCAAAATGTCTTTCAGTTTTTTCATCAACCACTATCTTTCCCCAAAGTTCTGTCCCTCTTTCCGTCTCCGTCACCCCGCCGTGCATATTTCGCTTTTTGCGAAGAAGCCCTTTGTTGTGTTACCTGATCGATAAAAGGTCCCTTACCCCCCACCCCAAATGTAGTCCATCCTTTCTCTTTAGTTCCCATTCCCTCCTCTTATCATTCCGTCCTCATGCAATCTTTTTCCGCCTCCCGAGTCGCCTCCTTTTTACGTGTGGCCCCACTTTTGTTGACCTTATGTAGTCTTCCAGTTGCTTCGCTCCGGAGTGTTGTTCCCAGAGTTCACCTTTTCCCCCGTACTGCGGTTCGCTTATTGGCCCTTCCCTTCTCTCGGCCCGGATCCCCCTTCTTCTTGCCCCTTTCCCAATTTCCCTCGGTGG
>Ga0179593_1727691_pt1 | contig 13408 bp, 14 predicted proteins | sample CZODoug2_1_08_16_FD_185931 | JGI IMG/M metagenome (GOLD analysis project Ga0179593, IMG submission 185931) | Vadose zone soil fungal communities from Angelo Coast Range Reserve, California, USA - CZODoug2_1_08_16fungal (PacBio error correction) | ecosystem: Environmental > Terrestrial > Soil >... | reverse complement strand
CCCGAACTTTGACGGATTCTTCTTGTAGCGTTGCCCCCCCTCTTCCCCCGTTAGACCTTTTTCCCTTTTTTTTTACGTGAGAATTCGTGTTATCTTCTTGCCTGGAGCATGTCCCCCCCCCGAAACGACTCTGTCGGAAAGCGATTTTCCCCTTTCTTTTTTCTCCGCCAAGTTTCCCCCCCGCCCTCTTTCTGGCTGAAGAGATAGGCCCTTTCCCCAGAATTTGCATGAGCGTGCTTCCCCTTCTCGTCCAGCCTTGAAAGGGCGACGATATCTTTCTTTTTTTTTTTCTCGGAGATGACTCTTTCCTTCGACGAGAGAAATAGGCCCTTTCCCCCTTCCCTATCGATGGTGGTTGAGAGACTTTTTTCTGAGTTTTACAAGGAAAAATTTTTCCCCTTTTTTTGTCCTCCCTGAGATTCGAGATGGTCCATACTTTTTCGAACGTTGTGGAGAAGATACCATCCTTCTCTCCAAAACACCCCCCAAAAATTCAAGTCGCCTACCTTCAGCGTGGAAATCCGAATATCCTTAGTCCGTCGGGATTCCCCATTCTTGTGTACCATACCACCCCCCTATCATGTTTTCCCTGTGCCAACAACTCCCCTCCTGATCCACGCTTGAGCGGCGCGCCTTCCCCCCCCTCCCGCCCTAAACGCATCGGGCATCATTCCCCTTCAAGCTGACGTCATCCGCACCTCTTTTTTCCCTTTTTCCTACGTTCCCCTTCAGCCGCTATGGGCCTCTTCTCTGTAGAGATCCCCCATGATCACAAGGCTTTTCGCACTCCCCTCCCTGGCCGAAGGCAACCGACCTCTTCTGTTTCGTGAAGACCCCTCCGGAAAAGCGCCCCTCCCTCCTTCATAACTTAACTTCATCGCCAGAGACCCCCTTCCCCCCCCGCTCCGCCCTATTGAAGAAAACACCCCTTGCTGAGAGAAATGCAGGAAGAGAAACTTGGTTAATTCCCTCCATTTTCCCTAATAGAGACCCTCCTTTATAACCTTTGCAGAAGGGGGACTTTTTTGAGAGTGCTATCGCAGGAATGATGCGACAGACCTTTTCGATTCTGGTCACTTTTCGTGGCGACCTCCCCCTAGTTCTGTCGTGTTTTTTTTTACGGTCCTGAGCCCGAGAGATAAACTCGGCCCCTTCCCTTCCGATGGTCCTTCAAGGATCCGAGAGCCTCACGAATGCATTTCCCCTTTTTCCTAGTAAATTGTATATTTTTTTCCTTTTTTCATAACTCAGCAAAATAAGTCGGATAATCGGCCGCTCCCCCCCCTTCCGGCCAGGTTGACACACCCTCTGTGGTTTGACGTAATTTTTTTCATAGAGACCCCTCCTTCGATGTTGAGTTCTGGTTTCTGTCTCTTTTTCTTCTGGCCTCCGCAAATGCCCTTGAGGAGCAGCTCTTTCCCCGGCGACGTAAGAGAAATTCCTTTTTGCTCAGCCCCCTTTACGTTATAGGAGCCTCGCTGGGTCCTTCCCCTGATTGACGATATCCCCCCTTCCCTAACGAAAATTCCATCTTGAACCATGAAGCTCCCTTCTGAGGAGGACTGGACATCCCTTCGGCTGGTGACTTTCTTGTGTAGCTTCCGTTTCGCACCTTTTGTCGTTGTAGGTTTTCGGAAAGAGGCTTCTTGGCTCAGGGTCCTTCGATTAGTCGCCCCCTGTCATGACCTTCTTCCTCATCTTGAATTGAGATGTTCCTTGTATAAATGCTTTGGTGACGAACTGTTTCCCATGTTATCAGGGGGATTGTTTTTCTTTTCCACCTTTCTGGGAAGAGGAAACCCCCCCTTAGACGTCAACCCCCCGGCAAGGACCTTTTTCCCCAGACCCCTTTCGACACCCTCCATAGATTCTGGTAGCCATGCCTACTCTACCAGGCCTCGATTTTTTTTTTCTCGGAAGTCTCCCCTTGAGAGTAGGATTCCTTTTCCCCCAAGAACTACTCACATGACGGAGCGTTGAAACCCCTCCTTAGGAAAAGCTTGAGAGACTTTCAGGACATCGCTAACGGTCTCGGAAACGGCCCCCCCTTTCCTCGCCTCCCTGAAGAAAATATGAGATTCCCCGCTGAAGATTTCTTCCTCCGGAGTCCACGCTTTCTCCGGATGTTTGACGGACTGACCACTTCCCCCGGTTTCGTTTAGATGTTCAGGTGCTTTCGTCTAAAGAGTCTTTGAAAGCCCCCCCCTTTCAAGAAGAGAGCCAATGTTTTGGAGAGTTCTCTCCCCTAGATACATGCATTGAGATCGTGAGAACCTGGGAGAGAACCTCCCCCCCTATTTTAGCCTCCAGATTCCTCAGTATAATTCCTGAAGCAGCATCTTACCCCTACATAGAAGTTCTGCCCCGTACGTCTGATTCGTACGATGATTCTCATCAGGAGCTTCCTTTTCCTTCCAGAGACACTCTTAGGGCAGGATGATCTTTTAGCGCTCTATCTGAGCAGGGTACTTCTCCAGAGTAGACTCCACCTTCCCCAGAACGGGCGAGGAGTTCTTCCTGAGAATCGAGTTTAGGTGCAACTTCTTTCCCTTTGAGCAGGACCCCTCACGCACTTCTCCGGACCCCCTTCTCTTCTGAGAGGGAGTGAGCTAAGTTCAGGTTCTCAGCGGTCAAGTTGCAGACGAATGTTTCTGTACAGAGCTGTAACCGGAGTATTGTCCCTAGTCCTATGTTGTCCCCCGCAGCCTAACGAGTCGCCAGCTCCTTTATATCTATGAATTCGTTAGCGCGCGCTGAGATCCAGTGATCCCCCTGATGTTCTTTTTGAGTTAGAACCCAGTTTCCATTCCCCTCTCCGTTTCGATTTACACCTTTTTTTCCGGACGCAATTTCCTCGCTTACTGCGAGAGTGAGTTTAGAAACATATTGGGTTTTCCTAGGAACCCTTTTCCTTTCGAATCTGAAAATCGAGCATAAATACATTTTGGAGAACAATTTGTCTACGTGAGGAGACAACCCCCTATCTTGAAGACCCTTTTATTTCGATAATCGATCGCTTTCCCCTTTTTGCCGATGTGCTTTTCTTCATTGATGTAGTGAAGATGGCAGATCCTTCCCGATTGCCATATGGGAGTTAATTACTTCCTTTCAGATGGAGATCAATAAATGTTCTCAATAATGAGGGCGGTTTTTCCCTCCCCCCGCGGCGAAATAAATGTCCCTCTCTAATTAGGCTCGCTCTACGAGAAAACCTCTTCCCCCCCTATTTGACTAGATGTTTTGCGAGGACTAATTCACTTGATTAATTTCCTTATGGTAGAGATTTCTTTCTGATCTCGGCAGCCAAATTCCTTCCCTTTTTCGATGAAGGTCCCTTTTACTGATTCCGGTAGACCCCCGATTACTCCCAAAAAGCCTCGCCCGCCCTTCTACGTTTTGCAGTATCATTCGCCATGCTCCCTTTTTCTGCTGGCCTTGGCAGATTTCCATTCCCATGAACCTACCCCCCCCCCCCGTCGTGATCGCGTCCGCCAGTCCTTTTTCTCCGAGGCCTTGTCAAAGAATGTCCGGCCCAGAGGGCCATTCTATGCTCGATAAGCTTTCCGGCTTTTTACTGAAGGACCCTCCTCCAGATCCCGGCGACGGCGCTATCTCTCCATATCATGCGCAAACCTCGAGCCCCTATCCCCCTCATTTCTTTCTCTCTCCAAATTAAAGGGCCCCTTCTTTCCCCGTATCCAGCCCTCCAAAAAGAACTTCAACCCCCTCTCCATCACTTTGCCAAGAGGGTTTCCCCTCACTAGAGAGAAGTCCCCCCACCCTCCTTTAGTGGTCCCGTTCGCAGGCGCCCCTTTCCTCTCCTGCTAAAGGCTTTCCCCCCCCCCCTTCCGGATCACGTTTTTCGCCGCCCATATTTCACCATGGACCCCGTATCTTTCGATGACGATTCCGAGAGCCCCAACCCCCTCGGATACTGGCGGAATAGACTCTTTCCCATCGCCGACGTCGTCTCACCCGCCGCGATCTTTGACCCACAAGAAACGAAGCCCCCCGCGATTTTCTTCGTCTCCTAGTAAGGTCAATTCCCTTCTCCCCCCCCCGATAATCCCCCCTGTTTTCCGTATGTGATTGCTTAGTCCCCCCTTTTCTTGAAAAGAGAGTTATAAGGACTTCCTTTTGGCTGCTCTTGGTGCTGATCCTAGTTCTTTTCTTTTTGTGAACTAAAGGCCTTTTTCTTTCCGTTTTTTCCGGGAGTTTGCCCTTCTATTTCCTTGACTTTAGGTCACAAAGCCCCCCTTGTAGGTCTCTATTGAGCCTCCCCTTTCCTTGGGCTTTTTTTCTTTCCAGAGTTGGTGTAAGTTTTGAGAGGGCGAACATCGATAAACATTTCGCCCTACTTCTTGCGGTCCCTTTTAGTCCAGTTTCCCCGTTGCTGATGAAGGCGCTTTTTCTCCCTTCGGCATCTTGGAGATGGGTCCTTTCCCTCTTTCGGAGATTCGCCGCTCGGCCGCCTCTTTCGGCGGATGACTTCTTTCACCCAGGTTTTGTTCCCTCCGTAGGGGAAAAAGACCCTTTCCCGCCACCTTCTAGTGCCGCATGTCACCTCCCACGTCGTTCGCGCACAGGGAATTTTTTTCGATTTATCTTGGTCATTTTTGCCCTTTCGACCACCCTTCCCCCCCCCGCTTGGTTCCAGCTTTTTTTTTTCTTTTGGCTCAGGGACAGGTTTTTTGCCAGAATTTTGTGCCCCTCCCTGATCCTTCCCCCCCGATATGACGGGAATGTTTCATCCTCTTAGAGAGCGTCCGCTATCTCAAAAGCTGGAGGTCGCTTCGGCCTTCGATGTGATAGCATCCCTCGGAGAGTCTTGCGCAGGCACTTTTCCCCCTATCTCGTCAGCCCTCCCTTCGCGCGCTCCGGAATTTCCCCCCCCTGACGTCTCGCTGGTTTTAAATGTCTTCGGAGCAGTCCCTTCCCTCCTCCCCCTCAATAACAAGACTTCCCTCCTAACTCCGGCTTTTTTCCCGAAAGGTTGGAAGCCTTTTCACATCCGATCACTCTTTCGGGTTCCTTCGCGTCCCCCGCTGTGGTTATGATCACTTTTTTTTGCTTCTGCGATGGTTTTGTTTCCTCAATCACACTTCTCAACGTGGCTTCCCCCGAGATAAGGATGTTTTTCCTTCCGTTTTCCCGAACTCTTTCCCCTGAAGTTTTTCCGTACCCGTGAGGCATACTCCCCTGTTCGGTACCACTGGGCAACACTTCCTCATGCCTTCTCCCCCACTCATTTTGAGGAGCGATTTCCTCGGTCCCCGCATATGCTTCCGCATTGCCGCTGTTTCCCTTTTCCACTTTCCGGCCAGCCCCATTTTAACCCCCTTCTTTCCGACCCTTATTCCCGGCCTACCACTTCCTCCTTTTGACTCTGGGAAGGAAGTTCCCTCCTTACTGGCCCCTCCGAAGATAGATAATTCCCCCTTGTGTGTTAGCCGACAGGCGACCATTTTTTTTTCCCCCCTGTGCCCCTTCTGAGAAGTTTCCTCCCAAGTAGAAGAAGAATGTCGGTTATGGGGATTCCCCCGAAAAATTTTTTCGAGGTCCTTTTTTCCTCATGATTGAGTTAGGGGGGTTGCGGGGCTGACCAAGTAACTTTCTTTCGAGACAAGCCCCCCCCCCCAATCTGAGAGAGTAGGCTGTCTCCCCCCGACCTTTCCGTTCTGCCCTGAGCCCCACCCCGCCTTTTTAGCCTTCCTCCCGCCTTTCCCCGAGTTTTTTTTTCGTTGCCCCCGTGAGTACTTCAAAAAATATGAGCCTTCTGCCCGCCCCTTTTAGGGATAAGAGCCCCCTCTCCGAGTCCAGTTTACTAGTGTTCTATCAAACTCCTCTCCCTCGCCCTTGCTATTCTTCCAAATATTTCGACCGTGAACTTGTACTCTTTCTTGCCAAATTGAGGCCCCTTTTTTTAGGCCTCCCCTTCGTCTGGTTGTACTGATCTCCCGCCTTTGGATTCAAGCGAGAGCCTCTCTTGCGTACCCAATGGACATAGAGCCCTTCCTTTTCCCTGCCCTTTTTCCTTCTTTTTTAGCACCCCCCGTCCATTTCACCCTTTCCTGTAGGTGTTTTCTCCTCTCTTGAAAAAGAGTTCAACTTCTCCCCCTGTTCGCGGCCCCCCCTCGTACGCCGGCAATCCCTGATTGGGACGCCCAATATATTATTTCCCCCCCCCTTTGTTGTTTTTAGTTTTGATTAAATGAGTCCCTCTTTCCCCTCGGAGGCCAGTGGGCCCTCCTATCGGTGGAAAGGTTGTTTCTTCTCCCACCTAACATTCTTTTCGTGCAGTTTCCCAAGGCCTTCTTCCCGTCCCCTGCTATATGGACAATTTCCCAATTCTAAAGGGATGGTTCCTTTCCTTTTTCCTCGTGAAGCTTCCTCGCGATCGCGCATTCCCACGTGAGGCCGAGGAAGCCTCCCTCCCCTTTTGCCGGATCCTATAGAGGCGGCCGGGTCCCGGTAGAACTCTTAAAGTGATCCCACTGGCCGGTAGAGCAAGGCTTCCTCCCCTAGTGCCTTCTCCTCTGCGAGTATTAACCCTTTCTTTTTGAGAATCCTCCCCCCTTGACGGACGCCCGGTGCCGGAAAATTTTTGCCTCGAGTCTATCCCTTTTGCGTTCTTGGTGGTAGCTAGTTTTACATGCTCCTCGCACGCGTTGTTCGGTTTCTCCCTGAGCGACCTTTCGGTTGGGGTGAGTTTCCGTCGCGTGCAGTTGAGTCCCCCCCCCCTTTCCCGGAATTTCCACAGCTGCTCTCAAGAACTATCACAGCACTTTCCCCCCCTCGGTTTGAATCCCACATACCCCCTTTTTTTTTATTTCTCGACGCCGGTTGCTTTCACCGGTTCACCTCTACAAATGGCTTCTCTTTTTGAGTTTTCTTTTTCTTATCTCGATCTGCGGATGCTTTTCCCCATTCCCAGATCGCGAGCCTCTCTTCCCCTGTTTTGTTCCCCCCCTTTTTTTTTTTTCGTCGGGGTTGCACCAGAGGGGTTGAACATGATTGACGGCTTCTCGTCACGTTCGCGCAGCCTATTCCTTACGAATAGACGACCGTCCTTTTCAGACTCATTGTAGTTTTCTTCATGGCAGTGGTTCCCCCGGTCTTTCGAAAGATTGATTTCCGAAAAAGTAAGGTTTTTCTAATTACTCAAAGGACTTGGCTCCTCTAGGCCTGGTTATGTTATTAGGCGAAAGTTGCCTTCCTTGTGAAAATTTTTTGATGTCGGACACCAACCATCAGGCCCCGCGCAGCAGCCGTTTTCTCCCTTTTTTCCCCACATTTCTCTTCCCTTTGCCGTAGAATTTTAAGTTCTCTTGTAGCAGGCGCCCCCACGTTCGACCCTGGCAGGATTTTACCTTCTTCCCTTCTCAGTGAGATCTTCCCATGACGAACGTTCGATAGCAAACAGCCCCTTTTTGAGACTCTTGTTGATTCCCCCCCAGTGAGATTTCTATCTGCCCGATAGGAACACAAGGCACCTTCCCCTACGGAGCCTAGCTCTCTCCAATTCCCGCTTGACAAGGGAGAAGACCCTCTTTTGAGATGATCCGTCTTTCTAGGGAAAAGAGAGTCCGCCTCCTTGGAGTAAAGCCCCAGTGAGCTAGATGGTGGCTGCATTGGCTGTTCGGTCTCTCCAAAGGCCCCCCCTTTTCCCCCGAAAGTCCCTTTTCAGATGGTTCATCAGAGCGGTCCCGGTGGTTTTTTCACGCCCGATCAGAGCCCCCCCCACGAATCTTTCCGCGAGACGTTCCTAGCGTTAGTGAAATGCGGAATCTCCGTTTCCGGCGGCTTTGGGCCGGCCGGGTGTTTACCATACTGCCCGGGAACCCGTTTGTGGCTTCTCCCTCCCTAAATCAGACCCCCGCCTCGCGGGAATATCTTTTCCTATCGGGACCAGTTGGCAAGAAACTTTCAATTTTGATAATGGAAATCAGTATATCCAAGTTTGGAAAAGGAGCTCTCCCTGGTGAGAAGGATGCTATTGTATAGGAACTTTTTTTTTCCTTCTTTCTCCTAGATAAAGAGACCCCCCTTGTATACCCCCAAGATTAGGTCCCCTCCAAGAAAATGACCTCCAGCGCCTCCACAGACCAGCGTTTTTTTCTGGCGTTACGTGACCCCCTCCCCAGTCCAGAGGAAGGCCCCTTCCTTCCCCGGAACCTGAGTCTTCTCTCCCGGCTTTAAGTTCACCCCCCATATCAGGATAAGAGACCCCCAAGGTCTCTCAGCCCAACATCTCCGGCTCTTCGATTTCATGGTCTGAACTGTTTTTTACCAACCGACCCCTCCTTCGGCAAAATCTTCCGGTATTTTTTATTCCTTTTTTTTCCCCATAGTTAGGCAGGACTTTCCTCGATTCCTTTGAGGAGTGGTTTCCTCTCAAAAATTTGGGATGTCGTATTTCTTCCGACGGGAGATGGGACTTCCGATTCCCAGAGGCTCCAACCTTTGGATACTGTTTTTCTAGCTTGTTGATGGCAGCGCATTCTCCGTCCCCTCCTTAGGCCCCCCCGACTTCCCCACGCCGTTCTGTTAATAAGAATTCTTTCTGCGTCCCCTCTTTTGACAAAGAGGATGTTTTTCAGTTCTTTTTCCGGACGACATATTGCTCCCCTTCCGCGAGCGATGTGAAGGTCTGCGTTTCTGGATACGGGCCCCCCCTCCGTGGAACTTTTTTTTCTACGTCTCCTCCTCTTTTGATTAAGCCGAAAAGTCTCCTCTTTCTAGTCTCAGGTATGAGCGTTTTTGAAGAATTCTTGACGATATCTGCTTCTTTTTTAAGAATCAAAGAAAATCTTCTCCCCTTCCGATTCCCCGATAGAGAAGGAGCCCCCTCGTCTGCATTTTCCCTTCTATGGATGTAGACGTCCTGCCTTCTACCGAGGTTTTGTTGTAGGTCATTTTCCTTCCATACGTTCCGCCTTTGTAGGGCCATTTTTCTCTCGTTTTTTCAGGACTTTTTTTTTTTATCTACTTCTCACGTAGGCGTCTTCGACTGCTTTTTTTTTTTCCGACATGGGGTTTTTTTCTTCTTTGTTTTTTTTTTTTTTTTTCCGGCATCGACCGCTATTTGCGGTTTAAAACGCTCTTTTTGACCCCTTCCCCCCACAGGACTCCTGCCTGTCACGACTTTTGCCGCCTCTCCATGCGACAGAAGATAGTTTCCCTTTCCGCGATCGCCCCCGCCTCGCTTTTAAGTACCCCAGGGGATGCGCGTTTTTTCCTTTGTCTTCTCAATCATGAGGGAAATGCTTTGAATTTCCACCCATAGTAGGAAACCATGTTCGCCCCTTGTGAACGCCGATCTTTCCCCATTAAAGGAGTAGGCCCATCGTCCTTTAAACAGGAAACGCGGCATACCTGCAGGAAGACTACGAAACACACTTATTATGAAAATTTCCCTTTACGCCGGCCTAATTCGTTGGCGCCGTTCCCCAGGACCGGGTTTTCCCCCTCAAAGTGGTATCTTTTTTCACTTTTTCTGGAGTAGTCTCCTTCCTGCCGCTCCCAGACAGCCTTTTGTCGCTCTTTTGTAGAGACTCGCCCTCCTTGATGCGTCGAGAGAACAGACATTTCCTGTCTCTTCCGGCGATGATGACTTTTCCACGCCTTGAGAAAACCGCAGGCTTCCCGATGAGCCGCCGCGCTGCGATGAAGCCCGACTCCCCCCCTCCCCCCCGTTTCGCACAAGTCCCCCCCTATTCGTAGACCGATGATTCCCTTTTTTTCCTCATCAACGCATCCGGAAGTCTTGTCCGTCATCCCCCTGCTTGATGCACGGCGTTTTTCACTCTTCCTTCCCTCCGTTGGTGGTGTTTTTTTCCTCTAGATATCATAGCCCTCCCAGCAGAAGGTTGATAGAGTTTCTTTTCGGAGGTTTTTCCCTTCTTCTCGGAGAACGCCCTTTCTCTAAGTTTCTTGCTATCGAGCGCGTCTTTCAGACAGCTTGAACACAGAGTGATGATCCTGCTAAGATTGTCTTTCTTCTCCCTAATAGACAGTTCCCCCCGGTGTCCTGTGATAGGCGATTTCTCTTTCTCAGGAGAGAAGATCTCTCGTCGTTTTTCCTAGCTTCATAGGGTTTTACGGAAGTCCACCTCCCTTACCCATAAACACCGGAGAAGGGGCCTTTTTCTCACCTCACTTGAAGGAGCCCCCCCCCCTATATAGCCGGATTTGATGGGACATCCCCGAAGCTGTTATTCCCCCTTTAGCTCTGTTTAATGTTAGTGAAAGTATCCGACGAATTTGATGTTTGATTTTCAATAATGTATGATGGTGCTTCAGTGGCTTAATGTTGAATCCTCCATGAGTTTTTTTCCCCAGAAGACGACCCGCCCCCTGGTCTCTCAGAGAGACTCCTCCCGGTTAGCCTGAGTAAGTCCGGCCCTTCCATATGGATGTATGATGTGGGAGGAGCCCCTGGTAGCTTCTCTTACCCTTGGTAGACTTTTCCATGTTTTTTGCCTTTATATTTTTTTCTTTATAACCCCTGGTTCTCCGGCAAAATCCTGCACATGTTTCCTCCCCTCCTGGCACCCGTCGTCCGAGACCGTCCAACCCCCATTCCGGCGCATCGATCCGCACCCTCCAGGCCCCGATCGAGGACGCTGTTCTATCGGTCTTTCCTTATTTACGGCGTAACATTGACCTACTCCGTGATCCCCCCTTTCAGCAGGCCTCCTCAATACTTCACTTTTACTTTCACAAGTCGCGTGAACAAATGAACTTAGCGCCCCAAGGGCAGCTTTTCCCTCAGAATTTTTGTTTCTGCCTTTCGATATTTTTTCTTCCAGACCAGCACGGTTCCGGCTCGCGGCTCGACCCTCGAAAAGATCCCCTTCTCGACCTCTGCTTACGCCAATACTTTTTCGCTATCCCGCCCCCATTCAAGCATTGCTCTCTCAAGCAGTATCTACAACCCGACCTTCAATTCTACACCCTCAAGAATTCCTCGGCGGCCTTTCTCCGAGACTCTCCGGTGGTAAAGAAGGCAGGTAGAACTCGCAGACCTTTTTATTCCCAAGAAATTAAAAGGTTCCTCTTAGATAGTGCTTTCCGAAGACGAGCCTCCCCTTACTCTCAGCGCATGCCCCTAACGTGGAAACTCCCCATCCCTTGTCCTTCCTCGAGGGTTCGCTCTATCCTTCCAGCCCCAATACGAACTTCCCGAGTGAAGGCCCCGACTTGCCTTCCGATCTCGGCTTTTTCGCCTCCTCTAGCCGATACCTCCCCTATGTGACGAAGGGTTTTGTTCTGACTAGGCAAGTTCAGCCGCGAGTACTCCGTCTTCCTGGGCTGCTCGCAGCAGTCTATGTCCTTATCTGTGAAACTCCAGCTTGTCCCCCTCTTTTCGTGATGAATCCCGTCGTGGCTGGATTTTCTGGATGCTGGTCACCCCAGACCACGCTTTCGGTGTTTCCTGCGCTGACTTGTGCCCTTTTCTCGGACCGCCAACAGCGTGTCTTTCGTTTTGCGCGGTGAGGGTTCTGAGCGCTCTTAGAACTAGAGAAAACATTCTTTTGCGACGCCGGCTTCGTCCCTCCCCGCCCAGGTGCTGATGAGGCAGCCCTATCCCTCGAATGATTTGTTCTAGGTGATGTCCCTCTCAGCTAGGCGCGCCGTCTCGGAGGCTTTTTCTTTGCCTCCCTGGATGTTGTTCCGTTTTTTCAGTTATTCTCAGCAGGTCGCCCAAAGCCGACTCCTCTCGGGATTGCTCATGTGTCAAACTGTTCCCCCCCTCTTCGGGCTCGCGCCGAATTTGTGGTGGCGCTTCCTTTTCAGCGCTGTGATGTCCCCCCTCCACATCTCCGGGCCTCGCTTTTTTGGAGGAAATCCTTTGCTCGTGAGTGGACCCCGGAGGTGCCGACTTTGGCCGTGGCGACTAAGACCCAAGGCCTCTTCAACCTCCCCCCTCGCTTGACGGGTCTTTTTTTTCCAATATTACGAGCGCCTTCTCTTTGCCCGGAGGAAGCGTCCTTCGGAGCGCCGTCCTGCGACAGGGTCCCGGCGGGCGATGTGATCGTCCCCGCTCTCAGATTTCCCTTTGAGAAAAGCCCTCAGGCCAGGGGCCGACTCCTTTTTGAAGCCGCTCCCGGAAGCAACCCTCACGCGGCGCATAGTTGGTCGGCCCTCGAACCCTAATCGACGAGTGTGACCAGACCTCAAGAAACACTTCCTCAGGCCAGGGCCCCTCGGTTGGAAGCCATCGCCGGGGAAACCCCGAATCATTTTTCCGTCGTGGTCCCTTCGAAACAGATGATGGGCGTCTCTCAATGCCTTTTGAGGGGCCTCCCGTGGTGTTCTCCGGAATCACCAATTTCGATTATTTTTTTCCACGTCCCTTAACAGCGAATTCAGTGGTGCCAATGATGACGATTTCCGGAATATCCGAACCGGACGTTTCGGAGCTTTTTAGGAATAGGTAGAAATATCTGGCAACAAGCGTGAAATCGAACCACGGGCGGCGAGATGAGCCGGGTCGGGCCATCTGTCAGATGTCTGTGAAGATGAAAATTCCTCAGCGCCGTCTAATTTTACCGTAAGACCCCTTCTTCCCGACAGACCAAGGTTTGTTCCTCCTAAGTATAGCACCCTCTATCTTTTCAAGGGAATCAGGCCCCCTTCCTCCGAAGTTCTTCCCCGGTCGCAGTTTCTCTGACGGAGAACACTTTTTTTTTCTTTTTTCGTTGCCCGGGTCTCCCCGTGCAAGCCAGCCCCGCTAGGAGATTGCTTTGTCTTGGGCCTTCCCCCCCAGATTGACGGTGTTCTGGTCCGGGGCTTTTTTTTTCCATTGACGGGTGCGTGGGGTACGGACCAACCCTCTAGAAATCATGAGAGAACCCCATAACATAATAAGGCAGATTCGCCCTAGTCTCGACCCGCCGTGGCCTCGTGGGTTTTTTGGGCAGTCCTTAGCTACCCCCCCCGCCTAACCCTCCCTTCCCTAAGACGTTTCTCAGAAAGTTTCAAACGGAGTTTCCATGTTTCCCCCATGGAGTAGAACACTGGCGGGGATAAGAGACAGTCGAGAGCCTTCCCTTTGTTTTCATCAGCATACTCCTTTCCTTCCGGAATTTTCTCCCCCTTTTTAACGATGTCCCTTGCCCTCCTAGGTGTACCCTTCCCCTTCCCCTTATTCTTTATATCCTCGGCCTTGCAACCTTGTTGAGTCGCGCCCTTCGATTAAAGAGCCCTCACAGTGATGTTTGTAACAATATTATGTCCTTCTCTTGGCAGAGCCTTCCTCCCCTTCTGAGAAGGTTTTCCCCCCCTCCCAATTTTCGGAATGTAGGGGTTTGATTTCGCGAAGGAAGGTGCGAAAACCTACCACTCCCCCGTCGGGGCCCCCTGCCCCCCTTTTAAGACCGAAAATCTTGTTCCCTTTGACGAA
>Ga0179593_1672528_pt1 | contig 13408 bp, 20 predicted proteins | sample CZODoug2_1_08_16_FD_185931 | JGI IMG/M metagenome (GOLD analysis project Ga0179593, IMG submission 185931) | Vadose zone soil fungal communities from Angelo Coast Range Reserve, California, USA - CZODoug2_1_08_16fungal (PacBio error correction) | ecosystem: Environmental > Terrestrial > Soil >... | reverse complement strand
TGGACCCCCTGAAAGTTTGCTTCTTTTTGCCCATTTCCTTTCCCCCCGTCGGTGGAGCACCACCTCTCCTTCGTTAGTAAGTAGTTCTCTTTCTTCCTCTCTTTCCCCTATATGGGAACCGACTTCCCCGTTGGGTCTATTTAGCTTCTTTTCCCCTGCATTTTCCTTCCCTTCTCCCATGAGTGCCTTTACCATTGGCGCGACGCTTTCCTCTTACCCCCCTTACTGAGCAACCTCAATGCTCTGCGCTGACCTCCATCCCCCCTTTTGAGTCCTTGGAATTTCGAAGGAACTGACTTTTCCCCTTTTTCTCCCGGACACGGGGTTCCCACTCCCTTAGTGAGGAGATTTTCTTTTCGGCCCTTCCCCCTTCCTTTTTCCGAAAACCCCTTCCCTTTCCCCTCTTTCCTCCTCATCCGTTTTTGTTTGTTGACCCCCGTCAGTTTTTCCTCAGCTATGCCTTGAATGGTTCTCCCTCCTCTTTTCGGTCGACCTTCTTTCGTCAAAACCCTTTCCGTCCAACTTCCCCCTATTTTTCGGGCGCTCTTCCAATTACTTTTATGTATCCACCCTTCAGGTGGCGCAGTACCTTTCGGTTGGCTGGAGGACCACCCCCTTTTTTCGCACTGGGTACTTGGCAAGCATGGTATAACTTTCCTGCCGGATTCCCGCTCGAAATAACCCTGGTCCCTTTTCCGGGCTTTTCCCAGATAGGGCTTTTTCCCCTCTCCTGTCCCCGTTCATGTTCTGGTTAACGACCCTCGCAACGAGTTTCGTCCCTCAAAGAACAGGAGTCCCCCCCCGATTTTGCCGTCCCAACAGAACCTTCTTTTCTGAGGGCAGCCTCTTTCCCCGCGCCCCTTTCCTTTGCCGTCCCTTATCCCTGTGGCGAATGCGACTTCGATCCCCCCTTCTTTCCCTTCTCCCCCTTTGCGACGGTTTTTCCCCATCGCGCCACTTTTTCCCGTGTCTGCTCAGCTTCTTTGAAACGAGCTCTTCTGACCAGTATTCCCGGAGTCCCCCCCCCTGTGCTCTGCGGCATGTCTTCACTCTATTCCCCTTTAGCTTCACCCAGCAACATCCTTTTTTTGAGACAGTTTACACCATTGCCCTGGTGTGAACGCTTGTTTTGATTCCTTATGACTCCTCAGCACAGGGTATTGTTACTTTTTTGATGAAGGTTCTTCCCCTTGATGAATAAAAAAGTTCTCTTTTCCGGTGATCCCCTTTGATTTTCCCCACACTTCCTTCAGCCTCCACCAGTAATACACCCCCTTCCCTGGAGTGTCCCCCTAGTGCCCCCCTTCTTGCTTGTCCCTTTACCACCTCAATCGCCAGTGTCGCACCGACCCCTTCGCTTTTACTTTTCACTGAAATTTGGTTTCGATTTCGACAAGGCCCCCCCTCTTTCCCCTTTTTTCCTTAAACGAGTCCCTTTGTTCTTCTTGGCTCAAGGCGACTCACCATCGTTTTTGCCTGTTTCCCCATGCAACGTATAGAAACTTCTCCTTCTTTTTGCTCAGGTTTCTCTGTCTTTCCTCTCCTCTGGAATATGGAGTTATCTTTCCTCCACCTAGGCGCCGAAGCGCATTCCCCCCTCTTTCAGAGCAAGAACTCTCTCTTTCGACACTCTTCCTCGGGGAAGTTTTTGCATGTTCTTCTTTCTCCTTCTAGCATCGGGATTTCCTGTTCCACCTTGACAACCCCTTATTGAGCCGGTCTTTTTTTCCCTCCGGGAAAGACACGGCAGCATTTTTGGTTGGTTCCTGGTCCCCATTGTGCTTTGAAGGGGTCCTCCTGGCTGCGCGTACCTGGACCCCCTCCTATTTTTTTCCTATTCGCAAGCCCCCTTCACCCGATGAGGGCCCTCTTAAGCTGCCTTTTCCTTTTCCGCTCTGAAATCATAAGCTTTCCTCTCTTCCTTAGTATCATATATTGAGAGACGCTTTTCCCCTCCCTCCGACTCCTAGCATCCCCCCCCTACTATTTAACTAACTTTCCTTCTCCTCTAACCTACCCCTTCCCAATACAAGTTAAAGAGTTCTTTCTCGGTCACCTCTTAGCGTCAATCTGGAAGTGACCCCCTCCCCCCCTTCAACTTACGAGAATTCCTTTCACATCTTTCTTCCTTCTCAATAAGAAAGGACATCCTCCCTTCTCTGCCTCCCTCCTGTCCTTTTCCCCCAATTGGCTGCCCCTCTTTTTCCCTGCAATGGTCTCCCGTACTTCTTCCCCCTCTTCTCGTTCAATTCTTTCCCTCCGGCATTTTTTTTAACCCCCAGGGTGCCCCCTTCCTGTTCGACCCTGGACAATCCTTTTTCTCCGATCCTCTTTGCGCGGCTTCCCGAGTTTTTTGCGGTTCATCAGCCAGTTTCCCTTCACGGAGTAGTTTTTTTCCCCCCCCGAGAGCGACAGACCCTGCATATTCGCTGGCTGACTTGGATCTCTCCTGGGAGAGTTTTTTTTCTTCCTGGGGTTTCGGCCTGCTACAACATCCTCCCCCCCCTCCCCAGTCACGACACCTTGGCACATTGCTATTTGGGCCCATTTCCCTCTCCTTTTGGGAACGTCGCAACTCTTTTGAACTGGCCTCCGGTGGTAGGCCCTTTTTCCTGAAAGGACGATATTCATTTCCCGTTTCACCGCGTTCCTTGCCTTTTCAGTTTTAGCTTTCCAATCCCCCTTAGATCAATTTTTTTTTCCTGACCCTGGCTGAGCCAGTGCTCCTCTTGTCTCTCACAGTGGGTTGAGCTTGTGTGCCATTGCTTCCCCCTTAAAGCGCCTTAGAGGAGAGCCAACCCCTCTTCCAACCCTATTCTGTTAAAAGCGCTTCTCCTCCCTTCTTCGTTCTTCCTAACGATCCATTCATTTTCCCCCCGGGTTTATCTGTTGTACATCTCCTCCTCCCTTTTCGGACACACTGCGGCCATACCCCGGTGGTTTAGGCGCCCCCTTCTCCTAATATGGTCTTTTTTCGAGAAGCGTGTTAAAATCTTCCTTCGGCGCAGGCGGGACGCCTTTCCTCCCCTCATTTGTTGTTTTTTTTTCCCCTTGAGGCGTCGACGCGCCGAAGGGTCCCCACATTTCCTCACTTTTAGGATGGGCCCGTTGACTTCTTCCCTGTCGTTTTAGTATGCCGCAGTGTTTTCTCCGGTTCCGCGCTCTTGTTGCATCGAAACTTTTAAATCCCCCTTTTTGGATTGTGTCCCGTCCTCTCCTCAATCGGAGCTCCCCTTTTCCTTTTTGTCTAAGTGTGTTGTTTTTTTTTTCTTTTGACCCCCTCTTTGCGCGTGGTTAAAAATTGGCACTCCCTTTCCACCCCCGGTACCATTCTTTTTCTTGCACCTTTCTTTCTCCCTCCATTTCAGGACCGTGATAGATCCCGATTTTTTCCCTTTTCCCATGAACCATCCCTTTCTCCGCGGTCCCCTCCTCTTTTCCGTTCAGGGGGTCCATGCACCTTTCCACATTCCTTTTTCGTTACGTTCCCCTCCTCCTTTTTTGGGCAAACCGAAGCTTTTTTGTTCGACGGGTTTGATTTTTTGATGATTCCCTTGCTTTTTCCCCCCTTCCGCTATGTAATGTGGAACTTGGTTCTCTCCCCCCTTCCTGACAGCTCCCTGAAGGCGTTTATACGTTCATCTTCTTCGGACCGCTAGCGACCCTATCCTTTTTCCGCCAGGATCTCGTTGACCCCTGGATCCAACGGAGTGGTCCCCCCTAGGTGAACTGGGTGGTTTTTTCCCAATGCGCCGGGACCCCCAGGACATTGCCCTTTTTGAGGAAAGTACTTTGGAGCTTTACAGATCCCAGCTTTCCTCCCTCCCCCCCTTCTTCGGGATATAGGGAGGTTTTTCCGCGGAGCCCGTCGTTTTGTCTGACTTCCCCCGGAATGCTGTAAAGCGCGCGTTTCTATCTGGATTCCTTACATTTCCTCTTCCACGTCAGATTTTTTCCGAACATAAGACTTCTTACGCTCCAGCCTCCTCTTTTCCCTGTAGTTTCTTGTCTCTTAGACCGCCATTTCTCGGTATATTAGTCTTTCTGGTTTTGAGGATCTCCCGGGACATCGTTGTCCACTAGATACTTCCGATCCTCCTCTCCTCTTGAACGCTGAGTTATGTGTTGTTTTTTCCTCCCCCCCCTACAAGTAATAAGTCCCCCCCAGAGGGGTGTCGAAATCCCCCCCCCCTTCCTCTGGTCGTCCCTTTCAACGGCTCCTCATGTACGGAATTGAGCCTGACAATCCTCCGCCCCCTTCAAAATGTGGTCCCCCCCGATACACAAGGGGACCCCTACCCCCCATTCCTTGGACGTGTCTTGATAGCTGAATTCCCCTTTTGCGCGACGGGTTTGTAGGTTTGGCAATTCTCCCCCCCTCCCGATAGAGTGCCTCCATGCCCTAGCGGTCTCTTTCGAGAAGTTTGTTCTGAGATGTTTCTGGACCTCCCCTTTCGGGTGACTCCTTTTTTCTTTTTTTTTTTGGATTGTAGTCCCAGCCTTGGTCCTCTGACTCTGCATCTCCTTTGTTTTTTTAGCAAAGAGAGAATTTCACAGTTGCTGATCTCTGTGAGCCTGCACCCTTTTTGTGTTGCTTTTTCGCTTCCCCGAAGTAAAGAACCAGCCGTCCAACCCTGAGGCCATTTTTTGTCCCGGAAATCGACCCCCCCCCCCCAGTGAATGATTACCTTTCTTCTGAAAGGGTGTTTCCTATTGCTTTTCAGACAAAAGCTTTTCCCGTTTGCGCCCCCCCCCTTTCCCAGGCCCAATGGTGATTACTGGGTTTTATTGCCAGTGTGACGACTTGGGCTCTTTTTCCCCTCCCTCCCTTCCCATATGGCTTCCTTTTCGAAGGATTTTCCTTCCTTCCTTCGTCATCTCCGTCAACCCACCATCTTCCCCCCTTTTGAGTACTCACATGTTTTTTGAATCCCTCTCCCCCTCCCGGTCAGGTACGCATTTTTGTTCTGTTACCCTGCCGTTTCCGACCTCTTTTCCCCCCCGCAGGCTCGTTCATTGCACACCAGGATTCTGACAATTCCCCCCGAAAACGATCCTTCGTTCGGCAACCCCGAAATGCATTTTTTTTTTCCGAATTTCTTCTCCTCGAGTGAAGGCAAATCGCTGTCTTGAAACTGTTTCGCTCTTCTCATCTCTCAGATTCGTTGGTTTTTCATCCCCACAAAACGTGCACCGAAATCGTTTTTTTTGACACTTTTCTTTCCCCCTTCGGTGGGCGTACCACACTCCTTTATGTTATCTTTCTGTAAACAGCCTTTGCTCGTAACTGAGAGGTTTTCCCCTCGTTTCACCGGATTCCCCTTCCCGAGCTTTTCCAGACTTCCTGAAGGTCATAAAGGGATAACATGCTTTTTCCCCCAGGGATGCATGCTTCTTCCTTCACACTCGGACTCCTCCAACCATGAAGAAATTGGCGTCCTTCTTCCCCATGCTGACAGTAATTGGAACTTCCCTCCCCTTGTTCTCCTCCCCTTTTTTTTGGTAAAAATACGGGAGAGTCGTTTTTCTCTCTTGGAGTTTCGTCCATCCCCCCCCCCCTTCTCGACACCTCATCTCTCTATTTACTCCTCTCCTTTTTTGTGTTGATACTTTTCCGAGCTCTTTTTTACGGACCATCCAATCCCCCCGCTCCGTTGCTTCCTGTGGCCGGCCTCCCTATTTCCGTTCGTTTCGCGCGACGCGTTCATGATGGATTTCCTTCTTTTTGCGCGTACCTTGAAGAGGGTGGTCCTCGGACTTACCCGCGATCAGCTCCTCCTCCGGCCCTCCTTTCTCTCTGAAACTGCAGGAGTTCCCCCTTTTTTCCACTTCGACGATTTAATGGCCGGGCTCCTTCTCCCATTGCATGGTTAAAAGATAAGGGCCCCTCTGCCCGTTTCAGGGTTCTGGTTTTCTGATTCCTCCCCCTACTTTGAGGAAAACAGGCGTTCCCCTCAACCCCCTATTTAAGGTTCCACGTTTGTTTCCCCTACACCCTTTTCTTTTCTGGACTGCGAGTCACGCTTCAGTTTTCCTCAGCACGTTCCCTCCTTCTCTCACCAAATCCTTTCAATGCCTTCGAACTTTTCCCGCTTTACTCCCTTCCTTTTCTGTCTGCTACGAATCACTTTGTGCTAGATTTTTTTCCGCGGTCTCTTCGTCATTTTGTGTTTCCCTTCCCTATTTTTCACCCTTCTCCCTTCCTCCCGCTGGATTCCCAGACAACCCTTCCCCTTTGCGCCAGCCGTACGCGTGACCACCTTTCCCTCCGTGTTTTCCTCTTCTCTCCCTTCCCAAATGAAAGCAGTGATGCCTTCCGCGCCAGTTATCTTCACCCCTTTTTTTTTAGCAGTTTTTCCCCCCTTTGTCTTTTTCGTCACTTCCCCAGGATCGCTACTCCCCCCACTCTCCTGGACGGACGCATCCTTTGACCCTGTCTTGTTTTCTGAAACCCACCCCCCCAGTGGGAAATGTCACCCTCCCCCCACTTTCCTACCAACTTCCCGAAATTGGTTTCGATTCTCCAAGCCCACCCTCCCCCCCCGGGTTTATTCTTTCTTCTTCAGCAGTCAAGGAGACTCCCCTCCCTCCTTTTACCGCCTTCCTCCTCCAACTGTCTTTCCCTCCTCCGAGTTTTGCTCATTTTCTTTCCTCTGCCATTTCCCTAACTTTCGCTGGGCCCCATCCAACCTTCCACGGCTCCCTTCCTTTTCTATGAGGATTTCCCCACCGAATACGACACATTTTAAGCCCTCCAATGAGGAGTGCAATTTGCCCCTCGCATCGGGATGGTTTCCAAACCTTCCCCCTGCGCGGAGTTTCGGCAGTTCCCCTCACGGCCCTCTTTCCACGTTGGTTTTCTTGGGATTTCCCTTTGTGCTTTGAAGGGGCTTCTGCAGCGGCCTCAACTCATGTTTCCCCCCCCCCAGTGGAATATTCGCCTCCCAGCGATGAGTTCTTCCTCTGAAGCTGATCTTATTCTTGAGTTTTGAAAAACCCCCTTCAATAACAAGACCCTCGTTTCGGTTTTTCCCCTTCGAGAGATGTCAAGCCCACTTCCCGAATCCTCAAACCCCCCCCAGCTCCCTTACCCCTCTCCCGGCGGCTACTCTAATACAATGCTCCCCCCATTCCAGGCTTTTTCGTCTTCAGGCACTATTTTTTTGTGGGAACAGAATCTGGACCTTCTTTCCAAGTAAAACTACTCCCCCCTGGACGTGTCCCTCCCCCTCTTCCCCCTTTGGAAGTTCAGAAATTCCCCCCCTTGTTCTGCGGCCTTCAGACCGTGCCCCCCCCCATGGATGGAGAAAGAGGTGTCCCCCCCATTCAATGGTCTTTACCCTCTTTTTCCGCCCTGTCTAATGTATTGATACTCCCGCTCCCTGGTTTTGCCCTCTCCCCCTTCCTGTTTTGCCCCTCCCTTTTTTGGACACCGGTCTGGCTCGCTATCTTTTCTTTTCTCTGCGGAACTCTTCGCTTTTTTTTCGTAATAACAAGGGAACCTTCCTCTTTAAGACAGACACACTTTTCAGCTGGATGCCTTTCTCCCCCCGCCAGAAGGGAGTCACCACCCCCTGCGGGTAAGGGTGCGACAAATTCTCCCCCCCAATATACCATTTTTCCCCCCCCCCCTTCGCCCTCTCTTTAGGTTTTCTCTCCCTTAGGCTGGTTCCATCGAAACCTTTGTTTTCGGCCACCTTTTTCTTTCCCCATGGAACGGCTCATCAGGTCTTTTTCTTGCTTTAGATGGCTTTTTTTTTTTTAAGCCCTCTTTTGGTTCATTGCAGGAACTGACACCTGTCGTCGGACCTGCCTTTCTCTTCTTCACCGTGGGTTTGATTTTTTTCACACTGAGTACACGCGCATTCGCTCTCCAAGGACATCACGCCAGGCTTGTGGAAAAGCTCTTTCTCTTGCGGCGTTCTGTCCTACCCGATCACGCCAATCCAGCAAATTTCTTGGGGGCCTCCCCCCCCCCTCGACCCATGCGTACGGCCTACAAACACGACCCTGTCAACGGGTCCCCCTTCTTTTTACTTTGGTCGAGACGAGTGTTACACAAGAGTTCGCCCTTTCCATATATCTCCCTCTTTTTTTTCTCCTTTTTTGTGTTGTTGTTGACTCTAGGGTCTTTTCTCACTTTTCACACGTGTGCCCCAATCCAGATGAGGATGGTCCCCTTCCTCCTACCCCCACCTGTCGTTTTACATTCTTCCACGTTTCTTCTTTCTCCCTGGGCCCCGGCCCTCGACCCCCCCCCCCACCGTTTGAGCTGACTCCTCGCAGAAATCTTCTCCTCCCCCTTCCCTACGGTGTTGTATGCAGTCCTCTTTTTGCTCTCCCTCTGAGGCGCGGTTTTTCCCCTCATCAAACCCCCCCCTTTTATCTCCCTTCCTCGCTGAACTGGAAGGTCTCCCCCTTTTTCCAGTCCTGAAGACCCCCCTTGCCTTGCCAGTCTTCCCCCTCGTGAAAGATGACAAGGCCCTTCCCCTTCCTTGATAGAGGCCTTTTCATGCCACTTTCCTCCCTGGCCCTGGGTCAACATCTGTTTTTACACAGCTAGCTGTTCCCCCACCCTCTCCTTCTTTCTTGGTTTGAAAAGTTGTTTTTTTCTCTGTTGTATCCTTCCGCGCCCCTTACTTTTGAACTCCTTCTCTTCTCCCCCATACATCCTGCGCCTTTTCCATGATGTTTCTCCTTTTTCTGTTTTGCGGGAATGCCAAACGCTGCCTCTCAGGGCCTTTCCGCAGGAGCGAGCTCCCGGCTTCCTTGGGCACACTTTAGAAACAGGAAGGTGACCGGATGCGCAGGACTTTCCCCGCACATTCCTTCTGGAAAGTACTGTTGGATCCTCCTTACCATTGCTGTTAACAGCTTTTTTGGACACTGCTTTGTAGTGAGGGACGCGGAGAAAACCCTTTTTTTCATTGTCCTCCTTTGATGTAATCTTTCCCTTTTTGAGAGATGGATTCTCGTAATTCCTAAGAGTTCACGTCCCTACTCATACAACTTTCCCCTTAGTCCTTCAAGCTACAGCTGGACCTGTCTTCGTTATCTTCCATTTCTCGTTAACTTTGCTGGTGAATAAGTTCGGGTTTTCCCGTTCTCGCCCCCCCCTATATTCCCTCCGAGAATAAGTAAGGATCTGACCCCTTTTATTTGCCCTTGTTTTTTTTTTGCTCCCCCCCCATTCAAGGCAGCTTAAGATGGTTTTGACAGACCACTATCGGGTCTCTCTTGACATTCGTTTCCCATGTACGGAATTGAGTTTCCAATCCGTCCAAGCCCCTGTGTCGAGAACCCAGCGTCACCAACCCTCCCTTCTGCGTTTTTTCCTAGTAGAACTTTTACCCCATCTCCTACAATGGGTTTGTAAGGTTTTCGCTCTATGCTCCAAGTTCTTAAAATCCGCATTTCGCGGGTCCGAGATTTTGTATCTCTTCTTCCTGGGAAAGAGCATATTTTCATTCCGCGTCGCTCTTTTTGGATTTCGTCCCTCCGACATAGGCTCCCTACGATTTTTTCCATATTACTTCTTTCTTCTGAGCACCCCTCCTGAGAAGTTGCGTTTTATGCTTTTCTCTTGAAGGAGGCCTTCGGTCTGTTTAAGAGTACATAACCAGACAGTACTTTTTCAACGTTGATGATTTCTTGCTTGAAATTCCCCCCCCCAAACGTCAATCGGACTTTTCGATCCTAAAGTTTTGTTGCGGGTTCGGTGAGTTTTTTCTCGGTGTTTCCACCCCTCCCAAAAAGAAAGGGGTTGCGTTCGCCCCATCTTTTTTGATTTTTTGATCCTTCAAGTCCAGCTCCCCCCCCCCCCCCTTTGGAGCAAAACTGCTTCGAACTTGTGTTTCCTTTTTTTCCCGAACCTCTCACGGCTGTAATTTCCTTTTCCCTTCGTCATTTCGTCCACCCTCTCCCCTAAAGAGGATCTTCCCCCCGGATTTTGTTTGTTCCCCGTCCGGTCCCTTTTCTCCTTTGAACATGCGAAGAGTCCCCCCACACCTGGTGACCGAACGCCTGTTTGAATCTCTCCCCCCCCCTTTTTGGAAGAAACTTCCCCTGTGCATGCCGGTACGTTCCCTCCCCCCCCTGCCCTCCTATTGGATGATAGAAGTCCCTTTTCGCATTGCGCGTGAGTGTTTTGGGTTTTTTTTTGTGTTGGGGGGGTGGTTTTTTGGGGTTGGTCTTTTCGATGCCTCCTCTCAAGGAGAAGATAAACACGTTTTTCCTATTTCCCCCCAAAGTGAACCGAACTTTTTTTCCCTTGTAGTTCCCCCCCCCAGTCGGTTTTTGAAAGAATCTTTTTTCCTTTTTTTCCGTCCCCCATGCACCTTCCGTCATGAGAGGGTACTCCCCCCTCTCTGGGACCGCAATGCCTTTTTTCTTACAGGCGGAAATCCTTCCCCTTCCAGTGGATACATGCTCTTGCGCTGAAGCGGGTTCTTTTATGAAAAAAAGAGGCACTTTGTCTAACCCTCCTGCCCCTTTTTTTTTTACCTACATAACATGATGCCTCTCCGGCGCGCTGACCCGACTTGACTTGAATTGCCTCTTAAGGTTTCGGGGTCACCCCCTTTTCGAGAGGTGATTTTCTTTTCCTTTCTGGTACTTCCATTTAAAATCCTGAACCAACTGCCCCCCTCAGATCTATTTAATACTCCTCTTTTTTAGAGATCTGAGTTTTAGAATATTCCGTTTGGACGGAACATCAAATCCTTCCTCCCCGACGCTACAGGTTTTAGTTCCCCTCCCAAAGTGGACGCGCCGGGCATTCGCACTGCGAGCCCTGTTCCCCATTCAGAATTTCTTTCGGTCCCCCTGGACATTGAGGTTCTTCTTGACGAGGTTGAAAGGTTCCGCAGATCAGCGGCCGGGTTCCCTTCCAGGCAGGCCTCGCAGGGCGTTCCCGTGTCCTTCCGACATATACCCCGGAATTGCCCCTTTCTGGTGTCCAATCTCTTCTGGTTACCGAGCCCTTTCCTTCTTCCCCGACAACTCCTACCCCCTCTGCTGTGGCTTTGAGATTTCCACCCCTTAGCAAGGGCTTCGATCCGGTCTTTTTTGTCCCCCTTTTTTCCCCCTCCCCGTTGGTGCTTCTTCGCCTATGCTTTTCCTTTCCCCCTTTCCTTTTAAAAGTAAGGATTTGTGAAGTCCCTTCCCCCCCCTCAGAACGTGCTTTTCTCATCCCCCCCCCCCCCCTTCTAATGAATTTACTTTTGCCGACCTTCCTGAATCCGGGTTCGAACTTTTCGTGATGATCACCTTTCCCCCACGGGGTGATAGATGCCTCTTTCAGGCGATCCAGGCTGTCCCCCCCCCCCCCCCCCAAGGTTTTTTCAACTATTCCCATCCCCGCCTTTGAGGAGTTCGCTGATTAGTAACTTACAGAACTTTCCCTCTTTGGGAAGATAGGTGTGTTTTTTGGGGGACTTCCCCCGGATTTAAGGAAGACCTTTAAATTCCAGTTTGGTTCGTCCCCCTCTCTCAGATAATAACCAACCTTCCCTTTTTGCTAACCTCTTTTCTCTTTCCTTTTATGGAAGGATAAGTATCCCTATACCAACCAACCCCTTTGACGGCCTCCTCCCGGGGAAAATGCTTTTTTTTTTTCTTGTATGGAAAAAATCCCAGTTTTCCCTTTCCCCACTCCCCAAATTTAGAATACCCCTTCTAATTCTGGCCCTCTCGATATTTTGGATCCCCCTCCCATTAACCTAAGAGTACCCTTGTTTCTCAGCGCTTCTGAGACGCCCCTCTTACCGCAGGTCCCCAGCTCTTCCCCCACTGTATCGAAAATTCTCCTTTGCTAGGCATTTCTCCTGCTCTGAATCGGGACCGGAGTCCCCCCTAAACCCCTCCCCAACAAAAGGAGACTCCTTCCATATGTCCGTTTTCTCCCGACCTTCTCTGTTTGAAAAGCGACACTCCTTCCTTTGGAAGACCCGATCTCTTTTTTCAGACTTTGCCCTTTATGGGGGTCACTTCGGGTTCCCCCTCAAAACCATTGATTTTTTTGGCCTGTCTACGATTTCCCCGACACTTTTTTTTCATTCCTCCTTTTCCCTTTTTTTTGCGTTCAAATGGGGTCCTTCCCCCCCCCCCCCATTTTGCTTTTCCCTTCCTTTGCGGATCAATAAGTACACTTTCCCAAGAAGTTCCTATCCCAGAGCCTCCCCGTTTGTCTTTAGCCACCCATCTGAAGCTTTCCTTTCTTTGGTCTTTTCTTTCAGAATGGCCAACCCCTCCAACCCAATTTTTTCCCATCCTTACGTAGGATCGGTCTTCCTCTATTGCGAGACTCTCAAATCTCTTCCCCTCCCCCCCTCCTTGAACAATTATCACCCACTCCCTTAACTAGATTTTTTCCCTCTCACTACACCACACACGCACAGTTCCATCTTCTTTCGCTACTTCCCCTTGTATTATGAGTGGTTTCCCCCCTCGGAGTATGTAACTTTCCCTCCCTCCCCTCGACGCTGCTACCCCGCCTTTCATCAAGGACTCCAGACCCCCTTTCCTCCCTCCAAGTGTTCTAACGACGGCCCCCCTATATCATTTCCCCCCCCCCCACAATTGGAGATTTGCGAAAGCTGTGACCATCCCCCAACCCTTCCCTTCCCCGGGAGCACGTTCAATGTCTTTTATACCCCTGCTGTCCTGGCTCCTTTTTCCTGGGCACTTCCTGTTTCGACTTTTTCCCGTACAGCGTTTTTCTTCTCCCCTAAAGGCACTGAACTTTTGGCCCTCCCCTCTCCCTGGAACTTCTGCCCAGAGAACTAGACTTTCACGGCCTTTTCCTTTTCTCGCCGCAGAAGGGCAGATGTGCTCGCGGGTCACGAGATTAAGAGCTTTCCGGACCTCTTCATTACCCCCCCTTTCCCGGGGAGAACCCCCGGAACAGCTTCGGGCCCCTGCCTTTTTCGGATGGGTTCCCGTAGCAACTTTTGGTTCGTGCCCCCATGGAAAAACTGAAAAGGGTTTCGGGTGGAACTGTTCCCTTTACTTTGGTTTTTGCCCCTCCCAATAGGGTCTATCAAGGTTCATTGCCGAAATGAAAACTTTCTCCCTGAAGTGAGAAGAGGAAGTTGAATTTCTCCTTCGTCACCTGGGTTGTTTGTTCCTTTTCCTGGGCCGCCTTGATGGAGAGCACAAGACAGACTTTTTTTTCGGTCGTTCACCCTCATTCCAAAGTGAGGAAGTTCTTTTCTTCCTCAAGCCATCCATCTTTTTTTTGGTTCGCCGGGGCCCCCTCCATAGATCAGCCATCCTCCTTCTGACACCACTTCCCCAAGTGGTTTATGCCCCTTCCCCCCTTCTCATATCCGGGATTGGGGTCGATTTTTTCCTCTTTTACGGTTTTTTTACAAGAGTTCCCTCCTTCTGTCCTCCCTTCGCCCTCTAT
>Ga0179593_1380666_pt1 | contig 13408 bp, 15 predicted proteins | sample CZODoug2_1_08_16_FD_185931 | JGI IMG/M metagenome (GOLD analysis project Ga0179593, IMG submission 185931) | Vadose zone soil fungal communities from Angelo Coast Range Reserve, California, USA - CZODoug2_1_08_16fungal (PacBio error correction) | ecosystem: Environmental > Terrestrial > Soil >... | reverse complement strand
ATTCTAGCTTGCACAAACCGTGGTCCCCCCCCTTGGAAACCTCTCTGTTGTGCGACTTTTTTTCGGAAAATTCCCTTCTAACTAAACCCAGCTTTGGTGCCCCAGTGGCGGCCTTTTCTCTTTTTGGGATCGAGAGGCCTCCACCGAACTCTCTGCCTCCCGAATTTTGGACCCGCCGGAGGCCCTCTCTCTTTCTACCTCTCAAGATCCCCTTGACAGTGTTTGTCCCCTTATTTCCTCCCTCCCGAGTGACTCTTTTTTTCTATGATCCGAGAAGGAGGAGGAAATTCCCCTGCCGGTGCAATCCCACAACCCTCCTTCACTCGCGCCCTTCCAGCACGCCCGTTGTCCTTGGATAAAGTATATTGCGTTCACCCAGCGAGAACTCCTCGATCAAAGAGCCAACTACTCTTCTGCCAAGGGCGTTTCCCCAAATCCCCTCTCCTCCCCCGAAACTTCTTCCTGCGCTCGGCGATTTCGGGGATTTCCCAGGCCTCAACTGTTCATAATCCCTTTCGGGCAAGGTACATCCGTAACTCTCCCCTTCCCTCTTTTTTGCGAGGTGTATTTCCTCTCCGCTCCATTTCAGTTCAAAATTTTTCTGAGGTGTTTTATCCCGCAAGAATAGTTCTTTCTTCGCCGCCTGCAATCTACAAGTTCATTAGAATCTTCCCTGCTTGCTCCCATGGTACTTCCTGCAAGACTGGTGCATCGGGAGGAGTCGCTTGGTGGCTCTCCCCCATTGCCGCAACGCCAAGATCTGTTCGAGGCGCAATGGGAGTCTCCGCCTTTTACCGGCTACTCCCCCCCAAGTATATCTCCCCCTCTCCCCTTCACGCCCCTCCGACCCAGAAAGCAAAACCTTTCTTCTTTCAGACTCCCTTTTTTTTTCCGATTCCAGACAATTCTGGGCGTTACCCTTTTCCCTCGAGCTGTATCGTTCGCGCCTGACCCACACATCAAGAGAGCGTTCCTCTGGAATAGACTCTGTGCCAATCCCCCTCCCTCAGGGTCTACCGTAAACCCTTCCGCTTCATCTTTTCTTGTTTCCCGTTTATCTTCCAGAGCTGCGGAGGTCGAGGATCCGCTGACCCCTTTTTTCCGACGAATGTAGCCCCTCTTTCGAGCCTTTTTCGCTCCCGTTGATTTTATCTCTGACCTGCCCCCTCTTGAGTACAACCCGGACACTTTTAGTTTTAACAAGACCCTAGCTTGGATCGATTTGGCTCGCAGCGTTACAGCGCCCCGAGGCCAAGCTCACTTTCAGACAGCAGTCGCCTACCATTCGGAGCCCCTCCGCTCCCTTTCCTGCTCTTAATCCTGCCTCCCTCACCCCGGTCCGCCGTCCATAGCTCTCCAATCGAAAACTCTTCTAAGCCGGTCGTGTTTGGTTGTGCCCCCTTCCCACCCTCCCTCTTCCCCCCACCTCCCTCCCAGGATCATTTGGTCCTCTTTGTATCCGTAACTTCCGCAATGCCAACCTCTACCCCTGCGAACCTTTGGCCCTCAACCTAGAGTTGAATTATGCGCCCGAAAGGGGTTGGCCTTCTTCGTACTCCTCATTATTATCCGAGCTGTCACGCTCTTCGCGTCATCATACTTAAGACACTCCCAGCACCGAGTTGCTTAACGTTCGCCATATTTCGCCCCTGAGAGGCCTCCCCTCTTGGGAAAATGAAATTCCTTATTCCCATAAAGCCACCTTTTCCTCCTCTTCTCCTCCATTTGGACGATGGACCCCTGCAGAACCTTTTTCCCCCTCGCGCTTTGATAGACGTGCCTTTCCGTCAGTATCCAGGCCGTTACCATTTATCCCGACCCTCCGTTCAAGCTTCCAGGCTAGTGGCAGTAACAGGGTTAATCGCGACTAGACTTTTCTGAACTTTCAGAGGCCCCAGCTATCGGTTCCTCCTTTTTCATCCCAACCCCTCTCCTCATGAATTGGAACCCCTTCCAGCTGAGTATAACAGTTTCCTTCTCTATCTTTTCCTTCCTTCCTTTTTTTTTTTTTCTATCTATTTCCATTTCCAACCTAATTCTCTGCTGACGATTGGGGGGCAACCCCGAATTGTGAGAAGTGAAACCGATATCTTTTTGTCTTCTTCCGAGCTGGGCCCTTCTCTTCCCTCGCAATCGGTCCCCCCCCCCCGTGCTGACACGCTTGAACGCATTTCTTTCGTCAGGTTTTTAAACCCCCCTTCTCCCCGCTTTTCCCCTGACGATTCCCCCTCTGGTCCTGGTGCTGTCTTACAGGTCAAATTCAGGCGAATCTTCTCTTGCCGTGGCCAGATTAGTCTACCTCGTTTCTCGCGAACTCTTATGGGAAATTTTCCCCCTTCTAGTATTTGCCCCTTGGCTGAATTTCGCTTTTTTCTCATCTGGATCTTGTAACGGACTGTTGGTCTTTGCAGCGTTCTTAGACAGCGCGCTAGACCTTTTTCCCCCCATACACGGGGTGCGCTTTCCTCCTCTCTAATCTTTTAGGCTTCATGATTCCGAAGCCTTCTGATTTTTTTTGCCATTCCCCTTTCGAAGACACTAAGGCGTAAGCGGTGTGCTTTTTTAAGTGAGATTCTTTTGGGACAGCCCCCCCCCTCGACTCCGAAGCCTTTCCTTCAGAGTTGGATCTCCTCTAGGTCTTCCTCGATTTTGGCGTGAAGAGTGTCGTTAGCCGATCAATGTCTAGTATCACTTACGGACATAGTTTTGGTCTCCCATCTATTGATTCTTTGAGTTTGCCTTTTTGGCTCGGCGCTGTATCGCTTCTCTTGTTCTCACACTCTTTCAATGTGAGCTATATCCCACAAATTTTGTAGCCTTCTTCTCCTTTCCTCATCTTTGTTTTAGCCCCGCCTTATAGTTCCCCCCGTGCAGCGCTCAAAGCTTATACATTCATGTCCGGTCTTCTGGCTGTCCCCTTAGTGTTATCGCCTAGCTTTTTCTCCCGCGCGTTTCACGACCGACCGGCAAATTTTCCCCCTCCTCATGAAGGGATACCGAGGCTTGTCTTTCTTCCCCCTCTTCCCAGCTCTTTTTCCTGAAGATATGATCTTTTCTTATGTGTAGTATCCCTCTCTGCTGAACCTCGTTGGGAGGGACGTTCCCTCTCCCTTCCCCCTTTGGACGCTCGACTCATCAGGGACGTTGTTGTTGAGGGTCGGATCGGTAGCCTTCCCTCGTTCCAGTCAGTCCCTTTTAATTGAGCGGAAGCCCAGTACGGCCCACTCGAAGGTTTTGTAGCCCTCCCTCTGTTCTCCACAACCTTGCCCCCCCTTTTCCCTTAACAGTCTTTTCTTTTTTAATGGGCAAGTTATAGCTGAAAGGAGGAACCTTTTCGGTACTGCCCGGTTCCTTCAGATATCTCCTGTGTTTTCGTTTTATTCGGCCTTACCGTGCATCTTTGTCCTCCTTTCTCTATGTCCTGAACCGTTTAGCGTTCATGTACCGGTGCCGGTGCTTCCCAGACGGTTCCTTTTCCTTGACGCCGATCCGTTTTTCTTTGTAATTCAAGGCTGTTTTTCTGCTGTGGATAATAATTTCTTTTTCCGTCTTTTCTTCTTTGATCGGAGGATTGCCCTCTATAAGGTGAAGTTCCTGCGCAGAGCGACTGCCCTCCCCCTTTGTATTTTCTGATGCGCGAGTGCCTTTTCCGTGATTATTGATGTCCCAATAGCCGAGGCTGTCACCTTCATCGTCACGTGTAGATGCCAGATTTTGTGCGGAATTTACTTTGGGGAGCGTCCCGTCATGTAATTTTTGAGTCGATTTTTTTACAGAGAGACATCCATTTCCTTTCCCTCAGAGAGGTTTCAGTTTCCCTCCACACAGTAACTGCCCCACCCCCGCCCCTTGTCTTTGCTTTTTGTAGACCGAGTAGCCGTGTTTTGATCAAAAAGATAGGCCCCATGTGAACTCCCCCCCCCCCCCGGTTGGTTCCACTGAATACTTCTCCTTTTACAACTCCGTAGTTTATATAGATATTATAGATTTACCCCAACTGTTCCCAGGGCGAGATTTTCCCCCTCTCTTCCCCATACCCGTCCTCTCGGCTACAGCGTTCAAAAGCCCAGGATGGTGGTGCTGGCCCTCTCGCTTTGGAATATGAGAGGATGAATATTTGAGCTTCCGTCCCCATTTCCTTCTTTAGAAGGCAGCGCTCGGCCCCATGGATGACTCTCATCTTTCCCTGCTGCCACTGTTTTGTCACCCTTCCCCCAAGTATCTTGCAACACGGCGCCTGTTTTATCTCGCCCTGAGCCCTGGGGCCTCACTGAGTTTTTCGCATGACATTCATACAACAAACCTCACCTTTTTTTTCCCTCTCCTCCTCGCCCCCTCCCGGTTCCTGTCTGGCTCCCCTTGCTGATCTTCCATCTCAGATACGCACCGATCCTCCTCCAAATACTAGATTCCCAAAGGGCGATGAGGACACAGTCAATCAGCACGACCCCTTTTCATTCACTGGGTTGGCCATGGTACCTGTAATATCCCTTCCCCCTTTTCCTCGAGGAGAAGATTGACTCTTCGTTTCGTCTGTGATACGATCAGTAAACTGATAACTCTTTGTTTGGGGGGAACACCCCCAATTTTCCGGGCCTGGTTGACTTTTCCTCTCGACGAAAATCATTCTCTTGACTTGTCTCTTCCCGCCCTACCACGTGAATCTGAATCGTTCGTAGGATTGACCAATGAGTCCAGTCAGGACCAACTTTTCTCCTTTTTTTTCTACACAATTTTTCTCCCTCCCCGAATTCTCGAGTTCTTTTCGGAGTCCTCTTACCTTCTTCTTTGAAACTTACGCTCCGTCCCTCTCAGATAAACCTCCCGACCCCGAACCTCCAAAGACTTGAGAGCAGCGAACTTTTTTCCCCAGCCACTTCTCTCTCCCCGGATCTCCTAAAGCCTTCCTCGTCCCCGACACCTCACCCCCCAGAGACCCCAGAGAGAGCTGAAAGATCTGACGGCGGAGCCTAAATCCCAGCCTTCGGTCTCTCGTCGGTACCAACAGTGCGCTGTTAAGTATGGTATGGGGTTCCTCTCTTCTTTTTCCCCTAGCTAGGTTGTTCCGTAGATCCGCTGACCTTTTTCATCCAGCTGCCCGGAGTCGATCCTTCCTAGCCCTTCTTTCCGCCTCATCCCTCACATTTTCAGTTTGCTAAACAGTCAGGACATGTCTCAGTGAGATTCAAGGAATTTTCTCTCCTCTTCCCCCCCCAATCCCCCTACTCTTCCAAGAGCTTGCGACCCCTTGCTACTTTTCAATCGGCGTCAATGTATACCTACCCTAATGTATGAGTACACTATACGTTTGAGATCTTCAGCTATCTTCCTCCCCCCTTTGTTCCTCAGACTATAAATGCTCGACGATCGGTATAATTGATAATCACCCGGTCTCAGAGAAAGCCGGAGATTTCTGAGTAGGGCTTTCCCCTCTCCAGATCGCCACCGCAAGGATAAAAAGGATAATTGAAGACCCCCCCCTTTTTTTACCTCAAGTTTCTGCAACTCAAACTCTTTTTCGAACTGGCCTTCGTCCGTCCCAATCTCCTTTTTGAGGTTCGCAGATGAATGTCGGCCTTGGTCCTTTTTCTCCGCGAAAGTTCTTTCTGCTCTATAGTGTCGAACTGCATCCACTTCCTTCCCCAGCAGCTTGCCCCTCCTTCTTTCTTCCCAGCCTTCCCGTTCGCCACTGCTAAACCCCTGAATTCTTCCCCCCCCCGATCGCTTGCAGATGGACCCAAGATTTTTCTTCGAAAACTCTCCCTCCTCATCTGTTACCTAAAACCGTTCAGACGTGCCTTCCTCCCAGTGCCAGTCGTCTTGCATAGTAAGTTGACCGGTCCGGCCCCCTTTCTTTTCCTTTTTGGTCAGCGATAGACCCTACGTATCAGCCTCCAGGCGTGTCAGCATTTGTTTTAAACCGATTGCGAATCTCCCCTCACTTGCTAGGATTCCCCACTGATAGCGATCTTTTCCTCCCCCCTTCAGCGCTGCCCCTGTCCAAGAGCCCGCACCTCGTCTCCCCTCTCTATAGACTTCCCTTCGTTGGCCCCAATTTGTCCTCTTCTCTTTTTGTCTCTGAAGGCCCCTCCTCTTGCCGAGTCTTTGGACTGTTTGACCCACGGTTCTTTTTTTGCCTGAATTCCCCTCTCCTGGACTCTATCCGCTCCTTTGAAATTCTTCCCCTTTCCTGCATCGGTTACCGTTGCTCCTTCCTTCTTGCTTGTCCTGATCCCCCGGTATTGGGATACAAACCTGTGACAGAACCCTTTCTTGCCTGCTGGCACTTTGTTTGCGGCATGTCATCGTTCCCCCATGGCCGGGAAATCGTCGGTTCGGGCCCCAGTCGCTTCTTCGAAATTTTATCTCTCTGGATGCGGCCGTCATTGTCCCCGCGTGAGCCCTAATGACCTTCCCTTTTCGCTCGCGGGTTTTCAGCATTTTGGCTATGTACTGCCTGGTGTTAGGCTGATCCCCTCAATCCTGCGTCTTACAACCTTTTCCTCCCTGAGATTACCCCAGCCACTTTCGTCACTTCATCGATTGGGATGCCCTTCTTTTTCTCCCTTAGTTGAGGCACGTTCGATATCACCTAAGGTTTACCCCAGCGGTTTATCCCTTGTTTTGGTGGAGTTTTGGCCTTGTCTGAAAGGCGTATATCGCCGGTGGATTCCCTTTAGAACCTGATGTCCGATTAGTTGGCAGATTTCTTCTTTCCCTATCGTGAGGATCACAACGGATCGTTTTTTCTCTCTTATGTTAGTCAGATGGCCTCTGGTGCATCCCCTGCGAGGTCTCCCAAATTTGCCATTCCTTTCTGGCGCTACCTCAAGACTTTCCTGCCTTCGACTTCTCCTCTTTGGCCGACAGACTTAACGTTAGTCGGCAGCGTAGGACGACTTATTCTTGCATTTTCCTCCTTCTTCTGGGATGATTCGTTCTCTCTTTCGAGTCACGCCTTCAACTCGTAGCCTTTCCAGAAACCTTTTCCTTTTGACAACAGTTCGTCCCCTTCCCCTACGTTTAGACTTTTGCTTTCTTTAGCCCGTCCATCTTCTCCATTGGCTCTGATCTTTGTATTATTTTTTTTTTGCTTGCCGCGCCTCTTTCTCTTCCCCATCTTTGGATTTAAATGTCTGCGGCCGTCGCCCTGCATTTCCTCCCCTTTTTCCTTGTTTTCGTGGTCGTCTTTTCTTATCTGGATTTGCGTGTCGTTCAAGACCGGTGAGGAGTTTCTCCTCTAAACATTGCGTTGGCTTAGCCCCTCGATTCCACCACCCCCTCCACTGCAACAAGTGTCAATCCCTTCTTCCTTTGTAGGAGGGACTTTGGACTGCCTATGCTATTATAGTACTGCTGTTTTCTAGAGAATCCTTTCCGTCACATGTCCACATGATCGGTACCCCCGAAGCTTTTCTCCCTCCCCTCCTTCAACCGGCTCTGGGCATCGTCGTTTTTTTCAAAGGGACGGAGCGCCGTTTCGGTTGAAGTTCTTCCGTACCACAAACCGACCCCGATCCCATTCCAGCGCCGGTTTAATGATTACTTGGGTCCTTCCCTTGCTCTCTTTTCCTTTCCGTAGTGGCTTCGTTTAAGGGTTTGATGACGACTAGAGTATTGACCCTGCGAATGGTTTTCTTTCTTCGAGTTGGCCGTTTTCATTGCTTTTTGTGGATGTCACCACTTTTTCGCCTTGCGGCCCCGGTCTGGTATGATCACCGAAGCGCCCCCCAAGTGGAGCTGCCTCTAGGTTGGTTGTTTGAACGCATTCCTTTCCCTCTTGATACTCCCATTTAAATTATTGCGGTCCCGTCGGCTGCAGGTTCCAAGACAGTGTTCCCTTCCTCATAGGGTTCTTGTTGCCAGTTCCATCTTAGAGTCCCACATTCCGCGCCACAACCCCCCGCTCCTTGTCTTGTTCCGTTTCGTTGAGGCCCTTCTATTTTGAGACTTGCCCACAATTTTTTCGCCCTTCCCCGGGGATTTTATACAGCACGTTTGGTCGCCCTCCTCCCCCCCCATCACTCTTTTTCTTTTTGAGGCGTTCTCTATATGACCAAAACCGGGTTCCCCGGTCTTTCCACTGGGATGGACTGCAGAGCTGTTTTTACTCGATTTCCTAGTAATCCCCTTCTACACTCGACAAGGACCAATACCCTGCTGCTGTGTTTCCTGGCTGGTTAGATTTCCTCGGAGGAACTTAACACGATCGTAGGTTCCTTCCCTTTCTGTGACCAATTTTTTTCCCTTTCCGTTTCCCGAACGATCTTAAGGATGACCCAAGTGTGATCCACCAACCCCGTCTGGCCCACGTTCCTGGTTATAAGCAGATGGGCCAGCAATACGACTTTCTTTTGTACATCCATTCACACAAGAGCCTTTCACGGTGCATTTTTCGCTATTTAGCCGTCCCCCCCTTCCTCCCTCTTGCCCTCAGGAAGCAAAGCTGGAAAGTGTCCGATGAGGACCCCCTTCCCCCTTTTTCTGACACATTGTCATTCCAGGTTTCGGCGGTGCTCATTCATCCCCTCTGTACCGTCCTTCCCCGGTAAGCTGGCTGCCCGAGCCCTTTCGATTTTTTCAGATCATTCTAAAATGGGTTCTTCTTCTTTCTGCTGTGTCTGGCTGGCTATTTTTCCTTCAAGTAGTGGTAAGTCCCCAAGTTTTTTCCTGCTCCCCCCTCTCGGCGGCTCTAGGCTTGTCCATTTTTTTTGGGAATTGGTGAGCCGTTTGGATCAACCCCTTCGTTCTACCGCCAGACGCAGGTGTGTTAGGCTGGATTTTTATATGCTTTACTTTTTTTCGATATTTCCCGCCCCCCGCCCCACTCAGACAAGACTAGGAGCAGATGAAAGTTCGTCTAATCCCCCCTTCGATTTCCTCCCTCCCCCTTGTTCAGCGTGAGTAGTTTCGACCAAGAAATTTCACCGAGGTTTTTTTTTCAATGTTAATCTCCGACTTTCTTTTTACCAACGAAGACTTTCTTTTTCAGGGCGTGTGTCAGTTGAGACGAACCCCCCTTCGGTGTGGCGTGTCACTTCTTAAAAGATTTTTTTTGCCGTCGACAGTCTATTTTTGACTTTCATACCCCCTCTACCTTCCTTCCTGTAGTCATACTCTTCGTTCCACCTTAAAATTCCAAAAGCCATTTCTGACGAACTCCTCGTGAGACCCCCTCCCGGGACACTTTGAGCAAAGCCCCATACGCACGCGGTCTGTCACTGGATTGCCGACCCCTTTTTAGAAAACATTAGGGAGCCCTCTCCCCCCTCCTCATTTTCGTTCAGCAAGACTCCCCCTCTCGGAACTCCTTCGTGACTTGATCGTCTTCCCCTTTCTTCCCTTCGTACCAGTTGGTCTGGACCACCAGCACAACAAAACGTCTCCTGATCCGCGTGTAACTCCGTCGTGGATACCCTTTTCAAAGAAACGCCTTCCCCCCCTCCCTAGTTTTGCGGTGCTCTTCCCCCCCCCAGTCTTTTGGTTCTTCGAAGTATCCAAGTTTATTTTTGTAGCTCCTGTAGTGAGTTCTGCCCCCCCTTCTACCAGCAGCCGGACACTCTCTGTTCCCCCCGCGATTTGAACTTTTCCTTATTTGCCACATCTGGACGGTTCGGTCCCAATTTTCTCCCCCCCCTCTTAACCTAGTCGATATGCCCTGCCCTCTTTCTCCATCGCCTTGGTTTCTTCCGAGCATTCTTGCAATAGTTGGTAAGGAAGTTTTTTTTTCAGGATTACTGACCTCACCAAGCTTTTTGTATCAACCCTTTTCTGATCGAAATTTAGACCCTATTCTTCTTTCGCTCCCCGATACCCCTACCTTTCCTATGCGTGAGACTCGTCGCGCCCCTGCTTTCTCTTCTCCTCCTCCTTTTTGTTTTCTCTTGAGAGTCAAACGTTTTCTTAGGATCTGGGACCTGCAAATTCTCTGAGCCTTTGATGAAGACTTTTTCCTCCTTTCCTCTCCTCGTTAGTTCCCTTCTCTCCATCTTTTCCCCTTTTTTTTCGCCTGTATTCTTGGCGTGCAGTCTATAATTCACGGTGACCCCCCCCCCCTTTTCTTTTCTCCGGTCCTCCTGAATAGCAGAAGTGTCGGTCAACTTTCGCCTTTGGCTCTTCCGCACAATTTTTCTTCGTGTGCATTGATGTCTCCCCTCTCTTTCCTCTTTATGTATGGCCCTTGTACGAGAACCTTCCCGGGTGGCGCAATTATTTTCTCCCTTTTTGGTGAGAGATGGTGTCTTTCGCGTCAACCTTTCCATGACCCTCTCTCTAGTCATATTTTACCATCACCTTTTTCGCTTCAAGCACTTCGAAATAAATTAAATCTTTTTCTTCCTCAGCACGTTCCTCCGTTTCTTCAGGTTTTCTTCCGATTACCCCCGATCATTGCCCGTCATTCTTTCGTTTGAGGTTTCTCCATGGACGTTCACACCATTTTTCTCTTCTGTTTTTCCTAATTTCTTAAGAACGAGCTGTCTCCTATCGTCTCTAGTCCTCTCCTTCTATGCTTCCCCCTCACTTATATGTTGGCTCTTATGTCTCCTAGTTTGCTCTGCGCTCGCTGCGTTTGTCTCCCCCCCTCCCGTCCTCTTCTCATCAGACCAAAAGTGTAATGGGATGTTTTCCCCCTCTGTACTTTTCCGAATTCTTTTTCTGATACTTTTTCCCTTCTTGGACTGCAGGCAGATCTATTAATAATTCAAACTCGTTCTTCCTTTCCCTTCCTGAAGCCGCATCTCCCCCCTTTCCTCCTCCTAGATCCCCTACCCAGTGAAGGAGTTAATGACCCCCAGCCTGTTGCCCAGACTGTAAACCTATCTTTTGTAGTCCTTTCTTCATTGTTTTTTTTTTGGTGATTTTTCGTTTTTCCTTTCTCCCTCCTCTGCCCGAGTGGAGGGAACCTCACATGGTCGAGGACCAGAATTCCTCCTTCTCTTAATTTTGTCGTTTGGGTACTAGCGTCTTTCATTTCCCGTTATGGCCCCTTTCCTCTCTTCTCGTGAGAAGTTCACATTGTCTGGACGTTTATCCCGTTTCTCCCCACTCTCAACAGTTTTATCCCTTAAACTCGCTTCCAATTGAATTTTTCCCCCCTTTTCCTCCTCTTCTTCTTCGGATTTTCAGAGGACAACTGCGGTTTTTTAGTACGCGCCTTCAAACGCCGTCCCCTCCCCCCCTTCCCTTCCCCTCCTTCCCGATCGATCCCAGAAGAGGCTCATCGTTCTGGCCTTGAGACGTTTGATGAGTTTCAGTGTTCCCCCATTCCCCCCTCCTCTCGTTCGAAGTAGTGATGGCCGGTTTGTCAGACTCCCCTTGCTCCCTCGTCTTTTCTTCTTTGCGAGATTGCTCGCTCTCTGCTTGAGCCTCCTTTCTCCTCCCCGGCCCCGGTTTTTTTTTGAGCCTTCCTTTCCCCTTTTCTTTCTTTGAGGGTACTCCGTCGCCCCGCACAAGCAGTCCCCGTGTCGCGGGCCAGAGACTTTTTGGGGCCGTTTGGAAAATGTTCCTTGTCTCATTTGTTTTCCGCCCCTCCTTAAGACATTCCCCCCTTTCCCTTGTAGTCATAAGTAGAGACGCCGAAAAAATCATCCTTGTCTTGGCGGCGTTTTCTCTCGCCGTGAGTTTTCACTTTCCCGCTCTGCTTCTTGAATCCCCTTTTGGGTATAGAATATTCCTAAGGTGTTTTTTTTAGATCTTTCCCTCTCCCCACTGTCCTTTTCCTTGGGCCTGTGTGACGACATGCCAGAACGGATACAACTTCCCATCAAGTATTCTGGTTTTTTGGGAAGTTATCTGGTCGTCTTCCCCTTGCCACAAATTGGACCGGTCTCTTCTCTCTTTCATCTTCATCGCGACAAATTGAAGGACGATACACATTCAGGATGCCAAAGTGTGGTCCTTCCCACAAACCCCGTTCCAGCGCCCCTTGGTGACTTGATATCCAGGATTTTGTTCCCCTCCCCCCATTACTGCTCTTTTGCAATCCCTCCACCATCCTTCAAGGAAATCGCGCATCTCCGCCCACCTCCTTTGCAGGGAGGGCCAACTAAGTTCTCTGCTGTCATCAATGCACTCTCCGCTACACGTCCCTCCCCTCCTTTTTTTTCCCGCCCGCGCTGAGGTCCCCCCCCCTCATACACGAACAGTATAATACACGCTGATCCGGCGGTTCGGTTATCAAAGGCGCACTCTGTTTTTCACCCCGACTCCTTACGCTGCGACTCTAGTTCTCTTTCTCTCTTCGTTCCGATCCGTTGTACATTTTCGGGAAGCGGTACTCCGAAAGAACAGAAGTAGCTTCTATAGCCAGAGGCAAGTCCCCAGTTTCCTCTCCTCTACCCTGGCCTTTTCCTTGAAGGTAGTTCACTCTTCCGGGAAAGTTTTCTCCCTTTTTGTGGATAACCCTCGGGGGATACCAACTTCGTTTTGTCTTCGCATGTGGTCGTCTCTTAATCTTTAATACCTTGAAGCGCCCGATAACTACTTCCACCATTAGACTTGCTATGAAAGTTTAGAGCTTGGCCAGCAAGTCAGGACCCCTTGACTTCCTCAGGTTCCGAGAGTAGGTTCCGAAACCAAGAGCCCCCTTCCTCTTTCCGAGTGCCTATTGCTTGAAAACTAGGTAACTTTCCACAGGGATGATTGTGTCGGAGACGCCTTTTTTTTTGTTCTGTTTTTTCTTTCTTGTCTTATTTCGACCTCCTTTTTTCCTAGATACTCCTTATCCGTTTCCAGGTACCCTTCCCTGACCCTGTCGCGTTTCCCTCGTCAGACTAATTAATTCTGTCTACAAAGAGATTCGGAACCAATGTCCGCTTGATCAATGACCAGTTTTTTGATGAGCACCAAAGTATGAGAGATTTTTTCCCCGCCTTTCCCTCCGTCTTTTCCCCAGACTCTGCTACATAAAATCCCGTATGAGAACACCTCCTCGTTTTTCAACTATATCGCTCAGAATATTGACGGTTTCTCCGCCCCTCCCCGGCTCAATATAACCCACTTTTTTTTTTTTTTGCCCCCTTTTTTTTTTAGTAGAGTCGTTAGTGGGATTGTGTCCCCTCCTCCTCACTTCCCTAATGGATACGCGGGATATCGAAACGGCTCCCGTTCCCTCTGAACCGTTTTGCTTTTTCCTAAGTCCAAATAGTAAGTTTGAGTTTCGCCGTAAATTGTTGTTCCCCTCCCCGTTTCTGCTTCATATCTACGATTGGTTCGATCTTCCCATGTTACCTACCCCCCCCCTTCTGATGCTTACCCGAGATGAAAGCGGACACGTCATTTCGCATATGGAGGCCCGCCCCCCCCGGCTCGCTTGGGACCACTTTCCCCTCCCCCTCCTCCTTCCCCTTGACACCTTTTATCCCTCCTCTTCGCCCCTTTCCCCCCCTTTTGGACGAATGGACAGTCA
>Ga0179593_1378250_pt1 | contig 13408 bp, 20 predicted proteins | sample CZODoug2_1_08_16_FD_185931 | JGI IMG/M metagenome (GOLD analysis project Ga0179593, IMG submission 185931) | Vadose zone soil fungal communities from Angelo Coast Range Reserve, California, USA - CZODoug2_1_08_16fungal (PacBio error correction) | ecosystem: Environmental > Terrestrial > Soil >... | reverse complement strand
AAACGGATTGCTTACTCCCTTCTCTTTTTTTTTCTCTGCCTGATGCGGTTTGCGTACCAATCCTTCGATCCACCGATCGGCACTCTTGCCAAATGTGTCCCTCTCCTTTCTTGCCGTTTAGTCTTCCCCGCTCCCCTTTCTCTGCCGCTTGCAAAGTGGATTCGGAGGTTCGATTTTCCTTTTTGTAACCGTATTGGTTGGTGCCAACACGTTTCCACTACCAGTGGCGGCACATTCTTTTTTCACGGGATATAGGCCTCCGGGGAACTTTTTTTTTCTTTTCAGGGGATCGTTCGGTGGTGCCCGGTTCCCTTTATCTTTCTTGCGGCTCGACGAACTGGTTTGGCCTTCTGTTGTTTTTTTTTCTTATACATAGCCGTTTGCTTTTCTTAGTTTCTTCGGCTGCTCCCGCTCCTTGCTTGGCTTTCCGTCAGTCCTCTTTCTCGTGTCCCCTTCCTTCTTTTTTACGTATCCCACCGTCTTTAGTCTTATTATCTCCCTCTTTGGGCATCTGCTGGCTGATTTCATCCGACCCAAATGACTTCTCGCATGCTGTTTACTCGTACGGGCAAAAACCGTCTTGCTTTTTTTCAGGAGTGGCATTAACCCCCTCTTCTTCTTTTCTTGTGGCGGGCGGCCAACTTTTTTCCTCTTCACAACGTCTCCGCATGTTTCTCGCCACTTGGTGTTCTGATATTCCCTTCTTTAACCTGTTTTGACGTTCCCTCCTTCTTGTTTCCCCCGACTGCAGCACATTTTAATGGAGTCTTGACAACTTCCCTCCGTCGAAGAGATACCGTCACCTGCTTATGTCTGACACTCTTCTTCCTACTGGCCCATTGCGTGGATTTTTTTCCCCCTGAATACGTACAGGAGTTTGCTCCCCCCCCTTTTCTTTTTTTCATCCATTGAGTAAGCCCTTTCTTTTCGGACGCTCTGCTAATGGCTAGTCAAAGCCCTATACACGGCCTTTGACGGTCTCTGTCTTGTACTTTTTTTTCCCTTGAGCGGTGCAAGCCCTTTCTTCTCTCTACATTCTGCTCAAAGGCTTTTTTTTCTGAGTCTTCTTTCGATGCGTCAACCCCTTCCTTCTGCCAGGCACTCGCTGAACTTTCATGTTGAGGAGTGCCGGTTACTTGATTTTTTAGGTGAAACCATCTCCGTTGTTGGTTTCTTTCTTCCCCCTTCTTCAATCCCCGCGGATGGTCCCCATTCCAGTAATCTGTTTTGACGGCCTTCTTTCTCTAAGCTTCATGTAATAGGTGGTCTTAGTTTCTTTTTAGTCCCTGGTGGACTTTGCTCGTTTTTAACTTTTGATCTGTATACGCCTCTTTTTTCCCGTTCTGAGCGCATATAGGATTTCGCCTTTTTACCTCTGACTTTGTTTGGAACTCTGATTTGATCGGTGAGCGGCCTCTCTTGTGCTGGGAGACCTCTGTAGCTGCCAATTCTTTTTTTTTCCTTTATAACGGCGTTTCCCATATCTCTTCTCTGGTCTCCTTTCTTCCCCTAAGGGTCCCTTTCTCGAATGCTGAATGGACAGTCCGCCCTTTTTAGTTACTATGGACGTCCTTCAGCACAGTGAAGCAGGCTTCTATGCTTTGCGTTCGTTCCTCTTTGGTATTTTTGAGGTCTTTCTTTTTCCTTCGTATGGTCTTCGTGGGATCTGATGATATTAGCTGTTTTTTTCCTCCTATACCTAGAGTTGTTTCCTGTGAAGTCGTATCTTCCTTCAGTTCACTCCAATTTCCTTCTTGACGTTCATGGTCCCCTCCCCATGAAAGGACTCCCGTTTCCCTTTCCAATTAGTTTCCCCTCCTTGAGCTTCTTCGCACTAGTACTTTGTGTGATTCGATTTGTCCGAGTTTCTTCCTTAACTCGAAACCCCTTACCCGAGGTCTGGAGCTGAATGACAATGATGGTGCAAGTTTTCCACCGCCGGAATGACATGTCATTTTCTTTTAATTGGTGATTGCTTTTAGACGGGAACGACTTGTCTCCTTCCCCCCCCTCCTTGTCGTACGCTCGGTTCAAGGTCTACGTCTCTCGTTTTTCCCTTCGCCGTGATCTGATGCCCGTTTTTCAGATTGAAGTGAGTGTGCCTCTCATCATCAGATTTTTTATTTTTTTTTTCTATGACGATAAATTCTTTGCGTATTTTCATTCTAAACCGCGAATTTGCCCGTGCCTGAAGACAGTTTGCGTCGTCGATACTTATATACGCTGGTCGTTTTCCAGTAGAGGCATCCTTGGTATGCCATGGTTCCCCTTCTTTCATTGAATGTTTTCGTCACTCCCATAGATCCATGGTCTTCGACTTTTTATTGACACCACCTCCTTTTTCCTTTCCAAACGTTGCCTCGATATCCACGGTCAACCCCCCTAGATCGTCCGCCTGCGTTCTTTTTTCCTTCTCTGATGCAGCCTCAGCATCCACATTTGCCTTATGTGGAGAATTTGTGTAGTCTTCTACTGCTTTCCCCCCCACCTCGCCTTTAACGATGGGTCTGGCATTCCGCTCTCACGCCCCCCATAGAGGACCGTGATCTTTCCCGGCATTCTTTTTTTTAAGACAAATTCTCCAATGCCCCTTGCAGGTCCTCTTCCTCCCTTTCTGTGTTGATCGCGTTTTGTGTCAGAGAATGTCCCTTTTTTATCCAGATCCTTCCTCCTAAGCCGCCCCTTCCCTTTCGCTCATCTTTGTCACTTCTTAGACTGGAGTTTACTGTCAACCTTTTCTTTGCACTGAAGGGGATATTGACCTCTTAAGGCCTTTGAGTAACACTGTCTTCCTTTTTCTCCTGAGTTCGACATACTCGGGTTTATTGCTTTCTCCGCTTCTTTACTTTTTTTGGTAGGATGGCCCTACCCGTTTTCTCTGTAAGCATTCCGTTATCGTCTCCCTGTTGGTCTCCCCTCTGCTTTTGTCAAGGAGAGTAATCCTGGCTTTCCTTCTCTCCGTTAGCGTTCGCTTTACTTCTCCCCTCTCTCTGAACATTCCCCCTCACCAATTTCGCCCCAGAATTTTTCCTCCATTTCCTTGTAAAACAACTCTTGATCTCCCCCTCTTTCCGATTGGTATCTAGGATATGTTAAGTGCCTGCTCTTACCTCCTACGCACCACTGCAAGCCAAGCCCTCGTTTTTCCGAAATATGCGAGTAATGCTTTTTTCTTGAACCCGGAATCTTTTCCTCTGGACACTGGCCGCTGCTAATCCATTTCCGATCGTAAACTAAGTTAAATCACTTCATCACGCAGTCGGCGGTTTTTTACCCGGTTAGCATTCTCAAGGCATTGGACCACTTCTTCCCAGGCTGAGCCTTTTCCGACGGTGTATTATTGGTGTGGCTTGCTTGCTCGACTTCCCGAAAGTCTTTGATCTGTTCTCGCTTTGGACTTTCTTCTACAATGTTCTTTATGGTCCTCTTTCGCTTAATAATAACGTCCTCATGGCAAAAAATCCAACTGCTCTAAAAGTGCTCTTTTCACAAGCCTGCGTGTGCTACATAGGTTACGATCACTTCCTTTCGGCTCCCGAGTGGCCCCATTGTGTCGCTCCCCCAGACAGGTAGACGAATGTTCTACTGGCGTCCTCCCTTCCCTCTCTTTACGGGCGCTTTGTCCCTCCATCTCATTAATGTCTCAGTTTCCCTGCAGCTTCAATCGGCAACAAGGCCTCTCATTTCCCTTTTTTGAGGAAAAGCCGCGTTCTCTACACTGAACATGAAACAGGGCCTTTTTTATGAGATGTGGCCATGTTTTCCCCTGGCACATCGATTTACCCCGGTTAGTTAAGAGCCTTTTCGAACTTAGAAGTTTCCTTTTTAATCCCTTCCGTATCCTTCGACGGGTTTTTTTGGGTGATTTTGTGCCTTCTGCTTGCCCTGCACGTTGACCCACACATCTACAAATAGTCTGGTCATCGTTTTTTTCCCCCGCTTTGCTCCGGTTTTTTTTTCCCCTTTCTATTTTTCTTTTCCTTCCATCTGAATTTTGTTTTTTTCCGTCCCCTCCTTCCTCCTAGATAAAGCTAACCCTTACCGCCATCTGAGCGTGATCGCCGTTACTTTTGCCCCACTCTCGCCGAAGTCCCTTCGGTCCTTTGGAGCGTCTCTCCGCACTACTTTTCGATATATTCCGAGCTGCTGCGCCGCCCTCTTCTGATTAAATTGATCGTCCGGCCCCTTTTTCCCTTGTACGTTTGGGGCTGGGTCAAGCTCCTAACTTTAAATGCATAGGATCGATAGCCTTCCTTCCTCGTCTTTTCTTTTAAGATGTGACCTTTTTGACTCTTCTCCTTTTTTTTTTGAGAGCGATCGTCCTGGAGTAGACGACGTTTACTCCCTTCTCGTTGTCGATGACCCTGCCGATTTTGACGTTTGTTGACCGCGATCCCCTCCGTCTTACAATTCAGTCAAACGCTTGTTTTTTTAATCCGCTGTCTCTCTGCCCGCCCTCGGAAAATATCGTCCCGTTTTTGCCGTATTGACGCCGCTTTGCTTTTTTTTTGACCAGTGTACCTGAGTTCGCGACCCACTATGATGGATCACGAGCCTCTTTGACTTTTTTTTTTAAATACCACTTTTTTTCCCCCTTTTGTTCGACGGCTTCTCTATTATCGGATAAGTCCCCCTTGGTTCAGATCTTTTCCGCTACCCAGATCTTTCCTTGCTCCTCCAGCCCTTAATCCCAGTTCCTTTACTATCATCAAGTATAGTTACCGCTTTGTCGATAGTTGGGACTTTTTGAGGTCTTGTCCGACTTCATTAGTTTGTCCCAGAATGCATCACATCCCTTTGGTAAGGTTCCAGTTATAGGCTCTTAAACTTTTTGCCAAGATTTACACGTTCTTCTTAACATATCTTTATTCTTGTGAAGATTACAATGTCACGCTCTTCTGTCCATCACTTTTATTTTGTTAGGGCGGAGTCGCGATGCTTTTCCGCATCGCGCTTGCTTTTCCTCTTTTTGATTAATCCTGGTTTCATTCCATCCGAAGGCGATCCCCACTCTAACTAACTGGCGCTTCTCTCCTGGGTTTTGCGCACGGCTTCTTTTCACCTCCTCTTCCCTATCCTTTCGGGTTGTGGCGACCCCAATGGTTTATGGCTACAACTACTTCCTAGACCCTCTCCTGTTCCGTTCTTCTTTTCGGCACAAGTCTGTTTCCTTGCCCCTCGTTTCAGAACTGAAGTATAATATTGAACCACTCTTCATACCAGATCGGTTGAGGCTCCTCTCAGCGTTTCCATCTATTGACCCTGGAATCGATTCTCCCTTTCCCCCTTCTCATGCGAAAGAACTTTTCTTTGCTTTTTCTCTCCGCCTGCAAGTAACTCCCCCCGTTCGCGACGCCAGCCGATTTCTTTTCTTTTGGTCCCATCTTCTACCCTCCCTTCAGGTTCGGATAACCCACCCTACTGAGTGTTGAGGCCTGGGTACGATCGCACTTTTCTTTGGCAGCGGACCTGGGGCAGGTCCTCCTATCCTGCTCTTTGATCACTTTTCCGTTCGCCCCGAGTTTAGAACGCTGGTTTTGATTTTAGGCATATGGTTGGAGTCGGTATTCATGACCATCTCTGTGACGTTCAACTCGCATTGGTTTGATCCTCTTTTTCCCAATGAAATTGTCTCTGTGGCTTCTTTAAATGGCGGTTGGCTCTTTACCCCCCTTTATTTACTCGCGTCTGTTTGCTTGACGCACGATCCTTCCCTCCTTTTCTTTATGATTTTATGATCCTCTTTCCCCATCCCTCTCAGTTGGATAAGCAGAGATGCTTATCCTCGATTGGCAAAGTTGGTCCCTCCCCTCTTTCTTCTTTTCCATTTCGACCCCCCTTTTCCCTCCTTTCGCACAATAACCCAGAGGCTTCCTCTCCCCCCCCCTTTCGTACCACGTTAGCAAATTGGCTAATCCAGCCTTAATCCCGAGTTTTTCCTACTTTTTACCCTGCGTGCAATTGTCTCCCATTTTGCCTTCACTCCTTTTCTGAAGGTAATTTTTTTGGGCCTCTTCTATCTTAGTGGAAGGCATAGGATTAGTGGACACAGTATCCTTGGCGCACCCCCTTTTTCCGTCTCGTGACCCAATCACGAGACACGTGGGAATTGTGGAACGCCTCTTCCTCTTTGGGCTTACCTTCTTCATTTGGAGGTAGTCTCCTTCCTCTTTCCTTTCTAAATGCGCTTGAGCTCACGGTCTCTTGTTCTCGCCGGAAGCATACTTCTTCCCCGAAACTCAGCTGAGGTGCGGCCGTCATTTTTTTCGACCGGCCTACCCCATTTCTTTTTCGTTGACGCTGATTTTTGATGTTGCAGAACCGCCTCGTCCCGCCCGTTCAGCAGGACAGTGGGGAGTCGTAGCTTTCCAACAGGGTGGGGTTTTTTGCTTGGGTTGGGTGCCTTTTTCCCGTCTCCCATTGCCTTTTTTTTTATGTTTTGGTAACCAACAGATACCATTCCACTGGTCACGGTAGATGCCTCCAAAAATGATGATCAACGGTCTTCGCTCTCCGTCAGATGGATCTATTTTGTTTTGATCTCTTACAAAATTCTTTAATTTCGCCCTTTCTTTTTTCTCGCAAGACGAAGCGCTTTTTCTTGTTCCCCTAAGTCATAAATATATTCTGCCCTCTCCCTTTTTTTTTCTTGTTTTGATCGTCCCCCAACTTTCACTTTTCGATCTGTCTTTTTGGACGCTACGCTGTGAGCAGTGTGGGTCACGACTCCTTTCCAGACGGGCCCAATGATGACCACCCCTCAGCTTACTACATTGTTGGTGCCGGTATCAAGCTTCTTTAAGTGCGCGGCATGTGTTCCTTCCCGGGGCATTCGGCTGTTTTGAAGACAAAGCCATGCACCCATCTTGCAGGCCTTCGACACGAAAAAGGCGCGCTTTTGTTTCCTCGGGGTAATCCGAAGCTGGCCAACCGACTCACCACCTCCTATAGGACAGTCCAGGTCCATGCCTTGCCTACGACTTTCCTTCTTTCTTTGGGATCCCCACTTAGGGTTCCCGGCAGCCAGTTTGTGCTCTACCGAGATTTCCTCCACAGGTCTATGCCCCCGACTGTAATGAAGTAGGTATATCTAACCCTTTCCGGCTTTCCTGAGGAGTGCACTCGATCTCATCCACCCCCCTGTCGGTATCATGATGTCATCGCAGCTTTTACCTATCGTCTGAACCGTCCCCCACTTTTCCCCTAGAGGCCTGTCCCGAGCTATCCAATTGGAACTTTCTGCTACTCTTTCCCTATTCGGATATTTTTGTAGCCTCCCTCTTTTCTCCCCCCGTAATTTTGTCATAGCCCCCTTATCTTCACGTCACGTCGCGTCCCTTTTTTTCGCCAAGTTCGTCTCAATCCATCTGGGACATCCCTATGCTCTCATGCACCGTTTTTTTTTTTTTAGTAGGCCGTGTAAACTTTACTTCCTCGAAATCTGTGCCCTGGCTTCCGACGAGACAAGGCATCGATCCCTTCCCCGATTATTACCTGCATTTTGTAGAGATCATTAAGGTCGGCCTTTCCCACCTTTTTTCACTGTAGAAACAATGTCTCTCTCGTCGTTTTAATCCCCCGCTTCTTTTTAAGGCGAACCAACAATATTGGTTTGTTCAGTCCCCCTTTTTCTCGTCTTATCCATTACATTATCGATGTTTAGTCTTTCTTGCACAGCGGGCCTTTTCCCTTCTATTGTAATTTTTTCGCATCACTCCTCTCCTTTCCTCGACGATTTTGAAATGTTCGCCTATTATTTTTTCCCTCCTTAGGTCGGTATCATCGAAACTCCCCCAGAGAGCTCTTTTCCATCATCCTCCGTCTAGGAAACCTGTTGGTTCTCATTTTCTCAATGATGGCGCTTTGGAGATATCCTAGAGTTGGATACATGCGTTCTGCCTTTTCCCCCATGGCGTGACCTGCTAACCCGATCTTCCTTCTTTTCCGTCTTTTTCTTGGTACCCCCCTTTCTAAGCAATGAGTCCAGGAGCACGTATATTTGCTCCCTTCTCTCGCGATCAGGGTCTCCCTCTAGGTAGAAGTTGCAATCCAGTTCGGGTCTGGACGTTTGCCTCTTGCGGTCTCTTCTGATGCTGTTTTTTTTTTTGACCAGGTTCCTCATGAAAAGTGTAGGAAACCCCCCTTCTTGGGTCTTTCAGCAGCTGTATTGTCCTTTTTTTAACCCACGAAAGAGACACCTTTTCTAGTGTCCACTTTAGACCTTCTATGGATTTTTTCGAGCCGGTTTCCTTCTTCCTCCGTGTGTAAACATATTTGGACGATGGTCTTTTCGCACTTGTTTTGGTGTGTACAGCGAGCCCCCTTCCTATCTCTGATTGCTTAGCGTCTTAATCTTTGATCGTAGCGGGTTGGTATGTCTTTCTTTTTTTTTTTGGCGGCCAACCTTGCAATCTCTGTCACATGTTTCTTTCGATAGTCCGTCGATTCTTAACCCTAAGGTACAGTTCGTTCTGCATAGCTCTCTTTTTCCTTTTTTGGGTCCAGGCCGTTTCGAACCTTTAGCACATCTTTGCAGCCGAGTCTTCGTCCTCTCTTCTCAAGTTGAGACATGTGGTTTTTTTTTTTTCCCAACGTGTTGGAAGTCCACTCTAACATTTGTCGAGGCAGTGGCAAGTCTTTCTTTGTTTCATGTTTCTTCTCAAGCGTTCTCAGCCGTCGACATCATTTTTCCCTTTTTCCTTTTTTGGTCCCGTGAGTGGTACGCCCGCATAGGCGCTCCTTTCTCATGATGGAGCTCCGTTATTCTTTTTTATGACATCGTTTGTTTTTTCTCTCTCCGTTAGGTTCCACTGGAGCTTTCTCCCTCTTCTTTGGGCTACCACTTCGATTTTCACGTGGAAAAGTTTGATTTTCTCCATTTCTTTCTCCTTGAACTCGAATGCAAGGTTCCCCTTCCCTTTGTTCTACCCCCAAAGGTTTTTATCCTGCCTTTGGGTGTCTGAAAACCCGTTGCACTACCCCTTTTTCCCCTTTATCCACTCGGCTCATAGGAATCCTTTCATCCCCGTTGCGAGGTCGTTTTTTTTTTCTTTCCCTGTGCACGGCTGGACCGGATTTAGAGATTTCGCATCGATCGACGTACTTCTTTCCCTTATGGGTTGAGATCCTTTCCTCCCCTTTTTTCCTAGACAGCGAGATTTCGCTCCTGATTGAGCATGATTGCTTTTTGTTTTTTTTTTTAGAGGCGCCATCAGCCGATCTTGCTGTGAACGTCAACTAACCTCCTTTCATCAAGCCGATTGTCTCAGTTTCTAGATATCGATCGGGGCTCCTGTTCAACTGCGCGGACCACCTCTTCAATCCGCCAAGTCTTTCATTGGCGGATCCGGTCGTCCCTTCTGCCTATGCCCCTCGAGTGGCCTCCCGCTTTTTCTTGTTAGGGGTGGCGGCCTTTGGTCACCAACCGAGGCGGCCCGTCCCTCCTTGGGTTCCTGAAAACTTTTCTTATTCTCAACCGAACTCTGTCCCAACTACACCCTCCTTTTTCGCCTTCTTACTTCCCCTTCACAGACCCTCTACTTTGCGTTAATTTCCCGCCCTTAAGACGAGACTGAACGGCACCCTGCTTCGTTCAGCCTTCAAGTAAGCGGATCCTGGACCATGGGCTTTTTTTACCCTGATTTATACATGCAGTCTAGTTTTCTGTTAGGCGGCACCTCCTCCTTGTTTCCGCTGTTTCTTTACCCAAGTGATTTGTCTGTTCTACTTGTTTTCGCTCTCCAGCGCCTTAAGTTTTTCCTCCCAGTCTTGTCTGCCGTTCTTTTTTTTACTGCTCTTTGCGAGTTTCGTTGGTTCCTGCTAGAGGAGGCTTTAATAATTTTTTCCCCCACACTCTTTGGGGGTTTATTCTCTTTCTAACAGTTAGCAATTTAACAGGCACCCTTTACTTCCCTGAGAGGCTTTTGCTGTGGCTTTTCTCCCCCTATTCCCCTGCTTGCCCAAGAAACCGATTGGCCCCTTCAAAAAACCGCCATTTTAGCACATTGTTTTTCTCTTTTTTTGAGGTTACCTTAAGGCGCTTCGCACAGCTGTGGTAATAGATGCTTTTCGTCGAGCTCTTTTCTCCTGCCGCGTTCAGTCTACTCTTGCGAAACTTTATTTCTCCTATCCACCCCACTGTCTTCCTTTCTTATCTTCCCTAGCTTCAGTGGTATCGCTTTGTTTCTCCCGAACCCGATGATATGACGTTGATGAATCCTATTTTTATTTTCGGGCTGACCTGGGCTCAACCGTATGGAGTGTTTCAAGTTCACCGGAGTTCTTCCCCGTCCTCTTCTTCGCGTGATCAGGGATTATGCCACTACGGGAGTCACTTTTCGTTATAGAAGTCTCCTTCCTGTACTATCTTTTCCCTTTATGGCGTCTACGGTACCTATTCTCCTCAACTTTTTCTCTCTCTTCTTCTTCCAATCGCCGCGTTTTGTTAGTTTTGATTATTCCCTTTTCCTGCGAGCTGTTATGGACTAGCCTCTTTCGGTCCGCTTCTTTGAAATGCGGGGAAGCTTTCTCTCTCTTTGAGTCGAATCGATTGACTCAACGACCACTTCCGGAGTCCTTCTTTCGGTCACGGCAACGGTGTCCTCGCCGTGACTGGGTCCTTTTTAAGTTCCTTTCTTTTTCGCCCCCTATTATGTTTTTGCGATTTTGCCTCTTTTTGGAAGCATCGAACACCCTGTTTGTTCTTTTGCTGTCCTGAATATCCTGCCATTATGTGGTTCGTCAGACGAAGACGCAGTCATTCCTTTTCTTAGCGGACCGTTTCAGTTAGACGGTCTGACGATTGATTTCACTTCTTGTTCTCGGTTGTGTACTGCCGGTGCCCCTCCTCCATTCGTAGTGGCAACAGCGGATAGTAATGCCCGGTCTCCCCTCTTTCCACCGTGCGGGGTCTCTCTCTCCAGAGTTCCTTGGCCGTTTTTCTTTTTCCTATAACGGCGATTTCCCTCTTTTGAACTGGTCTTAGTGGCCTTACGGCTTCTATTGTAGCCTTGAATAGTTATTTTGTAGATCCCGTCCAATTCCTTTGTTCATTCTTTTTCCACTGCATTCCGTTTCTTTTTATGGTATTCCCTTTCTCCATTCTTTTTCCCATTTTTTCTCGCTCTTTTACTCGCAACACCATAGATCCTGTTTTCCGATGGGCGTCCTGCCAAACCATCAATGCGACGCCGACCCTTTCCCCCCTTCTATTGTCGATATTCACTGTTCCCCACATCTCTGGACTGCATTCTGTCAGATGCTTACGAGTTACAGTGCTCCCAAACATGTCTGATCCTGCTGATGTGTTCTTTTGCGCTTTCTGACCCAGTGACCTTCCTTTTGCAAACCAGCTTGTTTTGCCTGACCTCTTAGTATTTTCAGATGTCAAGACCAATAGAGCCCCATTTCTCTGTCGAGCTTTCTCTCTTTCGTTCGCCGAATCCCAAATCTTTCCCCCCCCCCCCATGTCCCCCTTTAAAACCTTCTTTCCTAAGCCTTTCTTCGTTTCCTTTTCTAGGTCCTCCTCCCTCTTCTTCTGGCGGGGAGTTTCCCTTAGACAGTTTTTTTCTTCCTCCTATGTGTCAGTAATAATTCTCCCATCAGCAGTCCTTCTCGCTTTCAAAGAAAGAATATTTCCTTTTTCCTTCACTGTTGTCCTTTTCCCATTGCATTTGCACGGCTTTTATCAATGTGCGTTCTTCCCCTTGTAAAGCAATTAAGGCTTGAGCAATTTTCTCCTTGTACGCAATGTTTTTTTCATACTAAAGGGGTTATTGAATCTAGTTCTCCCTGGTGGGTCGAATGGACACTACCTGGGTTGTCTGGCCCCATCCCTTTGCCCTCATATTCTTCTTCCCAGTTCTATTTCGGGCCTATCTGATGATTTGTATGTTTTTTCTTGATAATACTAGGTCACTCCGGTTAATTGGCTTCTCTTTCTTGAGCGTGGTCCTCTTCGCTAAATATTTTGAATGCCACCTCCATTCCCCCCCTTTGAAAGACCTCCCCTGTCATCAAATCTTGCCTTCCAGATGCAGATTTCAGGCCCGTCTTCACCTTTGTCAATTATTCTTCGTCTACTAACCTGATGTGCACCCAACTTTTACTAGTTTTATTTCGCGCAGTACTGAGCAACTTTAGACTCGATCTTTATCCTTTTTGTTGACGACCGGAAGTGAGATCGGAACTTCGTTCACATCCCCCAGCGCCCCTCAACACGCTCGCTCGGGTTTGAACGGTTCGCAGTTATGTTTTTTTTCTTGTCAGAAAAATATCCCATCTAATCTTTTGCACCCCTTCTGAGCGGTTTCAAGCGTTGGTCGTTTTTTGCGTTTCGAGTCAAGTTCTAGAACCGCTTCTCCTCTAACTATTGAATTGTCTGCTTTGTACCTGTCCCCCGACGCGGTTTCCAGTTCCTTCTGTCACGCTGATTTGGTCATAGCGTGATTCTGTTCCCCCCAATCACAACCCGGCCTCGCTGCCTACTCACAGTGTTGGAGGGCGGCCCCAGACTGCGTGTGCCTTTCGATCCTTCACCTTCGTTTCCTTCCCTTCTGTGGCATTTTCCCTGTCGTCTCCCCTTTTTTCTCGACCCGGCTTTTCTCTGCGTCGCCATCCCGATGCTGTTTTGTCCGAGTGGCTCTTTCCTTCCTTCGTTCATCCGATTCCTCCGATGGATCGCCCCCTCCTTTACCTTCGCTGGTTTGAAACTTTTTCTTCCCCGTCACCCGCCCTGGTCCACGGGCCTGTCGTGCTGTCATTCTTACCCTTTTTTCCTTTGTAGTCGCCCCATCTGCTCCGATATGTAAGACCGCGCTTCTCTTCCCTTTCCTTCCCCTACCCCCCCTCTCCGTGGCCCTTTTTGTGTGTCTTGATTCATTCGTCCGGTTCTTTTTCTGCACTCCTTAAGTACTTTGCACGCGGTAGACTCCACATTTCCCCTCATTTGGTCCTCTTCCCTCCCCTCGTTTCGACACTGAGGGCAGGGTTCATTCTGTCAATTCAGGTTGAGGCCCAGGAGACTCTCGTCGCCTTTTTTCTTAAGATATATTCCCCCCGTTCGATATTCCCTTTTCCCAAAGATTGTGATAGTTGCCTCCTTCCCTTCTTTTCCTATAAGTGCTCAATGGCATGTTTTCTCGGCCATCGGCCTCTGGCCGTCCTATTTTTTCTCTTTCGGACCCCCTCGAACCTCTCCCCTTCCGGATAGTGACAGAGGACCTTCCCTTTCTGACGACATTTTCCTTTGCAAAGTGGTCCTTCTTCCTCACTCCCGCGCATATGATCTCCGCCCCCTTGTTAACGCCCGACCCCTCTCTTCAAGTTTCAGTCCGCCGAGTGACCTGAACGCATCTCTCTTTCCCCCCTCTTTTTTGTGGTTTGATCTGGGTCATTTTCTCGCGGTCCT
>Ga0179593_1326441_pt1 | contig 13408 bp, 11 predicted proteins | sample CZODoug2_1_08_16_FD_185931 | JGI IMG/M metagenome (GOLD analysis project Ga0179593, IMG submission 185931) | Vadose zone soil fungal communities from Angelo Coast Range Reserve, California, USA - CZODoug2_1_08_16fungal (PacBio error correction) | ecosystem: Environmental > Terrestrial > Soil >... | reverse complement strand
GGTTTTTCCCCCAAACGACCTCCCCTGGCGAAACAACCATCGCTCACTTTTTACAATGGGATCCGTCTGTCGCTCGTTATGAGGTTCATTTTATGTAGGTTCAGCCATCGGGGAAGAAACATAGCTCTGCACCATGGCAATCGTCTCCCGAGGTGTGAATCTAACGGTCCCTCGCCGCGTTAATAAACCTCCCCTTTTTTGTACAGTCCCTTCACAGTTCGAGGACTTTCTTTCGATAGGGCCGCCTCCTTCTCTTCCCCTATGGAGTTCCACACGGTGCAGGTATGATCACACATCTGCCGCGTCCCCCGATATCGGACCCTCCTTTCATTCCATCTGGCCGGCTCTGGTCGTTGAAGCTGCTTCCCCCCCCTTCCTCGAGTTCTGCTGTCGATCTTGACATCTCCTTCCGACCGGCCTCTCGCGTCCGAAGAGCTTGTCCACCAGCTTCTGGAATCCTTGACAATGCTGGTCTCCTTTAGATCTGGCTTTATGTTTTAAGCTCGAACTCTTTTGCCAGTTGATGCGGTTTCTCTCCCCCTTCCCCCCAGTCACAGAGGGGGTCGTCTTCGCACCATGGCGCCTCTTTTTCTCCCCGTTCATAAAACTGAAAGCAGCTTTGGACAAAGAAGGTCTGGAGACGATGAATTTCGGCTAAAGCTATTCGCGAGCGGTGGTCTTGCTGGTTCTCGTTTTTTTGGAAGCCTATCATGAGGGTCCTTTCTAACCTGGTGTCGTTATGTCGAACTTTCCCCTCTTGCCCAGGACCCTTTATTTGGTCTCGATGTTTTTGGGAACCCTCCTGGGCGTGTTTTTCCTACGGACAGAACGAATTTTTGTTACGAGAAAATCCAAAAATCCTTTTTTTTCATTCCACCCTCAATCGTCTCGCAGTATCGACCCCGCGCCCTTCTGAGCTTTCCCCTTGGACCCGAAGTTGATTATACCCCTCTCTTTATTAGATTCTCGCTGCTATCCTCAACTTTCGGTTTTATCTGAATCCTGACACACATCTGTAGCTCGGATGAAGACGGGCCCGGGATTTGAAATTCCAAGCTGCCTCTTCATCCCATCGCGTCCGCCGGTGGGGGATTTGAGTTCTATTGATAGTCTCCCCCTGGATATTATTTCTGAATTCCTCTGATAAATGACTCTCTTTGTTAGCGAGGTATCTCTTCATCTCTCCCACTTTTTCTTTTTAACCTTTGTAGTACCCTCGCGTTTTGGGCGAACCAAACAGTTTTTTCATTTTCCCTGAAGTCTTTTATCTTTCCTTTGGGCCGATCTGAACCGTGTCTTTCCTTTTGACGAGGATGCGGTGGGCATTCCTTTTTATGGTGCGTGAGAATCCCGCTTTATTACCTGTTGTGTCAGCTGGCCCTCTGCTTCAGGACGTCTTAACCCTTTCTCCCTCTTCCCAGCGATCATTCCGATCGTCAGACCTTTCCTTCTCGTCAGACCTGGCGGACGGTTTCTGTGCCGGCCGTCCTGACCGTGACCCTATCACTCCTCCGTTGTAGAGATCTCTCAAGTGACTCAAGCTCTCAACGTCCAGGCGTCCTTCCTTCCCTCGGGTCTGCATTATGAAGAAGCTTTATCCGATGAGACTGAATGAGAGGCTGTGAAGGACAACGGAGCACATCAGCCCGATAGCACCCCCCCGTGGTTGACAATCTGACCTCCCCAAGATGACTTCCTCACAGCCGTATTTCCCCCTTCTTAAATCAGGCATCCTCTTATAACCGTTTCATCCTGTCCATGAAAGGCCCCTAAGGCATTTCCTTTCCTTTCTTTTTCGCCAACTTCCGTACAAGCCAATTGAGATTTGCGATTGACTCCAGTACCCACGAGTGCGAATTTCCTTTCCGCCTTATGGACCATACACACACTTTCCCTTTATCCGATCTACATCATAACCTAGACGCGAGACTCCCCTTTTTTCGAGAAATTGAAACAAGCTCCCCTTGGATCACATCCATGAACCTCTTTGTATCTTCCCTCTTCCTAACGCCCGTGTGAATCCTTTCCACGCCATAATCGCTCGTTGAACCAACAAAGCTCTTGTTCGGTGCACGCTCCCCAATCCTTATACATTGAGGTTTGAGACAACCCCCCTGCGAGGCCCCCGAGTCTTTTTGTTGAGGAATAGAAAATTGAGCTTTTTAGTTTAGAGAAGAGCCCCTTCTTCTGTTTTTCCGCTGGAAATAACCCCAGCCGTTCCTTCCCCCTTGTTCACACAAAAACCATTGTTTCTTCCAACACGCGACGGAGGCGTTACCCCCAAGCCGCCCAAATTATTCCCTTCCCCCTTCCTTTACTTCAAATAGGAGCGGGATTCCTTTGTTTCTGGGGTTAACTCCCCCCCCTAGAAATGGAAAGCTGATCCATTTTTCGAGTTGTCTCTCACATTAAGATGGTCTCCCTCAATTAGCTTCCCCCCAGTTCGGTCGTTGGAATTTAAGCTTTCTTCTTCGACCCGTTTGCCTCCTAACGAACTATCCCCTTCTGTGATAGGATACTACGTTCCCTACCCGGGAAATCCCCGTCAACGGTGCTTCACGATATTGATTCCTTTTTTTATCCTTATGACGACGCCGCCTAAAGTTCCCGCCTGACGAAATTTCAGACTCCTACGAGCGTCTTTGGTGGTTGAATCACTTTCCCGGATAGTACCATTTCGAAGTTTTCTTTTCGAGAAGAGATTCCTTTCTTTTTCCGCCTCGTTCATTCCATGAATTCCCCTTCTCGTCGCTACTTACAAAAGACCTTTTTTCCTCTTGCTGCGTAGCAGGCGTTGTGGAATTCCAATAACTTGCATGTGTCGCCACTCTCCTTTCCTGGGAGTTGCCTCCTTCCTCAGCCCTCCAGTTACCCTTTTCTTCCCATTGTGAAATGAGTTTCCCCAAAAGAGTCTTTTTCTTTCCCTCACGCAGCCTCTGTTTTTTGATGCAACCGCCGTGGAAGATTTTCTCTTTTTCCTCGTTTTGCTTTTTAGTTAGATTTTTCCCCCCCGGCTCTTTTCCCTTTGATGATGACTGGACCTTCAATTCTGCGAAAGCCGCTTCGTCTACTTGATGCAATTCTCTTTTCCCGTCTTCTTTACAGAGGTTGACACCCCTCTTTTCTCACTCGAGGTTTGTACCTCAGTCCCCCGTCAACAGTTGGTTGACCCACCTTGCCCACCAACTCAGCTAGTCCCTCCTTAATCTAACTGTGTCGCGAGCGCTTTCGTTTGTTCCCATCTTAAATTAAGATTGTTCTTCCGTACAGGTGCGCGCCGCCTTTTATGACATTCCTTTTCTGATTCCCCAGCTCCCCCCTTCTCGTTTACGGATCAGCCATTTGCAACACCCCCCTTGTGAATCCCTCAATAAAGTTCCTTCCCCCCCCCCCCCCCTTCTTTCCCTCCCCCTGTTGTTGCTTTCTTCTTATAAACTGTATGTGAGGGGTTTTAAGGAAAAATTTTTTTTCCGGCCCTGTCCTCCGATTGTGATCGTCCGATCCGCCCTGAACCTCCTTCTTTCCTGCTTTTTCCTCCCCTGCTGCCGCAGACAACTCTCTTTACGGTCATATTGGTGCCCGACGCCTCTCTCTCCAAAGTCCTCGGTCGAGGTGCCTTCTCTCTTCCCACTGTCAACTTTTACGTTTGTTTTCAACCACCTCGAGTTCTAAGGCTTTGTTTGACAAAGCTTCTAAACGTCCACTCCCCCTCATAATTAATGTTTCAATGAGGGTCGGATTTTTCCTCTTTCCGGGCCCCAGTAAGAATCTTTTTTTCCTACCAGGGGGAAGAACCATAGAATTTTAAGTGCAGCGCCCCCCCCCCCCTTCCTTCCTGCGTTGATCTCCCCCTAGTCTTTTTCTTTTCTAATGTCCAATAAATACGATTTCACCCCTTTTGCACCTTGCTTTGATTTGCGAATTTGATGCTGCGAGGTTCTAACCCCCCTTCACTTTTCTCTTTCTTCCCAAGGGGGACGGATCATCTTCCCAAAGCATGATAAGCAGCGACGAGGACCCCTTTTCATTTTAAGGTTCGGCGGTCAGGCTTGTCTTCCCTCTTCCTTTTCCCTTCTAGGTTTCACTTCTTCCAGTTATGAACTTCATTTTCCCGGTTTTTTTTTAACTTTTTTTCCCTTTGCGAAGAAGCTTTGAAACCACTAATAGTGTTCAGTTTCTAAAGGTATTGATGTTCCCTTTCCCTTCCACGTATCCAGAATCGTTTCCTCCTTTTGGTTTTTTTGATGAAGGTTTCTCCTGACAATGTCCTCCTAGTCCACCCCCTCTAAGGTGATAGGGTAGTATCCCTATGGAGACGAACATCTTCTCATGCCAACCCCTTCCTAGCCTTTGTCCATCTCTGGGCAAGGCCCCTCTTTCCATTGTATAGAACGAGATTGTTTCGTTGGTTTTTGTGCGGTGGTCTTGTTGGGGTTGGGTCGGTTAGTGGCTGGGGGGGTGGTGGGTGTGTGGGGGGGGGTTGGCGATTTGGTGGGTGGTGTTTGGGTGGTTTGGGCGTTTTTGTTGTGAGGGGTTTTTTGAGGGGGGTTTGGGTTGGGGTTTTTGGGGGGTGGTTAGGTTCCCAGCTCTTTTTTTTTTCCCTTTTTCTTCTCCTTCCCCCCTCAGGCATGCGCCTCTCGGGAATGACTTCTTTCTGTCTCCGGTCCAAGGCACTTTTTTTACCGTGTGTTTGGCCCTCCCGGTTAGGTATGTGTGGTATGGTCCGCCCTTTCTCCTTTTTTTCCCTCTACGAAAATCCAAAACTTCGGTCTTCCTCAGTAGCAACCTTTTGACCGTATTTTCTCCCCTTTCCCGACCAATCCTCGTTTTTTGAGTGCCACGGGCAAGAATTGTGTCTCCCCTCGTTCTGTCTCTTCGTCGCTTTATCAGCACATTTTTTTCCCCCCTGCCAAGCAGGACAAAAAGCGTACGTGTATTTGAAGAAAGTCCGGGGCGGTGGCCGCTCTTTTCCCATCTTCTTCCCGGCGGTGAGGGGATGGCTTCTCTAGCTATTCGATAAAGAGGGAACCTTCTGTAGGTTTTTTCCCTCCCTCTGAGTCTGCCGGAGAGCGCTCTGGCTGATTCCTCCATTTCAAAACAGTTTTTTTTTTGATCTTGGGCGAAAAAGAAATTCCTTCCTTTCCCCCTTTCTTGATCAGTGACTTTTTCTTGTTTCCCCCTTTTCTCAACTTTGCTCTTCTTCGTGCTTGCTTCGTATGTGTATTTGATTCGTTTCTTTTACCGGGATTTTGTTTTTCCCCCGCGCGGAGACTTCGCCCTTACGTTTCACCCCCCTTTCACTAGATAAGATGCTTCTACTCCTCTACCTCCGTTTTTCATCTCTCTGGGTTTCTCGCATTCGACTTTTTCTTCGGAAGGCATGCTTACCGTGAAGATTCTTCTTCCTCCTCCTTCCTACTTTTTTTTTTTGCTAGGAGGATGATCTTCATTTCCTGAACTCTTTGCCCTACCACTTTCCCCCTACGTTTCCTTCTCAGGCCCCAGTGTGCCCCTCTGAAGATACTCATGGATATCTTTCTACGAAAGCAAGAGGAGGAGGAGGAACCTAATTTGATCCCCTCCCCCCTACACTTGCTCCTCCCCTCTCGTTTTTCCCCTAACCCCCAGAATAATCATCGTGTTTTTTCCCCTTTCCCCCCCCTCCCTTCCTAAATAAGAAGAATCGGCCCCATCCGATAACAACTTTAATCATGCCACCCTTTTCACTTTGAACTTTTTTTTCTCCCCCCCCCCCCTCGCCAAGGCTAGCGAAATCCTCTCTCGATTTTGCTTCCATATCCTAAAAGCGACGAGGCTTTTTCCCTTTCGAGAAGGATGGCATGGGACCATTCTACTTTTTCCCGCTGTTATTCCACTAACACAACGCCTTTGGAAAGCGATGATTCTGGCTTCTTCCTTCCCCCCTCCTTCATTAAACCCGGTCATTAAAACCCGGTTACACTTTTTTTTTTCCTTTTTCCCCTATGTAAAAAAGCCGTGGATGCCTTTAAGTCTCAGGTAACCGCGCATTGGTTTCCCCTTTCTTCTTTTTTGAAAGCTCCCTCTTTTGACCTTCCGTTAGAGGGAGTCCGACAATGCTCTCCTATATTCTTCGATTAATTCGATTTTCCGTAGTGGGGGCTTTTTCTCCTAATTGTTTGATTGTCCGTCCAAACCTCCTCCCTTGATAGGTTCCCACCCCCCCCCTTTTCTCAACCCAGAGAATTCTCCTGGCCCCCCGCGATCCCCGACTCCCACTTCCCCCTTTGCCCATTCTTAGATGCGCGCTAGGAGCGTTTTCGTCCTAATTTAAACCATGCGTTTTTTTCCGCGAGCATCTTTTTAGAACATCACCTCTCCTCTTTTTCCCCAGATGATTTTCGTTTACGCGGACAGTAATATGTTTAGGCTCCCATCTTTCCCTGTACGACTTTTTCAGATTTTTCTGAATGAATGGGATATCACCTTCTTCCTTTCCCCCTGTGTCTTAAGCTTGGAAGGAGTTGGCATGAATACTCCCTCCCAAGTAGCACACCAGCAGCCCACCTTTTCTAATAGTCCACTGATCTGCGTTGGCAAATTCGAGATGTGACCATTTCTCTTCCCTCTTCTTTTCTACCATCCCTTACCAGAGACATTTCCTCCCTCTTTCCTCATAAAGATGCAATCGCTCTATCCTTCCACAGTTGAATTTTGTTTCAGGCGTTTTCCCAACTTTTTTTTCAAGCCAGTGGAGTACTCTTTATTCGGTCCCAGAAGGAGACATACTCCTACGCTCCACTCCCTCCTCTTTTTCCCTTGAGGAACAACTCTGATTTTACTATGGGCCCGCAAGAACCTACCGCTTTGTGAGCTCCCCTCCTTTGAAGACGAGTTATCGCCGTTTTTATTGAGTCCCCCTTTCTTCCCGCCCAACCCGATGTAATGAACAACCTCCCTCTAGCCGCGCATCTCTCCCCTTTCCCCATACGTCTCCCCTTTGTCCCTCCTCCTGGTTATCCTCCTTTTTTTTTGCCACCACTTGTGAGTTATTAGACGCGCGTTTTTTCACTGCTAAACTTTTGTTTTTTTTGGGTGTTACTTCCACAACCTCGGGACCCCCCCCTGTCTCCCGGGTGAGATCTCTCGGCTTTCTCCTCTTACGTCCTAGAGGGTGTCTTTAGCCGATTTGATCGATTTCCTTTCTCCCATTTTTTACTTGCTGAAATTTTTTATTTTGATTCCTTGGGCCGTTGAAAGCAAACCTCTTCTCCCTTTTTTTCTATTCTCTCTTCCCATCTTCCGATTCCCATTTGTGAGGGGTCTTCCCATTGGTCTTCTCCTCCGTTCTTTCCCGACAGATGAAAGTACGAAAATAAAATGTAATCAGAGTCCCGCCCATTCTCTGCCCTCAGTGAAGAAAGTCTTTATCCTCCCATCTCTCTAAACTTCTTTTCAGGCGACCTCGGTCTTTTTTTTTCCCTTTATTTTCTCTCCCTTTTCCACAACGTGAGAGAGGTCTCGACTCGGTTTTCAACAGATTATAAACCCTTTAAGTACAATTTTCCCCACATCGATCGAACACTTCTTACTGATCTTTTTCTGATTCTTTATTCCTTTCATCACTTCCTGTTTCCGAACTAGGGGGGCTGACACCCTTAACTTTTCCCTCAAAGAGACATTAGACCTCCGGAGGTTGAATCCACAAGAGTTTCTTTCTTTCTTCCATCCAAAATCCCTTCCCCCCCCTTGGAGGAGCTTTGCTTTCTGATGCCTCGATCGGTCCTTCCCCCTGTGTCCTTTCCACAACATGGCCGTCTGAAGTTAAGGAAAACCCAAGCCTGACTCCTTTTCCCTGACATCTTTCCAGGAGGATATTTCAGGCGTTTCTTTCCGCTTTTTTGTCATGATGTTTTCCCTTCCACTTCTACCTTTTCATCTCGTCGAAGACGATTTTTTGAACACAAAGCCCTTTCCTCCCCTTTCTCCCCTGGGTTTTCTCCCTTGAGAGGTAGTCTTTTCTCTCCGGTTCAAGTTCAAATCTTTGTTAAGTTTGTGCACTGGGATCCTACAAATTAAGCCAACCAGCGAAGGTTCTTTTCGTATTCTTGCAACCGATGGCCCTACGACATTTCTTTTCTTATAAACACCGGTCACAGAAGCTTTGCGCAAATTACGGTTTAGACATAGTGAATTGGCCCGCTATTCCCTTCTCTTCCTCTTTTGTTAAGGGTGAGTCCGCGTCTATTGCTAAATCTCCTGGGTGAATTCTGTTCGATCGATTTGCCACCCTTCCTAGAGGATCCCGACGGTGTTGGGACACCTATAGTGCGCGTGCTTGTTTGTCCGACAATTACAGCTCTTTTTGACCTATTCGAGACCCCAAAACTCGGTAAACTGTTCATCCTCGTCTCTCGTCTTGAATCTGCCTAGTCTCGCCCTCCGACAGCCTGCTTCGTTTTTCCACTGGCAATCTGCTTTTCGTTATCCCACTAGAGATTATTTCGCTTCGACCTTCATCTTAGGGTTCCCCATCGGACGCCGTCCCCAAATTTGATGTACGTTCTTTGCAGCATGCTGCTTTTCACCTTGAAGAGCCTCCCCCTGCATCATAGCAGTCGACTTTCGTTTGGTTTCTGTAGTTATCGGCTACCAAGTTAAATATTGTCTGTCTACTACGGAGCGGGAAATTTATCCTCCGCCCCCCTTCGCGTGTATCTTCGTCATAAATATCCCAATATCCCTTTACGCGGCCGTTGGAGAATCTTTTCCCCGTCCCAAAGGGTCCCTTTCTTCGGGAGACAGTGACCCCCCTGTTTTTCGCTGTGAACCAGTTTTTAGATTAATTGTTTTCATGAGGTTGTTAACCTTGTCTGTTGAAGGTTGGAAGCCGCTGGTTGTTGCTGTCACCCCTTTCTTCTGTCTCCGCTTCCTTCCCTCCTATATGCTCTCTAAATGATCCATCCCCGAATCTTCTCGCCGCCAAAATGGAAGGATCATTCCCCCTCTTACGGGGGATTCGGGCCGGCATCGTTCCTCCAGTTTCCTCTCCCTTCTTAATATCCGGTTCAAGTTCCCTTAAGATCCCGTCCGCGTTGGCGAGGTTATCGGACGGTTTTCGAGAAGATATCTCCGGATGGAGTCCTCAGATATAAGGAGCTGAGGAAGCCCTTTCGTCCACGCGCCCTAAAAGCTCCCGGTGGACAACCCCCGTCGGTAATTAAAGAGGGTCTCACGGAAACAGACCGGGCATCAGCGCACGACTATTCCCCACCCGGATACACCCGGTGTTTTACCAACAGGCAAGGATTAATACCTTGCCTTTCCCTTGAAGGTTCTTTTTTTTACCCCCCTCTCCCTGATTGCAACTAAATTGAGATTTTTCTCTTCTTACTCATCGACCCTCTTGTTTCGGCTCTCATTTCGAGCTCTTTCACTACACCAGATCTTTACACGTCTGTATCTCCGATCACCTCTCCCCCCCCCCCCCAGAATGCCTTCGATGTTCCTCGGGCGTTTTAATGCCACGCTCCTGCCCTGTCTTCACCCCTCCGACGTCCATCTTTTTTGTCCTGATGAAGCTGTCCGCACCCGTTGCTATAGCGTCTACGAACGCCCCTCGGAGTGATTAACTAAACAGCTCTGCCCGTTCAAGCCCTACCCGTAGCCATTTGCGGTAGAGTGTCCTCCCATACTGCGATCCCTTTCTATTTTCCTTTACGACCAATTGTCTTTTTTTTTGGATTCTGAAAGCCAAAGCTGTGCTCTTTGTATTGTCCCCGCGGTCCACCCCCAGAACGTTCCAAGGATCGGTTCCCCCCCCCCCTTCCCTTTTCGTAGACCCACGGCTGGGAAAATGATCCAATTCGACATTTTACCCCGTAATCATGTCCACTCGGAGAAGGAGCCTTCCTGTGAGATGGGCGTTCTCCCCCCCTTAAAAACTGGACTCTTTTTTTCCGGAGCAACAATTCGCGGTTCTGCGCAATTCAAGCTTTCTCCCTCCCTTCTCGGTAAAAAGCTGATTCCCAGTGTTTGGCATTCGAGGACAGATTTTTTTAGCAAAGACGTCCCGATACTGCAATGTTGGCTCTCCCTGTCATGGGAGACCACCTGGCATCAAAAGTCCACCCTTTTCTTCCGTATTTAGACCTTTTTTTTCTTTGAAGAAGACGCTACAGTTTTAAACAGTTTTACTTTGTCGCCGTTTCCCACGCAGTTTTGCAACCAGTTCCCTCCCAGAGATAGGACAAGTTCGCCTTCGTCTTTCCGTCCTCAAGCCATTCCCCCTCCCTCCCAGTTTCCCTCATCTGAAACGCCTAAATGTTTTTCCGTATTAATAGTTCCCTTTTTTCAAGTTCCGTTTCTGAGTAGTCAGGGCTGGGTGGAAGTTTCTTCCCTCTCAATGTGGGGAACTATCCCATCTCCTCATTTCCGCCCTTTTTCTTTTTTCTTCTCGAGCATCCCTCGCCCGCCACCTCCTGCCAAGCCATTTGGAACTGCTTCCAATCTGATTTTTTTGGATCAGCCCCGTTAAGCAAGACAACTCCAGGCTGGGGATGCAAAACGCCTTGACATCTCTTTTATGCGCGGGTTTCTTTTCGTAGATTTTTCTCCCTTCTGAAAAAACCTTCCGAGCTGAGCAGGTCTTACTCTTCCTCCTGAATCTAGTCTCTCCTTCATGTTACCACATTCTCTCCTGGCTGTCTTGTCTTCCGTTTAGCACGTTTGCCAAATAGGAGTATTCTAGACTCCGCTTTTCACCCTCTTCTTAAAAGGGGGACAACTTTTTTCCCCCCCCAACCTCGAAGGCTATTCCCTCCCCCCTGTACCCAGGGGATTTAGCTTAGGCTAGCGTTTTCGCCCTTTGAGGTGCGGAGAAAGCAGCGTGATACTCCTTTGAGTGAAATAGTTTTTTCTTTGCGTTTCTCTTTTCATTTCGGGCCGGAGATATCACTTCCCCCCCCCTTCTACTCCCCCCCTTCCCTACAGTTTATTTTTTACCCCTGTTGTTTATATAGCTAAAATTGTCGGGGGTCTTCCCCCTTGTTTTGAATTTGAGATCTAAGTGATGAAAAGATCCTCAATCAATCCTTCCCAAGGAGCTATAAACGCGCTCGACCTCACCCGCGCGTGACTTCCCCTTTGTCACGACCGACTCTTCTCCCTTTCGGCGTTCTCTTTACCTATATTCTATTTTTCCCTTTTACCCAGTTAGCCGAGTTTCCAAAAACTCGAGTCTAGACGCCGCGGTTTTTAAAGGTTAAACGTTGAAGAACCCTGCCCATCCCGATCGGTGTTCAATGATGATAGAATGGAATGATTTCGCTCGTCTGTACTTCATTTTTAATCGCGGTTTTTCGAAAGGTTGTCCTCCAACCGTCCCACGAAGCGTCATCTCCCCTGTTTGCCTTTCCACCAAGACTTTTTTTGCTGCCGCGTCATCAAACCCGATTGGTTTTCTCCTAACAATGGCGTCGGCTTATTTGCGGCCTGTCGCTTCTTTACCCTGCCTTTCTCAGGAGATGGAAGTTACCAACTTTGGAGAGTTACGGCCCCCTCCAATTCTTCCTGTCCCTCTGTCTGGAACAGGGCCCCTTTTTTCTTGATCGGCTGCTGACTCGGACTTCTTTCTCTCCTTGAAGCGGCTGTTTCCCTTTTTGATATTAAATTGCGCGCCCTTCTATCGCGTACCGCTTCGCTTGCCCCCACTCCGCTCGTTCTCTTGAAAAGGTGCTGCTTTGCGATGAGCTGGCTTCCTTAATGATTCCCCCCCGAGGAAGTGTTATCTTTCTGTGATGAATAGTTGCCCCTCAACTCGGCCACCTTCTTCAGGTGATAGTTCTTTCCCTTAACTGATGGCGCAGAATTTCTGTATCCTCTTCAACAAACTTGTAATCAGCTTCTGTAAGACTTCTTGCTGCAGTGCTTTATTTCCTATCCCCGCGATGTTCGCGCGGGGAATCTTTTCCCCTTTTTAGCCGAAAATCCGCTTCATTCTCCTCTTGGTATAGGACTTTGATTCCAGACTTTTTTCTCTTTACCCGGCTCCTCGCGGTTACCCCTCAAGGTTAGGAACTGATTTTTGCCTCTTGCTGTTTTACGATTCCCCCCCACTCTGACAGCTTTTCTCGTAGAGAACATACCACCACCTCGGCAATTTTTCTATTAATAGAAGCCCCCCCGGCGGTCATAGCAGTATTCGGCGCTCGACCTAATTTCTTTTTTTTTTTTTTTATTTTTGGCTGATTTTCCACTGGCCAAGAAGATTTTTCTTTATCACACATGATGATTTCTCGTCATTCGCGGCTGATCAACAGTTCTTTTATCAGGCATACCTTCCCACATGTAAAGTGGCTGTGAGGGTGTAATACCTTTTTTGAGAGTGGCAATTCCCTAAAGACTTAATAATCGCGTAGCGCTGTTTGTTCTTTCTTTTTTCGTTTGAGATACAGCGGGAAATCTCCGGAGCCCTGCCGCGACATGAGAGAAGGATTTCTTTTTTTCTTGTCATTCTGTAATCCAATCCTCCCTTTAGTAGATGCCTAACCTTTCTGAAGTTGGCAGTTCCCCCCTCCAGCTCTTCCATTGCAGGTGGTTCACGTGAGTTTTGTGGTAGCTTCTTCCCCCTTATTTACTTGGAACCTTTGTGATTAATGTCTTGTTGCCGTGTCTGGAATCTTTTTGGCACATGCTGTTGTTGCTTCAGGTATAGTAGCGGCGGATTCCTCGCAATCATTAACCTTCCTCTAGAGCATCCTTTCTCTCCCGCTTCTTCATCCGCCGCCCTGGAGACATTCTTTCGGGGGTTTAGGCCGGTCATCGTTCCTTCCCCCTTTAATCTACCTCTCTCTCTTTTGTTGTTGAGTTCTATCTTATATTCAACGTTACAGGACTCTCTTCAAGTAATCCCCTTCAGCCTTGCTCACCCAGTGTCGCTATTTCCTTCTTTCTATTTGTCTCTGTTCATTATCGGAGATCGATGAAGGAAGTTTCGCGACTCCGCTTCTCTCCCCCCTCTAGACAGGACCCCCCCAGCATTCAGCGGTCTTCCCAACGCCTCCCTAAGGAATTCAAGCCAGCCTAGGCTCAGCTCACCCCCCCTTTATTGCTTCCGTTGTATACCCTAACGGCTTGACTTTTTTTTCGCCCAAAAGTATCCTTCGCTCCACTCTCCAATTTGGATCTTTGAGATTTCCTTAATCAGTCCGTAGACGCGCGCTTTTTCGCCCTTTATGTTTTTCACAATATAAGTTCCCGTCCCTCCCCAATCCCTACCCACAGCGGAGCAGATCTCTAACTCGGGCTGGCGATGATTTCAAAGTCCCTCCACTTCCAAATCTTCCTTTTTGTCTTCTTCAGATGTACACCCTCCCCTTTTTTTCTCTGTCTAAGAATACGACCATCCGGAGGTGAGGCTTGCCCCTAC